>ERZ761602.6391-NODE-6391-length-13206-cov-23.110790_pt1 | contig 13206 bp, 8 predicted proteins | sample MGYA00512165_ERZ761602 | MGnify/ENA primary metagenome ERZ761602 (study PRJEB28899, sample SAMN02445085) | bioreactor sludge metagenome | biome: EBPR sludge; isolation source: Thorneside wastewater treatment plant | place: Australia: Brisbane, Thorneside...
TGTGCGTGCAACAAGATCATCACCAAGGATCATGGGCGCTCGGCCAAGTATCTGAAATACCTGGCGCGCGAACTGGCACTGCAGAGCAGCCACCTCGAGGGTGGCGATCAGGAAGTGGCGCAGTTGCACTGGGGCGGCGGGACGCCGACATTTCTATCACACGACGAAATGCGCCAGTTGATGGAGGCTACGCGGAGGCACTTCCGATTGATCGAGGGTGGCGAGTACTCGATCGAAGTCGATCCTCGCAAGGTCGACCGGGCGACCGTCGAACTGCTCGCGGAACTCGGCTTCAACCGCATGAGCGTCGGCGTGCAGGACTTCGACCCGGGCGTGCAGCAGGCAGTGAACCGCATCCAGAGCGAGGAAGAAACCTGCGCGGTGATGGACGCGGCACGCGCCAGCGGTTTCAAGTCGATCAGCGTCGACCTGATCTACGGTTTACCCAAACAGACGGTGATCGGCTTCAGCCGCACGCTCGACCGCGTCATTGCCGCCAGCCCGGATCGCGTCTCGATCTACAACTACGCGCACCTGCCAAGCCTCTTCAAGCCACAGCGGCGGATCCTCGAGGCTGAAATGCCCAGCGCCGATGCGCGGTTGCAGATTCTTTCCCTGGCGATTCGCAAGATGACCGAGGCCGGCTATGTCTATATCGGCATGGACCATTTTTCCAAGCCTGACGACGAACTGGCGACGGCACAGCGACAGGGGCGCCTGCACCGCAACTTTCAGGGCTATTCGACGCATTCCGACTGTGATTTGCTGGCCTTCGGCATCTCGTCGATCAGCAAGGTCGGACCGACCTACAGTCAGAACGTGAAAACGCTCGACGAATACTACGATCTGCTCGACAACGCCGCTTTGCCGGTCTACCGCGGGATTGAGCTGAACGCTGACGACCTGCTGCGGCGGTCGATCATCCAATCGCTGATGTGCCACTTCGAACTGTCGATCGAGTCGATCGAAATTGCCCACCTGATCGAGTTCAGAAGCTACTTCGCCACCGAACTCGACGATCTCCGCGAAATGGTGGACGCCGGCCTCGTTCGCATCGATGACAAATGGATTACCGTCCTGCCGCGGGGACGGATGCTGGTGCGCGCCATTTCGATGGTCTTCGACCGCTATCTGCGCGCCGACCGCCAACGCACCCGTTACTCCAAGGTGATCTGAAGGCCGGCCGCAACAAGCCCGCAACAAGGGCACCGGCGACCAGCTCGGATGAAGGAGTAGAATCGGCCCTCCTGCCTGGTGTTGGCGTGTCCATTGATGCCTGATTCGAGTTATCTCGCCCTGTTGCTGGTCGGCCTGCTGGGGGGCACGCACTGCGTGGTGATGTGCGGTGGAATCGTCGGCGCCCTGTCGATGGGAGGCCCCGCGCGCGCCTCGCTGCACCTCGCCTACAACGCCGGACGGATTGCCAGCTATGCCGCGGCGGGAGCCCTGGTCGGTGCGCTGGGTGAAGCCAGCCTCGTCTTGTCCGGGCAGCTGCCGCTGCGCAGCGTCCTGTACCTGCTCGCCAACCTGATGCTCGTCGCCCTCGGGCTGTATCTGATGGGCATGACCAGGGCTCTGGCGTTCACCGAGCGCTTTGGCCAGAAGCTATGGCGGCATCTGCAACCGCTGACCCGCCATTTCTTGCCCGCGCGCACCGTTCGGCAAGCGTTTCCCCTCGGTCTGCTGTGGGGCTGGTTGCCCTGCGGGCTGGTCTACAGTGCGTTGGCCACTGCCTTGACCAGTGGTTCGGCCTGGCACGGAGCCGGCCTGATGCTGGCGTTCGGCGCCGGTACCCTGCCCAACCTGCTGCTCGCGGGCCTGCTTGCCACCCGGCTGCAGGCCTACGCGCGCCAGCCGGCGCTGCGCGTCGCATCCGGGCTGCTGATTCTCGCCTTCGGTGTCTGGGGCCTGATCGGGCTGGCCCGACTGGCTTTCCGGAGCTGGCCCGACGCCAGCTGATACGCTTGCTTGACCTCCTGATGCCTGGGCGACAATGACTGACCAGACCACGAACTCCAGCCAGCACCTCGACCTGCCGATCAGTGGCATGAGCTGCGCTGCCTGCGCGGCGCGGATCGAGAAGGTCCTCAATCGCCTGCCGGGTGTCACGGCCACCGTCAACCTGGCCGGCGAGCGCGCGCGGGTTGACCTGTCGGATGGCGCAAGCAATCCCCAACAGGTGGTCGCGGCGATAGCGAAAGCCGGTTTCAGCGTGCCGCCGCGGACGCTCCAACTGGCCATCGAAGGGATGAGCTGCGCCGCCTGCTCGACGCGGCTCGAGAAGCTGCTCAATCGTCTGCCCGGTGTCGAAGCGGTGGTCAATCTGGCCAGCGAGCGGGCGAGCGTCCGCTATCTTCCCGGAGTCGCCGATCCGGTGCTGCTGCTCGCTGCCGTCAAACGTGCGGGCTTTGTCGGGCGCCTGGCCGACGACCAGTCGCGCGCGCTTGAAAAGGCCGGAAAGGTCGCCGCCGAGCGCGCCGAATTGCGCCGCTTCTGGATTGCAGCGGTGCTGACGCTGCCGCTGGCCGCACCAATGCTCACCATGTTCGGTGCCGGCGCTCACGATCAGCACGACGTGCTGCCGCGCTGGCTGCAACTGGTGCTGGCAACGCCGGTGCAGTTCTGGATCGGCGCACGTTTTTACGCGGGTGCGTGGAAGGCCTTGCGCGGCGGCGGGGCAAGCATGGACGTACTGGTCGCGCTCGGAACGACCATGGCCTACGGCTTCAGTCTGGTGGTCACGGTCTCCGGCGCCACCGACCTGCACGTATACTTCGAGGCGTCGGCAGCGGTGATTACGTTAGTGCTGCTCGGCAAATTGCTCGAGGCGCGGGCCAAGGCCAGGACCACCGACGCCATCGAGGCGCTCGTTCGGCTGCAGCCAAAAACCGCGCGCGTCGAGCGCGACGGCCAGTTGATCGACGTCGACGCCGCCCTGCTGATCCCCGGCGACGTCTTCATCGTCCGCCCCGGCGAGAGCCTGCCGGTCGATGGCGAAGTGATCGACGGCGCGTCGAGCGTCAATGAAGCGCTGCTCACCGGCGAGAGCATGCCGCTCGCCAAACGGGCTGGTGATCGCGTATTCGCGGCGACCGCCAACGGCGAGGGTATGCTGCGCTGCCGGGCCAGCGGCGTCGGCGAGCAGACCCTGCTGGCCGGTATCATCCGGATGGTCGCCGAGGCGCAGGGATCGAAAGCGCCGGTGCAGCGACTCGCCGACCGGATCTCGGCGGTCTTCGTGCCGGTCGTCTGCGCCGTCGCCTTGTGCACCTTGCTTGGCTGGTGGGCGCTGGGCGGCAACTTCAGCGCAGCGCTGGTCAACGCGGTGGCGGTACTGGTGATTGCCTGCCCCTGCGCGCTCGGACTGGCGACGCCGACAGCGATCATGGTCGCCACTGGCAGGGGTGCCGCTGCGGGGATCCTGGTCAAGAACGCCGAGGCGCTGGAGCGTGCCGAAAAAATCGCGGTGCTGGCCGTAGACAAGACCGGTACGCTGACCAGCGGCGAACCACTGCTGACCGACGTCCTGCCCCTGGCAACGTCGGCTGACGAAGCGCTGCTGCTGGCGGCCGCTCTTGAACAGGGTTCCGAACATCCACTGGCGCGGGCGATTCTCCAGAAAGCGCAGGCCAGCGGGCTTGCCCCGCCGGTGGTCGAGCAGTTTCGGGCCATTCCCGGTCGGGGAGTGACCGGTCGGGTCGGCGGGCGCCTGCTTCGGCTTGGTGCCGCCGATGCTTTTGCCGGCCTGACCTTGCCGGAGAAGCTGATCGGACAGTTGCAGCGCGCCGGCAAAACCGTCGTGGTCCTGGCGGAGGTCGGCAGGGAGCACGGCAGGCAAGATGATGAGGGCCGTGATGCGGGCGACGCCATCGGCGGCGATGCGGGCGTCGTCCTGGCAGTGCTGGCGATCGCCGACCCCTTGCGCGCCACCTCAGGTGCTGCCGTGGGCCGCCTCAAGGCGATGGGCATTAGGGTGGTGATGCTGACCGGCGACCATCAGGCAACAGCCGCCGCGATCGCCAACGACGCCGGCATCGATGATTTCCGGGCCGGCGTACTCCCCGGCGAGAAGGCAGCGGCGGTCAATGCGCTGAAGAACGGTGGTGCGGTCGTGGCCATGGTCGGCGACGGCATCAACGATGCGCCCGCGCTGGCCGCGGCTGATGTCAGCTTCGCCATCGGTGCCGGGTCGGACGCGGCGATATCGGCCGCAGACGTGACGCTGGTGCGCGGCGATCTGCACGGGATTGCAGACGCGATCACGCTTTCGCGTGCGACGCTGAGGAAAATCAGGCAGAATCTCTTCTGCGCCTTTATTTACAATGTTCTCGGCATACCGCTGGCGGCGTTGGGCATGCTCAATCCGGTCATCGCCGGCGCCGCCATGGCGATGAGTTCAGTCTCGGTAGTCTCGAACTCGCTACTCCTCAAACGCTGGCGCCCTGGCGGCAGCCAGGGGTTGACGACGCGCGTGCAGGAGTAGCCGCGGAAGATTACCGGCGAAATGCCGGCAGCACCTGCAACGCCCAAGGGGAAACTGCAGATGGAAACAATCGTCATCCGTATCACCGGGATGCGCTGCCAGGCTTGCGTGCAGAGCGTCCGCGCCGTCCTCGAAGCCCTGCGCGGCGTCGAAACGGTCGACGTGTCGCTGGAGCCCGGACAAGCCACCGTCAACTACGACCCGACGCTCGGGACCATAGCCATTTTGCGCGAGGCGGTCGAACAGGCAGGCTTTGACGCAAGCTGAAAGGCTTTGTCGGCGGCGCCGTACCGCCTCGCACATGTGGTGACCGCCCCATACCGCTTACCTGACCATCATGCCCAGAAAAAAACCGAAGACCGAAGAGCCTGCAGCTCCGGAAACCACCGCCAACCAGCCGCTCAGACTGACGCAGCTTTCGCACGGAGGCGGTTGCGGATGCAAGATCGCTCCCGGCGTGCTCGAACAGATCCTCGCCAAGACCAGTCCGGTGATCGTACCGAAACAACTGCTGGTCGGCATCGAAACCAGCGACGACGCGGCGGTCTACCAGCTCAACGACGATCAGGCCTTGGTCGCGACCACCGACTTTTTCATGCCGATTGTCGATGACCCCTTCGATTTCGGCTGTATCGCGGCGACCAACGCCCTCTCCGACGTCTATGCCATGGGTGGCACGCCGCTGCTGGCACTGGCCGTCGTCGGCATGCCGGTCAAGCAGCTACCGCTCGATACCATCAAGCGAATTCTTGAAGGCGGCGAGTCGATCTGCGCCCGAGCGCGAATTCCGATTGCCGGCGGCCACACCATCGATTCGGTCGAGCCGATTTATGGCCTGGTGGCTATCGGTCTGGTCCATCCCGACAACCTCAAGCGCAACTCCGGCGCGCGTCCCGGCGACAAGCTGATACTTGGCAAGGGTCTGGGGATCGGCGTCTATAGCGCTGCATTGAAGAAAGGTCTCTTGTCGGCGAGCAGCTACACGGCGATGATCGCCTCGGCGACGCAGCTCAACACGCCCGGGCGGGCCCTGGCCTGCCTGGCCGGGGTGCACGCCATGACCGACGTCACCGGCTTTGGGCTGCTCGGTCATCTGGTCGAAATCTGCAAGGCGTCCAAGGTCTCTGCGGCGATCGACTACGCCGCCTTGCCGGTCTTGCCGAATGTCCTCGATTACCTGGCGGAAGGCTGCATGACCGGCGCATCCGAGCGCAACTGGGCAAGCTATGGCGAGCGCGTGGTGGTCCCCAAGAAGCACTTTGGCGATCTCGAGCGTGCGCTGCTGTCGGATCCGCAGACCAGCGGCGGGCTGCTGCTCGCTTGTGCCCCGGAAGTGGTTACCGAAGTCCTGTCGATCTTTCTGCAGGAAGGCTTCGATCACGCCACCGTCATCGGCGAGGTGTCCGCCGGCAAGGCGCAGGTTTCGGTGGTCAACAGCAAGGCGGAGTGAAGCGCAGGCGGGAACAGGACAACGATCCGGGAGGCGCCGCCCCGCCCGGCCAACTGGCTGGCTAACCCGAAAGCGGCGGCGCCCTCAGTCGAGGATGTGCGACACCAGGCCGTCTGCCAGTTTTGGTTCAAACCACGTCGACTTTGGCGGCATCACCTGACCGCTGTCGGCCACCGCCATCAGTTCCGACAGCGACGTCGGATACAACGCAAAGGCAACGGCCATCTCGCCACTATTCACCCGCCGCTCCAGTTCCGCCAATCCGCGCATGCCACCGACAAACTCGATACGCGTGTCCCGGCGAAGATCGGTAATCGCCAGCAGCGGGCCGAGAATCTGCTCGGCGAGCACCGAGACGTCCAGCCGGCGCACTGGATCCGCCTCGGGAACCAGTTCTGACAGCACTTCGAGGCGATACCAGCGTCCCCCCAGATACATGCCACAGACACCGCTACGGTCGGGTTTTTCCGGACCGGAACGCGGATCGATCCGGTAACGCTCGCCGACGGCCGCCAGAAACGCCTCCTCACTCAGGCCGTTCAGATCTCGCACCACCCGGTTGTAGTCCATGATCCGCATCTGTGCGGCGGGGAAAACCACCGAAAGAAAGAACTCGGCACCCTCCATGGCTGCCGCCTGGCCACGCCGAGCGGCCGCGACCCGCGAGGCTGCGGCCGAGCGATGATGGCCGTCGGCAATGTATAGCGACGGCATCGATGCGAACAGCGTACTGATGCGCGCAATGCGCTCGGCATCGTCGATGGTCCACAGCGTATGCCGGATCCCGTCGTCGGCCGTCAGATCGGCGACCGGTGGATTCTCGGTGGCCGCAACCACCAGGCGCTCGACTTCCGCGTTGTCGGCGTGCACCAACAGTACCGGTCCAGTCTGGGCGTTCAGGGCCTCGATCTGGCGTACGCGGTCGTCCTCCTTGTCCGGGCGGGTGAGTTCATGTTTGCGAATCCGATTGTTGTCGTACGCGGCGACCGAAGCCACCGCCACCAGTCCAGTCTGAAGGTGCTCGCCCATCACCAGGCGATAGGCGTAATAGCACCGGCGTTGGTCACGGCACAGAACTCCCGAATCGATCATCCGTCGAAAGTTCTCGGCCGACCTGGCGTACACCTCGGGGGCAAAGGAATCGACATCCGGGGGCAGATCGATTTCGGCCTTGGAGACATGCAGAAAGGACAGCGGCTTGCCACTTGCCGCGGCCCGCGCCTCGTCGCTGGAGAGCACGTCATAGGGTGGTGCAGCAACTGCTGCCGCGTCTGAGCTGCGTGGGCGAAGGCCCTTGAAAGGCTGCAGCAGGAGGCCAGAGTCAATGAGCACGAAGTTCTCCTGTGGGGGGTTGTTTCTGGAAACGACCGTAGCGGACTCTCGGCGACACCGATAGCGTGTGCCGACCGGGATCCGTACCGATGACGGTAGAGTGTATCTTCAGATGCTCCGGTACAGCGCCTCATAACGGGCGGCGGAGTCATCCCAGGAAAAATTCTGCGCCATGCCGTGCCTCTGGAGCTGCCGCCATGCCGCGGCGTCACGGTAAAGCGCACAAGCCCTGCCAATCCGCGACGCCAGCCTGCGGCTGCTGGATTCGTCAAAGGTGAACCCGTTGGCAGTGCCCGCCTTGACGTTTTCCGGAGTCGCATCGATCACCGTGTCCGCCAGTCCCCCCACCCGGCGCACCAGCGGCACAGTGCCATAGCGCAGGGCGTAGAGCTGCGTCAGCCCACAGGGCTCGAAACGCGACGGAACGAGAAGGACGTCGGCGCCGGCCATGATCCGGTGCGACAGCGGCTCGTCGTAACCGAGGTGCACCGAAACAGCAGCCGGATGAGCCGCCGCGGCGGCCCTGAAAGCGGCTTCGATGTCCGCCTCGCCACTGCCGATGACGACCAGTTGGGCGCCATCGGCCAGCAGCGCCGGCAAGGCGCCGAGAACCAGATCCATGCCTTTTTGCGAAGTCAATCGGCTGACAATGGCGAACAGCGGCGTCCTGGCACGCAGCGCAAAGCCGAGCTGCTTTTGCAGCCCGAGCTTGCAGACCATCTTGCCCCGCAGACGTTCGGCACTATAGTTCCTGGGAAGCGCCGCATTGGTGCTGGCGTCCCAGACCGAATAATCGACGCCATTGAGAATGCCCGACAGATCACCGCCTCGACCGCGGAGTACGCCGTCCAGTCCCCAGCCAAACTCCGCGGTACAGATCTCGCGGGCATAGGTCGGACTGACGGCGTTGACACGCTTGGCATGCACCAGAGCAGCCTTCATGAACGACAGCTGGCCGTGAAACTCGACGCCACTCTGATTCGCGCCGGAAATCTGCAGACCGAGGTCATTGTGATGATCAAGCGGGAACAGACCACGGAAAGAGAGGTTGTGAATGGTGAACACCGTCGCCGTGGTCCCCGCCGGATTCTGCGCGATGTAGGCGGGAGCCAGTCCAGCGTGCCAATCATGGGCATGCACGACGTCCGGCTGCCAGTGCCGATCGAGTTCGCCGGCGGCCAGGTGCGCGGCGATCCAGCCAAGGAGAGCGAAGCGCCGGTGATTGTCGCTCCAGTCGCAACCGTCCGGGCCAAGATAAGGATTGCCGTCTCGCCGGTAAAGAAACGGCGCGTCGATCACGTAGGCCAGCAGACCACTGTCCGGCAGACGACCGAGCCGCAGCGTGATGACCGCCGCGCCAAAGGCCGGGCCGAAGCGGATCACCCGCTTGAGATCGAGTACCCCATTGAGAATGGCGGGCATCCCCGGCAGCAGGATGCGCACGTCAAGGCCGCGTGCGGCAAGCGCTGCGGGCAAGGCGGCGACGACATCGGCCAGACCGCCGGTCTTGACCAGCGGATAGATCTCGGCAGCAACGTGCAGGATGCGCACGCAGCCAGCTCTCTCAGGCCTCGCTAGCTGAGCCGCTCGAGCATTTTCCGGGTAATCAGCGTGACGCCGTTCTCGGTATACCGGAAGCGACGGGCATCATCATCGGGATCCTCTCCGACGACCATACCCGGGGGGATCTGGCAGTCGCTGTCTACCACGCAGCGGCTCAGGCGCGCTCGCGAACCGACCACCGTATCGGGGAGCAAGACCGACAGGTTGACCCGGGCGTAAGAATGGATTCGGCAACTGGAGAACAGCAGCGAGCGGTTGACCTCGCCGGAGACGATGCAGCCGCCAGAGACCGTCGACTCGATGGCTGTGCCGCGCCGGTCGAGATGATTGTGCACGAACTTGGCCGGGGGAAGTTGCTGCTGATAGGTCCACACCGGCCAGTTGCTGTCGTAGAGGTTCAAGGCCGGGACCGTGGCGGTCAGATCGATGTTGGAATCCCAATAGGCGTCAATGGTCCCGGCATCGCGCCAGTAGTGTTCCCTGACCGGCTCATCGGGCGCCACCACGCAGCTACGCGAGAACGAGTGCGCTACCGCACAGCGCTTGGCTACGGCATGCGGAATGATGTCCTTGCCGAAATCATGATTGGAGTTCTCGTCGGCAATGTCGCGTGCCAGTTCGGCATACAGATACTTGGCGTTGAAAACGTAGACACCCATGCTGCACAAGGCCATATCCGGTTTGCCAGGCATCCCGGGCGGGTCGGCAGGCTTCTCGATGAAATCGGTGATCACGCCGCTTTCATCGACCGCGACGATGCCGAAACCGCTTGCCTCCTGGCGCGGCACCTCGATACAGGCGACGGTGCACTCGGCGCCGCTCTCGACGTGGTCAACCAGCATCACCCCGTAATTCATCTTGTAGACGTGGTCACCGGCCAGGATCACGACGTATTCCGGCGCTGGCGTATAGGTCTCGAGAATGTCTATGTTCTGATAGACGGCATCGGCGGTACCGCGATACCACGATTCCTCATCGATTCTTTGCTGGGCCGGCAGCAGGTCGACAAACTCGTTGACCTCGCCGTGTAGGAAGCTCCAGCCCCGCTGCAGGTGGCGCAAGAGACTGTGCGACTTGTATTGGGTCACCACGCCAACGCGCCTGAGTTGCGAATTGACGCAGTTCGACAAGGCAAAATCGATGATCCGGAACTTGCCTCCGAAATGAACGGCCGGCTTGGCGCGGCGGTCCGTCAGTTCATGCAGTCTGCTGCCGCGCCCGCCAGCAAGCACCAAGGCAATCGCCTTGCGCGACAATTGGAATGTTTTCCTGTCCATTTTCCTATCCCTGTAAAGCTCGATTCAAAGCCTCTGACGACGCCAGCAGGCGTCGTCAGGTTCTAGCTGATCACGTCCGGGCCCTTTCTCCCGGTCAGCGCAGCAATCTGCGCGACGCCCTCGGCAAGGCCGATGAGCGGCGCCAGCGCCTCTTGCGTAGGCACTTCGTGGCAACTGGGGTCGGCTACGAAGCGCTCCAGATAGACGCGCAGCGTGGCCCCTTCGGTACCCGTTCCCGACAGCCGGAAGACCACCCGTGAGCCGTCGTCGAGCAGAATGCGAATACCCTGGCGCTCCGAGCGCGAGCCATCCACCGGGTCGGTATAGGCAAAATCGTCGGCCATCGCAATCCGCATGCCTTTGACCAGCGAGCCGGCCAGTTGCGGCAGACGCGAGCGCAGCCCGTCCATCAGGCGATCGGCCGGTCCGGTTTCGATGCCCTCGTAATCGTGGCGCGAATAGACATTACGGCCAAAGTGCTGCCAGTGCTGACGAACGATCACGTCGGCGGGCGTGTCGCGCACCGCCAGGATATTCAGCCAGTAGAGGACCGCCCACAGACCATCCTTCTCGCGCACGTGGCTGGAACCGGTACCAGAGCTCTCCTCGCCACAGATCGTTGCCTTGCCGGCGTCGAGCAGCGAGCCGAAGTATTTCCAGCCAGTCGGCGTTTCGTAGCACGGGATGCCGAGTTCCCTGGCGACGCGATCGACTGCACAACTGGTCGGCATCGATCGCGCAACACCGGCCAGGCCGCCAGCGTATCCGGGGATCAGCGCATGATTGGCGGCGATTACCGCCAGGCTGTCGCTCGGGCTGACGACGAAAGCGCGACCGACGATCATGTTGCGATCCCCATCACCATCGGAAGCCGCGCCAAACGACAATCCGGAACGGCTGTCGGCCAGCGCCGCAACGAGTTCCGCAGCATAGACCGGGTTGGGATCGGGGTGGCCACCACCGAAATCGGGCAGCGGCGTACCATTGACCACGGTGCCGGCCGGCGCGCCAAGACGACGTTCCAGGATTTCGTGCGCATAGGGACCGTTCACGGCGTGCATGGCGTCGAAACGCATGCGAAAATCCGGCCGCGCCAGCAGGCCGGCGATGCGCTCAAAGTCAAACAGCGACTCCAGGAGTTCGGCGTGGTCGGCCACCGGATCAATAACGCTGACCACCAGTTCACCGATCCGCAGTTCGCCGACCCGCCCCAGATCAATGTCTGGCGCCTCGACGGTACGATAGGCACTGATCTCCCGCGTGCGCTGATAGACCGCTTCGGTAAAACCCTCGTTGGCCGGCCCCCCATTGGCCAGATTGTACTTGATGCCGAAGTCACCATCCTCGCCGCCGGGGTTGTGACTCGCGGACAGGATGATGCCGCCAAAAGCCTGCCACTTGCGAATGACAGCGCTCGCCGCCGGCGTCGACAAAATGCCGTCACGGCCGACCAGCACACGCCCAAAGCCGGCTGCTGCCGCCATCCGCAGGATCGTCTGGATGGCCACGTCGTTGTAGTAACGGCCATCGCCGCCAAGGACCAGCGTCTTTCCCTGCTGGCCGGAGAGGGTGTCGAAAATTGCCTGGACGAAATTCTCGAGATACCGCGCCTGGCGAAACACCGTCACCTTCTTCCGCAGCCCGGATGTCCCCGGCTTCTGGCCGGGGAAAGGCGTGCTGGGAACGCTGATCACCTTCATAGTCATTTCATGCCTCGTTGCAGATTGAAAAGCCCTGGCTCGACAGGGCAGCAAGACAGTTTCATCCGAGATGTTGCCGGGTGTACGCCAGCAGAGCCTGGGTCGACGCATCGAGTTTTGCGGCCAGGCGCGGATCGGAAATCGCCGGCAGGATGCTGTTGGCCACAGCCTTGCCAAGCTCGACGCCCCATTGGTCAAATGAATTGAGTCCCCAGATGACGCCCTGGACGAACACCTTGTGTTCGTAGAGCGCAACCAGTGCCCCCATGGTCTGCGGATCCAGTTGCGAAAGCAGCAGCGTGGACGATGGCTGATTGCCGGCAAACACTTTGTGCGGCAAGAGTTCGGTCAGCGCCGCCGGCGACATGCTGCGAGCGAGTTCCTGGCGGGCTTCTTCCTCGGTCTTGCCGAATGCCAGGGCTGCGCTCTGAGCAAAGCAGTTGGCCAGCAGAGCCTCCTGGTGCCCGGGCAGCGGAAAGTCCGAACGTACGGCGGCGATGAAATCGCAAGGCACCAGCCGCCCGCCCTGATGGAGAAGCTGGAAGAAGGCGTGCTGGCCATTGTTGCCGAGTTCGCCCCAGACGACCGGATTCGTCGCATGCTCGAGCGGCTGCCCGTCGATACCGACGGACTTGCCGTTACTCTCCATTTCGAGCTGCTGCAGGAACGACGGGAAATACTTCAGCGACTCGTTGTAAGGCAGTACCGCATTGCTCGTCGCACCGAGGAAGTTGGTGTTCCAGATACCGATCAGGGCCATCACCACCGGCAGGTTGCGCTCGTACGGCGTGTTGCGGAAGTGCTCGTCCATACGTTCAGCACCGGCGAGCAGATCGGCAAAAGCCTGCGGTCCGATGGCGATCATCAGCGCCAGACCGACCGCCGACCAGAGGGAAAAACGCCCACCGACCCAGTCCCAGAGTGGAAATACCGAATCCTCGTTGATTCCGAACTCCACCGCCCGCTCCGGTCTGGCGGTCAGCGCAGCAAAATGCCGTGCCACCGCAGCGGCGTCGCCCAGGTTGGCCACTAGCCAGGTGCGGGCGGTCTGCGCGTTGAGCATCGTCTCCTGCGTGGTGAAGGTCTTGCTGGCGACCAGGAACAGCGTCGTGCGCGGGTCAAGGGTTTGCAGCAGCGGCGCCAGTTGGGCACCATCGAGATTGGAAACATAATGCACGCCAAGCGCCGGATGCGAGATCGAACGTAGGGCGCAGCCCAGCATCTTCGGCCCGAGGTCGGAGCCGCCAATGCCGATATTGACCACATTACGAATCGGCAGACCGGTGAAACCGAGCGCCTGCCCGGAGCGAATGCTGTCGGCGAAGGCAGCCATCCTCTGACGCGTTGGCACGACGTCGGTCATGACATCGAAATCAGCACTCGGGAATGGCGCGGCCGATC
>ERZ761602.6393-NODE-6393-length-13205-cov-5.200913_pt1 | contig 13205 bp, 10 predicted proteins | sample MGYA00512165_ERZ761602 | MGnify/ENA primary metagenome ERZ761602 (study PRJEB28899, sample SAMN02445085) | bioreactor sludge metagenome | biome: EBPR sludge; isolation source: Thorneside wastewater treatment plant | place: Australia: Brisbane, Thorneside...
GGGGAGGAGTGGCTGGTCAGCCACTACCTTTTTCGCAAGCCGTGACGGTCAGGGTCAATAATTGGGCCAGATCCCGGGCGTGACGAGTTCGACCGCGTGCCCATCCGGGTCGCGAAAATAGAGTCTGCGTCCCCCCGCCTCCCAACGCACTTCGCTCTCCACCGCCACACCGCAGCGTTCGAGGCGCCCGCGCCACGCCTCATAGTCCGACGCCGCGATGGCGAAGCCGATGTGGTGGGGGCCGCTCCCGTCATGGGGCGGAATGACGCCCCCCGGGAGGGAAAGCGGTGCGAGGGTCTCCCCGCGCTTGAACAGGAGCAGCACCGAGTGCGGTCCCGCCCGGAAGGCCACGAACCGGCCCGGGCCGGTCCGCATCGGCTCCAGCGCCAGCACGTCGTGGTAAAACCGCGCCGCGACCTCCAGGTCCCCGACATAAAGGATCGACTCCACCACCCCGTTGATCTGCAGGTTCGACGCCGTGGTCATGGCCTGATCGTACCATGCACCCAACGCGGCCGGTCGACCGTAATCAGCAGGCATGCGTCGCGTGCTTTCCAGCCTGCTCCTCTGCTGCCTGCTCGCCGGCCTGGCCGCATCGGCTCGCACGGTCGACGTGCTGCTGCAGGAAGCTTCCGAAGCTGAGGCGCGGCTCGATTCGCGTCGCGCGCTCGACCTGCTTCTCGAAGCCGAACCGCTTCGCCCCGACGATGCGGCGCTGCTGCGACGGATCGCACGGCAGTATTCCAACCTTTCGATCGACCTGGCCGCCGAGCCCGAGCGGCGCCAGGCGGTGGAGCGTGCCCTCGCCTACAGCCAGCGCGCGGTGGAGCTCGATCCTGCGAACGCTGAAGGCGTCCTCTCCCTGGCGGTGTGCCATGGAAAACTCGCGCACTTCGGGAGCGTGCGCGAGAAGGTGGAACGTTCGCGACAGGTCCGTGCCGCCGCCGAACGCGCCCTCGCCCTCGATCCCACCTACGCCTGGGCTCACCACCTGCTCGGTCGCTGGCACCATGAAGTCAGCCAGCTGGGGACGGTGGCCCGGCTGGTCGTCCGCTGGATCTACGGCGACCTGCCCGGCGCTTCGACCGCCGCGGCCGTACATCATCTCGAATCCGCCGTGCGCCTCGAGCCCGACCAGTTGCAGCACCGGCTCGAACTCGGCTTCGCCTACCTGGCCGACGGAGCTCCCGACAAGGCCCGCGTGGCTTTTCAGGCCGGCCTCGCCATGCCCTCGCGCGACAAGCACGACGAGCCCGCGAAGGAGCGCGCCCGCGCCGCCCTTGCCGGCTTGCCGGCTCCCGCCGGCGAAGTCTGAAACCGACCCTGGCGAAACCCGCCCCCCTCTTGGCGCCGTGCAAGCCTGCACTCGGGGCTCCATCGCTACATAGACGCATGCCGTTGAGGTGGAGCCGCCCGTCTCCAGGCGGCTGACGTGCGACGGACCGGTTCGCAGCGGCCTGCGGACAAGCCGCTCCATCTTTCCGTGCGGCCGTTCCCAGGGCTGATTTGAAGTCCAACGGCATGAGTCCGCTCAGATCCCCGCTCACGGCCAGAGATGCCGGACCGGCGCCTGCCGCAAGCAGCAGGAGCGCACCGTCCCGGCGGCGTCAGATGCCGTAAAAAGCCTCGGCGTTGCGCACGAAGACGCGGTGGAGGTCATCGTCCGAGCAGCCCACAAGCGCGCCCTCCACCGTTTCCACCCAGCGAACGTACGCGGTCGCCTGGGAGCTGACGGGCCAGTCGCTGCCGAACATCACGCGCCCCAGGCCGAAACAGTCGATCGCGTGGGCCAGGTAAGGTCGGAGGTGATCCGGTGTCCAGTTGCGCGGGTCAGCCTCCGTCGTCAATCCGCTCAGCTTGCACCACACATTCTCCCGCTGGGAGAGCGCGCGGAGCTGCCGCGCCCAAGGTTCGAAACAGCCGTCGCGCACGCCTGGCTTGCCCAGGTGATCGAGGACGAAACGGACTTCCGGGCACTGTTCGACCAATGACACCACCGCGGGCAATTGACGGTGATAGATGCAGACGTCGAAGGTCAGGCCGTGACGACCCAGTTCACGCACGCCGGCCACGAAATCCGGCTGGAGCGCAAACGCGTCCTCCTCCTCCTGCAGCAGCCGGCGCACGCCTTTCACGAGCGGGCGGGCCGCCAGTTCCGCCAGCACCTCCGCCACCGCACGGCCGCGCTCGAGCGGCGCCTGGGCGACGATCCCGGCGAGGCGAGGTTCGTCCGCCGCCAGTTCCGTCACCCAGGCCGCTTCCGCAAGCGATTGTGCCGGCGCACACTCGCATTGGACGAAAACGAACTTTCCCACGGCCACCTTCCCGATTGCTTCGCGCAACTCCGCCACTCCGTGCCGGTGGTTGAGGGCCGGCACTCCGGCCAGCCAGTCATATCGCAGGCGGTGCGGGTCCCAGAGGTGCACGTGGGAATCGACGAGAGGAAAGGACGGCATGGCCCCGGCAGTGAGAGGACCTCGACGGCGAAATCCAAGCTTTCCGCCGGCAACCTTCCGGACCCGGCGTAATCCGCGGGGAACGTTGGCCAAAGGATGCGCAGCGCCCCCGTGCGAATGTAGATACCCTCGGCGAAAGCTCTCCACTCATGAAAGCGAATATCGGTTCCTACGATGCCGGCGTTCGATTCGTCGCCGGCTGCACCCTGCTCTTCTTCAGCGTCAACGGCCTGGGCTGGTGGGCACTGCTCGGGACAGTGCCGATTCTCACCGCCGCGGTGGGATTCTGCCCGCTGTACTGTCTCCTGCGCGTGAACACCGCTCGCTGGGAGGAGGAGCACGAATCCGATCACTCCCATCTCCCACCGCGCCCTTCCGCATAGGGCGTCGGGGACGCCGACATCGCGGACGTGACAGCGCCGGAAGCCATTTCGTCTGCACGGTAGCGAAGGACTGCAGCGGCCCAAGGTGGTCACCGCCCGCTCAGCGGTCGCATGCAGTTGGACTTCAAATCAGCCATGAAGACGCCCGTACCGAAAGGTGAAGCGGATTGTCCTCAAACCGCTGCGAACCGGTCCGTCGCACGTCAGCCGCGTGGGGACAGGCGGCTCCACCGCAGCGGCATCGTTCCGACTTAGTCGGCGCGAGGCGCGGCCAACAGGCGCTGCAACCCCGCCTCGTCGAGTTGAGGCACGCCCAGCGCACGGGCGCGATCCCGTTTCGCGCCGGGGTCGGCACCTACCACGACGTAGTGGACACCCCGGCTCACGGTCGCGGCCACGCGCCCGCCCGCCGCCTCGATGCGTGCGGTCGCTTCGGCCCGCGACCACGTAGGAAGCGTGCCGGTGAGCACAAAGACTTTGCCGCTCAGCGGGCCGCCGGCGGCGGCCGCCGCCATGGGCACCACCCCCGCGTCGCCTAGCTCCGCCAGGAGGCGCTGCACCTTTTCGTCCCGCAGCACCCGCTCTCGCGCCGGCCCATGCTCCGACAGGGCGGCGAGACTCCCGTAACGCTGCGCCAGTTCCTTTGCCGTGACGGCACCGACCTGCGGCAGCCCGAGACCGTGGATCACGCGCCACAGTTCCGCGTGCCGACTGCGGTCGATCGCCGCGAGCAGCTGGTCAACCGACCGGACATTGTCACGAGCCAGCGCCAGAAGATCCGCGCGTTTCAACCGGTACAGGTCCGGCAGGTCGCGTACCCACCCGTGCCCGACGAGCACGCTGATCCAAGCCGGCCCGAGTCCCGCGATGTCCATCGCCCGCGGCGAGGCGAAGTGCTCGATCCGGCGGCGCAACTGCCCCGGACAGGACTCCCCCGAACACCTTCGGGCGACGACGTCCTTTTCCCGTACCACCGGCGCGAAACATTCCGGGCACGCGATCGGAAACGCGTAGGGCTTCGCCTCCGGGGGCCGGCGCTCCAGGTCGACGCCCACCAGCCCCGGAATCACATCGCCCGCCTTTTCCACGTAGACGAGATCGCCGACGCGCACGTCCTTGCGCGCCATGTCGTCGAAGTTGTGCAGCGTGGCCCGCGCCACGACCGATCCCCCCAGCCGCACCGGCGCCAGTTCCGCCACCGGCGTCAGCACGCCCGTCCGTCCGACCTGGATCGTGATGGCGCGCACGCGTGTCTCCGCCCGCTCCGGATCAAACTTGCACGCCATCGCCCAGCGCGGCGCCGCCTCCGCTTCACCCAGCAGCCGTTGCTCCGCGAACAGGTTGAGTTTCACCACCGCACCATCGGTCGGATACGGCGCTTCGGCCCGTTCCTCCCGCACGCGGCCCACCGCACCCTCCACCGCGTCCCAGCCCCGGGCCGCCCGCTGCGCCGGCACGCCCGGGAGGCCCCATTGTCCCAGCGCGGCCTGCAGGTCGCGCTGCGACGCCGGTCCAACGCCCGACGGCTCACCGGCCACCAGCGCGAAGCACGCCAGCCGGAGGCTTCCTCGCACCCCAGGCGCCGGCTCGCGTTGCCGCACGGCGCCCGCAGCCAGGGCGCGCGGACTGGCGTACCGCGGCTCTCCGGCAGCCTCGCGCTCGTCATTGATCCGCTCGAAGTCCGCCCACGGTACATACAGCTCGCCGCGAAGCTCGAACCTCGCCGGCCACGGCAGGCGACCCGAGCCTGCAGCCAGCTCCGCCGGCACGGCCGGGAGTGCCGCGACCGTCGCGGTGATGTCCTCACCCTCCCGCCCGTTGCCGCGGGTCGCCGCGCGTACCAGGCGGCCCGCCTCGTAGACGAGGCTGACGGCGAGGCCGTCGAGCTTCGGCTCGACGACGTACTCAATCTCCTCGCGCCCCAGCGCCTGCACCATCCGGCGGTGAAAGGCCTCCCGCTCCTCCCGCGTGTGGGCCTTGGCCAGGCTGAGCATCGGCGCGCCATGCCGGACCGGCGGCAGCCGCCCCGTCCGGTCGTCGCCGAACGCCGGCAGCGGCGCGAGCGCCCGCGCGGCGGCAGGATCGCGGGCCTCGAGCGCAGCCAGCTCCCGCCGCAGCCGGTCGTAAGCATCGTCCGAAATCACCGGCGCAAGGTCGCGGTGATAGCGCTCGTCGTGCCGCGCGATCTCGGCCCGGAGGGCCGCGATCCGCTGCGGCAGGGAAACGGGATCGTAGTCGGCCGCCCGGGCTGGAGACGTGCCTAGGCCGGCAATCAGGGCGAACAGGGAAACCAGCGGCTTCATGGCCCGCAAAGGCAGCCGGCCGCTCGCGGCGGTGCGAGGCCCGCGCGACCCCGATTCGCGGCGGCCGACCTACCGCGAACCGGGCATTGCCAATGGCCGCGGACCGGCCTCGATGACGGTTCCGACCCGCACCCTTCCCACCCGTCGCCCCATGCTCCGTCGCGTCCTGCCCCTTGTCCTTGGCCTGTCGTTCCCTGGTCTCCGTGCGGCTGATACGCCGGGCTTCGTGGAACTGCCGAAGATCGACGTGCATTCCCATATTTTCGAGGACGTGCCGGCCATCCACGAGCTGCTGCGCCGAATCAACCTGCGCACGGTCAACGTCTGCAACAACGGCACCGATGCGCACCTCGGGCGCATGCACGACCTCGCGGTGGAGCTCTATCGCCGGCATCCGACGCTTTACCCGTTTTCGTCGACGTTCGATCTCCGCCGTCGCGACGAGCCCGGCTATGCGGCGGAGGTCATCCGGTTTCTCGACCGCACCTTTGCCCAGGGCGCGGTGGGCGTGAAGATCTGGAAGGAGGTGGGGATCGACATCAAGGACCGCGACGGGCGGTTCATCCTGCCCGACGATCCGCGTTTCGATCCGATCTACGCGCACCTGGCCCGCCGCGGCATCCCGCTGCATGCGCACCTCGCCGAGCCGATCGACGCCTGGCGTCCGCTCGACCCGGACAGCAACCACTACAGCTATTACTCGTCCAACCCCCAGTGGCACCTGTACGGAAAGTCCGAATACCCGAGCCACGCCGACATCATCGCCGCGCGCGACCACATCCTGCGCAAGCATCCCACGCTCGTCGTGCTCGGCGCCCACCTGGGCAGCCTCGAGCACGACCTCGAGGGGATTGCCGAGCGGCTCGACCGGTACCCGAACTTCCACATCGAGGTGGCCGCCCGGACGCGCAACCTCACGCGCCACCCCGCGGCGAAGGTCCGCGCGCTGTTCCTGAAGTATCCCGACCGCATCCTCTATGGCCTCGACGTCTCCTGGAAACCCTACCTGCGCGCGACGCCACCGACGCCGCAGCAGCGCGAAGGTCACGTCCGGATGCTGGAGCTCCGCTACCGGGCGGACTACGACTACTACGCCGGCCGCGGGAAGGTCACCCACAGCAACCGCGAGGTCGAGGCGTTGAACCTGCCGCGCGACGTGCTGGAGAAGTTCTACGCCGGCAATGCCCGGCGACTCTTCAAACTCGACGCCGCGTGGGCCGGGCCGCGCCCGGCGCAATAAGCTCGCCCGGCGCCCCGAAGCGGCGGGGCTTCAGGCCAGCGCTCGCATCAGCTCTCGCACGCAGACCGCGCCGAACACCACCAGGCACACGACGAGCGCCACGTTTCCGAACCATCGGTTTGCCAGCGGGCCGACCCAGTCACGGCGATTGTTGAGGTAGAGCAGCGTCGCCGCGAGGAAAGGCATGAAAAACGCCCCGGCAATCGAGAACGTCACCACCACGCCCACCGGCTCGCGGTGCCAGAGCAGCACCAGCGGCGGGCCAGCCAGGTAGGCGACCGCCGCGAGGTAGACTCGCCGACCCCGGATACTCGCGGCCGACTCCGCGCCCCCGGCCTCCGCCGTCGTCACGCCGGCCGTGCCCGGCGCTGCCGGCCGGTCGGCCGGCTCCCCGCGACCGCGCCCCGGGTCCGACGGCGCGGAGGGAAAGGCCGTGCGACCGGAATCCGCCGCCTCGCGCTCCCGCCAGGCGGCCGCCAGGTCCGCATAGATCTGGGGCACTCCCTGCCAGACGCCGAGCATGGCCGTGAACACGGTACACCAGAATCCGACGAGAAAGATCCAGCGCGCCAGCGGCCCGGCAAAGGTCTCGAGGCGGGACGCGAGCTCGAGCGCAATCCGCGAGCCGCCCGCCGCCTCGAGGTGCACCCCCGCCGCGATGGTCACGAGCGCCATCCCAAAGAGCCCGGTGAACACGTACGCCAGCCGCAGATCGGACCGCACGGTGGCAAGCCGCCCCGCGCCATGCCACGCCGCCGCGCGTATCCAGTAGCCGTAGCAGATCACCGTCACGCTGCCACCGATGCCGCCGAGTAGCGCCAGCACCTGCGCCGCGCCACCCTCGGCGGGTACCGCCGGCACGACGAGCCCGCGCAGGAGAGCGCCCGGCTCCGGCTGCGTCAGCGCCGCGCAACCCAGGACGCACCCGGCCATCACCGCGATGAGACCCTTCATCAGTTTCTGAAATCGCGCGTAGCGGTTGGCCGCGACCAGGAGTGCGGCCACGCCGGCGTGAACGGCGCCCCAGGCCGCGACGGACCAGCCGGGAAACAGGCTCGCGCCGGCCAGCCCGCACGCGCTGCTCAGTGACGCCCCGACCATAAAAGTCCAGAAGAGCAGATAGACGGCAAAGAGGCCCGCCACCCAGCGCGGCAGCCGCGTGATCCAGGCGCGGACGATCGTCTCCCCGGTCGCCAGTTGCCAGCGGGCCAGCGCCTCGGTCAGCACGAACTTCAACGCGGCGGTGAACGCCACGGCCCAGAGCAGTGTCAGGCCGAAGCGAATGCCCGTGACCGATGCGACGACCACATCGCCCGCCCCGATGCCCGCCGCCGCGAGGACCAGGCCGGGGCCCAGCGCGCGGAGCCGGTCGCGGAAGGGTTGGGACATTGCCGAGCGTGGTAGCGGGCGGCACCGCGTGGCGCCACCCGAATCGAGCGTGCGGGCCGCCCTGCCACGGGTCTGCTGACGCCTGCGGAACGGAGCGCGTCCCGCCCGATTTCCGCGGGTTCGAACCGCCGCGGGCCGCGGCTCGCGCGAGTCGAACGAAAGTATCCGCCTCGCCGGTTGCACCGCCGCGCCCCGCCGCCTTGCCTTGCCCCGTGCGCTTTCACCCCCGCCTTTGCCGCCCCCTCGTCTGGTTCGTCGCCGGCTGCATGACCGCCGTCCCTCTCGCCCTCGCGGCGGCGCCGGCTCCCGCGCTGCCCTGGCAGGCCGGCGTCGCCAGCCGCAACATCACCCCCGAGGGCCCGCTGTGGATGGCCGGCTACGCAAATCGGACCACGCCATCGCGATCCGTGGACCAGCAGATCCACGCCAAGGCGCTGGCCCTCGACGACACGCGCGGTGGCCGCGTCGTGATCGTCACGCTCGACCTGATCGCGGTGCCGGCCGGGCTGCGGGCGCACCTCGAACGGGAGGTGGCGCAACGGTTCGGGCTGAAGCCGCACGAACTGCTGGTCAACGCCTCCCACACCCATTCCGGGCCCTTGATCACGCTCGATCGCTTCGAGACGGAGCACACGTTCCGGCGCGCGGCGACGCCGGCGCAGGTCGACGCCGCCACGCGCTACGAAGCCGGCTTGCGGCAGACGCTCGTCGAGCTGATCGGGGCCAGCCTGCAGTCCCGCGCCGCCGGACGGCTCGAGTTTGCCCAGGCGCGCGCGGGCTTCGCCATGAACCGTCGCCGTCCCGAGGCGAAGGGCCAGTTCTCGAACAACCCTTATCCCGCGGGCCCGGTGGACCACGATGTCCCCGTGCTGAAGGTCACCGGCGCCGACGGGAAGATACGCGCCCTGCTCTTCGGCTACGCCTGCCACAACACCACGCTCGGCGAGAGCAGCATCTCCGGCGATTACGCGGGCCACGCGCAGGACCTGCTGCAGGCGAGCTACCCCGGCGCGACGGCCCTTTTCCTCACCGGCTGCGGCGGCGACCAGAATCCGTACCCGCGCCGCAGGATGGTGCCCGACCAGAAACCCGAGGATCTCGTGCGGCATCACGGCCGCGCCCTCGCCAACGCCGTCTCGACCGCCCTCGGTGCCCCCCTTCGCGCCGTGCAACCGCCCTTGCGCGGCGCCTACGGCCACGCCGAGCTCGCGTACCAGCCCCTGACCAAGGCGCAGCTCGAGGAATATCTCCGGCCCCCGCACACGCCCGCCGTCAACGCCCGCGCCCGCGCGTTGCTGGAGCTGCAGGCCCGCGGCGAACGCCCCGCGCCGCTAGCGTGTCCCGTGCAGGTGCTCGCCTTCGGCCAGGACCTCACGCTGGTCGCGATCGCGGGGGAGGTCGTGGTCGACTACTCGCTGCGGCTGAAGCGTGAGCTCGCCGGCACCGCGCCGGTCTGGGTCGCCGGTTACTCCAACGACGTCTTCGGCTACCTGGCCAGCCGGCGCCTGGTCGAGGAAGGCGGCTATGAAGGCGGCGGCGCGAACATCCGCATCTTGAATCACCCCGGGCCGTTCACGCCCGACGTCGAGGACACCGTCGTCGGCAAGGTCCACGCGCTGTTGCAGCAGGCACGGAAGTAGGAGCGGGCGAAACGCGCGGCCTGCCCCGGCCACGACGGAGCGCGCCGCTCCGACGCAGGAAACCTCGATCCGCCGTCGCAGCCGACGTTTCAGCAGCATGAGCCGCCTGTCCCCAGCGCGGCTGATGTGCGACGGGCCCGTCCCGCAGCGGCTTGAGGACAAGCCGCTCCACCCTTTGATGCTACGGCCTTCATCGGTGATTGGGAGGCCAACTGCGCGGTTCCAACCCCGCCGGAATACTTCAACGGGTGGAGCCGCCTGTCCCCAGGCGGCTGACGTGCGAACGACCCGTCCCGCAGCGGCTTGAGGACAAGCCGCTCCACCCTTCAATGCGGCGGTCTGCATTGGCGATTGGGAGGCCGCCTGCACGGTTCCGGCTCAAGGGCGCGGCTGCTTCGCGCCGTGACCGGGCACCTTTCGATGTGCCGCGACGGGCTGCGACGCTCAACCCCGCCACGGAGGCAGCGCCCGTTTCTGCACTTTGCCCAGCGCGGTGCGCGGCAGGCTGGCGACGCGGACAAACGCGCGCGGCTGCTTGAACGATGCGAGCTGCGTGCGCAGGCGCGCGGCCGCCGCCGCCTCGTCGAAAACCGCCGCGTCGACCACGATGTACGCCACCGGCACCTCTCCGCGCACCGCATCGGGCGCTCCGACCACCGCCGCTTCCTTCACGCCGGGCTGCTCGAGAATCGCCTCCTCGATCTCGCGCGGGTAGAGGTTGAACCCGCCGGAGATGATCAGGTCGCTGCGCCGCCCCTGCAGCGTGATGTACCCGTCGGCGGCGCGCACGCCCAGGTCACCGGTCCGAAACCAGCCGTCGCGCCAGGCCGCCGCCGTCGCCTCGGGCCGGCGCCAGTAGCCCGCGCACACGTTGGGCCCGCGCACCCACAGTTCGCCGCTGGTGCCGTCCGGCACCTCCGCCCCGGTCTCATCGCAGATTCTCACCGCGACGTGCGCATACGGGAAGCCCACCGTCCCGGGCCGGCGCTCGCCGTCGTACGGGTTGCCCACGTTCATCAGCGTCTCGGTCATGCCATACCGCTCGAGGATCACCGAACCGAAGAGCTGGCGGAACTTCTCGTGCACCTCGGCTGGAAGCGGCGCGGAACCCGACACCGCCAGCCGCAGTCGCGCGCCGATCGCACGCGCCCGATCGGGAGGAGTTTCCAGCAGCCGCACGAACATCGCCGGCACGCCGAAGAAAACCGTGGGCCGGTACTGCTCGAACCAGTCCAGCGCGCGCGCGTGCTCGAAACGCTCCGTGAGCCGCAGGTGACAGCCGCTGAAGAGCCAGATGTGCACGCCGTTCGCCAGACCGTGGACGTGGAACAGCGGCAGCGTCGCGAGGTAGCGGTCCTCCGGCGTGAAGCGCCAGTCGCGGGCGAGCGCGGCGCCGTTGGCCGCGAAGTTTTCCTGCGTCAGCACCGCGCCCTTCGCCGCTCCGGTCGTGCCCGAGGTGTAGATGAGCGCGAGCGGCGTCGCCAGGTCCCAGCGCCCTTCCGGCCGCCCGGCCGCGGCGCCCTCCGCCTCCGCCGACAGCGCATCGACGTCCCACCGCACGACTCCTGCCGGCAGGTGCTCCGCGAGGTCCGGCGACGTGACGACCGCCGTCGGCTCGGAATCCGTGAGGATATGCGTCAACTCACGTTCGCGGTAGAGCACGTTCACCGGCACGAGGATCAGGCCCAGCTTCACGCCCGCGAGCCAGAGGTCGATCACCTCGACGCGATTCTGCAGGAAGAACGCGAGCCGGTCGCCGGGCTGCAACCCGCGCGCGCGCAACCGATGGGCGAGCCGGTTGCTCCTCACCTCCAGTTCGCCAAAGGTGAAGGTGCGGCCCTGCCACTCGAGCGCGGCCTTTCCCGCGCGTCCGAGGAGCGAGGCGTCGCAACGCTCGAGCAGCGTCGGGGAGACGGCGCTCATTTCGTCGCGGCGAGGTCGAGCACGGCGGCGGTCATCGTCGTGACACAGGTCTGCAGCGTCGGATCCGGCACGAACAGCGCCAGCGGCGAGTGGTTTGACGGCAGCGATTCTCCACGCCGGGCCGCGGCGGCGTACTTCGCCGGATCAGCCGCACCCACGCCCCAGATGAAGATCGGCACGCGGTGCAAGGTGCGGCCGAACTCCGAGAAATCCTCGCCTCCGGTCGTCGGCGGCGCGGGCTCCACCCGGCGCTCGCCGAGCCACGCCTTGAAGGTGCGCGTGAGCCGCTGCGTCAGGGCCGCGTCGTTGACGGTCACCGGCGTCGATTCCGGCGTCACCGTCACGACCGGCAACCGGTCCTCGGGTACGCCTGCCGCCCGCGCCGTGCCATCGCAGATCCGGCGGATGGCCGCGATCATGTCCTGCATCACCTTGTCCTCGAACGCGCGGAGCGTGAGTTCGAGCTTCACCGATTCCGAGATGATGTTCCGCTTGGTGCCGCCCTGGATGGTGCCGACCGTCACCACCGCGGGCGTGCCAGGCTTGGTTTCCCGGCTCACGATCGTCTGCAGCGCCGTGACGATCTGCGCCGCCAGCACGATCGGATCGCGCGTGGTCTGCGGCTGAGAGCCGTGGCCGCCGACGCCGCGGACCTCGATGTCCACCGAGCTCACGCTGGCGTACGGCGTGCCCTCGACGTACGTCACCAGCCCGGCCGGTCGCACCGACGACACGTGGAGCGCCAGCGCGTAATCCGGCTTGGGAAACCGGGTGTAGAGGCCGTCGGTCAGCATCGCCCGCGCGCCGGCGACGATTTCCTCCGCCGGCTGGGCGACGAACACGATCGTGCCCCGCCAGTGCTCCTTCAGCGCCGTCAACGCGCGCGCGGTGCCAAGGAAGCCCGTGACGTGCAGGTCGTGGCCGCACGCGTGCATCGCCGGCTGGTCCCGGCCCGCGAGGTCCTTGACCACGGCAGTGCTCGCCCAGGGCAGGCCGGTGAGTTCCTTGACCGGCAGCGCGTCCATGTCGGCGCGGACGAGGATCGTGGGACCCGCGCCGTTCCTGAGCACGCCGACGACGCCGGTGTTGCCGACCTTCTCCGTCACCTCGATGCCCAGCGCGCGCAGCTCCCGGGCGACAAGCGCGGCCGTCTTGGTTTCCATGAACGAAAGCTCGGGATTCGCGTGGAGTTGCCGGTAGATGGCTTCGAGTGCCGCGTACTCGGCGGCCACCTTGGCGGCGACGACGTCGCGGGGCTCGGGCGCCGCCGCCGCGAAGGTGAAGGTTGAACCGGTGAAGCCCAGGGTGGCCAGGGCCAGGAGCAGACGGAGGGGCGGTCGCTTCATGGGAGACGAGCGCAGTGGACCATGGAACGTCCGGCTTGGCGAGGGCAAGGCGGCGACTCTCTCGCGCCGGCGGATGGGAATCGGGGGACGAAGATACGGCGAACTTCAGCCGCCTGGGGACAGCCGGATCCACCGCGCCAGATGAGCCAGGTGCGACGTAGGCCGGAGCCTGCGAATGCCCGGTTCCATCCTGTCCATCCTGTTCATCCTGTCCAAACCCGCCTCATCCCGTCGGAGATCCCGCACGGGCTCTTGGGGGGAGACAGGATGAACAGGATGGACAGGATGCAGGCGACGCGGCGGGCCGGAGTTTCGTTGGTCCCCTCCCGCGCGGCGTGCCGGAGCGGCTTGTGCTCACACCGCTGTAGTCGGATCCGCCGCACGTCAGCCGCCTGGGGACAGGCGACTCCACCCAGTTGAAGTATTCCGGCTGGGTTGGAACCGCGCAGCTGGCCTCCCAATCACCGATGAAGGCCGTCGCATCAAAGGGTGGAGCGGCTTGTCCCCAAGCCGCTGCAGGACGGG
>ERZ761602.6394-NODE-6394-length-13202-cov-6.729292_pt1 | contig 13202 bp, 12 predicted proteins | sample MGYA00512165_ERZ761602 | MGnify/ENA primary metagenome ERZ761602 (study PRJEB28899, sample SAMN02445085) | bioreactor sludge metagenome | biome: EBPR sludge; isolation source: Thorneside wastewater treatment plant | place: Australia: Brisbane, Thorneside...
ATGTCGCGGCCGTCGACGTAGCAGATGCCGAGCATGCGGCCGTACTTGTCGGTGTGGATGTGAATGTGCTGGTCGGCGTGTTGGAGGGAGTGTATGAAGGTGTCAGTGTGAACGTATAGGTTGGTGTGGGGGTATTTGTTGCAGGCTGGAAGGGAGTAAATGTCAGTGTGAATGTGGATGTCACGCTCGGTGTGAGCGAGATGGTCGGTGTCAGGATCGATGGAGTGCCGCTGACGGTGGCAGTGGGGGGTGTAATGGTTCCTGTAACGGTGATCGTTGTTGTGGATGTGGGAGTTGCGTCACGCGGGTTGGGCGCGAAGGATAGGCAGACAAAACCGGCGCAATAACAAGGAATTGTGGCGATGATGGCGACCAGAAGCCGCAGGCGGCGTCGGGCTTGGGGTGTGTCGGCTTCGAACATAGTGGGTAGATTATAATCCATGAGATTGAGTAACTTTCAATGATTCCCCTGCATTTACGCATCGCTGGATTTCTTTCTTATCGCGACCCTGTCGAGATCAGTTTCGATTCGATCCAGCTCGCCTGCATCTCCGGTCAGAATGGGGCGGGCAAGTCTTCGTTGTTGGATGCATTCACGTGGTCGTTGTTTGGAGAAGCACGCGGTAAAGGTACGGATGTTATCCATCTTAGCTCCGATGTGAAGGCGGCGGAAGTTGCTTTGACATTCGCGTATGAAGGTAATATATATCGGGTGCAAAGGACTTTGCCACGGGGGAAGACGACTATGTTGGAATTTCAAGTTTGGGATGGTGGTGAGTGGAAAGTGGAAAGCGGTCAATGGCGCCCACTGACCGAGAAAACTACACGAGAAACGCAGGCTCGCATCGAACAGACCCTGCGGCTGGATTACGAGACCTTCATCAACGCTTCGTTCTTTTTACAGGGCAGGGCGGATCAGTTCACACAAAAGAAGGCGTCTGAACGCAAGGCAGTGCTGGGTTCGATCCTCGGATTGGAGATCTGGGAGACATACAAGGAACGCACAGCCGATAAACGCAAGGCGCTCGAACGTGAAGTGGATGAGATCGACGGGCGCAATGCGGAGATCGATGCAGAATTGGGCGAGGAAGAGGAAAGAAGACGCCGGTTGGGTGAACTGGAAAAGACGTTGAGTCAATTGTCGACGGCGAGGGAGGCACAGGAATCGGTGTTGGAATCGATCCGGCGGAATGCTGTATTGGTCAACGAACAGAAGAAATCCGTTGAGTCGGCGAAATTGCAGTTGAAGCGTGCACAGGAGTCGCTGGCTGGTGTCGCAGCGAGAATCTCAGTCAAGGAGAATGAACGCGCCGAATATCTCGGTTTGCTCGAACGCGCCAAAGAGATCGAAAAAGAATATAAAGCCTGGCAGCAGGCCCGGAAAAAATTGGAAGAGTTTGAAAAGAACGCGTCTCAGTTCCGCGAGCATGACGAGAAGCGCCAGCCTTTGCTGCGCGAGATCGAAGTGGAGAGGGCGAAGCTGGAGCAGGAAAGCGAAGAGCTGAGTAAACAGTGGGCAGTGATCAGCGAGCAGTTAGCCGTGGTGGGAGAGTTGGAATCACAGTTGGGCGAAGCGCAGGACGCATTGAAGGAAGCGGAAGCGAAAGTTCAGGAACGTGTTCAGTTGGAAGACACACGCAATGAGGCGCGTGAGCGGCAGGCAGCGATGAAGGTGGAGAATGAGTCCCTGCGGCGCGAGATGGATGAAATCAAGAAGCGAATTGAAGCGTTGGAAATTGCCGATGGTGCTGAATGTCCCCTGTGCGGACAGCCATTAAGCGAAAGCCACCGCAAAACCACGCTGAAAGCACTTGAAAAAACCGGCAAAGAGAAGGGCGACCTGTTCCGTTCGAATAAAAAGGAAGCGGAAGGACTTGCCGGGCAAATTACGAATTACGAATTGCGAATTGCGAACCTGGCAGGTGCGGATAAAGACCGTATCCGTTACTCTAATTCCATCTCGCAGTTGACTCTGCAATTGGAGTCCATTCAACAACAAGGCAGGGAATGGGGGAAGACCGGCGCAAAACGATTGAAGGAGATCGAGAAGGCGCTGGAAAACGGAAAGTATGCGGTCGAAGCGCAAAAGGCTTTGGCGAAGTTGGATAAGGAACTTGCCAAACTTGGTTATGATGTTTCGGCACATGAAGCCAAACGAAAAGAAGAAAATGAACTGCGCGTTGTGGAAGAAGAAGCGCGGAAATTAGAGTCTGCTCGCGAGTTGAGCAAAAGGATCGGGAAAGAGATCGAAGAGTTGGAAGTGGAAAGTGGAAAGTGGAAAGTGGAGGTCGAAGCGAATACGCAGTCGGTTCTCGAAGCCGAGAAATCGCTGGCTGAGTCTGAATTGGGTGCGCCGGATTTGCACGAGGCAGAGGACAGGCTGCTATCCATGCGAGAAGACGAGAATAACTTGCGCCAGGAATTGGGAGCGGCTCGTCAGCGGGTGGAAGTGCTGTCAACCCTTCGTGCCCGCCGGGCGGAGTACGAACGTCAGCGTGAGGAGTTGAATCAAAACATCACCCGGCACAGATCACTCGAACGTGCCTTTGGCAAGGATGGAGTCCCGGCATTATTGATCGAACAGGCGTTACCGCAGATTCAGCAGAAAGCCAATGACATCCTTGAACGCCTAAGCGACGGCGCGATGACGATCCAATTTGCGACACAGGCAGAGTACAAGGATAAAAAACGCGACGACTTGAAAGAAACTCTCGACATCCAGATCAGTGATCAATCTGGGATGCGCGATTATGAAATGTATTCCGGTGGCGAAGCCTTTCGAGTCAACTTTGCGGTCCGTCTCGCACTTTCAGAGATCCTCGCCCAACGCAAAGGCGCGCGTTTACAAACCCTTGTCATCGATGAAGGCTTTGGTTCGCAGGACGCGCTTGGACGCCAGCGGCTGGTCGAAGCCATCAACACAGTCAAGAATGATTTTGCCAAGATATTTATCATCACCCATCTCGACGAACTTAAAGACGCCTTTCCGAACCGAATCGAAGTAGAGAAGACAGATAAGGGGAGTTCTGTACGGGTGGTTTGATGCAAGAGTTTGGTAATTGGTAACTGGTAATTACCACTTCAATCCCCAATCTCCACTTCCAATATGCTCTACTTCATCGTCTCCACCCTGCTTTTCATCCTCGGCATAATCATCATCCATTGGGTTCATAACCAATACCATATGGATATCGTTGTTGCGCCTGCGCCGCCGCCCGCAGACGCGCCTTTGGTTTCGGTGTGCATCCCGGCTCGCAACGAAGAGACCAACATCCGGCGTTGTGTCGAGGCGGTTCTTCATCAGGATTATCCCAACTTTGAAGTCGTCGTTTTGGATGACCGCTCCACCGATGCGACTCTGACTCTATTGAAAGAGATCGCGTCCCGCGACTCTCGTCTCCTCCCAGTCAGCGGCTCGGATCTGCCCAAAGGTTGGGCAGGCAAACCCCATGCCTTATACCAGGCTGCGAAAGTAGCCCGCGGCGAATGGCTTTGCTTCGTGGATGCCGACACCTTTCTCGAACCGTACGCGCTTTCATCGGTCTTCGCCAGGGCGAAGGAGCAAAACGCGGATTTGTTCACCGTCATTACAAATCAAATCTTCGTCACGTTTTGGGAGCGCGTCATTATGCCGTTGGTGATGACTGCTTTGACCGTTGGGTTCTCGCCCAGAAAGGTCAACGATCCGAAACGGGTCGATGCAATATCGAACGGTCAATTCATTTTCATTAAACGTCATGTGTACGATGCATTTGGCGGACATGAAAGCGTAAAAGACAAGATTGCCGAAGACCAGGCGATTGCCCATCAGGTCAAGTCGAAGGGATATCGCCTCATCCTTGCGGACGGGATGCAGGTGATGAGCACGCGCATGTACACATCCTTTGCGGGCATCTGGGAGGGATGGACGAAAAACATCTATCTCGGTTTGAGCATTCATCCCGGGCTGTTGCTGCTTGGGGCATTCGGGGCGCTGCTTGGAATCCTTGCGGCAATTTTCCTGCCACTGTGGATCATCCTCGGCTTGATCTGGTTGGGGAACGGGGGAGAGATCTTTGCCATTGCAGTGACAGGCGAAGGCTTGCTTGTTGCAGCTTACCTCATTTTTATACGGGTCCGGGCGGCGGGGTATTTTCACATCCCTGCCTGGTATGCATTGACAACTCCCTTGGGGGCGGGAATATTTTCAGCAATGATCCTTGCATCTGCTTGGAAGGTCCTTTCGGGGCAGGGAGTGACATGGCGGGGGAGAATCTACAAGTAAATCAGTGATGAATGTCATCTTGTAAAATAAGGGTGGCTTTGTTATATTTCGACATCCTTTGTTAAAAATAACAAAACATAACAATGACTGTCAACTCTATAGATCGCGAACAGAAAATCCTTGAATACCTAAAAGCTCATGGCAGTGCCTCCATTCAGGAACTGGTGGAGGAATTTGGCGTTTCCAACATGACCATCCATCGCGATTTGAACAAGCTGGCTGAGACGGGGCAAATCCAGAAGAAGCATGGAGGGGCGATCCTGCCGAATGCGGCGAACAAACTGGCGGAAGACACTTCAGTGTGCGCCATGTGCGGCAAACCCGTCTCACAACGGACGGTCTTCATCGTCAAATTGGACAACGGGGATGAACTCCGCGCATGTTGCTCGCATTGCGGTTTGATGCTCCAGAGTCGTTCGCAAAACATCTGGCAGTCGTTGACAGTCGATTACCTGTACGGGCACATCATCAGCGCGGGGCAGGCTTATTATCTGGTCGGGAGTGAGGTCAGCATTTGCTGTGTGCCGAGCATCCTGGCTTTCGGTTCCAGCGCCGAGGCGGAAAAATTCCAAAAAGGGTTTGGCGGACAGATCCTCAGCATGAACGACACGGCACATTATTTACACGGAATGATGCACATGCATTCAGGCATGTGATTCAGAAAATCAACTTGTGAGGATAAGAGAATGAAAAAGATTTTTGCATTTGTATTGGCTGGTGCGCTTTTGTTGAGCGCGTGCGGGGGCGGTATGGCGGGTGGAGGAGATACTGAACACACGGATGGGGAAGGTGTGGAAGCGCATGATTACTGGGCGCGCTCCGGGATGGCGGGCGGGAACAGCGCTGCCTACATGCTCCTTCATAACCACGGGGCAGAAGCAGATGCCTTGGTCAGCGCCAGTTCCGATGTGGCTGATGCAGTAGAAATTCACCTGAGCCAGATGAAAGCAGACGGCACCATGGAAATGGTCCAGCAGGAAAAGATCGACTTGCCCGCTGACGGCGAAGTGGAATTGAAACCGGGCAGCTACCACGTCATGTTCATTGGCTTGAAACAGGATCTGGCGGTTGGCGACGAGTTCACCCTGATCCTGACTTTTGAACATGCAGGCGAAGTGACCATCACCGTGCCTGTAAAGGATGCCGCAAATATGGGCGGTGGGGGCATGGACGGACACAATATGGGTGGTGATGGTTCCATGAATATGGAAGCCACCCCAACCCCTTAGTATATGAATTCGCGTCTTCGCCAGACGCATTCTCCCAGTTCCCCGCCCAAAAGGCGGGGAACTATTATGAACCCAAGGCTGTGTTGGCTAAGCAGTTGATGCTCCCCGTCATGGAGCCCCGCTGAAAATTCGGCGGGGTTTTTATTTGGATGAATAGTGAAGGCCGACAGCGCTGAATCGACCGTCCCGTAGGGGGAGGCGGAGTTCTTGTCATAGGAGGTTGGGAGGAATGTCAATTCCATAAATCAGACAAAAAAGGTAAAGTATAGAAATAGAACTGGTTGTTAATAAATATTCGTCACTCACGTTTGTGATAATCGTCACTTTTATTTAGATGTGTAACTTAAGTTACAGGGCTTTTGCTAAGGTTTGGCTATATTTGATACAAGTCATTAATGCGAGGTTAATCATGTCTAAACTTCCTATCATTGCCATTGGTGTTGCGGTACTGGCGCTCGGATATTTTGCGCTGGTATCGGATGCCGCCGCATACGGGGGAAGCGCGCCTGAGACTTGTGCGAACTGTCATGCAATGGACTCGCAGTATGAAAATTGGGCTCATGGGGGGCATGCCCAAGTGGCAAAGTGTACGGACTGCCATTTGCCTCACGACAATTTCGTTTCGTACTATATGGAAAAGGGCCGCCAGGGCGCGAAGGATACCTATGCCTTTGTGACGGGAAATATTCCGGCCATGATCCGTGCGGAAGAGAAGACGAAGGAGATCGTACAGGAGAATTGCATCCATTGCCACGAAGATACTGTGGAAGCCATGCTGGCGGGTGCGCAGCCATTGGACCGCTATTGTTGGGAGTGCCATCGCAGCGTTGCCCATGGGGAACGCGGTATTACCGGCGCTCCGTATCAGGACTCTGATCTTTATCCGAACAAGTAAGGAGAATGCAAATGAAAAACTATACAACCCTCATTCTTGCTGGATTGGTAGTCGTACTCGCCGCTGCATTGATCGGCGTGATGGTCTACATCCAGAACCAGCCCGCCGAAGTGCGCGCCGTGCAGCCATTGGTGGAAATCGCAGCAATGGAACCGGACTCTGCCCAGTGGGGTATCAATTATCCGAATCAGTATGACACGCTGATGAAGACCGAGACCAACAACGTGGATACGACCTATGGCGGTTCTTCAGCTTTCTCGTGGCTGGAACGCGATCCGCGCCAGGTGATTCTGTTTGGCGGCTATCCTTTCAGCAAGGATTATAACGATGACCGCGGTCATGCCAATGCTTTGGAAGATGTTCGTGCGACCAAGCGTTTGAACTTGAACGATGAAGACCCGAAACATACACCTGCCACATGCTATTCCTGCAAATCTTCCGATAACCCCGGCTTGTGGACGGAACTTGGCATGGAAGCCTATGACAAGATGTCGTTCAATGAGATGACGCCGAATATCAATAATGCCATTGGCTGTTCGAACTGCCATGAGGCCGAAACCATGCGCCTGATTGCGACCAACCCGGCCTTGATCGAGGCACTCGAACGCCAGGGCAAGGATTGGGAGACCTACTCCCGCCAGGAAATGCGTTCGTTGGTGTGCGCCAACTGCCATGTGGAATACTATTTCAAAGGCGATGGCAAATATTTGACCTTCCCGTGGGATAACGGTACCAAGGTTGAAGAGATCATTTCTTACTACGAAGAAGCTGGCTTCAAAGACTGGGCGTACCCTGAAACAGATAGCCCCATGCTCAAAGCACAGCACCCCGAATATGAATTCTTCACTGCGGGCAGTACGCACTATGAAGCTGGGGTCTCCTGCGCCGACTGCCACATGCCCTACGTCCGTGATGGTGCGAGCAAATACTCTTCGCATGATGTTCATAGCCCGCTTTTGAACCCGGAAGAAGCCTGCGGTCAGTGCCATACCGATACCGAGTATGTGGTGGAGCGCGTTGCGATCATCCAACAGCAGGTGGCTGAGACCAAGATCGTCGCCGAAGATGCCATCATCGATGCGATGACTGCCATCAAGGCTGCGGTTGCAGCAGGCAATGCCGACCCGGCTCTTCTGGACGAAGCCAGGAAACTGCACCGCGAAGCCCAATATATGTGGGACTTTATCTCCGCTGAAAATTCGACCGGCTTCCACAATCCCGAATACGCGCTTGAAGTCCTTTCCAACTCCATCGACACAGCGCGGCGCGCGCAGATGCTTGCCGCTCAGTCGGTGAACGATATGGAACTGTTGACCACTGGCACGTACTACGCCGAACCGGCGACACCGTAGTGCATAAAACTCCGGCACATGTAGGGGGTGGCTAGGCTCAAAATGCAAGCAGGTCACGCTTCAGGCGTGACCTGCTTTTTTTCTCGGAAGGTTATGGTAGTTTACGGGGAGCCAAAGACGAATAACGCCTTAATTGGGTTGTACCCATTGATCGAAGATTTCCCGGTCAACGATGTGGATCTGGCGGTCTTCCACCTTGATCGCACCGCTGCGTTCCATTTCCTTGAGCGAACGCGCCACCACTTCGCGCACGGTTCCCAGCCGCGCCGCCAATTGTTCCTGCGTCCAGTGCGTGGATTTATTCTGCTGCAATTCCACATCGATCAGGCGGGCGAGTCGGTGAGTCACCTGGTAGAACGCCATCTCGCTCACCATGCGTACCATGCCCCGCAGCATTTTGCCAAAATTCACCAATACCTTTTGGGCAAAAGATGGGTGTTGTTTTAGTAATTCCTGTAGTTTGGTCTTTTCGATGATCCAAACCCGGCAGGTTTCCAGCGCCTCCACATTGACCGGATTGGGTCCCGTGTCGAAAGCAGGCACTTCGGCAAAAGTATCGCCCTCCTGCAAAATGCGGACGATGTATTGCCTTCCCTGGGGGGAGAGGCGGAAGATTTTTGCGCTGCCCTGGTAAAGGATGAACAGTCCCTCACAAGGGTCGTCCTCCCAGAACAGCACATCTCCGCGCTGATATTCGCTCAGGCGCGTGTGTTCCGCTATTTCCCTAAGCATGGAATCGCCGAGGTCGTCGAAATATTGATTACCCTTTAACGCTTTTACCTTTTGTTTCAGGTCAGACTCAATGGTCTTCATGGATTATTACACTTCGCCCAACAGCACCTGATCCGGACCCCGGTTGATCTCCCAGGGATAGGTGATAAAGGCATCCGTAACGGCGGCGTAATAATCGGGGCGTACGCTGCCGAATAAATTTCTATATGGATTGAAATGCAGGACGTAGGTTTCGGGGAAGCCTCCCGCCGCTGAAACCCGGTTCTTGACCGCGGTGATGGTACGCCCGGACCCCCAAACATCATCCACGATCAGTGTGGGGCGGCCGCGTAATTTATCTTCTGCGGGGAATTGAATGAACTCAGGCCACACCATGAATTTGGACGTTTTTTCGCTTTGTGATTGGGCCGGGAAATCCACGGCGGCGGTCAGGATGTGGGTGATGTCAAGTGCGTCTGCCAGCATGCCGCCGGGGACAAGTCCCCCGCGTGTGATCATCACCATGGCTGTAAATTCACGGCGAAATTGGGGGATCAAGTGGTCGATCAGCTTATCTACTTCCTCCCAGGTGATGGCTTCTTGTCGGCGGGGTTGGGGTTTCATGAGCTTGATTTTATCAAAAAGTCCCCGCGAGTGTCGGCTTCGCGGGGACTTTTCCTTGTTACGCCAGGACAGCCGCCAATGGGGCGGGAGCCTGCACCTGCGCCGCGACCCTGCCTTCCGCGGTTGCTTTCTCTACATCCTTCGTCCAAATATACAGGCAGGTATGGTAAGCCGTGTTGGTATATGAACTGAAGATACTGGAAAGCATGATGAACGTGAACAGGATCAGCCCGCCAACGACAACGCCAACGACTGTAAAGGCTGTGCTTCCGCCTGAGACGAACACCAGCCCGCCGCCGATGGCAAAAGCGAGGATCAATCCGATCATGAAGAACACAAAACCGATCAACCCGGTCACAAAGCGGACGCCCACTGTGCTGACACCGACCAACAGCAGATTCTCCTTGGTGATCTTCCAGACACGTTGAAGGCCGTCTTTGAGATTCAAATCATCGATCACCATTGCTGGCAGAACCAGCGCCGCGGCTTCCGTCCACAGGGTTTCGAGCAAGCCGGTTGCCTGCCGCGCAAAGCCAGCTGCAAGGCCGCCCTTGCGATTGCGCTGGGCTGCATTACGAATCAAGCCCACCGCGGTCGATGCAGCTGCCAGGGTCAGGATGTCGAAGAAATCGCGTTTGACGATTGCCCAGGCGTGGTCCATGCGCCCGTCGCCTTTCGTCAGGTAGCCATAGATCAGGTAAACCGTCATACCGGAGAAGATATACGTCACCACGAACTGCACGAACATCAGGATCGCTCCCATGACGGTCAGAACGATGTTGCCAAAACTGGTGTCGCCCAATATGAATGCCGCAATGGCAATCGGTATGATCCCGATCACCGTTACAATGCCGCCGACGATCAAAGCATAAAGAGACGGTTTCAACAAATCCTTATCCTTGAATGCCATGCTCCAGGCTTGTTTCAGGAACGACCAGCCGCGCGAAAAACTTTGCATAATTCACTCTCCTTCTTGTGGTTATAACGATTATAGCAAATCCATCGGTTCGACTTCAACCCGCCAGCCAGATAAACGGATCTCCTTAAGGACGGCCGCCGGATCAGGCCCGCGAAGAACGATCTGCCAGCGGAATTCGCCGTTTTCCTTCGCAAAAAAACAAGGGACGGGACCGATCAATTCCGTTTGACGAAACCCGCCCGCCTCCAACCGGACCTTGAGCTTGTCTGCAAGTTTATGGGCTTCTTCCTCAGCCTTGGCAGGGTCTGCCTCACGGTATTCCAGGCGGGCCAGCTTTGCGAATGGCGGATACCCCAACTGACGGCGATATTCCAACTCGCGCTCGTAAAACCCATTCACATCATGTTCGGCGGCGAATTGAAGCGCGTAATGTCCCGGGTTGAACGTTTGCATGATGACTTTACCGCCCCGCGCTGACCGCCCTGCCCGTCCCGCAACCTGTGTCAGCGTCTGGAAGACTTTTTCGTTCGCAAACGGATCGGGTAGATTTAAACCAACGTCCGCCAAAACAATGCCAACCAGTGTCACCAGCGGCAGGTCAAGTCCTTTTGCCAGCATCTGCGTACCAACTAAAATATCCGCCTGGTGATTGGCAAAATGGGTCAGGATGATCTCATGCGCGTCTTTTTGACGGGTCGTATCCCAATCCCAGCGCAAAGTCCGCGCGGCGGGGAACATGGACTTAATTTCAGCCTCGACACGTTCACTTCCCAAGCCATATTCACGGATTTGATTGCTTCCGCAGGTGGAGCAGGTTTTTGGCATTTTTCTCGTGTAATTACAACGGTGGCAAAGTAAGTCAAAAGTCGCAGGTCGCAGGTCATTGACCTTCGACTTTTGACTTTCGACATGAAGCGTCAGCGGCGTTTCACAATTGGGGCATTTTAGCGTCGAGCCGCAGTCGCGGCAGAAAATGTACGTTGCCGTTCCGCGTCTGTTGAGGTACACGATAGCCTGTTCTTTGCGTTCGATCACTTCTGCCAAGGACTCGGCTAATGCTTTTGAAAAAATCCCACGATTGCCGTTTTTCAATTCTTCGCGCATGTCCACCACTTGAACGGGCGGCAGGGTTGAGTCTGTTACACGGTTGGGCAGGTCCAGCCGTTGGGTGTGGTTGTGTTCGGCAAGATAGCGTTGTTCCACTGTTGGGGTTGCAGAGCCGAGGACGCAGACTGCGCAGCAGAGTTGGGCATATTCCTGTGCGGCAGTAACGGCGTTGTAATACGGCGGCTCGGATTGATAGTACGAACTGTCATGGCATTCATCCACGACGATAAGCCCGATATTAGGCAAGGGACAAAATAACGCCGATCTTGCGCCGATGATGACGTTCAGCTTCCCGCTGCGGGCACGCCGCCAGGTGTCGTAACGTTCACCTTCAGAAAGTTTCGAGTGGACCAAACCCACCTGCCCCGGAAAGCGCGAGACAAATCGCCGCACAGCCTGCGGGGTAAGGGCGATCTCAGGCACAAGGATCAAGGCTTGTTTGCCGCTTTTTATCACTTCCTCGGCGGCGCGCAGGTAGATTTCGGTTTTGCCGGAACCGGTGACGCCGTAGAGCAGATATTGGGGATAAGAGACTGGATGATTGGTGATCGCTTTGATAATGTGCGCCAACGCAGACGTTTGTTCCACCGTAAGCGCAAACTGATCTCTTGTCTCTAATTCTCGGTTTTCTATCCTCTCCAATGGGTCGCGGAAGATTTCGTTTTCAAAAAGACGGATCAAGCCGCGTTCTTCAAGTTCCTGCAAGTCAGAAATATTGCATCCTGTTTGGGCGTATACCCATGACAAATTGATGGGGTCAGGTTGTTGGATGAGGAATCGAAGAGCCGCTTCACGCCGCGCCTGGGTCTGTTTCGTGGAACCCAAGTTTTCCAACCCCGCCTCAGCCTCTTCCGGCGGGACGGCAAGCTGGGCAACGCGGATATTCTTCGGTCTCACCCGCGGCGGCGGCAGGATGTTTTTTGATGTCAACACGCCTTTCTTTACGAGAAGATTGGCGGTCTTGCGCCAGTCTACCTTGGCAAAGTGGGTATCGATCTGTCGCCCGCGCAGGGAGCCGCGTTCGCGAAGTAAATTTAGCAAACGACTAGCAACCGTAGCGCTTTTTTCCTCGTAGTTCGTAACTCGTAACTCGTAACTCACATCCGCTTGTTGACTCAACCCGGTGGGAATCATCATGCCGACGATGGCGGAGAGTGGATTCAACGTAGTATCCGCCAGCCGCATGGCAAGAGTCAGCATGGGCGGAGTTAGAAGCGGGGCAGGGTCGAGTAGGTCAAGGATCGATTTGGGATTCGGTATGGGGGAGGATTCTGTCAACTCGACGATAATGCCCTGCACTGTTTGATTCCCAAACGGGGCTGTAACGAGACATCCTGGTTGGAGTTGAGTTGTGAGTTCTTCAGGGACGAGGTAATCGAAGACGCCGGAGATTGCAGGAATATTGACGGCGAGGCGCGCAAACATGGCTGGATTATATAATACTCACGGTCACAAATTGCGTTTTCAGGAAGGGGAAACGCTATTTGTGACCGCGCTGGGTATAATGTCTAACAGGAGGCTTCCATGATGAGTACTTTCATTCTTATTGCCGGGGGGCTGATGGTTGTGGTCGGATTGGTGATGTTGGCACTGGTCTTTATGAAGTCGAACCAGGTGGATTTGACCGGGAAAACTGACGGCAAGCCGGAATGGATGCATGCCATGCCGCCCGAGGAAACTGTGAATGCCACACTGGCAGACGGCGAAGGCGTGACGTTGTACGATCATGATGAGGGGGAAAAACTGGCGGCTCCCTTTGCGGAGCAGATCGAGGATATGTTGAAAGCGAAGGCTGTCAGCGACCCGTTTCTGAGATCGTATGATCTTGATTTTGGTACGGGCGCGGATGGTGGGCTTGAGATTTGGGTGAACGGTGAAAAATATGACGGGGTGGCGAATCTGCCGGATGAACAGTTGAAGCAGGCGTTGTTGCAGGTCGTAAAGGAGTGGAATAGCAGGAAGTAGTAAGTGGTAATTTGTAGTAAAAGATTGAAGACACGCAGGAGTTTTTACCTGCGTGTCTTTTTTTGGAGTCTAACGGCTCCCATCGTTGGATGTATATTGCTTATTTTGTGATGACAACCGCGCCATAGCCGACGAC
>ERZ761602.6396-NODE-6396-length-13197-cov-5.815934_pt1 | contig 13197 bp, 14 predicted proteins | sample MGYA00512165_ERZ761602 | MGnify/ENA primary metagenome ERZ761602 (study PRJEB28899, sample SAMN02445085) | bioreactor sludge metagenome | biome: EBPR sludge; isolation source: Thorneside wastewater treatment plant | place: Australia: Brisbane, Thorneside...
TTCGGCGTCAGCCACGACGCGCTGGGCGCCGCGCTGTGCGAGAGCTGGGGCCTGGGCCCCGCCGCCGTCACCGCGGTGCGCTACCACGTCCACGCCCAGGCCACGCGGCAGCTGCCCGAGCTGCCGGCGCAGGCGCAGCCGGCCCAGGCCGCCGGCCGGCGCGCGATCCTGGCACTGTCGGTGCTGGTGCACGTGCTGATGAACGATGCCCAGGCGCTGGACGAGGTGGCCGCGGCGATCGCGCCGCAGGCCGACCTGGACCCGGTGCTGGTGCGGCGCGCCGCCCGCCAGGTGCAGGAACAGCTCGACGAAGCGGCGCGCAACGGGCGCGATTGATCGCGCGCAAGCGCGCGCGGCACCCCGGGTGCGCCCGGCTGTCGGCGCCGGTCGGAGTTCGCTAGGCTGCGCGCCATCGAAGGACATGACCGGCGGCCGGAGGGGATCGCCGGCGACGAGCACCGATGAGCACCCCCGTCGCGCCCGAAGCGCTGGCGCTGCAGCGCCTGTACCACTGGGAGACCAGCGCACCGGAGCGCGTCGTGTTGACCCAGCCCATGGGCGGCGACGTCGTGCGCGACTTCACCTGGCGCGAGGTGCTGGACCAGGCGCGCCGCCTGGCCGCCCACCTGCAGGCGCAGGGCCTCGCGCGCGGCGACCGCGTCGCGCTGCTGTCCAAGAATACGGCGCACTGGCTGATCTGCGACTTCGCGATCTGGCTCGCCGGCGGCGTCTCGGTGCCGCTGTACCCGACGCTGGCGGCCGGCACCATCCGCCAGATCCTGGAGCACAGCGGCGCGAAGCTGCTGTTCGTCGGCAAGCTCGACGGCTGGGACGCGATGCGGCCGGGCATCCCCGACGGGCTGCCGTGCATCTCGCACCCGCTGGCGCCTGCCGACGCGCAGCAGCGCTATCCGCGCTGGGACGACATCGTCGCCAGGACGGTGCCGCTCGCCGGCCAGCCGCTGCGCGACGCCGACGAGCTGGCCACCATCATGTACACCTCGGGCACCACCGGCGCGCCCAAGGGCGTGATGCACAGCTTCGGCACCTTCGCGTGGAGCGTGCAGTCTGGTCTGAAGCGCGTGCCCGAGGTCGACGTGAATGCGCGCATGCTCAGCTACCTGCCGCTGGCCCATGTCGCCGAGCGCACGCTGGTCGAGCATGGCCAGCTCGCGACCGGCATGCACCTGTATTTCGCCGAGAGCCTGGACACCTTCACGAAGGACCTGCAGCGCGCGCGGCCGACGGTCTTCTTCAGCGTGCCGCGGCTGTGGGTCAAGTTCCAGCAGGGCGTCAGCGCCAGGATGCCGCCGGCCAAGCTGGCGCGGCTGCTGAAGACCCCGATCCTGAAGGGCATCGTCAGGAAGAAGATCCTCACCGCGCTGGGCCTGCAGGAGTGCCGCTTCGCCGCCGGCGGCGCGGCGCCGATGCCGCCGGAGCTGATGCGCTGGTATGCGCAGCTGGGCCTGAACCTGGTCGAGGTCTACGGCATGACCGAGAACTGCGGCGTCAGCCACGCCACGCTGCCGGGCCGGCAGCGGCCGGGCACCGTCGGCCTGCCCTACGACGGCGTGCAGAGCCGGCTCGACCCGGCGACGAGCGAGATCCAGATGAAGGCCGGCTGCCTGATGCTCGGCTACTACCGCGAGCCGGAGCTGACGCGCGAGGTCTTCACCGACGACGGCTGGCTGAAGACCGGCGACAAGGGCGCGCTCGACGGCGAGGGCAACCTGCGCATCACCGGCCGCGTGAAGGACCTGTTCAAGACCAGCAAGGGCAAGTACGTCGCGCCGGCGCCGATCGAGGACAAGCTGGTGATGCACGGCGCGGTGGAGGCCTGCTGCGTGACCGGCGCCAACCTCGGCCAGCCGCTGGCGCTGCTGATGCTCAACGTCGACGCCGCGCGGCGCGCCGCGGAGCCCGCCGGGCGCGCCGAGCTGGAGGCCTCGCTGGCCGCCCACCTGCAGAGCGTCAATGCGCTGCTGGACCCGCACGAGCAGCTGGACTGCGTGGTCGTCACGACCGAACCCTGGACGGTGGACAACGACCTGATCACTCCCACGTTCAAGGTCAAGCGCAACCGCATCGAGGCGCTGTTCGCGACGCACTACGATCGCTGGGTCGCGCATGGCCGCGCCGTGGTCTGGCACAGCCCCTGACCGCCGGCAAGGGCCGGCGCGCCCGACCTTGTCATCCCGACGCTTGTCCCGACGAGACCGAAGACCCGAACGATCCGAGAGCAGGCCGCACCGTCCGGCCGAGGAGACCCCCCGATGAATGCCAACGTGTCGAACGACGCCCTCGCGCTGCAGCGCCTGTACCACTGGGAGAAGACCGCGCCGGACCGCGTGGCCTTCACGCAGCCGCAGGGTGGCGGCCCGGTGCGCGACTACACCTGGCGCGAGGTGATGGACCAGAGCCGGCGCATGGCGGCGCACCTGAAGTCGCACGGCATCCAGCCCGGCGACCGCGTCGCGATCCTGTCCAAGAACACCGCGCACTGGATGATGAGCGACTATGCGATCTGGCTTGCCGGCGCGGTCTCGGTGCCGCTGTACCCGACGCTGGCGCCGACCACGATCCGCCAGATCCTGGACCACAGCGGCTCGAAGCTGCTGTTCGTCGGCAAGCTCGACGGCTGGGAGCACATGAAGCCCGGCGTGCCCGAGGGGCTGCCCTGCGTCAGCCACCCGCTGTCGCCCGACGACGCGAAGAAGAGCTACCCGCAGTGGGACGACATCGTCGCCAAGACGCCGCCGATGGCCGACAGCCCGCTGCGCGCCGACGACGACCTGTCGACCATCATGTACACCTCGGGCACCACCGGCATGCCCAAGGGCGTGATGCACACCTTCGGCAACTTCGCGCGCGCGGTGCAGACGGGCCTCAAGCGCGTGCCGCTGGTCGGCAGCTCGCGCATGCTGAGCTACCTGCCGCTGAGCCACGTCGTGGAGCGTGCGCTCGTGGAGCATGGCCAGCTCGCCACCGGCATGCATGTCTACTTTGCCGAGAGCCTGGACACCTTCACGAAGGACCTGCAGCGCGCGCGGCCGACGGTCTTCTTCAGCGTGCCGCGGCTGTGGGTCAAGTTCCAGCAGGGCATCAGCGCCAAGATGCCGCCGGCCAAGCTGCAGCGGCTGCTGAAGATCCCCATCCTGAAGGGCATCGTCAAGAAGAAGATCCTCACCGCACTGGGCCTGCAGGACTGCGTCTTCGCCGCCGGCGGCGCGGCGCCGATGCCCGAGCAGCTGCTGCGCTGGTACACCTCGCTGGGCCTGCGCCTCGCGGAGGGCTACGGCATGACCGAGAACCTGGGCGCCACCCACATCTCCACCGGCGACCCGGCCGACTTCGGTACCGTGGGCCGGCCCTACGAGGGCGTGCAGTGCCGCATCGCGCCCGACAGCGGCGAGATCCAGGTCAACTGCGCCTGGCTGATGCAGGGCTACTACAAGGAGCCCGAGAAGACCGCCGAGACCTTCACCGCCGACGGCTGGCTGAAGACCGGCGACAAGGGCTCGATCGACAGCCAGGGCCGGCTGCGCATCACCGGCCGCGTGAAGGACCTGTTCAAGACCAGCAAGGGCAAGTACGTGGCGCCGGCGCCGATCGAGGACAAGCTGGTCATGCACACCTCGGTCGAGGCCTGCTGCGTGACCGGCGCCAACCTCGGCCAGCCGCTGGCGCTGGTGATGCTCAACATCGACGCCGTCAAGCAGGCCGGCGACAGCGCCGGGCGCAGCGAGCTCGAGGCCTCGCTGGCCACCCACCTGGACGAGGTCAACACCACGCTGGACCCGCACGAGCAGCTGGACTGCCTGGTCGTGATGACCGAGCCGTGGACGGTGGACAACGACCTGATCACGCCGACCTTCAAGGTCAAGCGCAACCGCATCGAGGACCTGTTCGCGAAGAACTACGAGCGCTGGACCGGGATGCGCAAGAAGGTGATCTGGCACCAGTAGGGCCGCGCCGCGGCCGGCCGGCGGCCCGCCCTAGCGCGAAGCGGCCGGCGCGGTGGCCGAGGCCGCCGACGCCGGCCGCGACGGCACCATCACGCCGGCGGCCAGCGGGATCTCCTCGCTGACGCTCACGCGCGTCACGAAGTGGCGCGTCTCGCCGAAGCAGCTCGTCGGCAGGCCGACCTTCTCGTCGTAGTGCAGCGTCACGCGCTTGCCCATCACGCGGCTGACCTGCTCGGCGACGACGTCGTCGCGGATCGTGAAGAAGAACTTCTCCGGCGCCGTGCCGGGCAGCGAGACCATCGCCATCTCGCCTTCCCAGGTCTTGCACAGCCAGCCCTTCTTCGACAGCTTCTGCACCCAGCCGGCGCGGTCGCCGGTGGAGTAGTTCCAGCTCAGCGCGGCCCAGAAGTACAGCGCCACCAGCAGCGCGGCGGCGACCAGGGGCAGGACGAGCTTCTTGAACATCGGCGGCTTCTCGCGGCGCCCGGGCCGGGCGGCGCGCGGATTATCGCGGGCCGCTCAGGGCCGCTCAGGGCCGGTTCAGGCCGCGTCGGCCACCCGTTCGGCCGCCGCCAGGTCGGCCAGCGCGGTGCCGACCGACTTGAACAGCGTGCGCTCGGCGGCATCCCGGCGCCCGGCCGCCTCGCCGCGGCACAGCTGCGCCAGCGTGCCCTGCAGCGCCGCCGTCTCCCAGGCGCCCTCGGCGACCGCCTGCAGCAGGTCGCCGCTCTTGGCCAGCGCCTCGTCGGTGTCGACGAAGACGCGGCAGCGCGCGAAGGCCGCGCCGTCGGCCTCGCGCATGGCCGGTGCGAAGCTGCCGATGAGGTCCAGGTGCGTGCCTTCGGCCAACCAGGCGCCTTGCACCAGCGCGGCTTCGCTGAGCGTCGCGCAGCTCACGATGTCGGCGCGCGGCACGGCGGCCGCCAGGTCGGCCGTGGCCCGTGCCACGAAGCCCTGGTCGCGCAGCCGCGCGGCCAGCACTTCGGCCGCGGCCGGCGTGCGGTTCCACACCGTCACGTCGCGCAGCGCGGGGCGCACCGCGCGCATCGCTTCCGGAATGATCGAGCCCACGCGGCCGGCGCCCACCACCAGCAGCGTGCGGGCGTCCGCACGCGCCAGGAAGTCCGCCGCCAGCGCGGCGACCGCCGCGGTGCGCCGCGCCGTCAGCTCGCTGCCGTCCAGCACCGCCAGCGGCACGCCGGTGCTGGCTTCGAACAGCGCATAGACGCCGTGGATACCGGGCAGGCCGCGTGCGGCATTGCCGGGGAAGACGTTGACGATCTTGACGCCGTAGCGCGCCGGCGTGGCGGGCGCCGCGCGCCAGGCCGGCATCAGCAGCGAGACGCCGGCGTCGCCGATCGTGTGCACATGGCGCGGCGGCACCTCGGCGCCGGCCGCGAAGGCGCGGCGCAGCGCGGCGACGAGCGCCGGGAACGGCAGCGCCGCGCGCACCGCCGCGGCGTCGAGGCTGCGCACCGCGCCGGCCCGCGCGGACTCAGCGCCGGTTGGCCTTGAAGTCGGTGAAGACGCGCGTCTGCACGCGGCGCGCCTCGTTGCTCAGCGGCTGCGGCACCGCGAGCTTCTTGATCTCTTCCGCGCTCGGGAAGATCGTCGGGTTCGATGCCAGCTCGGGCTTAACGAAGGGCTTGCTCGCCGCATTCGGGTTGCCGAAGAAGACCTCGTTGGTCAGCTCGGCGTGCACCTGCGGGCGCAGGATGTAGTTGATGAACAGGTGCGCATTCTTCGGGTGCTTGGCGTCCTTGGGGATCGCCATCGTGTCGAAGAACATCGTCGCGCCGCGCGGCGGGATCAGGGCCTGGATGTTCTGCCCGGTCTTGCCCTCGGCGGCGCGGTCGCGCGCGATGTTGAAGTCGCCCGAGTAGCCCAGCGAGACGCAGATCTGCCCGGCCGCCAGGTCGTTGATCGGGCCCGGCGAGAAGATGCGCGTGATGTTCGGGCGCGCGTCCAGCAGCACCTTGCGCGCCGCGTCGTAGTCCTTGGCGTTGTTGCTGTAGCCGTTCATGCCGGCGTAGATCATCGCCACCGGGACCACCTCGCTGGCCGAGTCCAGCACGTGGATGCCGCAGCTCTTGAGCTTGCTCGAGTACTCCGGCTTGAAGATCAGGTCCAGCGGGTTCTCGGGCATCGGCGTCGCGCCCAGCGCGGCCTTGACCTTGTCGACGTTGATGCCGACGGTGACGAAGCCCCACATCCAGGTCACCAAGTGCTTGTTGCCGGCGTCGGCCTCGGCCAGCTTGGCCAGCAGCGCCTCGTCCAGGTTCTTCCAGTTGGGCAGCTGGCTGCGGTCCAGCGGCTGGAACAGCCCGGCCTCGATCTGGCGCTTGGCGAAGTGCGCGCTCGGCACCACGATGTCGTAGCCGGTGCGGCCGGCGACCAGGCGCGCGTGCAGCGTCTCGTTGCTCTCGATCGCCGCGTCGTAGCGCACCTTGATGCCGGTTTCCTTCTCGAAATTCTTGATCGTCTCCGGCCCGATGTAGTCGGCCCAGTTCAGGACATTCAGCACCTTCGGTTCGGCGGCCTGCGCGAAGGCGCCGGCGGCCAGGGTGGCCAGGCCCAGGGCCAGGCCGGCGGCCCGCAGCACGCGGGCGAGGCGGAAGGGAGTCGTCGACATGGCGGAGCTTTCCTTGGCTAGCGTGGAACGGGACGGGAGCTGACCGCGGCCGGCGGCCGCGCTGGGGCGCGATTGTGGGCCAGCAAGGCCCGTGCCGGAAAAACCCCGGGGGGGCTCAGGACTGGGCGCCGGCCGGCGCCGCCCCGGCCGCCGCCGCGCGCTGGCGGAACATGCCCCAGCCCTGCATCGTCATCACCGGCTGCCTCTGCTGGTTGCGCACGGTCCACTTCAGCTGCACCAGCCCGACCCCGGGCCGGCTGGCCATCGGCCGCGCGGCGACGACCTCGAAGCCGGTGGACAGCGTGTCGCCCGGATAGACCGGCGCCAGCCAGCGCAGCTCGTCGATGCCCGGCGAGCCCAGGCTGGCCGAGTCCAGCAGGTAGCCGTCGCACATCATGCGCATCGCCATCGCGGCGGTGTGCCAGCCGCTGGCGCACAGGCGGCCGAACAGGCTGGCGCCGGCGGCCTCGTCGTCCAGGTGGAAGGGCTGCGGGTCGAATTCGCGCGCGAAGGCGAGCACGGCCTCGCGCGTGACCGGCATGGCGCCGAATTCCATCGTGCGGCCGACCGGGAAGTCCTCCCACCACCAGCGCGGCGCCGTCTGCGGGGTCATCGTTTCCGTCATCGGTGCCGAGCATAGCCGCGGCGACAATCGCAGGACCGTCACCGACCCGACACTGCCATGACGCTGCTGATCCTCGGCCTCGTGATCTTCCTCGGCGTGCACTCGCTGCGCATCGTGTCGGAGGACCTGCGCACGCGGCTGCGCGCCAGGCTCGGCGAAGGGCCGTTCAAGGGCCTGTACTCGGTGCTGTCGATCGTCGGCTTCGTGCTCGTGATCTACGGCTACGGCCAGGCCCGCCAGGACCCGACGCTGCTTTGGGCGACGCCCGTATGGACGCGCCACCTGGCTTCGCTGCTCACGCTGCCGGCCTTCGTGCTGCTGGTCGCGGCCTACGTGCCGGGCAATGCGATCAAGGCGAAGCTGCACCACCCGATGGTGCTGGGCGTGAAGCTCTGGGCGCTGGCCCACCTGGTGGCCAACAACACGCTGGCCGACCTGCTGCTGTTCGGCGGCTTCCTGCTGTGGGCCGTGTTCAGCTTCCGCGCCGCGCGCGCGCGCGACCGCGCGGGCCGCGTCGCCTACGCGCCGGGCCGCGCCGGGCCGCGCCGGGCCGACCGTGGCGGCGGTGGTCGTCGGCCTCGCGGCCTGGGCGGGCTTCGCGTTCTGGGCGCACGCGGCCTGGATCGGCGTGCGGCCTTTCGGTTGATTCGCTGACCGGTTGACCGGCGGGCCGGCCTTCAGACCACTGTCTCGCCCACCGGCACGACCAAGGCCTCGCCCTCGGCATGGCCGGGGCTGACCGCGCGGGACACCGGCCAGGCCTGCAGCACGCCGGCCGGCGCCGGCACCAGCAGCGGCGCGACCGCGGCCGGCTCCTGCAGCTCGCGCGAGAGCCAGCGCGCCCAGTGCTCGCGCGGCACCAGCACCGGCATGCGGTCGTGGATGGGCGCCATCAGCGCATTGGCGTCGGTCGTCACGACGCAGCAGGTCATGCGCCAGGGCGCGCTCTCGTCGGGCCGCCAGGCCTCGAACAAGCCGGCCATCGCGAGCAGGCTGCCGTCGCGCGCGCTGATGTACCAGGGCTGCTTGCCTGCCGGCGTGGCCTGCCATTCGTAGAAGCCGCTGGCCGGCAGCAGGCAGCGCCGGCGGCGCGCCGCCTGGCGGAACGAGGGCTTCTCGAACAGGCCCTCGGCGCGCGCGTTGTTGAGCTTGTGTGCCAGCCGCTCGTCGCGCGCCCAGTGCGGCAGCAGGCCCCAGCGCATGGTCTCGGCGATGCGCTCGCCCTCGCGCGTCTCGTAGACCACCGGCACCTCGGACTGCGGCGCGACGTTCCAGCGCCGCGGAAAGGGCGTCACGCGGGTCAGGCTGAAGCCGGCGACCAGCGTCTGCGGGTCGTAGGCGACGACATAGCGGCCACACATGGGCGTCGATCGTAGCCGGGCCCCCCTGCGGGGGGTGTGCGGCACCACCCCCGCCCGAGCCCCCCGCCGGTTCCGACCTCGTGGCGATGGCCCGCCGGCGCGTGGCGCCCGAGCATGCGGACCACCAGATGCCCACCCGCCACGCCGCCGACCGGGAGCCCGCCATGAGCCTGCTCGAACCGCTGCTGTCCCTGCTGACCGCCCCGCGCGCGACGCCGCGCCGCGGCCGCCGCGCCCCGGACTGGGCCGACGCGCCGACCGCGGCCGCGCCCGCGCCGGCCGCCGACGAACGTCCGCTGGGCTGCGGCTGGGTCGACTCCAGCCACGACCTCGAGCGCGGGCTGCTCGTGCGCGAGCATGCGAGCCCCGACGCCCTGGCGGCGCAGCTGCCGCTGGGCTTCTGGCTGCAGCTGCACCTGGCCGAGCCGCCGCGCGCCACGGCGCGCGGGTGAGGCGGCGCGCTTGCGGGCATCATCGCGGCACGGCCCGCTTCCCGCCCGAGGCCGCAGAGGATGCCGACGATGCACCGGTCCCCGCCCCGGTTCTGCTCTATCCGCTCGCCGTCGCGCTGGCCCGGCCCGCTGCTGCTGGCTGCCGTGCTGGCGCTGGGCATGCTGCTGGCCGGCTGCGGCGACGCCGGCGTCGACCGCAGCAAGGCCCAGCTGCGCGTGGTCAACGCCAGCGGCTATGCCGAGCTGGACCTGCGCGTCGACGACGGACTGCGCCAGGGCCGCATCGCCTACGGCGAAGCGGCCGGCTACCTGCAACTGGACCCGGGCACGCCCACGCTGCAGCTGACGCGTGCCGGATCGGCGACGCCGCTGCTTTCGGTCGCGGCCGCACTGGCGCGCAACCGCTACACGACGCTGCTGGCCTGGGGCCGCGAAGGCGCGCTGCAGGCCGCGCTGCTGGACGAGAACGCCGCCCAGCCCGACAGCGGGCGTGCGCTGCTGCGTGTCTTCAACGCCGCGCCGGAGGCCGGCGCGCTGGACGTCTACCTGACGGCACCGGGCGACGATCTCGCCACCGCGGTGCCGCTGCAGGCCGGCGCGGCGGCCGGCGTGCTGGGCAATGCGCTCGCGGTGGACAGCCGCGGCTGGCGGCTGCGCGTGACGGCCGCCGGCAGCAAGACCGACCTGCGGCTGGATCTGCCGGCGCTGACGCTGGCCAGCCGCGAGGTCGCGACGCTGGTGCTGACGCCGTCGCGCGGCGGTGCGCTGGTCCATGCGCTGCTGCTGTCGCAGCAGGCCGGCGTCGCGCGGCTGGACGGCACGGCGGCCCGCGTGCGCGTGGTCGCCGGTCTCGCCGACGGCGCCACGGTCGGCGTCACGGTCGGCGGCGTGGCGCTGATGAATGCGGTCGGCTCGCCGGCGGTCGGGCTGTATGCGCTGGTGCCGGCCGGCACCCAGGCCGTGGCGCTCGCCGCCGACGGCGCGGCGCTGGCCGCGGCCGACGTGGTGCTGGCCGCCGGCGGCGACTTCACGCTGCTCGTGCGCGGCCGGCCTGCGACGGCGGCCGCGAGCTGGCTGGAGGACGACAACCGCCCGGCGCTCGACGCCGCGCAGGCGCGCGTGCGGCTGGTGCACGGCGTCGCCGACCTCGCGGCGCCGCTGGCGCTGACGGTGGACTTCGTGCCCGCCGCCGACGGCGTGCTGCCCGGCGACGGCTCCGGCTATGCGTCGTTCGCTGCGACGACGACGGCGCGGCTGGCCGTCACCGCATCGGGCCAGCCGGCACCGCTGTTCACCGCGATCGACCAGCGGCTGGACGGCGGCGGCGTCTACAGCGTCTTCGTCGTCGGCCCGCTCGCCGCACCCACCGGCATCCTGCGCCGGGATCGCTGAGCCCGGACGCATGACCGTCCCTGCGGACGGGCATGCGCCAGGCGAAGGGCGAGCGCCTGCCAGCGCGAGCGCGGCCTGCAAGGCTGAGCCCGGACGCATGACCGTCCCTGCGGACGGGCATGCGCCGCGGCCCGAGCGACCCCGTCACTGCAGGAGCGCCCACAGCATCAGCGCGCTGACCGCCAGCGCCAGCAGCACCAGATAGGCCGCCGTCACCGCCAGCAGCCGCAGCGCCAGCGTCCAGGAGCGGCCGCCATAGACGCGGCGCGCAGCGAGTGCGGCGTAGACCGGGACCGCCAGCGCGGCCAGCGGGGCCAGCACGGGCACGCCGGGCGCCGGCACGCCGACGGCCAGCATCCAGAAGGCATGCACGTGCAGCGCGAAGACCAGGTGCTCGGCATAACGCCAGCGCTGCCCGGCGAAGGCGGCGAGCAGCAGCAGCGCGAAGGCGGGCATCAGCACGAACATCGCCGTGCCCAGCTTGCCCGCGGCACGCTCGCCGGCCTCCAGGGCCAGCCGCCAGGCGGCCGCGGGGTCGGCCATCACGCGCCGTTCCAGCCGCGTGCACAGCGCCGAGGGCACGCCGTCGCAGAAGTAGCGGCCGCGGTCCAGGCCGACGCGCTGCACGCCGAGGTCGACGAAGACGAACTGCGCAGTCGCCAGGTCCACCTGCAGCGGCTTGAGCTCGGCCGTGCGCCACGCCAGCAGCGTGTTGATGCCCAGCAGCACGACGACGCTGATCGACAGGTACAGGCGCAGCGGCAGCACGTAGCGCCGACGGCGGCCGCGCAGGTATTCGTTGGTCAGCTCGCCCGGGCGCAGCAGCAGCAGGTGCAGCGACCGCCACAGCGCCCCGTCCGACGACAGGTGGTGCTCGCCGAACTGGCGCAGGAATTCGCGCACCGTGGGCGCCTGCACACGCGTCTCCTGCCCGCACTGGGCGCAGAAGGGCGGCGCCGGGCGCGGCAGCGCGGCGCCGCAGTTGCGGCACTCGGGGCCGGGCTCTTCGGCGGCGGACGCTTCGGCGGCGCGCATGGCCGCAGCGTGACGTCAAACCTGCGCCGCAGGGCCGCGCCAGCGCGCCGCGCGGCCCGCGCGCCCGCCGGGTCAGGCCAGCCGCCCGGCGCGGAAGTCCTCCACCGCCTGGAAGATCTCCTGCTGCGTATTCATCACGAAGGGGCCGTACTGCGCGATCGGCTCGTTCAGCGGCCGCCCGGCGACGAGGATGGCGCGCGTGGCCTGCGGTCCGGCCTGCAGCACGATGCCGTCGCTGCCGGGCGCATTGGCCAGGATGGCCATGCGCTGGCGGCGCACCGCGGTGTCGCCGACGAGCAGGAAGTCGCCGCGGTAGACGTAGACGAAGGCGTTGTGCGACGCCGGCAGCGGCTGCTCGAAGCGCGCCTCGGGTGCCAGGTGCAGGTCCAGGTACAGCGGCTCGGTGCCTTCGCGCTGCACGGCGCCGGCCACGCCATGCGTGCTGCCGGCGATCACGCGCGCGGTGACGCCTTCGCCCTGCCACTCGGGGATCTCGCTTGACGCGATGTCGCGGTACCACGGCTCGCGCATCTTGTCCTTGGCCGGCAGGTTGAGCCAGAGCTGGAAGCCTTCCATCGCGCCATCCTGCTGCTCGGGCATCTCGCTGTGGATGACGCCGCGGCCGGCGGTCATCCACTGCACGCTGCCGGGCACGAGCAGGCCCTCGTTGCCGGCGCTGTCGCGGTGGCGCATGCGGCCCTGCAGCATGTAGGTCACGGTCTCGAAGCCGCGGTGCGGGTGGTCAGGGAAGCCGCCGATGTAGTCGCCCGGGTTGTCGGTGCCGAAGGCGTCCAGCATCAGGAAGGGGTCCAGCCGGCGCTGCAGGTTGTTGGTCAGCACGCGCACGAGCTTGACGCCGGCGCCGTCGCTGGTGGCCTGGCCCTGGACCAGGCGCTCGACGGCGCGCGGGGTGGTGACGGTGGCGAGGGTGGTGGTGTCCATGCCGCGCACTGTAGCGAGCCGGACCGCGCCGCGGGTTGCCGGGACTTGTACAGTCCGTTCGAATCCACGCGACGACGGAGCCCCGCACGATGAAGGCGATCTGGAAAGGCACCGTGGTGGCCGAGAGCGACGACACCGTCGTCGTCGAGGGCAACCACTATTTCCCGGCTGAGGCCGTGAAGAAGGACTTCCTGCTGCCCAGCAACACCAAGACGACGTGCTCGTGGAAGGGCCAGGCGCACTACCACACGCTGTTCGTCGACGGCGACGCCAACCCCGACGCGGCCTGGTTCTACCCGGAGCCCAAGGAGGCCGCCGCGCAGATCAAGGGCCGCATCGCATTCTGGAAGGGCGTGCAGGTCGTCGAGTAGGCGGCGGGCCGACGGGCCGCCGCGGCAGGCGTCAGATGCCCAGCAGCTTCTTCGCCTCGGCCAGCAGGCGCATCGACTCGCCATGGTTGCCGGCCTTGTGCGCGGCCTCGCCGTCGGCGCGCAGCTTCTTGACCTTCTCGGCATTCTCGGCCGAGAGCTGCGGCTTGGTGTCCAGCTTGGCGTCGATCGTGCGCATCTCGCCCGGGCAGCCATGGGCGTGGGCGACGGTGGCGGCGCCGGCCAGGGCCAGCGCGGCGGCGAGGGCGAACGACTTGCTCATCGTGTACTCCTTGAAGATGGCAGGCAGAACCCATTCTGGGCTTGCGCGCCGACCCTTGCCATGCTGTTGACATGAGTCCCGCGCGTCCTCCGCCGTCGCCGCTGGGCGCCGCGCAGCGCCGGCGCCTGCGCGAGGTCTGGCG
>ERZ761602.6398-NODE-6398-length-13194-cov-7.779740_pt1 | contig 13194 bp, 10 predicted proteins | sample MGYA00512165_ERZ761602 | MGnify/ENA primary metagenome ERZ761602 (study PRJEB28899, sample SAMN02445085) | bioreactor sludge metagenome | biome: EBPR sludge; isolation source: Thorneside wastewater treatment plant | place: Australia: Brisbane, Thorneside...
TTCTTTCTCCCACGCCCGCGAACACGGAAACGCCGCTGTAGGCTTTGGCGATATTATTGATCAGCTCCTGGATCAATACGGTTTTACCCACGCCCGCGCCGCCGAACAATCCGATCTTTCCTCCTTTTGCATAAGGCTCGATAAGATCGATCACTTTAATACCGGTGTACAACACTTCTGTCGACGTGCTCAGGTTCTCAAATGCCGGCGGCTTGCTATGAATAGGGCGGCCATTGGTTTTAGTAACCGCGGGAAGCCCGTCAATAGGATCTCCTGTTACGTTGAACAGGCGGCCTTTGATGCCTTCTCCCGTAGGCATGGTGATCGCGGCGCCCGTGTCTACCGCTTCCATACCCCTCACCAGTCCTTCTGTTCCATCCATCGCGATACAGCGAACGCTGTCTTCGCCAAGATGCTGCTGGGCTTCCAATACCAGGGTTTCGCCTGTCGGCCTTTTCAGCTCCAGGGCATTATAGATTTCAGGAAGTTTTCCTTCAAACTGCACGTCCACAACCGCTCCAATAATCTGTTTGATTTTACCAACGTTTGGCATATTTTCTAGTTGTTTTACTGATGTTAATCTAAATAGCTGAATTTGAATGAATTCAAATTAAATATCGGATCCCGGACAGGCTTTTTTGGATTTGGCTGCAAAGGTAAGGGAGCGTTTTGAAATCCTAAAACAAATATGAATGTTTTTAAACAGAACGCCTCCAAAAAGCACTAAAAACAGAGATAAGGGGTTTTCCCTTTACATTTGCCGGAAAAACTTACATGCAGTTATCGGAGGTCTTGGATAAGAACCTGGCGAAGCAATTCATAGCCGTAAACGTCCTGATCAACAGGAACGACCCGAATTATGCGCGTCCGCTTGACAAGGATATCCATGCCGTTTTTGATAAGAAAAAAAACAAGGCCCTGAGGCATGCCGAGATCGCCCGCTGGGTGCTCAAGAACGACCAGGGCCGGTTGATCGGGCGCATCGCTGCATTCGTTAATAAAAAGTATAAAAACAAAGGAGATGACGCGCCTATCGGCGGGATCGGTTTTTTCGACTGTATCAACGACCAGCAGGCCGCCGACCTGTTGTTTGACGTAGCCAAACACTGGTTAATGACCAGGGGAATGGAAGGGATGGACGGCCCGATCAATTGCGGGGAAAGGGATCGCTGGTGGGGCTTGCTGGTAGAAGGATTTTCTCCCCCGTCCTATTGCACCAATTATAATCCCCCGTATTACCAGGAGCTTTTTGAACGCTACGGGTTCCGCGTATTTTTTAACCAGTTCTGTTATGCCCTGAAAGTGAACGACCGGCTCGATGAAAAGTTTTACAGCAGGCACGACAGGCTGGCCGCAGATCCGCATTTCTCAGCCAGGCATGTCAAAAAAAACCAACTGGAGAAATTTGCCAGCGATTTTAGCCTGGTATACAACAAGGCCTGGGCAGGTCATGGGGGCATGAAACAATTAAATAAAGAAACCGTATTAAAAATGTTCCGCCAGATGAAGCCGATCATGGACGAGCGGATCAACTGGTTTACCTATTATAACGACGAGCCGATAGCCATGTGGATCAACCTCCCCGATCTCAACCAATGGTTCAAACGGCTTAACGGCCAATTCAACTGGCTCGCCAAACTTAAATTTCTCTGGATAAAAGCTACCGTCCCCTGCTCAAAATTCATCGGGCTGGCATTCGGGATCGTACCGGAATGGCAGGGCAAAGGCGTCGACGCCTATATGATCCTGGAAGCGGCTAAACTCATACAGAATAAGCAGCTTTACAACGATTACGAAATGCAATGGATCGGGGAGTTTAACCCATTGATGATAAATATTGCCGAAGGCCTCGGAACCTGGCGCAGCAGGAAACTGATCACTTATCGTTACCTGTTCGACCAGACCAAAACGGTTAAACCGCATCCGCAGCTTTTATTTAACAGAGAAAAAAAAGAGACCCAGGATCTTTGAACCAAACCAATTATTTGACGGCGCAAAGATCTTTCCCGAACATCGCCCGGTATTGAACAAGCTGCGCGCCGAACAAAAATACAAGGCAGGCCAAAAGTTTAGGGATCAGCCGGCCTCGCAGGTCTTAATCGCCACATAATAACTAAATTGCATCATGGATAAATTTATCGTTTCGGCCCGGAAATACAGACCGCAAACTTTTGATACGGTAGTGGGCCAGAACCATATTACCACCACGCTGAAGAATGCCATTAAGAATAAACAACTGGCGCACGCCTTTTTATTCTGCGGGCCCAGGGGAGTAGGGAAAACCACCTGCGCCAGGATACTGGCCAAAACCATCAACTGCGAAAACCTGCAGCCCGATGGAGAAGCCTGTAATGCCTGCCAGTCGTGCATTTCCTTCAACGAAGGCGCTTCCATGAACATACATGAGCTGGATGCGGCCAGCAATAATTCCGTGGACGATATCCGCACCCTGGTAGAGCAGGTGCGTTTTGCGCCCCAGGCGGGAGAATACAAGGTCTATATTATAGACGAGGTGCACATGCTGAGCGCTTCGGCATTCAACGCTTTTTTAAAGACCCTTGAAGAGCCGCCTCCTTATGCCATCTTTATCCTGGCCACCACCGAAAAGCATAAGATATTACCTACCATATTAAGCCGTTGCCAGATATTCGATTTTAAACGCATCACTGCGAACGATACGGTTGAACACCTCGAGGGCATCTGCAAAAAAGAAAAGATAAACGCGGAAAAAGCGGCATTGCAGGTGATCGCCCAGAAAAGCGAAGGCTGTATGCGCGATGCATTAAGCATCCTGGATAAAATTGTAAGCTTTACAAATGGAGAAGCCACTTATGCGCATACCCTCGAACACCTGAACATACTGGACGCGGATTATTATTTCAGGCTGATGCAATGCATGCATGACCAGGACCTTGCCGGCGTCATGCTGCTGTTCGACGATATTATCCGCAAAGGATTTGATGAAGAGCTTATCCTCAACGGTTTTGCCGAATTCCTGCGGAACTTACTGGTATGTAAAGACGAAAGAATAGCATTCCTGCTGGAAGTGGTGGAGAGCTTTAAAGAAAGATATGCGCTTATGGCCAAAACAGTCAGCGCCGGGTACCTGGTCAGCGCCCTAAATGTTTTAAACGAAACAGAGATCAATTATAAAGCCGCCCGTAACAAACGGCTGCATGTAGAGCTGGCGCTGATCAGGCTTACCTACCTGGAGCAGGCGCTGAATGTTGCGGCTTCGGGAGAAGATCTTGTTAAAAAAAAACAGGTTGATATAGCCAGACCGGTTTCCTTCAGACAGATCCCGGCAATGCAACCCGCTAAAATAAAGACGGCCAAACCCGAGGCCAGGCTTACTATTCAGGACGATCCGGCTGCCTACGCTGAAGCTTCAGCAGCCAAGGCTGAAGTTCCGACCGCTTTCGCTAAGGCTCCGGCGGGCAAGGCTGAGACTTCAACTGTCGGGGCTGCGGCAAAAGAAGCATCCACCGAAGCACAGGAGACAACAAGCAGGGCCGCCTTCGCTAAAGCTTCGGCAGCCGGGGCCAACGCTTCGACAACGGAAAGGGAAAAACAACCGGAAACGACAAGCAGGCCTGCCTCCGCTAAAGCTGAGACATCAACCGCCTCCGCCAAGGCTCCGGCGGTCAAGACAGATCGGCTGGAAAACATTCGGAAACAGATCGCCGACAAATCCCTTAATACTGAAAAACAACAGATCGTCCCGCTGGATGAAGAAAAGCTACAGCAGGCCTGGCAGCAATACAGTTTTCAGCTGAGAGAAAATAAAAACCCCGCCGTACAGAGTTTTGAAATTGCCCGCCTACAAATAATCGACGACCAACAGTTTGAGGTGATTACCAATAATAATCTGGAGCAACGGTTTATTGAACAGGAAAAAAGGATGCTTTCCGAACGCCTGCAGGCATTTTTTTGCAACCCGGCGCTGCGCTTCACCGTTCGAATCACCGATACCCCGGTTGTACAGGACGCCGGAGAAAGGCCATTATCGCGGAAAGAACAATTCCAGCAGATGATCGAACATTACCCGCTGATAAAAGAACTGAAGGATAAACTGCGCCTGGAGCTTGATTATTAGCAGATGTGCAGATTTCGTATAATTTTTAACTAATTTCACCACTCAAATTTTATATCTGATATGGCCGAAGTGATCTTAATGCCCCGTTTGAGCGATACCATGACAGAAGGCGTAATTGCGGCTTGGCATAAAAAAGTAGGAGACGCCGTTCAAAAAGGCGATCTTCTGGCAGAAGTAGAAACCGATAAAGCGACAATGGACCTGGAGAGCTATAAAGACGGCTCCCTCTTATATATAGGAACCGAAAAAGGCGGAAAACTCCAGGTGAACGACCTGCTGGCCATTATTGGATCAAAAGGAGAAGATATCAGCGCGCTGCTTAAGGAGCATAGCGGAGGCGGACAGCCCCAACCCACAAAGGAAGAGAAACCAGCTGCAACAGAGGCTGCAAAAGAAGCAAAACCCGCGGCAACAACGCCCGCCGCTCAAAACGACGCCATCGACATCTCCAAAATAGAGGAAGCGATCCTCATGCCGCGGCTTAGCGATACCATGACAGAAGGCGTAATTGCCGCCTGGCATAAAAAAGTCGGAGACGCCGTTAAAAAAGGAGATGTGCTTGCAGATATTGAAACGGATAAAGCCACCATGGAGCTGGAAAGCTACAAGGAAGGAAAACTATTATATATCGGCGCAAAGGACGGCGAGAAAATACAGGTGAACAGCCTGTTGGCCATCATCGGAAAAGACGATGTGAACGTAGAAAAAATTGTAGCCGCCTCCGCCGGAGCTTCGGCAGCCGAGGCTGTAACTCCGACCGCCGAGACTGCGACTGAAACTTCGACCGACGGCGACTTGACCGCCTCCTCCGAGGCTTCTGCGGTCGATGGAAGGGTGAAAGCCTCTCCCCTCGCCCGGAAGCTAGCTGCCGAAAAAGGAATAGACCTGGCCCAGGTACAGGGCAGCGGCGACAATGGCAGGATCATCAAAAAAGACGTGGATGGATTTGTTCCTAAAAAAGAAGGCGACAGGAGAAGCAGTATCGCCAGCGAAACGCCAGGTTCCGCCATCGCCAAAGCGCCGGCAGGAGAAGCGAGCTTTGAGGAAGTTCCCGTTTCCCAAATGCGCAAGACCATTGCCAAGCGCCTGGCTGAAAGTAAATTCACCGCCCCTCATTTTTACCTGACCATCGCTATTGACATGGATAATGCCGTAGCCAGCAGGACCAGGATCAACGAAGTATCGCCGGTAAAAATATCTTTTAACGACATGGTATTAAAAGCCTGCGCCGTTGCGCTGAAAGCGCATCCGAAAGTGAACAGCAGCTGGCTGGGCGATAAGATCAGGTACAACCGCCATGTCAATATCGGCGTAGCCGTAGCGGTTGAAGAAGGGTTGCTGGTGCCGGTGGTGCGTTTTGCCGATCAGAAATCGCTATCGCAGATCGGCGCGGAAGTAAAAGAGCTGGCCAAAAAAGCAAAGGATAAAAAACTGCAGCCCTCGGAATGGGAAGGAAATACTTTTACCATTTCTAACCTGGGCATGTTCGGCATAGATGAATTTACCGCCATTATCAACCCGCCAGATTCCTGTATCCTGGCCGTAGGAGCGATCCAGCAGGTTCCGGTAGTAAAAAATGGCGCCGTAGTTCCGGGAAACATTATGAAAGTTACCCTAAGCTGCGACCATCGCGTAGTGGACGGCGCTACTGGAGCGGCCTTCCTGCAAACCTTACAGGGCCTGCTGGAAGAACCGTTGAGAATGCTGGTTTAACAAGATAACAAAAATGCTTACAGTCAATGAACGCCTGATCGTCGCTCATCGGCGGTTGATGATATCCGTTAGGCGACTGCGTAATGCTTTATAGTTAACGATGATCAGACAAACATCAAAAGAGCTGTATGCAGCTTACCGCGAGTCGATGAGAAAGATCGCCGATATCCGGTATGCTTCCGCCGTTCTTCAATGGGACCAGGAAACCTATCTTCCCCCCAAAGGCGCGCCCATCCGGGGTCAACAGATCTCTACGCTTTCGGAAACGGCCCATCAGCTGTTCACCGCAGAAGAATTGGGCGTCCTGCTCCAGGAGCTGAAAATGCGCGAGGACCTCAGCGATAAGGAGAAAAAAAATATCGCGCTCTCATGGGAAGATTATGAGAAACAAAAAAAGATACCTTCCGCATTTGTTCGCGAACTATCAGAAGCCGTAAATAAAAGCTTTCACAGCTGGATCCTGGCGAGAAAAAAGAACAGCTTCGCGCAGTTCTCTCCCGAACTCGCCCGGCTTGTCGCCTTAAAAAAGCGGGAAGCCGAATACCTCGGCTATTCCGGGCATCCCTACAATGCGCTGCTCGATGAATTTGACAAGGGATCTACCGTAAACAAGCTGGATAAAGTTTTCGGCGATATCCGGACCCCTCTAAAGGAACTGCTGGATAAAATAATGGCTAAACCCCAGGTCGACGATTCCTTTCTCCATCAGCATTTCCCCAAAGATAAACAATGGGCATTCGGACTGGACATTCTCCGGCAATTAGGATATGATATGGAAGCGGGACGGCAGGATATCTCCGAGCACCCCTTCACCACTAATTTTAACAGCAACGATGTAAGGATCACCACGCGCATCAACGAAAACGATTTCAGCGCCATGACCTGGAGCTGTATCCATGAAGCCGGGCACGCCCTGTATGAGCAGGGATTGCCGAACGATGAATATGGACTGCCCTGCGGCGAAGCGGCTTCGCTTACCATTCACGAATCGCAATCCCGGCTCTGGGAAAACCATATCGGAAGAAGCGAAGCCTTTTGCGCCTTTCAATTCCCCTTGCTGCAGCAATATTTTCCCGAACAGTTCCGAGGGCTCTCTGCTACCGACGTATATAAGGGGATCAATAAAGTGCAGCCTTCCCTTATCCGGACAGAAGCGGATGAATTGACCTATCATTTTCATGTCATGATACGTTTTGACATAGAAAAAGCGCTGATCGAAGGTTCTCTGCAAACCGCTGATATTCCCGCTTTCTGGAACGAACATTATGCCAGTCACCTGAACGTCAGCGTGCCCGACGATAAGCGGGGATGCCTGCAGGATATCCACTGGAGCCACGGTAGTTTCGGTTATTTCCCTACCTATAGCCTTGGTAGCTTTTGCGCAGCCCAGCTTTTTGACGCTGCGCAGCAGTCTATCCCCGCCCTGGAAAACGAGCTAAGCAATGGCCATTACCAGCCGCTATTACAATGGCTCAGGAATAACCTGCATCAGCACGGCCGGCGTTATAACAGCAATGAGCTGATGGTCCGCATAACCGGCAGAGAGCCAGGCATCGACAATTTTTATAAGCTCCTGCTTGATAAATACAAAAATATTTACAACATTTAAGGTCAAATTCAATTGATCTTATGTTAAACCCCTGGCGTAAATTACTTTTCGCCCTGTGCTTTTTTCCCCTTTTCTTTTCCTGTCAGAAACTGATAGAGGACAAGAAAAAAGACCTGTTAATGGAGCTCATTACCAATGGAACCTGGTATGTTAGCCAATACAATGAGGGCGCTAAAGATATCACGCAGGAGTTTACCGATTACCATTTCCGTTTTTTTAGCGACGGCATAGTTACAGGCAAAAAAGGAACGGCAATAGAAAACGGGACCTGGGCCGGGGACGTTCAAAACATTTCTATTGACGCCCAATTCCCTTCCGCCCAGCCTCCCTTATCCAAACTCACCGGGGTCTGGAAGATCACGGACAGCGGCCTTGATTTCGTCAAAGCCGAAATGAACAATCCCCCGGGCAAAAACTTTCTCCATCTGCTGAAAAACAAGTAAGTATCCCGTTTGATCTTTATCCTGGGGTATATTCCTAGAAAAGCAAAGTATAAAACTCCCGCTTTATTTTTCAAAAAACAGTCATGTTTACACAATAAAAAAATTAACGATATATAATGGGTAAATCCCGCTATTTTAGGCGTATGGTATTGTAATTTTGCATAAAAGGCAATATCTTGACGTTAAACAGTAAAATACTATCCTTCATGAGGATTTTTTACGTCTCTTTTATCCTTTTATTGTTATACGCTCTCCCGTCCACAGGACAGGAGACAAAAGAGCCTGAACGGAATCCCCATACCCGTATTGTAAAGTTCTACCCTAACCCCGCCACAACCATCATCAATTTCGATTTTCAGAAGGATTACGATAAAAACTATAGTTTCCAGATCTTCAATTTCCTCGGTAAAAAAGTATTTGAGATCAATAGCGTTAACCTCAAAACAATTGTCAACCTCAGCGATTTTTACCGGGGCATCTATATTTTCCAGCTACGGGATAAGAATCAACGAATTGTTGATTCGGGCAAATTCCAGGTAGTAAAATAAAGAGTTTATTTAACCGCATTTTCTTCCCGATCTGCAGCCTGATAACAAACTGACAGGCAGGTATAAAAGAAAGACATTTTGGCTTCCAAACCGCATTGGCAGCATTCTTGCCAACCTTAACCTGATCAATAATTTTATACTTATGGAGGAAAATTTAAGGAATAACCGGGATATGCATGATGAGCTTAACGATTCGCCTGAAAATATTGCAGACGACCATATGGAAGCGGGCGATCCGGTAAAAGAAAAGCTGGAAGAAATTAAAAGGTTAAAAGAAGAAATAGCCGAATTAAAAGATAAATACCTTCGCCAGGCCGCTGATTTTGACAATTTCAGGAAAAGGAGCGCTAAAGAAAGACTGGAGCTGATTCAAACGGCAGGCAGCGAGGTGATTTCCTCCCTACTGGAGGTCGTTGACGATTTTGATAGGGCTGAAAAACAAATACAAAACACCCCGGGCGATACCACAGCAAATGGCATATTGTTGATTATCAATAAGCTAAAGAATATTTTGCAAGCAAGAGGGTTAAAAGCCATGGAAACCCTTGGAGAAGAATTTAACCCCGACCAACAGGAGGCGGTTACCACCCTCACAGTGGACAAGGAACTAAAAGGCAAGGTAGTGGACGAGATCGAGAAGGGTTATTACCTTAATGATAAAATCATCAGGTTTGCAAAAGTGGTGGTAGGTAAATAAAGTCAACGCAACACATGTCAAAACGAGATTATTACGAAGTACTTAACGTATCCAGGAATGCTTCTGCGGAGGAGATAAAAAAAGCTTACCGTAAAGTGGCCATGCAATATCATCCCGATCGCAACCCGGGCGATAAGGCGGCAGAAGAAAAATTTAAGGAAGCGGCGGAAGCTTACGAGGTCATAAGCGATCCGGATAAAAAAGCGCAGTACGACCGTTTTGGTCATGCCGGCGTAAGCGGGAATGGCCGCGGAGGCCATAGCTCCGACATGAACGATATTTTCAGCCAGTTCGGGGATATTTTCGGGGAAGACGTGTTCGGCAGCTTTTTTGGCGGAGGGGGAAGAAGTCGCGGAGGCGGAAGAAGCCGGGGCGCCAGGGGAAGCAATCTCCGGGTAAGGATCAAGCTCAACTATGAAGAAATCGCAAAGGGCGTTAATAAACAGATCAAAGTTAAGAAGCATGTAACATGCTCCGTTTGCAGCGGCAGCGGCGCTAAAGACAAGACCAGCGTCCAGGCCTGCGGAACCTGCGGGGGAAGCGGGCAGGTAAGAAAGGTGAGCAATACCTTTCTTGGCCAGATGCAGACAGTAACTACCTGCCCTACCTGCAACGGCGAAGGAACAACCATCACCCATAAATGTTCGGCTTGTAAGGGAGAGGGAAGGGTATACGGAGAAGAAACCGTGTCTATTGACATCCCCGCAGGCGTTCAGGAAGGAATGCAGTTAAGCGTTGGCGGAAAAGGAAATGCAGGAGAGAGAGGCGGCGCCAATGGCGACCTGCTGATCCTGATCGAAGAAGAACGTCATAAGGACCTGCACCGCGACGGGGTCAATGTTGCGCATGAATTACATATCTCCTTTACCGATGCCGTTTTCGGCACCCAGGTGGAAGTCCCCACCATCGACGGTCGCGCAAAAATCAAAATCCCGCCCGGCACGCAGAGCGGCAGGATATTCAGGCTGAAAGGAAAAGGATTTCCGGCCATTAACTCGTATGAAAAAGGCGATCAACTGATCTCTGTCAGCGTGTGGACGCCCCAGACCCTTTCGCCGGAAGAAAAGACCATGCTGGAAAAATTACAGCATTCTCCTAACCTAAAGCCCCAACCGGAGAAATCGGACAAAAGCTTTTTTGACAAAGTGAGAGAAATGTTCGGTTAGCGCTTGTTAACCCTTTTTATATTTTTTTTTCCTGGATTTTGCATAGATCTTTTTTGCCTTTTCAATCATTGTAATAAACTCCGTCTGGACCGGATCGTTCAGGTCGTACGACTGGCCGGCGACAGCCGTTACCGTATTCCAGTCGCTCGTTTTAGCGTACTTCGATTCTTTTAATAAAGAAGCAAACAAAGCCACCGAGGAGGCAAAGCGGAAAGAAGGAGGCAACGCGGAAAAAGCCCTGGGATCCGCCGGCGCCTGGAAAACGCTGCATTGCATAACAGAATCGGCGGGTAAACGGTAATGAACGGTTACAGCTCCCAGCGAGGGGTTGGCAGAAGAAAAAGTTTCGGGAGGCGCAGCCGTGAAAGATGCCGTATCCCCGGTCGCGCTTGCAGGAACGATCTCAAACAGCGCCGTCAGCGAATAACCGGACCCCACTTCTCCTCCTTCTATTGTAGTAATAGAATCTGACATTGCTTTTAACTTATTGTCATAACCGATCAGCCGGTAGGCTTTCGTATACCGGTCATTGAATTTAATGTTGAGATAGGCGTCGTCGGCAACGGTGTACAAGGTTTGGGTCAATTCTTTTACCAGCACTTTTTCGGCCTCCTGTTCATTGTCCAGATAAGAAAAATTGCCGTTCCCTTTTTTTGCCAGCACTTCCAGCTTTGAATCTTTATAATTGCCCATCCCTACGCCGAGACAGGTAAGATAGATGCCCGACTCCTGGCGCCGGGTAATGAGATTCTCCAACTCTTCTTCCGAGGTCTGGCCAACGTTAAAATCGCCGTCTGTCGCGAGAATGACCCTATTGTTCCCTCCAACAATAAACTGGCTCTTGGCGAGCCGGTAGGCGGAAAGGATGCCCGATTGACCCGGGGTGGAGCCCGCCGGATTAAGATCTTCAATCGCTTTCCTGATCTTGGTCTTTTCGTTTCCCGAAGTAGGCGCAAGCCATACGCCGACGGCGCTGCCGTACACCACTATGGAGATGGTGTCTTTTTCGCGGAGGTTATCGACCAGCAATTTGAAAGCCGATTTAAGCAGAGGCAGGCGGTTGGGCATATCCATTGAACCGGAAATATCGATCAGGAAAACCAGGTTGCTTGCCGGAATACTATCGGGCGGTATCTTCTTAGCGCTGACATTGAGGAAAAACAATTGATTCGCAGGATTCCAGGGACAATCGGATATAAATGAATTAAAGGCAAAAACGCTGTCTTTCACCGGCGGCGTATAACCGAAATTAAAATAGCTCAGCAACTCTTCGGCCCTGACCGCGTCGGGCGGAACCTTCATATTCATATTGAGGAATCTCCGGACATTGCTGTAGGAAGCCTTATCGATCCTGATCGCAAAACCCGTTTCGGGGTACTTCGTCGTATTGACAAATTCATTTTCCAGGAGCGAACTATAAGATTCGCCCGAATGACGCCAGTTCTGCCGTTCCTGCAACTGAAGATTCCGGGTAAAAGAAAGCAGCTTGTTCTGCTGATTGACGGTAGAGGTAGACAGGAGTTTCATGATGACAGACTGGTAAGCGGACGCGTCCACTTTCATGGAAACGGGCTGGTATCCATCCATAGAAACGGTGATCGAATCGGCCTGGCCGGGCGTAATGATGCCAAAAAGCCCCGACCCCCCGGAGTGATAAACATATCCTGTTGAATGAAGAACAATCTTTGCATTGATCAGCGGGGCGTTCTTTTCATCCGTAACCGCTCCCCTGAGATAGCCCTGGCCCGACGCAGAGACGATCTGCATACCCAAAAGCAATATGGAAATGATTTTCTTCACAGGAGCAATTCATTGAGAAATGAAGGCAATAACGCCGTCAATGCATTCTATTCGGCCAGCTTATAAATACCCGGAATATTTCTTCCCAACCCGTCATAGTCAAGCCCATACCCTACTACAAACTTATCCGGGATATCGAACCCCAGGTAATCGACTTTTACCGGAAAAACAGTCGCTTCAGACTTATGCAGCAATGTCGCTATCCTGACAGATGAAGGTTGTTGATGATATAACTGGGGCAGGAATTCATGCAGCGTTTTCCCGGTATCCACGATGTCTTCAATGATAACAACATCCCTTCCGATAATATCGTTATCCAGTCCGATCGCCGTGATCACATGACCGGTAGAGCGGGATCCCTTATAAGAGGCAAGTTTGATAAAACAGATTTCCGTTTCAATGGTCAGCCGCTTAAAAAGATCGGCGGCAAACATGAAAGAGCCGTTGAGTATAGCGATAAACAGCGGCTTTTTATTTTCATAATCCTTATTCAACGCTGCGGCAATGGACGCTACCCGATCCTGGATCTGCCCGGGCGATAGAAAGGGATGAAATTGTTTATCATGGACATGAATAACCGACATAGCTAATTTTTGTAAATAACCAGCTGCTGGCCCGCTTTTACATCGGAGCTGGTCAGCTTATTCCATTCCCTTATCTTATCCAGTTCCACGCCGTATTTTTTCGAGATCCCATACAAGGTTTCGGACGATTTAACCACATGCGTTGTAGGCGCCTGCTTACTTTCTATCGGTATTTCCTGCGATCCTCCCATCCGGTTCAGGGCGGCGGCCTCCCCTCTCAGCAAGGGCCTGGAAGCTGATTGGTTTTTAAGGTAAAGCTTCTCGCCAGCCGCCGGTTCCATATGCCCTTGCAGGTAATTGTACGCCAAAAGATTTTCCATACGGATCCCTTCCACCTGGCAAATATCGTATAATGATTCGCCGGGGGCTACTTTATGAAATTCATTTTCGCCGGTCTTGCGTTTTCTCTGAAGATAGATAAGCTGGTCTTTCAATAACACCTCTTCTTCTTTGAGGTCGTTAAACTCAAGCAATCTTTTCATGCTGATATTATGCTGCCTGGCAAGCGATAGAAGAGGCGTTCCCTGCTTCGCAAATA
>ERZ761602.6399-NODE-6399-length-13193-cov-28.546126_pt1 | contig 13193 bp, 9 predicted proteins | sample MGYA00512165_ERZ761602 | MGnify/ENA primary metagenome ERZ761602 (study PRJEB28899, sample SAMN02445085) | bioreactor sludge metagenome | biome: EBPR sludge; isolation source: Thorneside wastewater treatment plant | place: Australia: Brisbane, Thorneside...
TGGCGCTCGACCGCGCCGCGCCCACGCTGTCGGGCGGCGAGGCGCAGCGCATCCGCCTGGCGGCGCAGCTCGGCTCCAACCTGCGCGGCGTGTGCTACATCCTCGACGAACCGACGATCGGCCTGCACCCGCGCGACAACCGCCTGCTGCTCGACACGCTCGAGGCGCTGCGCGACCGCGGCAACACCCTGCTGGTGGTGGAGCACGACGAGGACACCATCCGCCGCGCCGACCACGTCATCGACCTCGGCCCCGGCGCCGGCGTGCGCGGCGGCCGGGTGGTGGCCGAAGGCACGATCGCCGACCTGCTCGCCGCGCCGGAATCGGCCACCGGCGAATGCTTCCGCCACCCGCTGCAGCACCCGCTGCGCCCGCGCCGCGCGGTGGCGCTGGAGAACCCGGCGATCCGCATCGAGGGCGCGAACCTGCACAACCTGCGCGACGTCGACGTGCGCATCCCGCTCGCGCGCCTCACCGTGGTCACCGGCGTGTCCGGCTCGGGCAAGTCCAGCCTGGCGCGCGACGTGATCCACGCCAACCTGCGCGCCCGCCTCGGCGACCCCGAGGCCACCCGCGCGCGCCGCCGCGGCCAGGCGCAGCCGGAGGCGGTCGACCAGCCCCTGGTCGGCTGCGCGGCGATGCCCGGCTGGCACCAGGTCGGCCGCGTGCTGGAAGTCGACCAGACCCCGATCGGCAAGACGCCGCGCTCCTGCCCGGCGACCTACGTCGGCTTCTGGGACGCGATCCGCAAGCTCTTCGCCGACACCTTCGACGCCCGCACGCGCGGCTGGAACGCCTCGCGCTTCTCCTTCAACACCGGCGCCGGGCGCTGCCCGGTGTGCGACGGCGCGGGCCAGACCACGGTCGAGATGAGCTTCCTGCCCGACGTGAAGACGCCCTGCGAGGGCTGCGGCGGCGCGCGCTTCAACCCCGAGACGCTGTCGGTGCGCTGGAAGGACCGGACCGTGGCCGAGGTGCTGGCGATGCCGGTGGACGAGGCGGTGGACTTCTTCTCCGCCCATCCGGCGATCGCCCACCCGCTGCAGCTGCTGCAGGACGTCGGCCTCGGCTACCTGACCCTGGGCCAGCCCAGCCCGACGCTGTCGGGCGGCGAGGCGCAGCGCATCAAGCTGGTGACCGAGCTCGCCAAGGTGCGCCGCCGCCCCGGCGACGCGGAGGACACCGGCGGCGTGCCGCTGCCGGCCGACAAGCACAGCCTGTACGTGCTCGACGAGCCCACCGTCGGCCTGCACATGGCCGACGTGGACAAGCTGATCCACGTGCTGCACCGCCTGACGGACGCCGGCCACACCGTGCTGGTGATCGAGCACGACCTCGACGTGATGGCCGAGGCCGACTGGCTGATCGACCTCGGGCCGGAAGGCGGCGACGGTGGCGGCCGCGTGGTGGCGGAAGGTCCGCCCGAGGTGGCGATGGCGACGCCGGGATCGCATACCGGACGGCATCTGCGCGAGTTCCTGGCGCAGCGCAAGGCCGGATGATGCAGCGCAGCGGAACCTGTGCTGGATGGCGCAGTCATTCAGGATGAATTTCAGGGAAGGAATACAACATGCGTAAGGTAAGAGTCTGGGATCTGCCCACCCGTCTGTTCCACTGGCTGCTCGCCGTGCTGGTGGTGGCCGCCTACATCACCGCCCAGATCGGCGGCAGCCTCATCGAATGGCACGGCCGGGTCGGCATCGCCATCACCGGGCTGCTCGCCTTCCGCCTGGTGTGGGGGGTGATCGGTTCGACCTATGCCCGCTTCGCCGACTTCGTGCCCGGTCCGGCCCACCTGTGGGCGCACCTGCGCGGGCATTGGAGCGGGCTCGGCCACAACCCGCTCGGCGCGCTCTCGGTGCTCGCCCTGCTCGGGGTGATGCTCTACCAGGCGCTGACCGGCCTGTTCGCCAACGACGAGATCGCGTTCTCCGGCCCGCTGCGCGCGCTGGTGAGCAGCGACACCGGCGACTGGCTGTCCGGCCTGCATCGGCAGAACTACTGGCTGATCATCGTGCTGGTCGGGCTGCACGTGTCGGCGGTGCTGTTCTACGCGCTGGTGAAGAAGGACAACCTGGTGCGACCGATGATCACCGGCATGAAGGAAGTCGAGGAAGCCGATGCCGCGCCCGCGCAGGGCGGCGGCGCGGTGGCGTTCCTGATCGCGCTGGCGATCACCGCCGTGGTGCTCTACGTCGCCACCGGCAGCTTCATCGAACCGCCTCCGCCGCCACCGCCGGCGGCGTGGTGACGGGATGGTTCGCGGCTCGCGCCGCTCCTGCACGCCCCCGGAAATGCAACGCGCCGCTGTAGGAGCGCCGCAAGGCGCGAAGGCGGCGGTGAAGATCTCGATACGCGCCGATCACCGGCCGGCCTGTTCGCGGCTCGCGCCGCTCCTACATGAACCGCCGCGCTTTCGCCCCATGTAGGAGCGGAACCCTCGCGCAAAAAACGACGAAGCCACCCCGCAGGGTGGCTTCGTCGTTCAAGCGCCTTGCACCTGAGGCCTTGCGCCTCACTCCATGCGGTACTTGTCGTGACAGGCCTTGCAGGTGCTGCCGGTGTCGGCGAAGGCCTTCTGCACCGCAGCCTTGTCGCCGGTGGCGGCGACCTTGGCGAGGTTGGCGGCGGCGTTGTTGAAGTCGGTGGCGAGCTTGCCGACGTTTGGCATCTCCTGGAAGAACTCCGGCTTGACGCGGGTCTTGAGGCTGCCGATGTCCTTCTCGGTGCCCGGGCCGTAGAGCGCGCCCATGCCCGAGCCGGCGATGCCGGCGATCGCGGTGGCGGCGGCCTGGACCTGCTGGGCGTTGTACTCGCCCTCGAGGTTGGCCTTGATCTTGCCCATGTTCCAGCTCATGAAGCTGTAGCCGGCCTGGCGGAACTTGATCTGGTCTTCCGGCTTGACCTGAGCGGAAGCGGTGGCTGCAACGGACAGGGCGATGACGCCGAACAGGATGGATTTCTTCATTGACGACCTCTTAGCGTTGTGGGAAGGGTAATGCGTGTCGGCAGCGGCACAGCGGGCATGTGGGTTGCTGACTGACCGCCTTGCGACAGTGCGCCTTGCGGATTGGTTCAGCACATCGCATATCGACAAGCGATGATATTCCGCTCGTATGAGCGGAGGCAATCGCGCGCGTAGTGTTAAAGCCTGCCGCGACGGCGTCGTAATAAGCAGTCTATAAGCAAGAAACAGCAAGCAAGGGATATGTCCCTGCGGACAAGGAGATGAATGATGCGCCGTCTGGCTGATACACCGATCTGGCTTCGCCTCACCCTGGTGATCTGGCTCATGCTGGTCGTGGCCTGGGGTGGGATGATCGCGTGGGAGACACGGGTCAACCGCAACATGGCGATCGAGCAGGCCAAGGACTTTGCCGGCAGCATCAATGAGATGACCATGGCCGGCCTCACCGGCATGATGATCACGGGTACGGTCGGTCAACGCGACGTGTTCCTTGACCAGATCAAGGAACTCAGCGTCGTGCGCGACCTCAAGGTGATCCGTGGTGAGGCAGTGAGCAAGGTCTTCGGCGACGGCGGCTTGCCGACGGTCGGTGGCGATGCCGACGAACGCCTGGCCCTGGCCGAGGGCCGGACCACGATGCGGGTCGAGCACAATGCCGAGCATGGCGAGCATCTGCGTGTGGTGATCCCGTCTCTCGCCTTGCGCGACTGGCTGGGAAAGGATTGCATCGCATGTCACCAGGTCGCCGATCGCACACCGCTCGGTGCGGTGTCGATGCGGATTTCGCTCGACAAGGCCAATGCGGCGGTGATCGATTTTCGCAACCAGAGCATCGTGTTTGCCTTCCTCGTCTCCTTGCCGCTGATCGGTTTCGTCTATCTGTTCATCCGTCGCTTCGTCAGTCGTCCGCTGTCTCACCTCAATGAAGGCCTGGCACAGATTGCGCAAGGCGGTGGTGACCTGACCCGGCGCCTCGAAGTGGGTGGCCACGACGAGATCGGGCGCACCGCGCTCACCTTCAATGAAATGCTGGCAACCCTGGCCGCACTGGTACGCCAGGTCGCGCAGTCGGCCTCGGCAGTCACCAACGCGGCCGGGCAGCTGGCCGGAAGCGCCACTGCAGTTGCCCAGGGTTCGCAACGCCAGCGCGCCACATCGGCAAACGCGGCGGAGACCGTCGACGCCATGATGGGCAACATCTCCAGTATTGCCGAGCGCACCGAGGCCGTGCGTGCGCGTTCGCATGACAGCTTGCAGCGCGCTCGGGAAGGGCAGGAGAGCCTGCGGCGACTTGTCGGCGAGGTGGGCCAGGTCGAAGCCACCGTCAAGCAGATGGCCGATGCGGTGAGCGACTTTGTTGGCTCGACGCAGGCGATCTCGCGCATGACGAGCGAAGTGCGGGACATTGCCGAGCAGACCAACCTGCTTGCACTCAATGCGGCGATCGAAGCGGCGCGGGCAGGCGAGCAGGGCCGTGGTTTTGCCGTGGTGGCCGACGAAGTGCGCAAGCTGGCAGAGAAATCCGCGCGCTCGGCAGGCGAGATCGATGCCTTGACGCGCGAGATCAGCAGCCGCTCGGATTCCGTTCAGGGTTCGATCGAGGATGGCCTGCATCACATCGAGTCGAGCCGCGCAGTAGCTGAAACGGTGAGCCAGGTGCTCGATTCGGCCAATGTGCTGGTCGTAGAGGTCGTGGACGGGCTGGACCACATCGCGCAGGCCACCGGTTCGCAGCGGGTATCGAGCCAGTCGGTGACTTCCAGCATCAGCGAGATCGCCGGCATGGCCCAGGACAACGGCCGCACCGTCGATCAGACCGTGGAGGCTGCACGCCACCTGGAGGCGCTGGCAGCACAGCTGCAGGATTCGGTGTCGCGGTTCCGCTTCTGAGCGCTGGCGGGGGGCTGCAGCACGTGTGCTGCAGCCCCCCGCCAGCGTGTCGAATGACTTATTCGATGCGGACGGGGACGAAGATGCGTGCGCTGCCGCGCTGGATCAGCAGTGCGAAGCGGTTGCCCGAACGCTGCAACTGAGCGCGGAACTCGGCGATGGTGGTCACCGGCTGGTTGTTGATGGCCAGGATTACATCGCCGCGCTGCAATCCGGCACGCGCGGCGGCGCCATCGACGCTCTCCACGGCCAGGCCGCCGCGCAGCCGCAGTTCGGAAGCCTCCTGGGCGGTGAGGGCGCGTGCGCTCAGCCCGAGCTTGTCGCCCAGCTTTTCCACCTGGCTGGGCAGGGGGTCGGCTGCGGCCACCGTATCGGTGGTCAGTTCGTCGAGCGTTGCGGTGACGCTGCGGCTGCGGCCATCGCGCCAGATCTCCATGCGCACCTGGGTCCCCGGGCGTTTCTCGCCGATCACGCGCGGCAGTTCGGCCGAATCGGAGATGCGCCGGCCATCCACTTGCAGCACCACGTCACCGGGCTGCAGGCCGGCCTTCTCCGCCGCGCTGCCCGGGTCGACGCTGGCCACCAGCGCGCCGTGAGCCTCGGCCAGCCCGAAGGACTGGGCAAGCTCCTTGTCGACGCCCTGGATGGCAATGCCCAGGCGGCCGCGCTGGACACGGCCGTGGGCGACGAGCTGGTCCTTGACGTTCATGGCAACGTCGATCGGGATTGCGAACGAAATGCCCATGAAGCCGCCCGAGCGCGAGTAGATCTGCGAATTGATGCCGATCACTTCGCCCGCGAGGTTGAACAAGGGGCCGCCCGAGTTGCCCGGGTTGATCGCGACGTCGGTCTGGATGAAGGGTACGTAGGTCTCGTCCGGCAGGCGGCGCGCCTTGGCCGAGATGATGCCGGCGGTGACCGTGTTGTCGAATCCGAAGGGTGAGCCCATCGCCACCACCCACTCGCCGACGCGGGCGTCGTCGGCATTGCCGATCCTGAGGGTGGGCAGGTTCTGCGCGTCGATCTTGAGCAGGGCGACGTCGGTGCGGCGGTCGACCCCCACCACCGTTGCCTTGAACTCGCGCTTGTCGATCAGCCGCACGGTGACCTCGGACAGCGCGGCATCCGCGTTCTCGCCTGCCACCACATGGGCATTGGTCAGCACATAGCCGTCCTGGCTGACGATGAAACCCGAGCCGATGCCTTGGCGTGCGCGCGGCCCCATGCCCGGCTGGCCCGGGAATCCCGGCATGGGTACCCCGAAGCGACGCAGGAAGTCGTAGAAGGGGTCGTTCGCGAACGGGTTCTCACCGGTGACGCCCTGTGCCTGGCGCTGGACGACGCTGATGTTGACGACCGCAGGTCCGACCTGCTCGACCAGGTCGCCGAAGTCCGGCAGCCCGTAGCGGTTGGGCGACACCATGGAGGGAGCGGTCGCCTGCGCCATGGCCGGCGACACGAAGGCCCCCTGCGGGAGCGCCGCTGCAAGCGCGACGGCGAGGGCACTGACGGCAATGATCTTCTTCATATCGGTATTCACGCGTGGTCGTGGAAGTTGATGGACGTGCACGAGTGCGTGGACGCGGGAATCCGCATCCTGTTCCCGACGACACGTCCGCTTTCAGATCGGGCCGAGCGTGCGTGACTTCAAGGCCGGCGCCTCTGCCTGCTCGCCAGGGGCGTCAGAATTCCGCCTGCAGCGTGACATGGACCTGTCGCCCGGCCTGGTTCGCCGGCCGGTTGCGATACTCCGCCTGTGCCTGCAGTGGCCGGTTGGCCAGTTCCTGGTGGCGGCCGAGCAGGTTGATCGCGCTCAGCCGCAAGCTCAGGGTGCCGTGTTCAAGGCGGAAGCTGCGCGCTGCACTCCAGTCCACGGTGGTGTACGCAGGCACGGTGTAGCTGAAGCCGGGCACGTAGCTGAAGCCGGCGTCGATCGGTCCCATGCGCAGTACGCTCAGCATCGATTGCCAGGGGCCGACGCGTTGCAGCCAGCTCAGGCTGCCGGAGTAGGGTGCGGTATTGCCGCGGATGCGGTCGTCCGCGGCGCGGCGATCGATCATGCTGTGCGACAGGATGAACTCGGTCCCGGGCCATGGGCTGGTGCGCAACTGGTACTCGAGTCCGCTGAGGCGGACCTCGCCGGCGTAGTTCTCCCAGCGCGTGCTGCGCAGGGTCTCCAGGAAGGCAAGGTAGCCCGCGTCGCCGGTGCGGGGCAGGTCGGTGATGAGCGGTCCGGGCTGGCGCACGATGAGATCATCGATGCGCTCATGGAACAGGCGCACGTCGAGGGTGCTGCGTTGGTCAGGCAGTACGCCCAGGAAGCCGAGTTCGAAGGCGTCGATGCGCTGCGGCCTCAGGGCCGGATTGGGAAGCTGGCGTTGCTGCAGCAGCGTACCGGTGTCGGAAACGATGCGCACATCGGCATTGCGTTCGAAAAGTCCGGGCTGGCGCCAGGCGCGCGAGTGGCCGAGACGCCAGGTCATGTCGGGAGCGGCCTGCCAGTTGAGGAATACGCGCGGCGCAAAACGAGCGGCATCGCCACCGAGCTTCTCCACCATGCCGCCGAAGTTCCATAGCCATGCCGGTGCGCTGCGCCATTCGAGATTGGCGAACAGGCGCTGCTCGCTGCGCTGGTGCGCCTTGGCAGCGTGGAAATAAAAGGGCGAGGCCTGCTCGACATGCCGCCATTCGGCGCCCCACAGCACGCGTGTGGCGGGATCGAGGCGCCAGCGGTGTTCGACTTCGAGACTGTGCTGGTCGGTCACTGCGGTGTTGCCGACGTCGGCACCGAAGGCAACGCCAGGCGCGAGCGGGAGCGGGGGGTTGATGCGCGAATCCAGCCGCCATTCGTCACGCACGCGCTGGCGATTCCAGTAGGCCGACACCAGCCACTCCTCTTCGGCCGCGGCGACGTGGCGCCAGCGCAGGTGCAAGGTGCGGTTGGCGTGCTGCGATTCGCGCATGCCGGCGCTGTTGAAGAAGGAGCGCTCATAGCCCGCGTCGCGCCGGCCCTCGGCAAGCACCGCATTGAGGTTGAGCTCGTTGCGTTCGTCGAGCTGGAGATCTCCCCGCACCGACAACAGGTTCGTGCGGCGACCATCATGCAGCCCGGCAAAGCCTTCGTCGGCCTCGTGCTGCGCACTGATGCGCAGGCTGAGCGGGGCCGATTCGACGGCATGGCGCGCGCTGACGTCCAGGATGCCGGGCGCGCCACGGCTCAGACGCAGGCTTGTTCCGGTGTTGTCGGCGCTATGCCGGGTGCGGATGTTGACGATGCCCAGGAAGGCGTTCGAGCCGAAGGCGGCGGAGTTCGAGCCGCGTACCACCTCGATGCGCTCGATATCCTGCAGCGAGATGCGCTCCGCCGAAGAGTTGAACGAGGGCGCAGGATAAGAGCGCCCGTCGATCAGGACCTGCATCTGCAGTGGATAGTCCATGCCCAGGCCATGGTAGGTGACCCAGTGTGCGTTGCCGCGTTCCTGGCCAACCTGAAAGCCGGGGACGAGCCGCATCAGGCGGCTGAGGTCGCGGTAGCCGGTGGCAGCGATGAAGTCCGCATCGAATACCGTGACCGCAGCCGGGCTGTCGTGCAGGGTCTGGGGCAGGCGCGAGGCGCTGAGCACGACCGGCAGCGGTGCGAAGAAGCTGTCTTCTGCCCGCACCTGTCCTGCGCACAAGCTTGCGGTGAGAATCAGGGCCAGTCCGCCGGCAGTACCGGAGTGGGAGCGCATCGATGGGTTTGAGCTGAGTCAGGGCTGGCGAAGTATAGCGGTGAGCCGCCGGTCGCGCAGGAGGGCATTGGAAGCTGTAACATCCCCAGCTATCCGCTTCAGGCTCCATTCCTTTTCCGGAACGCATAAACGCCATGACCCTGACCGATCTCCGCTACCTCGTCGCGTTGGCGTACGAGCGTCATTTCGGCCGTGCGGCCGAGAAATGCCATGTGTCACAGCCGACGCTGTCCGTGGCGGTCAAGAAGGTCGAGGAGGAGCTCGGCGTCCAGCTCTTCGAGCGCAGCGCCTCCGAGGTCAAGATCACCGAGACCGGTCGCCGCATCGTCGCTCAGGCAGAGAAGGTGCTGATGGAGGCGAGCCAGATCCAGGAGATCGCCGCGGCGGGTAAGGATCCGCTTGCAGGCCCGCTGCGCGTAGGGGTGATCTACACCATCGGCCCTTACCTGCTGCCGCGCCTGATCCCGCGCGTGCACCAGCTTGCGCCGCGCATGCCGCTGATCATCCAGGAGAACTTCACCGCTCGCCTGGCCGAGTCGCTCAAGCGCGGCGAGCTCGATGTCATCATCATCAGCCTGCCGTTCGAAGAGCCCGGCATCGTCGCCCAGCCGGTCTACGACGAGCCGTTCCGGGTGCTGATGCCGTCGGCCCATCCGTGGACGCAGGATGAGTCGGTCTCGGCCGAGCACCTCGCCGACGACCAGTTGTTGCTGCTTGGCGCGGGCAACTGCTTCCGCGAGCAAGTGCTCGAGGTGTGCCCGAGCTGCCGCAACATCGGCGGGCTGCAGCGCACGCTGGAGGGCAGTTCGCTCGAGACCATCCGCCACATGGTGGCCACGGGTCTCGGCGTGACGGTGTTGCCCAGTTCGGCGGTCGACGAGATGTCGGCGCAGAACCCCTTGGTCGCGGTACGGCCGTTCAGCGACCCCGAGCCTCAGCGCCGTGTCGCCCTGGCGTGGCGTGTCACCTACCCGCGCAGCGGGGCGATCGACGTGCTACGAGCGGCGATCCTGGACAGCGAACTGCCCGGGGTACGGCCGGTGGGGCGTGTTCCACAGGTGGATACGGGGCTACGCCAGGCATAGCCCTGCGGCATGAAAGGTATTCCGGCGATCAATTGGATTCATTGGACCGATTGGCTTACGATTGAACCATCCCGGCTGGACGCAGCCGCTCCAGCGCATCAATCACAGGAGAAGCGACATGGAAATCGATATCGGCATCACCAAGAAGGATCGCGCCAAGATCGCCGAAGGCCTTTCGCGCCTGTTGGCGGACAGCTACACCCTGTACCTGACCACACACAATTTCCACTGGAACGTCACCGGGCCGATGTTCAACACGCTGCACCTCATGTTCGAGGCGCAATACAACGAACTCGCACTCGCAGTTGACCAGATCGCCGAGCGCATCCGCGCGCTGGGCTTCCCGGCGCCCGGCACCTACAAGGAGTTCCAGAAGCTCACCAGCATGAGTGAGCCGGACGGGGTACCCTCGGCGCAGGACATGATCCGCCTGCTCGTCCAGGGCCAGGAAGCGGTGATCAAGACCGCACGCAGCATCGCGCCGGTCGCCGACAAGGCGAGCGACGAGCCTACGCTCGACCTGCTGACCCAGCGCATGCAGGTGCACGAGAAAACCGCCTGGATGCTGCGCAGCCTGCTCGAAGCCTGAGCTTGAGTGCAGCCGCGCCGGTCGGCGCGCGGAGTTGCATACGGGCCCTGCGGGGCCCGTCCTCATTTCAGCCTCCGGAAAAGCGCACGCGTTGCCTGGGCTGGCTGGGCTGGGTGATGTGGTCCAGGGGCAGGACATGGGTCTGCTTCACGCGGCCGAGCACGATGTCGGTCTTCACGTTGGCGATACCGGGCAGGCACAGCACGCGCTTCATCATCAGTTCGGAGAAAGCGGCCAGGTCGGGAGCGACCAGGCGCAGTACGTAGTCGGCGTTGCCGCTCACCGAAAAGCACTCGAGTACCTCGGGCAAGCCGGCGACGGCGGCTTCGAAGGCTTCGCTGCGTGCCCCGCCCTGGCGCTCGAGCACGACATGGGCGAAGGCGGTGACGCCCAGGCCGACGGCTGCGGGGTTCAGCAGTGCGGCGTAACCGGCGATCAGTCCGCCTTCCTGCAGGCGCTGCAGGCGCCGGCTCACCTGGGATGCGGACAGGTGGACCTGTTCGCCAAGCGTGGCATTGGTGGCATTGCCGCTGCGCTGCAGGGCATCGAGGAGTGCCAGATCCTGACGGTCTACGGTGAAAGTGCTCATTTATGTGCTTTCATATGCATGAATTGTGCGCATATTACCGATAAATACGCGAATAACGCGCACTTTATGTGTGGGATGCGCAGCATAATGCTCCTCACAAGACCACCTGAGGAGACACCCCATGACGCTTACCGAATCCTTGCTGCATGCGCTCAAGGCGCATGGCGCGCGGCAGATCTTCGGCATCCCGGGCGACTTCGCCCTGCCCTATTTCCGCATCATCGAGGAATCGAAGATCCTGCCCCTGCATACGCTCTCGCATGAGCCAGGGGTGGGCTTCGCCGCCGACGCGGCCGGACGCATCGGCGGCGGACTGGGCGTGGCCGCGGTAACCTACGGCGCAGGTGCGCTCAACATGATCAACTCGGTGGCCGCAGCGTATGCCGAGAAATCACCGCTGGTGGTCCTGTCCGGCGGTCCGGGCCGCGGCGAGTCGAACTCCGGGCTGCTGCTGCATCACCAGGCCAAGACGCTCGACTCCCAGTTCCAGATCTTCCGTGAGATCACCTGCGATCAGGTGCGTCTGGACGATGCAGCGCGCGCGCCCGCCGACATCGCGCGCGTCCTCGCCAATTGCCTGCGCAACTCGCAGCCGGTGTACATCGAGATCCCGCGCGACATGGTCGCCCAGCCCTGCGCAGCGGTGATCGCCGAGCCGCCGCCGGCGGTCGATGGCGAGGCGCTGCAGGCGTGTGTCGCAGAGATCCTCGAACGTATCGGGCGCGCATCCGCGCCGGTGCTGATGGTGGGGGTCGAGGTGCGCCGCTTCGGGCTCGAGGACAAGGTCGCCGAGCTGTCGCGCCGCCTTGGCCTGCCGGTGGTGACAAGCTTCATGGGCCGCGGCCTGCTTGCAGATCATGGCGCACCGCTGGTGGGTACCTACATGGGCCTGGCCGGCCTGCCCGAGGTGACGCGGCTGGTGGAGGACTCCGACGGTCTGTTCCTGCTCGGCGTGATCATCTCGGACACCAACTTCGCGGTGTCCGAGAAGCACATCGATCTGCGCAAGACCATCCAGGCGCTGGAGGGACGGGTGACGATGGGTTACCACACCTACCCACGCATCCCGCTCGATGCGCTCGTCGATGGTCTGCTTGCCTGCGTGCCCCCGGCGGCGAAACACTTCGAGGTGTCGCGCCCGGCTTTCCAGCGTGGCCTGGTGGCCGACGAGGCCACCATCGCGCCAGCCGACGTGGCATTGGCCGTCAATGACCTGATGGCCGAGCATGGCAAGCTGCCGATCGCCTCCGACATGGGCGACTGCCTGTTCACCGCGATGGACATCGAGCACACCGCCCTGGTGGCGCCGGGCTATTACGCCACGATGGGTTTTGGTGTGCCCGCGGGCCTCGGCCTGCAGGCGGCTACGGGCCAGCGTCCGCTCATCCTCGTTGGCGACGGCGCCTTTCAGATGACGGGCTGGGAACTGGGCAACTGCCGACGCTACGGCTGGGATCCGATCGTGCTGTTGTTCAACAACAGCAGCTGGGAGATGCTGCGCACCTTCCAGCCCGAGTCGGGCTTCAATGATCTCGACGACTGGGGCTTCGCGCAGATGGCCGCGGGCATGGGCGGCGACGGCGTGCGCGTGCACACCCGGGCCCAGCTCAAGCAGGCGCTGGATCGTGCGATGGCGACGCGTGGGCGTTTCCAGCTCATCGAAGTGATGATCCCGCGTGGTGTGCTGTCCGAGACGCTGTCGCGCTTCGTCGCCGGGGTCAAGCGCCTGAACGCCGCCAAATCGGGCTGAACCGGATCGGCGTGCGCGGCCGAGGGGGTTGAAGGGGGCATCGCCTTCAACCCCTCGCGGCGGGTGCCGCTCCCACGCGGAAAACCGCGCCGCGTGCGGCCTCGCTGTAGGCGCGACGCAAGTCGCGAGCTTTCTGGTCTGTTCAGCTCGCCTTGCGCGTGGTGCTGCGTTTGCGCGGAGCGGGTGCTTCAGCACCCTCGCCTGCGGTTTCGCCCGCCTTCGCCGCTGCGGGCTTGGTCGCCTTCGGTGCCTTGGCTTCGAACTCGAAGCCAACCTTGCCGTCCTTGCCGCGCACCAGAAAGGCGGAGAACTTGCGCCGCGTGCGTGCCGACACGAAGCCCTTGAGCAGGTCGGTCTTGCCCTCGGTCAGCAGCTTGGCCATCTGCTCGCGTTCGATTGGCTGCTGCAGGATGATCTTGCCGGAGCGGAAATCGCAGCTCTTGCCTGGTCCCACCGATTTCTCGCACACATAGGCCATGCCGTGCTCGTACACCCGGCTGGCGCACTTCGGGCAGGCACCGACGGCCTCCTGCACGGAGAAGTCCACCGCCTCGGCCTCCTCGCCCTCCTTGGGCTGGCCGAAGTCGAAGG
>ERZ761602.6400-NODE-6400-length-13192-cov-9.653954_pt1 | contig 13192 bp, 10 predicted proteins | sample MGYA00512165_ERZ761602 | MGnify/ENA primary metagenome ERZ761602 (study PRJEB28899, sample SAMN02445085) | bioreactor sludge metagenome | biome: EBPR sludge; isolation source: Thorneside wastewater treatment plant | place: Australia: Brisbane, Thorneside...
CGCTGGCCGCCTGCAGCAGCTCGGCCAGGTGCAGCACGTTGGTCAGGCGCCGCTCGCCCGAGGCCGCGGCTTCGCCTTCGGCCAGGCAGCGCGCGGGCAGGTCGAAGGCGTGCAGCGCGCGGCGCAGCATCGCGAGCACGCCCTGCGAGCGCCAGGCCTCGTTCAGCTGCTGCAGCTGCTCGCAGGCGGCATCGAAGCGCAGCTCGTCGTCGGCCAGTTCGAGCAGCTCGGGCAGGCTGCGCAGCAGCAGCCCGGTGGCCAGCGCCGCGCGCACGAGGCGCACGTCGCGCGGCGACGCGACGGCCTGCAGCAGGCGCAGCAGGTCGGCCGCCTCGGGGCTTCGCAGCACCGAGTCCTTGTCCGACAGGTAGACCGACGCCAGGCCGCGGCGGCGCAGCGCCTGGCGTACGACCTCGGCCTCGCGCCCGTTGCGCACGAGCACCGCGATGTCGGCCGGGCGCAGGCGCCGCCAGGGCCGGCCCGCCTCCTCGAAGCCGGCTTGCGGGTCGTCGAGCAGCGCGACGATGCGCTCGGCGCACAGCGCCGCGAAGAGCTTGCGGCAGTCGTCGCCGTTGCGCACGCTGCCGTCGAAGACCAGCGTCATCGCGGGGGGCACGCCAGCGGAGCTCAGCAGCCGCTCACGGCGGCCATGGGCCTGCACCGGGACGAAGGGCAGCGGGCTCGCGGCCTGCCGGAAACGGAAGGCGCCCTCGCCCGGACGCTGCTCGGCCGCGTCGAACAGGGTGTTGACCGCCTCGACCACCCCCGCCGTCGAGCGGCGGTTGGTGCCCAGCACGTGATGCCGCCCTCGCGTGGCCTCGCGCGCCTGCAGATAGCTGTGGATGTCGGCACCGCGGAAGGCGTAGATGGCCTGCTTCGGGTCGCCGATCAGCAGCAGCGCGCGCGCGGGGTCGTCGTCGGCGATGCGGTACAGCCGGTCGAAGATGCTCAGCTGCAGCGGCGAGGTGTCCTGGAACTCGTCGATCAGCGCCACCGGGTACTGCGCGAGGATGCGCTCGCGCAGCCGCCGGGCCCGCTCGCCATGCACCGACTCGTCCAGCGCGGCATCCAGCCGCTCGAGCATGTCGGTGAAGCCGAAGGTGCCGCGGCGGGCCTTCAGCTGCCGCATGCGCGCGGCCACACCGGCGGCGGCGTGCAGGCGCAGCGCCACCGCGAGCTCGGGGAGCTGGTCGAGCGCCGACATCAGCGCGTCGAACTCGGCGAAGCAGCGCGGCACGGCGGGGTCGAGGCCGGCCGAGTGCAGGTTGGCCGCCAGTCCGGCCTGCGAGAGCCGTTGGCGAGCCGTCGCCGTCAGGACGAGCTGGTCGATCCCGGGCTTCCGCGCCCAGGCTTGCAGCGCCTCGAGCCACGCCGTCGCATGACGCGCCGCGGGCACCGCCTTGCGCGCAGGGTGCTGCTGGTCCTGCCAGATCGCGCCGAGCCAGGTGCGCATCTCCTCGACACGCTGATCCCAGCCGTCCTTGAGGGCCGCCAGCGACTCGGCACGCCGTTGCCGGAAGCGCTCGATCACCTCGGCCAGGCTGCCCTGCCCCGCGTCGGCCGGCAGGGGCTTGTCGCGCAGCGGGTCGAGGTCGCGGGCGAGCGCGCCGGGCTCCGGCCAGCGCTGAAGCACCTGCGCGAGTGCCTCGCCCTCGAGCGGGTAGACCTGCTGGCGCCAGTAGTCGCGCAGGGCCTCGGCGCGCAGCGCGGCCTCGTCGGGCTGCAGCTCCTCGTCGAAGAGGCAGCCGCTGTCGAAGGCGTGCTCGCGCAGCATGCGCTGGCACCAGGCATCGATCGTGTGGATGGCCGCATCGTCCATCGCCTCGGCGGCCATCGCCAGACGCCAGGCGGCCTGCGCGCGCGCGGCGTCGTCCGGAGACGCCGCCAGCAGCCGCTGCAGGACGTCGTCCGGCGGCGGGCCGCCTTCGCCGCGGAAGGCCGCCAAGGCCTCGACGAGGCGCTGGCGGATGCGGCTGGACAGCTCGCGCGTGGCCGCCTTGGTGAAGGTCATCACGAGGATCTCGCCGGGCAGCCGCGGCGCGTGCCCGTGGCCGATCACCAGGCGCAGGACGAGCGCGGCGATCGTCCAGGTCTTGCCCGTGCCGGCACTGGCCTCGATCAGCCGGCTGCCGCGCAGCGGCAGGGTCAGCGGGTCCAGCACCTCAGTCATCGCCGGCTCCGCTGCCGGGCAGGGGGCCGGCGTCGCCACCCTCGGCCATGGCGCCGGGCAGGGGCTGCGCGCGGACCTCGGCCGCGATCCACTCGCGCAGCGGCGCATAGAGCCGCTGCGTCGCCGCCGCGAAAGCGGGATCGCCGGCCAACGTCGCGAAATCGGGATACAGGCGCGCGAGGCACGGATCGCGGCCTTCGTGCAGCGTGTTCGCACCCGGCGCGCCGTCGTAGACCGTGCGGGCCCGGGCCGCATCCGTCAGCCAGGCCAGGCCAGTGCGCACGGCCGTGGGCAGCGGCGACGGCCCGCGCAGGCCATCGCGGCAGGCGCGCATCAGCCCGACCAGCGCCTGCCGTGCGGCCTCGGCCGGCGGGGGCGCAACCTCGACGCTCGCGCCGCGGCCGATCAGCAGGCCGCGGGCCGGGCAGCCGCAGGCCGCCGCCGCCAGGCAGCGCACCCAGGCGACGAGCAGCTTGTCCTCGCGCGGTACGGCGGTCCGGCCGTTCTTCGCCGTCACGGCGATCGCGCCGGCCTGCAGGTCGATCCACAACGGCAGCGCCCCGTCGATGCCGGCGCGCAGACCGGCCAGCACGTCGTCGAACACGAGCCCGTGGTCCAGCGGATCGACCAGCTGCAGGCTGCGCGGCTCGAGCGCCTCGCCCTGTGCGCCGATCGCCGCCTGCCAGCCGAGCAGCATCGGCAGCAGCGTCCCGGCGAGTTCGGCCTGCGCCTGCCGTCCCGGCCCGGCCAGCGGCAGCCGGCCGGCGCGCTGCACGCGGGCGATCTCGAGGGCCGCGATCCGCTCCAGGCGCCCGGCCGGCAGCGGCGCGCGCGCCGCTTCGGCCTCGGCGCGGCGGCGGCAGGCGCGCAGCAGCTCGTCGAGCAATGCCCAGTGCTCCAGCCCGGCGCTCTCGAACGGCTCCTCGTCCGCCAGCTCGCCATCCTGCTCGTCGAAGACCACCTGGAGACGTTCGCGGAAGAAGGCGCGCACGGGGTTGCGCAGGAACCCGGCGATGCGCTGCACGTCCAGCCGCAGCGGCGCGGGCTCGCTGCCCGGCGCCGCGGCTCGCGCGGCCGGCGGTTCCGGCCCCGACGATGTCGCGCCGGCCGCGTCGCTCGATGCCTCGCCGGCCGCCGCAGGGACCGCGGCCCCGCGCGCCGGCGTCTGGCCTGGCTGGCCGCCCGGCGTCGCGTCATGCGCCGCGCGCCATTCGCCGGCGTAGGTGAACAGCGGCCCGCGCGCCGCGTCGCGGTCGTCGCCCGCGGGCGGCGGCGTGTCATCGCCCGGCTCGAAATAGCGGCGGCTGAAGGGTTGCAGCGGGTGCTCGGTGGTGCGCGGGCCGAGCACGCCCTGGCCCCAGCCGGCCTGCAGGTAGTCGCGCAACTGCGAGACCAGCACCGACGGCGGCCGCGGCTCGTTGTCGCGCGCGCTGCGGCCGGTCCAGCTGACGTAGAGCACCCGGCGCGCCGACAGCAGGGCATCGAGCATCAGCTGGCGGTCGTCGTCGCGCCGCGAGCGGTCACCGGGCCGCGCCTGGCGCGGCAGGGCCATCAGGTCGACATCGCTGCGCGGCGCCGGGCGCGGGTAGTCGCCGTCGTTCAGGCCGAGCAGGCAGACCACCTCGAACGGGATCGCGCGCAGCGGCAGCAGCGTGCAGAAGGTGACGCCGCCGGCCTTGAAGCGCCGCGAGACACCAGGCTGGTCGAGGGCGTCGAGCCAGGCCTCGCGCACGACGGCCAGCTCCACCGGGTCGTCGAAGCTGGCCGCCTCGCAGGCCTGCAGCCACGCGGCCAGCGCCTCCTCGAGCGCGGCGAGCATCGCGCGGTCGGCGTCGTCGACCGGCTCGAACAGCGCGGCGACGAGGCCGCGCAGCCGCTCGACCCAGGCCATCGGCGTGCGCGCGGCCTGCGCGTCGCGCGACCAGTCCGTCAGCAGCTGCAGGGCCTCGGCCAGCGAGCCGGCCAGCGCGGCCGACAGGCCGGCCACCTCGGGGTAAGGCTCGATCCCGGCATGTCCGGCGGCATCGGGGAGCTCGCCGGTCGCGTAGCCCAGCAGCATGCGCCGCAGCCCGAAGGCCCAGCTGTTCTGATCGCCGCCGGCGGCCAGCTCGAGGCCGGCGCGGTGCTGCGCATCGAGCCCCCAGCGGATGCCGGAGCCGTCGATCCAGGCGACCAGCGTGGGCCGCTCGGCGGGGTCGATGCCCAGGCGGCGCGCGACCGCGGGCACGTCGAGCAGGTCGCGCAGCTCGCTGGCACCCACCCGCTGCCGGGGCAGCCGCAGCAGCCACTCGAGCGCGACGAGCAGCGGCTGGCGGCCGCGTTCGCGCTGGTCGGCGATGCCCCAGGGCACATGCCGCGGGTGCCCCCGCGGGTGCTGCCCGAAGACCGAGCGGATCGCCGGAGCGAAGGTCTCGATGTCGGGCACCATGACGACGATGTCGCGCGGGTTCAGCGGCCGCCCCTCGGGCGGGTGCGCGAGCAGGTGCAGCAGCTGGTCGTGCAGGATCTCGACCTCGCGCTGCGCGCCGTGTGCCACATGGAAGACGATCGAGCGGTCGTCGTCGGCGAGGCCGCCGCGCGGATGCTCGGCCAGCGGCTGCAACTCGCGGATCGCGGCTTGCACCTGCTGCAGCCAGCTGCGCGCCGGTGTCTCGTCGAACAGGTCCACGCGGGGCACCGCGAAGCGCCGGCGCGCAGCCTGCACGTCGTCGAACGCGTCGAGCAGGCGCACGAAGTCGCGGCTCTGCCGGCCCCAGGCCGCGAGCAGCGGGTGGCCGTGCGCGTGCAGGTCCTGCAAGGGCACGGCGGACAGGTCCCGGCCGCCGCGCGGCGCGTGCCGGCGGCGCTGCGCGCGCAGCAGCTCGCGGCCGTCGATGAGGTCGGCCCAGTAGTGCCGGCAGGGGTTCGGCACGGCCACCATCACCTGGCACCGGGAGGCCAGCGCGGCCACCGCCTCGAGCATCTGCAACGGGATGTGCGTGCTGCCGAAGAGCACGATGCGCGAGGGCAGCGCAGCGGGACCGCCCGCCGCCGGCCGAGCGCCCGCGTCGCGGCCGCCCGCGCCGGCATCGAGCGCCTGCAGGAAGCGCCGGTGCAGCTGCGCGCGCGAGGCAGCGCGCCACTCGGGCGGCAGGTCCTCGAGCACGGCACGCCACAGGGCCGGCTGCCAGCACTGGCCCCCGGGTACCGGCGGGGCGTCGGCAACGCCCTGCGCGGCATCGCGGCGCAGCACCTCGTGCCCGTGCGACCAGTCGGCGAGCCAGTCGCCCCGGTAGACCTGGTACGCGTCGAACAGGTCGGCCAGGCGCCGGGCCAGCTGCAGGCGCCGGGCCTCGACACCGCTGCCGTCGGCGGCATCGAGGAAGGCCGCCACCGGCTCGAAGCCGGGCCGGGCGGCCAGAACCGGCAGCAGCCGCATCAGGCGCCAGGTCAGCGGCAGCTTGTCGAGGGCCGAGACCTGCGGCACGGCGGCGCGGCCCAGCACCTCCCGGTAGGCGCGCCAGACGAAACGCGCCGGCAGCTCGACCCGCGTCGCCGCGCAGATGCCCAGCGCACCGGCGAGCTCCATCTTCAGCCACTCGGCCATCCCGTTGCTCTGCACGAGGAAGGTCTCGGGCTCGAGCGGGGGCAGCGGGTGCTCGCGCAGCCACGCGAAGACGGCCTCGGCCAGCTGCTCGAGGCGGTTGCCGTGCAGGATCAACAGGCCCGGGGTCAGCCGTTCGCTCATCGTGTGCAGCAGCTCCGGCGGCCCCTCGCCTGCCCGTCAACGCCCGCGAACCGGCACCGCCATGCCACCAGTATCGGGCACGCCGCGGGCCGACCGGTCGCCCCCGGGATCGCCCGCCCCGGCAGCCCGCCGGAAGCGCCGTCGGGCGCCGCGCCCGTCGTGGCACCATGGCGGTCCCGGCACCGCTGCCGCACCGGACGAGGGCCCCCGGGGCCCCTGGCCGAGGCCGCGGCGGCCCGCACCCGACGGAGTCACCCATGCGCCCTCGCGCCACCCCCCTCGCCACCCTGAGCGTCCTGCTCGCCGCCGTGGTCTCGTCCGCTGCCGCCGCGGCGGAAACCCCCATCCCGCGCAGCCGGGCCGACGGCGCCAGCCGCCACGTGCTGCTCGAGTCGAAGCGCCACGGCGATGTCGTCGAGGCTCTGCACAAGCGCGTGCGCGCCGGATCCACCTTCTTCACGCGCAGCGAGATCGACTGCCGCAAGCGCAAGATGCGCATCGTCGGCCAGGGCGAGCTGTCACCGGCGCGCATCCAGGGCAAGCCGACGGAGTGGTTCGAGCCGATCCCGGGCTCGAGCAACGCGGACCTGGCGCAGTTCGTCTGCAAGTGGCCCGCCGCGCAGGCCAAGCCCGGCGTGAGCGACGCCAGGCGCTGAGCGGGGAGCACCCCGATGGCCAGCTCGATCGAGACCGTGCAGTTCATCGTCGACCAGGCCGGGCTCGGCCAGGCGCTGCAGTTCCGCAAGATGTTCGGCGAGTACGCGCTGTACCTGGACGGCAAGGTCGTCGCGCTGGTCTGCGACGACCGGCTCTTCGTCAAGCCCACCCCGGGCGGGCGGGCCGAGCTGGGCGAGGTCGTCGAAGGCCAGCCCTATCCCGGCGCGAAGCCCCACTTCCTCGTCGGCGAGCAGCTCGACGACCGCGCGCTGCTGCAGCGCCTGCTGCAGCGGACCGCTGCCGAACTGCCCGAGCCGAAGCCGAGGAAGCCGCGGACCGGGCCCGTGGCGCGGCGCCGAGCGTCACGCTGAGCGCGGTCACGCCGCCCGTGTCGCCGCCGCCGCGGCGGCGGCGTCCCGTCCGCCACCCGGCGGCTGACGCGGATCCGCCGGTGCTGGCCGGCCGGCGGGCTTTGCGGCACAGTCGCATGCCGTGCGCTGGCTTGCCTTCGGCCTCGTGGCCGCCCTCCTCGCCGCCGTGGCCCTCCTCGCGGCGCGCTACGCCGCCGACATGCGGGCGGCCTACGCCCGCATCGCCGCCCCCGCCGAGCGGCTGCAGTCGCCTCAGGGGGTGATCGCGTTCAGGCGCGATGGGTCGGGCACGCCGGTGCTGGTGATCCACGGCAGCGGCGGCGGGCACGACCAGGGCGAACTGATCGCACGCGCGGTGCTCGGCGACGGCATGCGCTGGATCGCGCCCTCGCGCTTCGGCTACCTCGGCTCGAGCCTGCCGGACGGCGCGACCTTCGACGAGCAGGCGCATGCCTATGCCCGCTTGCTCGACCACCTCGGCATCGAGCGGGTGGCGGTGCTCGCGCTGTCGCACGGGGGCCCGTCGGCGCTGCTCTTCGCGGTGCTGCATCCCGAACGGGTGTCCTCGCTGACGCTGCTGTCGTGCGGCGTCGCGTCGGCCCCCGGCGACGACCAGGCCGCCGCCAGCCGCAAGGGCGACACGCTGACCACGGTGTTCCGCCACGACCTGTTGTACTGGGCCGTCAGCCGTTTCGCCCGGCGCCAGCTCGTCGCGCTGATGGGCGCCGACGCCGCGCTGCTGGCCGGCCTCGACGAGGGGCGCCGGCGGCTCGTGGACGAGGTCATCGACGGCATGAACCCGGTGGAGCCACGCTCGGCCGGCGTCGTCTTCGACAACCGCGCGGCGATGCCCAACGCGCGCATCGCGTCGATCCGCGCGCCGACGCTGGTGATCCACGCCACCGACGACGGGCTGCAGCTGTTCCGCAACGCGCGTTACGCCGCGTCGACGATTCCGGGCGCGCGGCTCGTCGCGTTCGAGCGCGGCGGGCACCTGCTGGTCGCGGTCGAGCAGGCCGCGGTCCGCGAGCAGGTGCAGGCCTTCATCCGAGCGAACGCCGGGCCGCGCTGAGGGGCCGCCGGAGGCGACAATCCCCATGATCACCATGACGCCCTTGCTGCACTCGACCCTCCTCCTGCTGCACCTGCTCGGCGCTGTCGCCTGGGTCGGCGGGATGCTGTTCGCGCACTTCGCGCTGCGGCCCGCGGTGGCCGAGGTGCTCGAGCCGCCGCAGCGGCTGCGCCTGATGCTCGCCGTCTTCCGTCGCTTCTTCGCGGGTGTGGCGGTGGCGGTCGTCGTGATCCTCGCGACGGGCTTCGCGCTGCTGGCCCCGGTGGGGTTCGCGGCCGCGCCCGTGGGCTGGCACCTGATGCTGGCCGGCGGGCTGGTGATGACGGCGGTCTTCGTGCTGATCGTCGCCCGCTTCTACCCGCGGCTGCGTCGCCACGTCGAGGCGTCCGCTTGGCCGGCGGCCGCACCGGTGCTCGCGCGCATCCGCCAACTGGTCGCGACCAACCTCGTGCTGGGCCTGCTGACGATCGCCGCGGCGATCCTCGGGCGCGGGTGAGGCCGGCCCCGAGCCCGCGCAAGACACCGACGGCTGGCATGGACGACCCGACGCTGCCCGGCACGCTGCAGGCCCTCGAGGCCGAGCTGCACCACCCCGGCGCGCCGTGCACGCGAGAGCGCCTCGAGGCCCTGTTGCACCCGGACTTCCACGAGGTCGGCCGCTCCGGGCGGCCGTACGACCGCGCCACGGTCATCGCCTTCCTGCTCTCACCGGCGGCGGCGCCGCAGCGTGTCGTGGCCTTCGACTACCGCGTGTTCCCGCTCGGCCCCGACGCCGCGCTGCTGACCTATCGCTCGCACCACGTCGGCACCGACGGCGCGATCCTGCTGGCCGCGCGCCGCTCGTCGGTCTGGCGACGGGCGGACGGCGGCTGGCAGCTCTTCTACCACCAGGGCACGCCGGACGGCGCGGCGTGATCCCCCGCGGCCCGACCTCCGGCCTCTGCTGGGGTCGCGGCCGCCGTCTGCCCTTGGGCGCACGTGATCGCGAAGCCGCCGACCGCCCGGCAGCCCCTGCCGGTGCCCTTAGACTGCGGTCACGCAGGATCCTGCTTGGAGAACCGATGGCCGCCACCTCCGATCCGCTGCAGCGCGGCATGCTCGCGCCGGACTTCTCGCTGCCCGGGACCGACGGGCGCACCTGGACCCTGGACGAGGTCGCCGGCCCCCAGGGCCTGGTCGTGATGTTCATCTGCAACCACTGTCCGTACGTCCAGGCGGTCGTCGACCGCATCGTGCGCGACATGCGCGCGCTGCGCGCGACCGGCATCGGCGCGGTGGCCATCAGCAGCAACGACGTCGAGGCCTATCCCGAGGACTCGTTCGAGCACATGAAGACCTTCGCGCGGCGGCACGGCTTCGACTTCCCCTACCTGTACGACGCGACGCAGCAGGTGGCCCGCGCCTACGGTGCCGTGTGCACGCCCGACTTCTTCGGCTTCGACCGTGCGCGCACGCTGCAGTACCGGGGCCGCCTCGACGCATCGGGCCGCCTGCCGGCGGCGCCCGACGCCCGTCGCGAGCTGCTCGAGGCGATGACCCTGGTGGCCCGCGGCGGCAGCGGGCCCGAGCTGCAGAACCCGAGCATCGGCTGCTCGATCAAGTGGAAGGCGTCCTGAGGGACCGATGCGCCGGCCCGCGGTCAGCAGCGAGCGGCGCAAGCGGCGCGATTCGGCAATGCGCTGAGCGCTGAGCCCCGTCCGGCTCAACCGGGGTCGGCAAGGGGGTTCGGCGGGGCCGCGGGGCCGCTTCGCGACAATCCCCCGATGCCGTGGACCTCGCGCATCGACCGTCGCTGGCTGCTGGGCTGGCTGATCGTGTGCGCGCTCGGTGCGGCGCTCATCGTGCGTGTCGACATCGCGATGCGACGCGCGGACTTCCAGGCCGAGGCCCGGCAAGCGCACCGCGTGCTGAGCCAGGCCGCGGCGCGGCTCGACGCGGTGCTGGCGACGGTGGCCCTGCTGGCGCCGCCAGGCGGCGAGGAGGCCGCCGACGGTGCCGAGCAACGCCTGCCGGCGCTGTATCCGCAGCTGCTCGCCGCCTGGCGGCGCGATGCGGGGCAGCCTTGGCCCGAGGGCGCGCTCGTTCCCGGTGCCGGGCCGCAGGAGCTGGACCAGGCCGAGCTGCGCTCGCGCGCCCAGCCGGCGACGGGCCGCCACCCGGTGCTCGCCGGCCTCGACCCCGCGCGGGCGCAGTACACGCTGGTGCTCGCCGACCACGGGGCGAGCTTCGCGTTGCGTGTGGACGCCCGACGGCTTGCACCCGCCGGCGAATGGCCGTGGGCGAACAGCACGACGGTCCGCGCGACGCTGGGCGTCGGCTCGCAGACGCTCGTGCTCGACGCCGGCGCGCCGGCGCCGGAGCGCCCGTTCGGCGTCACCGACGGCTTCGAAGCTCGGCTGCCGCTGGCCTCGCAGAGCCAGCCCTTCGTGCTGCACGTCCAGCGCTTCGTCGGGCCGGCCGAGTGGCCCTGGCCGGTGCTCGGCGCGTGGACGCTGCTGTCGGCGCTGCTGGCCTGGGCCGCCTGGCGCTGGCACGCGAGCCGGCGCGAACGCGAGCGGGTCGCGGCGCTCGCGCGCATGGCGCAGGTCTCGCGGCTGAACACGCTGGGCGAGCTGGCCGCCGGCGTGGCACACGAGCTGAACCAGCCGCTGACGGCGATGCTGGCCGGCACGCAGGCCGCGCTGCGCGTGCTGCGCGACGAGGCCGACGCCGACGGCGCGGTTGCCGACGCCCGGCCGGCGATGGCCGCGCTGGACCTCGCCGCGGCACAGGCCCGGCGCGCCGCCGACGTCGTCGCACGGCTGCGCCGCCTCGTGCAGCCGCAGCCGGCGGCCACCGGCGCGCAGCCCGTCGACCTGGGGGCCGTCGCGCGGCGACTGCTGGACCTGCTCGAACCCGAGCTGGCCCGCCTCGACATCGTGGCGGTCGTCGAAGGCGACGCGCCGCCGGCGCTCGGCGACCCGGTGGCCGCCGAGCAGATCCTGCACAACCTGCTGACCAATGCTCTGCAGGCGCTCGAGGGCTCGGTGCGCGAGCCGCGCCACCTCACGGTGCGGCTGGGGACGCGCGAGACCCGCGTGGCCTGCGAGGTGCGCGACAACGGGCCGGGTGTCGCGCCGGCCGACCTGCCGCGGCTGTTCGAGCCCTTCTTCACCACGCGTCCCGGCGGCCTGGGCCTGGGCCTGCCGCTGTGCCAGTCGCTCGCGCTGGCGATGGACGGCCGCCTCGAGGTGCAGGCGATCGAGCCGCACGGGACGACCTTCACGCTCGAGCTGCCGCTGGCCGCCGCGGCCGGGGGCGGCGACACTCCCCCGCGATGAACCCGGTCTCGCCGCTGATCCACCTCGTCGACGACGACGCCGCGGTGCGCGAGGCGCTCGCGCTGCTGCTCGGGACGGTCGGGCTGCGCGTGCAGGCCTGGGGCGATCCCCGGCAGTTCCTCGACGGCTTCGACCGCCGGTCGATCGGCGCGATCGTGCTCGACGTGCGCATGCCGGGGCTGTCCGGCCTGACGGTCATCGACCTGCTGCGCGAACAGGGCTCGGACCTGCCGGTCGTCGTGCTGACCGGCCACGGCACGGTCGAGATGTGCCGCCGCGCGTTCAAGTCCGGCGCCGCGGAGTTCCTCGAGAAGCCGATCGACGACGAACGGCTGCTCGAGGCCGTGCACAACGCCGTGCGCACGCACGTGCTGTCGCGCGAGCGCGAGGCCGCGGGGCGCGAGGCGCGCGAGCGCTACGCGACGCTGTCGCCGCGCGAGCGCGAGGTGCTCGCGCTGGTCGTCGAAGGGCTGACCAACAAGGAGGTCGGCCGCTCGCTGGGCATGTCGCCGCGGACCGTCGAGACGCACCGCGCGAACCTGTCGCACAAGCTGCAGGTCTCGACGCTCGCGCAACTGATCCGCGGCTACGCGGCGCTGGTCGACGAGGACCGGGCTCCGTAGGTTCACGGAGGTCCGGCGCGGCGCGCGCGGATGGCGGCGACGCGACCGCGTCCGAAGAATGGCGGCACGGTCGGTCGTCGACCGCAGCACTGCCCGGAGATGCCCCCGATGAAGTCCCGCCCCGCCCGCCACGCCCTGCTGATCGCCGCGGGCCTCGCCTCGCTGGCGAGCGCCGCCCAGGCCCAGGGCCTGCGCAGCGAACGAACGCTGTCGCTGGACCTGGCCAACCAGATCGCCGCGGCCACCGTCGCCGCCTGCCAGGCCAACGGCTACGCGGTCACCGCGACGGTCGTCGACCGCTCGGGCCAGGTGCGCGCGCTGCAGCGCGCCGACAACGCCGGCGCGCACACGCTGGAGGCGTCCCGCGCGAAGGCCTTCACCTCGGCATCGGCGCGCAGCACGACGCTGGCGATGATGGAGAACGCGCAGAAGAACCCTGGTGCGGCGAACCTCGTGCACATCCCGGGCTTCCTGCTGCTCGGCGGCGGCGTGCCGGTGCGCGTGGGCAACGAGGTCGTCGGTGCGGTAGGCGCCGGTGGCGCCCCGGGCGGGCACCTGGACGAGCAGTGCGCGATGGCCGCGCTGGACAAGGTCAAGGAGCAGCTGAAGTGAGCGCCGGCGGCGCGGCTCCCGCCGTCGCGATCCGCCACGTGGGCCCAGCCGATGCGACGCGAGGCGCCTGGCCAGCCGCCGCGAAGCGCGGCGCAGGCCCCCGGCGCGGCGCGCCGGTGCTCCGGACGCTGCGGCCGCGCAGCCTGCACCTGCTGCTGGCCGCGGCCGTGACGATGGCCGCGGCGCTGCCCGCAGCCCGCGCGCAGGTGCCGCCGACGGCCGCCGAGATCGCCGCCTACCAGGGCCTGCACGCGGCCGCGCAGCGCGGCGACCTCGCGGCGATCCGGCGACTGTCGATCGACAAGGCGGCTCTGGCCGCCCGCGACGCCCAAGGCCGCGCGCCGCTGCATGTCGCGACCTTCGCGCGGCAGACCGACGCGGTGCGCGAACTGCTGCGCTCCGGCGCCGACAGCGCGGCGTTCGAGCACGGCCGCTACGACGCGGTGACCATCGCCGCGGTCGCCGACGACGAGGCGACGCTGCGCGTGCTGCTGGCCGGCGGCGCCAGCGCCCGGCTGGTGACCAGCCGCTACGACGGCACCGCGCTGATCGCCGCCGCGCACCTGGGCCACGACGGCGTCGTGCGCCAGCTGATCGCCGCCGGGGCGCCGCTGGACCACGTCAACAACCTGCACTGGAC
>ERZ761602.6401-NODE-6401-length-13187-cov-253.964057_pt1 | contig 13187 bp, 15 predicted proteins | sample MGYA00512165_ERZ761602 | MGnify/ENA primary metagenome ERZ761602 (study PRJEB28899, sample SAMN02445085) | bioreactor sludge metagenome | biome: EBPR sludge; isolation source: Thorneside wastewater treatment plant | place: Australia: Brisbane, Thorneside...
CCCAGTCGGCGGCGCCGATCGCGCGCATGGTTTTCGATTACTACCTCCTCGGCAAACTGCCAAAGGGGGCGGCGAGGGAAGACGATGTCGAGGAGGACTGACTGATGTCGCAGCAGTTGCTGCAGCGGGCCTGGGTGCGCCTCGTCGGGCATGTCGACGGCGTCCTGCTGTTGCTGACGCTGGCGCTGATGGCGGTTGGCCTGACGACGGTCTACAGTGCGACGGCCGACAGCAGCAGCCGCCTGCTGGCGCAGGCGCTGAACATGGCGATTGGCCTCACCGTGATGTGGCTGGTCGCGCAGCTGCCACCGCAGAAGCTGATGCGCTTTGGCGTTCCACTCTATCTGGCCGGCGTCGTCCTGCTGATCCTGGTCTTTCTCTTCGGCATCAAGGTCAACGGCGCCAGGCGCTGGCTGTCACTCGGCTTCACCCGTATCCAGCCCTCCGAGGTGCTGAAGATCGCCGTGCCGCTGATGCTCGCCTGGTACTTCCACAAGCACGAGGCGATGCTGAAGGCGCGTCACTACGTCGTCGCCTGCCTGTTGCTGCTGGTTCCCTTCGCGCTGATCGCCAAGCAGCCGGACCTGGGAACGGCGATCCTCGTCGGCGCCGCCGGTTTCTACGTCATCTTCCTCGCCGGCCTGCCGTGGAAGGTGATCGTCGGCCTGCTGGCGGCGGGCGCGGCTGCCGCTCCGTTCGCGTGGACGATGCTGCACGACTACCAGCGCAAGCGCATCCTGACCCTGATCGACCCGAGCAGCGATCCACTCGGTGCCGGCTATCACATCATCCAGGCGACGATCGCCATCGGTTCCGGTGGCAGTTTCGGCAAGGGCTGGCTGGAGGGGACGCAGACCCACCTCGAGTTCATTCCCGAGCGCCATACCGACTTCATCTTCGCCGTTTATGCGGAGGAGAGGGGGCTGCTCGGCAACGCCGTCCTGTTGCTGCTCTACCTGTTGCTGATCGGGCGTGGGCTGATGATCGCCGCCAATGCCTCGACGCTCTTCGCGCGCGTCCTCGCTGGCTCGATCACCCTCAGCCTGTTCACCTATGTCTTCGTCAACGTCGGCATGGTCAGCGGCATCCTGCCGGTTGTCGGCGTGCCGCTGCCGTACATGAGCTACGGCGGGACGGCGCTGGTGACCCTGTCGGTCGGGGTCGGCATCCTGATGAGCATCCAGACGCACCGGATGCTGGTGCGGCAATGAAGCGCGGCGCGTTGTCCCCACGGCTTTGGCCGGCAGCTGTTTCCTGCTGCCTGGCGCTCCTGCTGGCCGCCTGTGGCGGGCAACCGGCGCGGCCGCCGGAGCAGGTCGCGCGCAGTCCGGAGCAGGCGAGGGCGCCGGCGAAGCTGCCGCGCAAGTCGAGCGTCGTGCAGAAACGCGGCGGCGCCTACTACAAGGACGACGGCCCGGGTGACGAGATTCCCGACAATCTCGACGACATAGCCGATGCCCAGCCGCGCCTGGAACCGCTGCACCGCTTCGCCAACCGGCCTTACGTCGTCCTCGGCAAGGCCTACGAACCACATGCCAGCCTGCGGCCGCACCAGGAGCGCGGCATTGCGAGCTGGTATGGGAAGAAGTTTCATGGCCTCAAGACATCGATCGGCGAACCCTACGACATGTTCGCGATGACCGCGGCGCATCCGACGCTGGCGATTCCCTCGTATGTCCGGGTGACGCGGGTCGGCAACGGCAAGTCGGTGGTCGTGCGCGTGACCGACCGCGGACCGTTCCACGCCGACCGGGTGATCGACCTGTCCTACGCCGCCGCGCACCGGCTCGGCTACGTCGACGATGGCAGTACGCTGGTGCAGGTCGAGGCCATCCTGCCCGAGGGCGCGACGACGATGAGCTATGCGCAGGTGATGGCGGCGCCGGCGCCGGCCGTTGCCACGGGCGGCGCGGCCGAGCGCGACGAGATCGAGCTGCTCGCCGTTCGCCTCGGTCTCGATGCAGCGCGGGCGCCGGCGCGCGCGGTGGAGCGGCCAGCCGCGCCGGTGGCAGCGGCGGCGGCTCCGGCTGCAGCCAGCACCGGCGGCGGCATCTTCCTCCAGCTCGGCGCCTTCGCCAGTGCCGACAATGCCGACAGCCTGCGCCTGCATCTGCAGCGCGAACTCGACTGGCTGAACGAGGGCGTGCAGGTCAGCGCCGCGGGTGGCCTGCACCGTGTCCATCTCGGGCCATACCCCAGCCGAGCGGACGCCGACCGGGTTGCCGAACGGATTCGTCTTGCCCTGGGCTACAAGCCCACCTTCGTCGTTCGCTGATCAGGCGGGGCCGGGTCCGGGGTCCGGATCGAGCGGCCGGAACATCCCCTGCACGATCTCCCTGCCCTGGCCGAGCTGGACGAGCTGGCTGCTGATTTCCACCGGGATCAGCTTGCCGTCGGCGGCGACCACCGCACTGCGCAGCACCTCAGCCTCGCCGCCGCTGCCGAGCTGGCGGCAGAGATCGCGCAGTTCGACTGCATCGTCGCGCCGGCAGAGTTCGCCGTGCAGGGCGCCGAGGAGGTCCTGCCAGCCGCGCCCGAACAGTTTCTCCGCCTGCGGGTTGGCGTCGATGATGGCACCGGTCCGCGCGTCGGCGATCAGGATCGCATCGCGGGCGCCGTTGAAGAGGGCCTGTCGCAGGTTGAGCGCGTCACGCAGCTCTTCTTCCCGGGACAGCAGCTCGTGCTGCAGCAAGGCGAGGCTGACAAGGCTGGCGATGGCGTGTACGAACAGCCGCTGCACGGAAGTCCAGGCGGAATGCTGGCCGACACGTTCGATCGAGAGAACGCCCTGCAACTCGCCATCGGCGTGGATCGGCGAGTTGATCAGGGCACTGATGCCGTGCATCAGCAGATGATCGCGCAGGAATTCCTGGGTTGACGGATGCTTCAGCGCGTCATCGGCGATGATCGGTTCACCGAGGCTGAGCGCCCGGAAGTACTCGGGGTAGCGTCTGGCATGCAGCGTGAAGCCGTTGCTGTGACGGTCGTGCGACAGCTCGTAGAGGTCGATGCACTCGAGCTGCTGGCGCTGGTCGCACAGGCCCCACAGGCTGACCCGTTCGATGTTCAGCGTCTGCGCGGTGGTGGCGGTGAGCTGGCGCAGCACCTCGTCGAGGCGGTCGCCGTGAAAGCCGCGCCTTGCCAGTTGGGCGAAGGCGCCCTGCAGGTCAAGGGAACTCGCTAGCGGTCGAAAGGGAGGCTGCATGAAGGTCGAGTCGGTGGCGGTCCGGACTTGGCGGGCGCGGCTGGAAAAGTGCCGCCATCGTACGTCCCACGCCGCCACGCGGGCTGTGGAGTAAGTCACGGCAGCCCGCATCGAGTGGGCAGCCGTGCTTACAAAAGGCGTACAGGCCGTTGCGACGCCGTTGCTATAATCGCGGCTTTTTCCCGGACCATGCCATGTCCAAGCTTCGCTCACTCCTGTTGCTGATCCTCTGTTTGCCACTGCTGGCGGTTGCCCAGCAACTGCCGACACCGCCGTCGCTGGCTGCCAGATCCTGGTTGCTGGTCGACGTCGCTTCCGGTCAGACGCTCGCCGCACAGGCGCCCGAGCAGCGCCTGGAACCCGCATCGCTGACCAAGCTGATGACCGCCTACCTGAGCTTTGCCGCCATCAGGCAGGGGACGCTGAAGGTCGATCAGACCGTTCCGGTATCACAGAAAGCGTGGAAGACCGGCGGCTCGAAGATGTTCATCCAGGTCGGCACGCAGGTCAAGGTCGACGATCTGCTCAAGGGCATGATCGTCCAGTCGGGCAACGACGCCTGCGTGGCACTGGCGGAGGCGATTGCCGGTGACGAGGAGAACTTCGCGCAGATGATGAATCGCGAGGCGCAACGGCTCGGCATGAAGGATTCGAGTTTCCGCAATGCCAGCGGCCTGCCCGATCCGCAGCACTACACGACGGCGCGCGATCTGGCGCTGCTGGCGGCGGCGCTGATCCGCGATTTTCCCGAGGATTACGCCAAGTACTACTCGCTCAAGGAGTTCCGCTACAACAACATCACGCAGCCGAATCGCAACCGGCTGCTGCATATCGATCCGACCGTCGACGGCCTGAAGACCGGCCATACCGAGGCGGCCGGCTACTGCCTGGTGTCGTCGGCCAAGCGTGGTCCACGGCGGCTGGTGTCGGTGGTCCTCGGCGCGGCATCCGACAACACGCGCACGCAGGAGTCGCTGAAGCTGCTCAACTACGGCTTCCAGTTCTACGATGCGGTGCAACTCTACGCCAAGAACGAGGCGGTGGCGACGCACAAGGTCTGGAAGGGCCAGCAGGCGACGGTCCGGGTCGGTTTCACCAACGACCTGGTGCTGACCGTCCCGAAGGGCTTCGGGCCAAGGATTCGCAGCGAACTCGTTTCGCCGCAGACGCTGATCGCGCCGATTGCGGCCGGACAGGTGCTCGGCACACTCAAGCTGAGTCTCGACGACAAGCCCTACGGCGAGTACCCGGTGCTGGCACTCGAGGCGGTCCCGGCGGCTGGCATCATCGGGCGAATGATCGACACGATCCGCCTCTGGTTCAACTGATGGGCGTCGGTCGCCGTGTCTCGCCCGGGCGATGGAACGTGGGCGCCGATGGTTGACGAGCGCCAGAGCCTGCTCGAGTTTCCCTGTGCCTTTCCGCTCAAGATCATGGGCCGGGCCGAGGACGGCTTTGCCCAGGCGGTGCTGGCAGTGGTGTTGCGGCATGCGCCCGACTTCGACGCGGCGACGATGGAGATGCGCGCCTCGAGCGCCGGCAGGTACCTCGGCCTGACCTGCACGATCAACGCCACCAGCCGCGAGCAGCTCGACCTCCTGTACCGGGAACTGAGCGCGCATCCGCTGGTCAGGCTGCTGTTGTGAGCGACGGTCGGCAGCAACTGGCGCAGGCCGGGCAGCTGCCGCTGTGGCTTCGCCAACTCGGGCGCTGCAGCTATCAAGGAGCCTGGCAGGAGATGGCGGCATTCACCGCCGCGCGCGACGCGGCGACCGGCGACGAACTCTGGTGCTGCGAGCACCCGCCGGTGTTCACGCTCGGCCAGGCAGGCAAGCCGGAGCACCTCCTGCACGATCTCGGCATCCCGCTGCTGCAGACCGATCGCGGCGGGCAGATCACCTACCATGGCCCCGGTCAGGTGGTGATCTACCTGCTCCTCGACCTCGCCCGGCGCCGGCTGAAGGTGCGCGAGCTGGTGGTGATGATCGAGCAGGCGGTGATCGACCTGCTGGCCGAGAATGGCGTCACCGCGGCGCGGCATCCTGGCGCGCCCGGCGTCTACGTCGCTGCGGCCAAGGTCGCCGCGCTCGGTCTGCGCGTGCGCCGGAACTGCTGCTACCATGGCGTCAGTCTCAACGTCGACATGGATCTGTCGCCCTTTGCGGCGATCAACCCCTGCGGCTTCGCCGGCATGCCGGTGACGCAGACCAGCGATCTCGGCGTCAGGCTGACGCCGGCGCAAGCGGCAGCGGCGCTTGCCGAACACCTCGCGAGACAACTGGAGCGCAAGCAATGAGCACCTGCAACGATGGCCAGCCGGGCAGTGGCGCGACGAGGGTCGCCGGCGTCAAGGAAAAGGGCGAACTGAAGACGGCGCGCATTCCGATCAAGATCGTCCCGCAGACGCCGCAGCGCAAGCCGGACTGGATTCGCGTCAAGGCCGGCAACGAGAGTGGCCGCTTCGGCGAGATCAAGAAGATGCTGCGCGAGCAGAAGCTGCACACGGTCTGCGAGGAAGCGGCCTGCCCGAACATCGGCGAGTGCTTTGGCCGTGGCACTGCGACCTTCATGATCCTCGGCGACATCTGCACGCGTCGCTGCCCGTTCTGCGACGTCGGTCACGGCAAGCCACTGCCACCCGCCGCCGACGAGCCGGACAGCCTCGCCGACAGCGTCGCGCGGCTGCAACTGCGCTACGTGGTGATCACCAGCGTTGACCGCGACGACCTGCGCGACGGGGGCGCACAGCACTTCGCCGAGGTCATCGCCGCCGTGCGCCGGCGCTCGCCGGATACCGTCATCGAGACGCTGGTGCCCGATTTCCGCGGCCGCATGGAGATTGCCCTCGATGTTCTTGGCGGCGCACTGCCCGACGTCCTCAACCACAACCTGGAAACCGTGCCGCGGCTCTATCGGCAAGCCAGGCCGGGAGCCGATTACGCGCACTCGCTGGCCTTCCTCAAGGCGTTCAAGGCGCGCCATCCGCAGGTGCCGACGAAGTCCGGACTGATGGTCGGCCTGGGCGAGACCGACGACGAAATCATCGCGGTGCTGCATGACCTGCGCGCCCATGACGTCGAGATGTTGACCATCGGTCAGTACCTGGCGCCATCGCTGCACCACCTGCCGGTGCAGCGCTACGTTCACCCCGAGGTCTTCAAGAGCTACGAGCAGGCCGCCCTGGCCATGGGTTTCACTGGCGCCGCCTGCGGGCCGATGGTGCGCTCCAGCTACTGGGCGGACGTGCAGGCGCACAGCGCCGGGGTCGCCTGACGGCCGCCGGGCGAGTCACAACCTCTCAGTTGTAGCGCACGAAGCGCGCCGGGTAGAGGGCTGTCGCCCAGCCCAGGAAGAGGTATTTCGCCGTCTTGCCGACGGCGACGGCGACCAGGATGCCGGGTGTCGACAGCTCGGCGAGGGCGCAGAAGAGCAGCGCCGGCGTCTGCGGCAGCGGCCCACCGGCAATGACCATCAGCGCCAGCAGCCCCCAGCGCTGCAGCCATTCGCTGGCCGTCTGCCAGGCAGCGCTCTCCACCAGTTCCGGATAACGCGAGAGAACCAGTTCCGAGCCGAGAAAGCCGAAGATCTCGACCAGTACCGCGGCGCCGCAGCCACTGGCGATGCCGCAGCAGAAGCCGAGAGCCCGCCAGCGCCGGGGTGACAGCAGGACGGCGGGGATCAGCACGGCGACGAAGGGAAAAGCAAAGGTCACCGTCGCGCCGAAAGCGATCGCCGTCACCACCGCCGTGTAGTAACGATGGCCGACGCTGCGCATCAGCAGCCGGCGCAACCAGTCCGGCAGGACGTGCGTCTTCATGTGCGCCGCGCCCGCTGTCTCTGCCGGCGCCTTGTGCGGGTGGCCGCAGGCAGGCTATGCTTGCCTGATTGACGCTTGACGGCGCGCGAACTGTCTTGAGAACCCATTGTTGTCAATCATGCACACTTGGTCAGCGATGGCCGGAATTGTAGGCCCAATGCGGTCTCTTGCGACGCTTCGCGTGCACCGCGGGCGAGCGGGGCTGCCGACGGGATTGACCCGGCGCAGGCAGCCGTGAGGCTGCCGTTCGCCGTCCTGGCCCTGCTGCATTCGGCGGTTGCCCTGGCGGAGGACTTTCCTTCGCTCGGACCGCACGGCCGTTTCGTCGAGTCGCGGCTGGTCGTTGCCGGCCGGGCGAGCTTCTACTCGACCGCCTTCCATGGCCGCCGGACGGCATCGGGCGAGGCTTACCAGCATCACGTCATCTCGGCGGCGAGCAACCGCTTTCCCCTCGGCACCGTGGTGGCCGTGCGGCGCGTCCCTTCCGCGCGTTGCGTCGTCGTCCGCATCAACGACCGGATGGGCCATCGCAAGCGGGTGATCGACCTGTCGCGCGAGGCGGCGGTCCGTCTCGGGATGATCGACGCCGGTGTCGTCGACGTCGAGGTGACGCCATTGCCGAAGTTCCTCGTCGGGCATGAGAGCGCCTGCATGCTGGCCTTCCAGCCGCCGGCGCACCTGCAGGCGCAGGACGGCCCGGGCCTGCGCGGCCCCGAACGGTGAGGCGCGCCGTGCCGGCGAACAGGTTGCCGGCGACGGGCGAGCGGGCAGATCGGTGCCGCACCCGCGCCGGCACACTGCTGCAGTTGACCTGACTTCGCAAAGTCAGGAACATTCGCGCGGTCGGTCGGCACTTCGTGGTGCGGCGGCTGCGCGCAGGAGGGAAGACAATGGACGACGCGGTGCAGGTTGAGATCCCCAGGGCCAAGAAATCGGTCGCCCTGTCGGGCGTGGTCGCCGGCAATACCGCCATCTGCTCGGTCGGGCGCAGCGGCAACGACCTGCACTACCGCGGCTACGACGTCATCGCGCTCGCCGAGGATGCGAGTTTCGAGGAGGTCGCCTACCTTCTGCTTTACGGGCGCCTGCCCAGTCCGACGCAGCTCAGTCAGTACCGCAAGAAACTGAAGACCCTGCGCGGGCTGCCGGTGATGCTGCGGCCGATGCTCGAGAATCTGCCCGCCTCGGCGCATCCGATGGATGTCCTGCGCAGTGGCTGTTCGGCGCTGGGAACCATCCTGCCCGAAGCGCAGGACCACAATCCCGGGGCGGCGCGCGAGATTGCCAACCGGCTGATCGCCGGCTTCGCCTCGATGCTGCTCTACTGGTATCACTGGTCGCACAACGGCCGGCGCATCGACACCGAGACCGACGACGACTCGATCGCCGCCCATTTCCTCCACCTCCTGCGCGGCAAGGCGCCACCGCCATTGCATGCGCGCAGCCTCGACAAGTCGCTGGTGCTGTACGCCGAACATGAATTCAACGCCTCGACCTTCGCCGCGCGCACCATCACCGGTACCGGCGCCGATCTGTATGCGGCGATCAGCGGCGCCATCGGCGCGCTCAGTGGCCGCCGGCACGGCGGCGCCAACGAGGTCGCGTTCGAGATCCAGAGCCGTTACGACGACGCCGCACAGGCCGAGCACGACATCCGCCGCCGTCTCGAGAACCGGGAGATCATCACCGGCTTCGGTCATCCGCTCTACACCATCGCCGACCCGCGCAGCAAGGTGATCCGTTCGGTTGCCCGGCAGCTCTGCATCGATGGCGACAACCTCGTCCTGTTCGACATCGCCAGCCGCATCGAGGCCGTGATGTCGGAGCAGAAGCGGATCTTTCCCAACGTCGACTGGTTTTCGGCCGTCGCCTACCACATGCTGGCGGTGCCGACGCCGATGTTCACGCCGCTCTTCGTCATCGCCCGCACCAGCGGCTGGGCGGCGCATGTCATCGAGCAGCGGATCGACGGCAAGCTCATCCGGCCGTCGGCCAACTACGTCGGGCCGGAGGTACAGGACTTCGTCCCCCTTGCCCGGCGTTGTTGAGTCCGTGCAACCCGGAGCCGACGAGGCAGCGATGAGCACGCGAATTCCCGCCAGCCGCCCCGATCCCGACCGCGTCCTGGTCGACATCGCCGACTACGTCCTCGACTACCGCATCGACTCGCGCGCTGCCTTCGAGACGGCGCGCTACTGCCTCATCGATGCGCTCGGCTGCGCGCTCGAAGCGCTCGACTACGCGGCCTGCAGCAGGTTGCTCGGGCCGGTCGTTGCCGGCACCGAGGTGCCGCACGGCGCCTGCGTCCCCGGTACGGACCATCGGCTCGATCCGGTGCGGGCGGCCTTCAACATCGGCACCATGATCCGCTGGCTCGACTTCAACGACACCTGGCTGGCCGCCGAATGGGGCCACCCTTCCGACAACCTCGGCGGCATTCTCGCCACCGCCGACTGGCTGTCACGCACCCGCGTGGCGCAGGGCGAGGAGCCGCTGCGGATGCAGCGGGTGCTCGAGGCGATGGTCAAGGCCTACGAGATCCAGGGCATCCTGGCGCTCGAGAACAGTTTCAATCGCGTCGGTCTCGACCACGTGGTGCTGGTCAAGGTCGCCACGGCGGCCGTCTGTACCTGGCTGCTCGGTGGCGACCGCGGGCAGATCATCAATGCGCTCTCGCAGGCCTTCGTCGATGGCCAGCCACTGCGCAGCTACCGCCATGCGCCGAACACCGGCTCGCGCAAGTCCTGGGCGGCCGGTGATGCGACGGCGCGCGGCGTGCAGCTCGCCCTGCTGTCGCGCCAGGGGGAGATGGGTTATCCGACGGCGCTGACGGCGCCGAAGTGGGGTTTCTATGACGTGCTCTTTCGCGGTCAGGCGTTCCGCCTGCCACGCGCCTACGGCAGTTACGTCATTGAGAACATCCTCTTCAAGATCAGTTTTCCGGCCGAGTTCCACGCCCAGACGGCGGTCGAGTGCGCTCTCGAGCTGCAACCGCAGGTCGCCGGGCGGTGGCAGGAGATCGAACGCGTCTTCATCCGCACGCACGAGTCGGCGCTGCGGATCATCGACAAGCAGGGCCCACTGCACAATCCCGCCGACCGCGACCACTGCCTGCAGTACATGGTCGCCGTCGCGCTGCTGCGCGGCCGCCTGACGGCCGCCGACTACGAGGACGACGCAGCGGCGGATGCCCGCATCGACCTGTTGCGGGCCAGGATGGTGGTGAGCGAAGAGCCGAGGTTTTCGGTCGACTATCTCGACCCGGGCAAGCGTTCGATCGCCAACGCGCTGCAGATCTTCTTCACCGACGGCAGCCGGACGCCGGAAGTGACGATCGAGTATCCGCTGGGTCACTGCCGGCGGCGCGCCGAAGGCATTCCGGTACTGGTCGACAAGTTCCGGAGCAATCTCGCCCGCCGCTTTCCGCTCGCGCAGCAGGAGCGGATCCACGAATCGTCACGGGATGTCCGCCAGCTCGGGCAGATGGCGGTCCACACGTACCTCGATCAGTATGTGCCCTGAACGGCGGCAGCCGTGTCGTCGGCCGCCGGGTCGGCCTGCCGCCATCCCGGTGGCGTCGGGCTGGCTACCAGAGGAGAATGGAAAATGAGAGGAAACCTTGGCGCGATCGCACTGATCCTGATCGGTGCGCTGGCCCTGGCGATCAACCTGGGCCTGTTGCAGGTCGATTTCGCCCGCCTGCTGAGTACCTGGTGGCCGTTGCTGCTGATCCTGCTGGGTGTCGGCATGTTTCTCGCCCCGGGTACCGGCGACCGCGGCCGGGGGCAGCGCTAGTGGCATGGGCGTCGGCCGACCGCCGCGCCGGCAGCGGGTGGCCGACGCCCCGGCCATCACAGCTCCCGCTGCTTCGTCAGCCGGTGCCGGGATCGTCGCGCAAGGTCGCCGATGCCGGGCGTGTGCGCGCGACGCGGCAGACTCGCCGCACGGCCGATCCGTTCACCACCACTGAGCCGCAGCCATGCAGCTTGCCGTCCGCGCCACACTGACGTCCGCCATGCAGCGCCTGCGTGGCCGCCGCCGGCTGTTGGGGCTCGGCGGCCTGCCAGGAATCGCGCTGGCAGCGGAAGACGTTCGCACCCTCGCCGGTCCGGCGGAGTTTCGCAGCACGCTGCTCGAGCAGATCGCCCAGGCGCGCAGGCGGATCGTCCTCGCCGCCCTCTATCTGCAGGACGATGCTGCCGGGCGCGAGGTGCTCGAGGCTCTGCATGCTGCCAAGGCCCGGCATCCCGGGTTGCAGATCGCCGTCTTCGTCGATTGGCACCGGGCGCAGCGCGGCCTGATCGGCAAGGCTGCCTCCGCTGGCAATGCCGCCCTGTACACCGAGATGGCGCGTCGGCATGGGCCGGGGGTGGCGATCCGCGGCGTGCCGGTGCAGACGCGCGAGTGGATGGGTGTCATGCACCTCAAGGGCTTCGTCATCGACGACAGCGTGCTCTACAGCGGCGCCAGCCTCAACGACGTCTATCTGCATCGTGGCGATCGCTATCGGCTCGATCGTTACCACCTGATCAGCAGCCGCGCGCTGGCCGACAGCATGGCTGCCCTGATGACGCGCGTGCTCGGCAACAGCGCGGCGGTATCGCCGCTCGACTGCGAGCCGCGGCAGAAGACTGCCGCGCTGCGTCCGGCCATCGGCCGCTTTCGCCGGCAACTGGCGACGGCCCGCTACAGCACGCCGGCGACGGCCGGCGTGGGCGAGTTGCGCATCACGCCGCTGCTCGGCTTCGGCGCCCGCGACAACGAACTCAATCGCGCCATCCTGCAACTCGTTCAGCGCGCGCGGCGGCACCTGCTCCTGTTCACTCCCTACTTCAATCTGCCGGGGCCGCTGCGGCGGGCGATCGAAGCCAGGATCAGGCAGGGCTGCCGGGTGACGATCATCGTCGGCGACAAGACGGCAAACGATTTCTACATCCCCACCGACGAAGCCTTCACGACGATCGGTGCGCTGCCCTATCTCTACGAGGCCAACCTGCGCCGCTTCTGCAAGCGGCACCAGGACGCGGTCGATCGCGGTCTGCTCGATCTCTGCCTCTGGCGGCACGAAAACCACAGCTATCATCTGAAGGGGCTGCTGGTCGACGACGACTACGCATTGCTTACCGGCAGCAACCTCAACCCCCGTGCCTGGCGCCTGGACCTCGAAAACGGCCTGCTGATCCACGACCCGCAGGGCCGGCTCGCCAGCCAGCATCGGGCCGAAGTCGAGCGCATCCTGCAGCATTGCCGCCGTCTCGACCACCATCGTTCGCTCGAGTCGGTCTCCAGCTACCCGGAGCCGGTGCAGCGAATCCTCAAACGCCTGGCGCACACCCGCGCCGACCGGCTGCTCAACCAGGTTCTCTGAACCGCCCGTTGCCGTTCATGCCGTCGTGCAGAAGGCGCGCCGGCAGCGCTGCCCGCCGCGCCCGCGCCGGTCGTTCCACTCGCGTCGCACCTGCCCGGTTGCCGTTGCCGGCCGCCGGCTGGCAGGCTGATACCGGATCACTTCTTGCGGATATCGGCTGCCGGCGAGCTTGATGCCGACGATGTGCCACCGAAAGGAGTTGCCGGTGCAGCGGGTTTTGGCGGCTGCTTCGGTTTCTTGGCTTCGCGGTTGCCGCGCAATTGACTCTTGGCCATGGACTGCTCCTTGGGGGTGCTGCAGTTGTTTGCCGGATGTGGCGCGGTCCAGCATACGCGCTATTGCCCGCCAGAAGCGGATTGCGTTGCGAGATGCCGCTGATTTCGCTGCGCCGCAGGTCGCCACCACGTCGCCGCGGTCGTCCCCGGGCGCTGCGGCGTGTCAGCGCTGCCGCAGCGGATCGAGCAGCGACGTCAGGCCGTTGTGGTCCAGTTCATGCATCAGCGCCAACAACTGGCCGAGCCGGCCTGGCGGGAAGCCGCGGCGGGCGAACCAGTGCAGGTAGTTGCCGGGCAGGTCGGCGAGCGCGCGCCCCTGGTACTTGCCGTAGGGCATGCGGTAGCTCAGCAGCAACGGCAGATCGTCGCTGTTCATCGCCGCCGACCAGCAGCCACCGCAGCGCCATCCGCTGCCGCCGCGATGGCGGTGAGGATCGCCTGCAGCAGCCGCCAGCAATGGCCGACGGTGGCGATCTCGACGCGTTCGCCGGGCGCGTGTGCGCCGCGGATCGTCGGCCCGAA
>ERZ761602.6403-NODE-6403-length-13185-cov-7.301752_pt1 | contig 13185 bp, 12 predicted proteins | sample MGYA00512165_ERZ761602 | MGnify/ENA primary metagenome ERZ761602 (study PRJEB28899, sample SAMN02445085) | bioreactor sludge metagenome | biome: EBPR sludge; isolation source: Thorneside wastewater treatment plant | place: Australia: Brisbane, Thorneside...
CCCGCCTGTCCCGCGGACGCGCGCACGGGAGCCTCACCCACCCGGTTTGGGAGAGCCCGGGTCCGTTACTCGCCGAGGTTCTTCGCGAGCGGCGAGCGGTAGAGGTAAGGGTTGCCCTTCGGGTCGAGGGGCCGCCGGTCGGCTTCGGTGACCCGGGACGTCTCGAAGTCCAGGATCGCGTCGCCGATGAACTTGACGGTCTCGGCGCGGCCCTTGAAGCCCGGAGACGAGAGCTGGAGCTTGCCGTCCTTGCCGTAACCCTTGTAGGACGTGAACCAGGCCTGCAGGATGCCGGTGACGCCGGGGAACTTCGCGTCGAGGTCGGCGATGCTGCGCACCTTCGCGAAGGGCGAGTTCTCCAGCACGATGATGATCTTGTCGTCGATCTCGCCGTTGTCCATGAGGCTCAGCATGCCGATGGCACGGCCGCGCACGACCGAGCCGCGGGGCACCGTGGGCCCCAGGGCGATCACGTCCACGGGGTCGCCGTCGCCGCCCTTGGCCTTGGAGAGCACCGTGCGCGGGATGAGCCCGTAGTTGGCCGGGTAGCCCAGGTACTGCACGTAGCGCGGCTGCCCGTTCTTCTGCTCGAGGACCATCATCCCGGTGTCCTTGTCCACCTCGTACTTCGCGGTGGTGCCGGCGGGGATCTCGATCACGACGTTGTAGGTGCCGTCGCGGTTGACCGGGTCCCAGGCCGTGAGGAAGTTTCGTTCGCCCTTGAGGACGGAGACGTGGGCGGCGGCCGCGTCCTGCGCGAGGACCGGTGCCGGTGCGAAGGCGATGCCGAGCGCGAGGGCGAGGCAGGCCTGGAGTGCGATTCGCTTGGTGTTCATGGTGACGGGGTTCCGGTTCGTGTCGTCGCGGTGTCAGGACGGATCGTCGTTGTGGGCGGCCTTGGGCTTCTTCGCCTTGGCGGGCTTGGGCGCCTCGGCGGCGGCCTTCGGCGCGGGGGCGGGCGCCGCCGCGGGCTTCGCGGCCGGTGCGGGCGTGGCGGCCGGCGCGGCCGGCGCCTTGACCGTCGCGGCCTCGGCCTTCACCGTGCCCGGGGCGCCTTCCATCAGGATCAGGTGCGGACGCACCTTCTTCGTCGTACTGGATCTTCGGATCCTTCTCGAGCTGCTCGGCGAGCTCCTTGGGCGCGTAGGCGAGCAGGTAGGCCACCTGTCCCCAGGGCGCGGCGCCCGGGTCCACCACGTCGCGGATCAGCTTCACGGCGGCCACCAGCTGCTCCGGCGTGCGGTCGGGATTGTGCTTCGAATAGCGCCCCGACTTGTTGTTGACGATCCAGCTCTTCGTGTCCTTGTCGTAGAGGATCTCGCCGCTGATGCGGCCGGGCGCGCCGCCGAGGGCGGAGACGTGGCCGTAGTTCTCGCGGGTGCCGGGCTTCCTCTTGGACTGGTCCTCGGGGCGGAAGAAGCCCTTCGGGTAGGTGCGGCCCAGCGGGTGCGCGGCCTCGGGCATGATCGCCACGCCGCCCGCGGCGTCGATGGCCCAGTTGTAGGGCGCCTGCTTCACGTCGAGGATGGCCGGGAAGTCCCGCGTGGCCACCTGCAGGTACGGGTTGATCAGCACCTTGCCCGTCCTGTCCGCCTCGTAGTGCTTGATGTAGGCGGGGGGCGAGGCGTAGCCGTAGGTGGCGTCGAGCGGATCGACGGGCGCCGTGGGCGAGGTGATGAACTCGCCGTCCGCCTTGGGCGCGGCCTTCGCGGCCTTGTCGGGGGCCTTCGCGGCGCCGCCCGTCACGGGCCGGTTCATCATCTGGCGGACCTTCGAGCCGCCCCAGTTGCCGCTGTCGGGCGCGGCGAGGGCGCCGAGCTCCTGCTTCACGACCTTTTCCATGAACTGCTCGCCGGCCGCGTGCACGCTACCGACGGCGTAGTAGTCGAGGTCGCCGTAGCCGAAGGAGAAGTCCACGAGGAAGGGCTTGCCGCCTTCGGTGCGGCTCCACGCCTCCATCGAGATGCCGCAGGGCTCGGTGCCGGGCAGCAGCACCTGGCCGGGGCGCACGCGCCAGGCGTAGGCCTTGGTGCCCACGAGCGCGGTGTCGGCCGGCAGGCCGAGCGCGAGGAGCTCGGGCACGTACTTGCCGAAGTCCCCCAGCGTGAGCTTGCCCAGGGCCGCGAGGGGCACGCTGAAGCTCGAGCCCTTCTCGACGTAGCCGCGCAGCTGGCCGTCGGGCCCGTAGCCGACGTTTTCCTCGGCTTCGGTCTTCGCCTTGTCCACGCCCGTCACCGCGAGGGGCACGGCCAGCGTCTTCTGCGCGTCCTCGAAGACGCTCTTCACGGTGACCGAGACGGTGGCGTTGGGCTTGCCATCCTTGAAGCGCGTGGTGATGCGCACGAGGTAACCCTTGCCCCAGAGGGCCTGGTCCTTCGTGTCGAAGTATTCCTTGGTGGACTGCTCGAGGGCGAGCGGGTCCTTCGCCTTTTCCTTGACGGTGAAGCCCTGCTTCGCGGCGGCGGCCTTCACGCGCGTCCAGAGCTCCTGGAAGGCGGCGGCGGGCTCGGCGGGAAGTCGGGCCGTGTCGAAGAGCACCTTGTATTCGCGCCCCGAGACGTCGGCGAGCTTCGGGCTCGGATACTGGGCGATGGTGCGCGTGTAGAGCGCCGGGGCGGCCTCCTTGGCGAGGACGGGGCCGGCGGGCGCCGCGAGGAGGCCGACCGCGAGGAGCGCGGCGGCGAGCGGGGCGAGGGCGTGGCGTTTCATGGCTTGCGATCTCTCGGGCTGTCTTTCGGGTGCGTCGGGTCTCCGGCGCGGGCGCGCCCCTCGGGGCGGCCCGCATGCCGGTCGGCGTGCGTCAGAAGTTGTAGCGAAGGGCGATCGCCGTGACGGCCGGATCCTCGCCCGCGACCGGCGAATAGGTGTTCTCGCCGGCGGCGAAGCGGCCGCGCGCGTTGCGGTCGTTCTTGATCTTCGCGTAGTACCAGTAGACGGCCGTGTGCTTGTCGATCGGCCAGTCCAGCTCCACCGCGTACATCGCGATGCCGTCGTCGGCGCCGCCGGCGGTCTCGCCGGACTTCGCGTAGTTCGCCTTGAGCACCGTCGGGCCGAGCTTGGCCGTGCCGGAGACGAGCCAGTTCTTCGTCTGCTTGCCCAGGCCGTTCTCGAGCTTGCTCCACATGGCGCCCACGGTGTAGTCGGCCCACTTCACGCTGCCGGCGGCCTTCAGGCCCTTCATGTCCTTGCCCTGGCCGTTGAAGTTCTGCGTGTTCTGCCAGGCGAGGCCGGCGTACCACATGCCCGTGTTCCACTCGGCCGAGGCGGCGGCCGCGGGCTTCTTCACCGTGCCGGTCGCGCCGTTCACCTCGTCGGTCGCGTAGGCGGCCTTCACCTGGAAGGCGCCGAACTTCGGCGTCTCGTACTGCACGGTGTTGTTGAAGCGGGTGTGCAGGTTCTCGAACGAGGAGCCCGCGGCCACCTTGGTGCCCTTGCCGTGGATGATGACTTCCATCGCCTCGCCCTGGCCCCACATCGGGGCGGCCTCGCCCTCGAGGTCCTTGAAGGGGGAGTCGTGCTTGCCGGCCTTCACGGTGCCGAAGCGCTTGCTGCGCAGGCCCGCATAGGTCTCGCGGCTGCCCCAGGTGCCGGCGTTGGCGTTGTCGTCGGGGGCGATGCCCGTCTCGACCTGCATCACGCCGGTGAGGTCGTCGGAGAGCACGCGCGTGCCCTTGAAGCCGATGCGCGAGGAGTAGCTGTTGAGGACGGTGCGGTTCACCAGGCCGTCGTCGTTGCGCTCGTAGCCCAGGTCGATCCGGCCGTAGACCGTGATGCCGGTGCGGGCGCTGGTGGCCGGGGCCTCGCCCTTGGGCATGTCGGAGAAGTACTTGCGCCAGCCCTGGACCTCGGCCTGCTGCACGGGCGCGGTCGCGGCGGGCTTGGCGGCTTCCTTGGCGTCCTTCTGGACCTTCTTCACTTCGCCCTTGAGGGTCTCGATCTCCTTCTGCAGCGCCTCGATGCGCTTGATCAGGTCCGCTTCGGAGGCGGCCGCCGGAAGGCTGCCGAGGGTGCCGCCGAGCGCGACGCACGCCAGCAGGGCGAGGGTCTTGGCTTTGGGGGCGGTCATGGCACGCATGGATTTTCTCCTTGGTTTCGATGGAAATGGCGCCGGATTCGCGTGGGGAAATTTTCTTCCCCGGGGGGGCGCGGGATCCAATCAAATCGAGAGATAGCCCATATAATGTTTTCTCTATATGACCCCGATCAGCCCCCTGTCGCGCCCGCCGGCGGCGGGGACCGAAAGTCCCTTCCGATGATGACCCTCGCGCAGCTGCGCACCTTCTGCACCGTCGCGCGGCTCAACAGCTTCTCGAAGGCGGCCGAGGCGCTGCACCTCACGCAGCCGGCGGTGAGCGCGCAGGTGGTCGCGCTCGAGGAGCATCTCAAGGCGAAGCTCTTCGACCGCGTGGGCAAGAAGATCTCGCTCTCGGAGGCCGGGCGCGTGGCGCTGCGCGCGGGCGAGGAGATCCTCGAGCGCGTGGCGCAGCTGCGGAGCGAGCTCGACGACCTGAAGGAGCTCAAGTCCGGGCACCTCGCCGTCGGCGCGAGCCAGGTGATCGGCGTGTACCTGCTGCCGGGCCTGCTCGCGGGCTTCCGCCAGGCCTACCCGGGCATCGAGCTTGCCGTGGAGATCGAGCCGGCCAAGCGCGTCGTGGAGATGCTGGTCGATCGCCACGTGGACGTGGCGTTGATCGGCGAGGGCGCCACGGTGGACGACGAGCGCGTCGCGGTGAAGCCGGTGCTTCGCGACGAGCTGATCCTGGTGGTGCCCGCGGGCCACATCTTCGCCGAGAAGCGCTTCGTGAAGCCCGAGCACCTCGCGGACATGCCGCTGGTGGTACCCCACCGGGATTCGGCCAGCTCCGAAAGCGTGCTCGAGCGCCTTTCCGCGCTGGGCGTGCGGCCCCGGGACGTGACGGAGCTCGGCAACATCGGCGCGGTCAAGCGCGCGGTGGAGGCCGGCATGGGCATCTCGATCGTCTCGCGCTTCGCCGTGGAGCACGAACTGGCGGACGGCCGCCTTCGCACGGTGCCGATCCGCGGCCTCGCGATCGAGCGCCTGGTGAGCCTGTGCTGGCTGCAGGACCGGCCCTTCTCCAAGGCCGTGACGGCCTTCGTGCAGCACGTGGCGCGGGGCGGCGTGCCCGCGGCGCGCGCCGTCGTGCCGGCGGACTGAGCGCGGCTCAGAATTCCTCGAGGGTCGCGAGCTTGAGCTGCGAGCGGCGAAGCCGCCGCGCGAGCGTGCGCGCCATCGCGTTGGCCAGGTTGAACGCGAGCTTGCGGTGGCGCTGGGCGAGGGCCTCGAAGTCCCTGCGCGAGAGCACGTAGAGCTCCGTGTCCGTCGCGGCCACGGCGTCGTTGGGGCGCGGGTCGTTGTCGAGGAACGCGAGCCCGCCGAAGTAGTCGCCCGGGCCGAAGGCCGCCACCTGCTTCGCGCCCTTCTCGCCCAGGGAGGCCATGAGGCGCACCGAGCCGCGGCGCACCCAGTAGAGCTCGTCGCCCGGGGAGCCGCGGGCGTACACCGTCTCGCCCGCCGCGTAGGCGCGCACCGGCATGCAGGCGGCCAGGTCCGCGAGCGTCTCCTCGCGGTAGCCCGCGAAGAGTTCCATGTCGCGAAGCTCGCGGGGCGGCTCGTCGGCCGGCGCGATCTCCGCCTCGCTTTCGCGAAGCAGGCGCTCCTCCACCCAAGCGATGGCCCCGTCGAGATCGGGAAAGAGCCGCACCGTGCGCCGGTTCGGGTTCACCAGGCCCACGCGGCGCAGGAACCCGCCCAGGCTCGCGCCGGTGCCGCCGTTGCCGCGCCCTTCGGGCACGCCGGAGAGCAGCAGGCGGGCGTCGCGCTCCTCGAGCGAGTCGCGCAGCTGGATGAAGGCCTGGGCCGCCGTCACGTCGATCGAGCGCACGCGCTTCAGGTCCACGATCACGAAGCGGCGGGACTTCGCCTCGGGCGCGAGGGCGGCCTGGAGCTGGTGGGTGTTGCCGAAGAAGAGCGCGCCCTGCAGCTCGATCACGACGGCCTCGCCCGACAGGCGCGCGAGCCGTTCCATCTGGGCCTCCGGCCGGTGCCACGTCGAGGGCGCCTGGCCCAGGTCGAGCCGGTGGCGCACCCCGCTGCCGCCGCTCTGCTCGCGCACGAAGAGCACCATCGAAAGGCCCACGCCGACGGCCGACGCCGCGATGAGGCCCACGGCGATCGCCACCGCGACCACCGCGAGCACGACGAGGAAGTCGAGCACCGTCGTGCGCGACCGCGCGTAGCGCAGCGGCTCGCGGTCGATCATGCGGATGCCGATGGCCACGAGGATCCCGGCGAGCGTGGCCACGGGAATCCACGCGAGGAAGGCCCCGAGGATGAGCGCGGCGGCGAGGGCAGAGAGCCCCTGCACCAGGCCCGTCGCGCGGGTCTCCGCGCCGCTGCCCAGGCCCACGAGCGTCGCGCCCATCGTGCCCGCGCCGCTGATGCCGCCCAAGGCCGCCGAGGCCGCGTTCGCGATGCCCTGGGCCGCGAGCTCGCGGTCCGGGTCGTGGGCCGTGCGCGTGAGGCGGTCGAGCACGACGCAGGTCTTCAGGGTGTCGATCGACAGGAGCGCCGCGAGCGTGAGGGCGACGCCCGCGATGGCGCCCAGGTTCGCCGGTTGCAGCTCGGCCAGGGATCCCCAGCGCCCGGCGAACGCGTCGAGGGGGCCCGCGCCCGAGGCGCCCAGCGGGCCGATCACCAGCGGATTGCCCGCGAGGCTCTGCAGGCGCGGGTCGGCGAGGGCGAGGGCGAAGTACACGAGCACGCCGGCGCCGATCCCGAGGATCGTGCCGGGCACGCGGTGGGTGATGCGCGGGGCGGCCATCATCACGCCGGCGGTCACCAGGCCGATCGCGATCGTGCGCCAGTCCCAGGCCGCGGGCGACTGGAGCGCCTGGCCGATCGTCGCGTCGACGGGCAGGCCCGCGAGGCGCGGCACCTGGCTCGCGATGATCAGGATGCCCACGCCCGTGAGATACCCGCTCACGACCGGGTAGGGAATGTAGCGGATGAGCCGGCCCAGGCCCGCGAGCCCGAACGCGAGTTGCAGCAGGCCCGCGACGAGGCCCACGAGCACGAGGGACAGCAGGATCGCGCCGGGAGCGTCGCCCCGCTGGGCCATCTCGAGCGCGAAGGCCGAGAGGATGGCGGCCGCGGGCGCGCAGGGCGCGCTCACCAGCCGCGCGGTGCCTCCCAGCAGCGCCGCGAGCACGCCGAGCGCCACCGTGCCGACGATGCCCGCGAGGGCGCCGTCGGCGGCGAAGCCGGGCCCGACGGCGGAGAAGACCGTGACGCCGAAGCCGATCGCCGCGGGCAGGGCGACGAGCATGGCCGCGACGCCGCCCCACGCGTCCCCACGGGTGGGCCACGGGAGGCGGGCGCGAGGGGCGTCCACCGGGATGTCCTCCGTCCGCCGGGCGCCGGCGAGGGGCGCGCCCACGTCCGGCACCGTCGGCCCGTCAGGAAAGACCGACCACGCGCTTGGCGGCGCGCAGGTAGTTGGTGTTCGGAAGGCCCGCGAGGCCCAGCGACTCGACCACCTGCTTCATGCCGGCGTAGTTCTCGCTCTCGGCGCAGGCGGTCTCCACCATCGCGCCGTTGAGCCACACCTGGGCGTACTCGCAGATGATCCCGTCGATGGTGAAGCCGTAGCGCATCTTCTCGACGGTGACCACGCGCAGCTGCGGGTGGGCACGGGCCATGTCGATGAATTTCTCGATGGGGTAGGTGTCCTCGACGAGCTCCATCGTCACCTTGAGGTGCGAGAGGATCGTCGCGAGGTCGTCGCGGCCCACGGGGAACTTGAACTTGCCCCGGGGCTGGAAGATCTCGTAGCCCTCGGGCGTCTCGCCCGTCTTGGTCTTGATGTCGAGCAGGCCGTCGCGCACCTTCACGTTGGCCTCGTTCGTGTTGACCGACAGGAAATAGGTCTCCGGGGGCATGCGCCGCGCCTGCTGGAGCACCGTCTTGCCGTTGTAGAGGTGGGCGCGCACGGTCTCGATCACGCCCTGCCCGAACACGCGGAACTCGGCGCGGGGCACGATCCTGGCCGCCTCCGCGGCGCTCGTCTCACGGTTCTTCGCGAACACGTCCGTCATGGATGCTCTCCTGGATGGCGCCGGGAGCGCCGCGCCCTGTGCGCGGACGAACGCCCGGTCTCGCGAAAAATTCTCGGATTCCGGGCGGGGGAGCGTCCAATCAATGATTGAGATTCGCCATATAAGCTTCGGGCTATAAGACCCTACTTCCCGGCCTTGTCGAGCTTGTCGAGCAGCGCCTGGATCTCCCTGCGGCGGCCGGCGTCGGCCTTTTCGCGGCCGGGACGGGCGGGCGCGGCGAGCGCGGCCTTGAGCAGTCCCCGGGCCTCGCGGGTGCGGCCCTGGTCGGCGAGGTATTCGCCGTAGAAGAAGTTGGCGTCGATGCCGGCGGGGTTGAGCGCGAGGGACTTGCGGAAGAGTTCCTCGGCCTTGTCCTTGTCGCCGAAGCCGATGGGCCAGCCGGGCACCTTGGCGTAGAGCGTGCCCAGGCTCGTGAGGGCGGAGCCGCCCAGGGCCTTCTCGTCGATCTTCATCGCCTGTTCGAAGCGGGCCTTGGCCTCCTTGGCGAGGGAGAGGGCCCCCAGGCCCCCCTTCGCGCCCGCCTGGCTCGACAGCGCGATGCCTTCCCACACGAGCGGCTCGGCCTGGCCCGGGTTGGCCTCGACCACCTTGCGGGCGTCGGCCACGAGGGCCTGGTACTGGTCGGCCTGGCGTGCCTCGGGCTCGTCGTACTTGATGCGGGCCCAGCGATCCTGGATGGGGCGCACGGCCTCCTCGCCCGTCGCGGCGAAGGTGGGCTTGGTGGCGGCGAGCGTGACGAGGGCGGCGGTCGCGGCGAGGGCGGCGACGCGGGCGATGCGGGCAGCGTGCATGGGAAATCCTTTCAGGAAACGCGCGCCGGGGCGTGGCGCTTGATGAGGGAAAGCTTGCCGGCCACGCCGCGGTCGACGAGGGCCGGGGCCGCGCCGTTGATCCACGCGAAGAGCCGCTCGGGAAATCCGACGTGGCGCTCGGCCGAGCCGCGGGCCAGCGCGCGGACCGCGGTGCGCGCGACGGCCTCCGGGCTGTCGGCGGCGTTGCCCAGGGCGCGATTGAGCGCGCGGACGTCCTCGCCGTTCAAGGGCGTGTCGATCGCGCGGGGCGCCAGGTGGATCACCGCGACGCGCGTGTCGGCGAGCTCGCGGCGCAGGGCCTGGGAAAAGCCCCTCAGGCCCGCCTTGGCGGCCGAGTACGCGGCGAAACCCGCGAAGGGCACGCTGCCGAAGGTGGAGCCCACGTTCACGATCGCGGCCTCGGGCAGGGACTTCAGGTGCGGCAGCATCGCGTGCGTGAGGCGCATGGGCGCGGCGAGGTTGGTCTCGAGCAGCTGCGCGATCGCGGACCAGTCGGTGTCGTCGAACAGGCCGAAGGCGCCGATGCCCGCGTTGTTCACGAGCGCGTTGCAGCCGAAGGCGCGGGCCGCCTTCGCGACCGCCTCGACGCCCTCGGCCGTGGTCAGGTCCGCGGCCACCGTCGCGTCGGCGCCGAGCGCGGAGAGCTTCGCCGCGTCGCGGCCCGCGGCGATGACGGCCGCGCCGTTCGCCTTCAGCTCCGCGACGAGCGCGGCCCCGAGGCCCCCCGAGGCGCCCGTCACGAGGGCGCGGACGGCGTCGGTCCTCATGCGGCCATCCGCCGGGCGGGCAGCGCGTGGAAGATGTCGCCGTAGAGGCGGTAGAAGGCCTTCGCGCGGCGGATCACTTCCTCCTGGTCCGCCGGTTCCATCCGGTCGAGCAGCTTTGCCAGGTGCTGCACGTGCTCCTGGTCGAGCGTGCCGTGGGAGCGCAGGTAGGTGAAGGCGGCGTCGGGCAGGCCGAGCGTCTTCTGGATGCGGTCGGCGGCGCGAAGCGCGAGGGCGACGCTCGTGCCCTCGAGCACGTGCACCATCCCGAAGAAGCCCGCGGGGTTGCCGCGCTGCACGAGGTCGTAGGCGTAGGCCACCATCACCTCGGCCGGGAGGTCGGGGCGGCTCGCGCGCACGGCCTGGGCATCGCCGCCGGCGGCCGCGATGTCCGCGAGGATCCACTCCTCGTGGCCGATCTCCTCGGCGATGTATTCCGCGACGGCCGGGCGCATCCACGACTGGCGCTCCGGCAGCACGCCGCCCAGCAGCATCAGCAGCGGTGTCGTGTGGCGCACGTGGTGGAAGGCCTGCGTGAGGAACGCGATGTAGTTCTCGCGGCTCACGCGGCCTTCGAGGCAATCGGCGATGACGGGGGCCGAGAGCAGGTGGGCGCGGGCGCCCGCGGTCTCGGCGACGAGTCGGTCAATGAACGGCATGGGTCGGGTTCTCCGGAGGCGTCGGCGCGGCGCTAGCCGCGAGGGTTTCGAGGATGCGGCGGCGAAGCGGGCGGCCGTTGCCGGTCGCGAGTCCGTTGGCCGTCGTGAAGGGCGCGGCGAGCGTGAAGCCCGCGATGCGCGCGTAGTCGGGAAGCAGGGTGTTGGCCGCGCCCACGGCCGATTCGACGCCGTGGCGGTCGAAGCCGGGCGTGGCGACGAGGACGGCGCGAAGCGCGGGCTCGCCCTCGCCCGCGACCACGGCCTGCGCGATCGCGGGCTGCGCGAGCAGGATCGACTCGACCCACTCGGGCGAGACGTTGCGGCCGAAGGACGTGATGAGCAGGTTGCCGCGGCGGCCCGAGAGCGCGAGGTGGCCGTCGGGCTGCGCGGTCCCGAGGTCGCCCGTCGCGTGCTCGTCCTGCGGCGCGCGCGGTTCGCCGCCGAGGTATCCCGCGAAGGCGCGCGTCGCGACGCGGACTTCGCCGTGCTCGTCGATCCGGATGTGCGCGTGGGCGAGGGCGCGGCCCACGCCGCCGCCGTCGTCGCCCGGCACGTTGAGCGTCACGACGGAGCCGCATTCCGTGAGGCCGTAGCCCTGGTAGGCGGGAAGCCCCGCGGCCCGGGCGCGAATCAGCAGCTCGCGGTCGACGCGTGCGCCGCCGACGGCGACGAAGGCGAGGGCGGGGCTGGCCCTCCGGCGCGCGTGGGCGAGGTACAGGGTCCAGGCCTTGAGGAGTTCGGGCACCAGGATCGCGCTGGAGGCGCCCGTGGCGGCGACCGCGCGGTCGAGGGCCGACGGGTCGAAGCCCGCCATGCCGCGCCAGCCCAGGTCCTCGAGGGACGGCAGGTGGACGCGGGCGCCGCGCAGGATCGGCGCGTACAGGCCCGCGACGTTCTCGAGCAGCAGCGCGAGCGGCAGGACCGCGAGGTGGCTTTCGATGGAGATGGCCTCGAGGCGCGCGCTGACCGCCATGGCCGTATCGAGCAGGCCGTCGGCGGTGAGGCACACGCCCTTCGGCGAGCCGGTGCTGCCGGAGGTGAAGGAGATCTTCGCGGTGCCCGGCGGAAGGTCCGCGGGGGCGACCGCGCGTTCGAGCCACGCGAGGCCCTGCCAGGCCGGCTGCGCGGTGAAGGCCGGCTGGATGCCGGCGAAGCGCGTGGGCTGGTCCGTGAGCACGAGGTCCGCGCCGGTGGCGGCGAGCGCGTGGGCGACCTGCGCGTCGGTGAAGAACGCGGGCAGCGGCAGGTGGACGACGCGGGCGCGGCGCGCGGCCAGGTCCGCGATGGCCCAGGCCGGGCCGTTGTCCGCCAGCACCGCGACGACGCGATGGGACGTGAATCGGACGGCGAGGGCTTCGACGAGCTCGCGCACTTCGCCCGCGGTCCAGGGGCGGCCCGCGCCTTCGAAGAGCACGTCGGCGGCCGGACGCGCGGCGAGCGCGTCGAAGAGGGCGTCGCGGATCACGGGCGTGCGACCGGGCCGGATGAGGGCCGGGTGCCGCCTTGCCAGTGCCGAAGCGTGTTTCTCATCGCGCGCCCAGCCGCTCGAGCGCGTGGCGGATGCGGCCCGCCACCACGATGGGGCGCGCGTCGTAGTAGCGGCCCCAGGCGGCGGCGCCTTGGCCCAGGCGCGCGGGATCGGCCTCGGCCAGCGCGAGCAGGGGCAGGCCCAGCTTCGCGAAGATGGCGACCAGTTCGCGGGTGGCGGTGAAGACGACCCACTCGTAGCCGCGGTCGTCGAGCTCCCGGGCGAGGGCCGAGACGATGCGCACGCTGCCGCCGGCACGGTCCGCGGCGAGGTGCCCCACTTCGACGATGCGGGAGCGCACGGGCGGCGGCTCGGAAAGGCGGTGCATGGCCGACTCGATGGATCCGTCGAGGTACTGCTCGAGGAAGAGGGGGCCGTCGCCCGCGGCGCGCCAGCCGGCGGCGGCGACCAGGCGCCCTTCGCGGCGCACGGCCACTAGGTTCGGCGCGAAGCCCGGGATCGTCGCCCCGTGCCGTTCGGCGAAGACCGCGCGGATGTAGTCCTCGACCTCGGCCCGGTCGGGCGCGGCGGGTCCGGCGTGGGTCACTTCGTCGTCCTCGGCCCTCTGGGCGAGGCTGCGGCAGGCGGCGGGCATGGGGCGTCCCCGGATTCGGATGGACGCATCCTGCGGGGGGGCGCTTAACCCTTCCTTAAGGCCGAAAAGGGGGGTGGGGACGCTTCCCTCGCCGAGGGAAGCGTCCCCTTTTAAGAAATGGGCAAAGAAAAAGGGCGGCCCGGAGGCCGCCCTTCGAAGGCACGGCGAAGAAAGGCGTCAGTCGCGGTCGCCGCCGAAGATGCCGAGCAGCGCGAGCAGGTTGGAGAAGATGTTGTACAGGCTCAGGTACACCGCGAGCGTGGCGGAGATGTAGTTGGTCTCGCCGCCGGTGATGACGCGGTTCAGGTCGTACAGCAGGAAGGCCGAGAAGATGCCGATCGCGATCACGGAGATGGCGATCATCAGCGCGGGCATCTGCAGGAAGATGTTGGCGAAGGCCGCCACCAGCAGCAGGATCATGCCGATGAAGAGGGCCTTGCCCATCCCGGAGAGGTCGCGCTTGATCGTCGAGGCGAGGGAGGCCATCACCGCGAAGATGATCGCCGTGCCGCCGCCCGCCAGGCCGATCAGCGTGGCGCCGTTCTTCAGGCCGAGCACGCCGCCCACCAGGCGCGAGAGCATGAGGCCCATGAAGAAGGTGAAGCCGAGCAGCACCACCACGCCCATCGCGCTGTCCTTCGTCTTCTCGATGGCGAACATGAAGCCGAAGGCGATCGCGAGGAACGCGATG
>ERZ761602.6405-NODE-6405-length-13182-cov-3.556868_pt1 | contig 13182 bp, 11 predicted proteins | sample MGYA00512165_ERZ761602 | MGnify/ENA primary metagenome ERZ761602 (study PRJEB28899, sample SAMN02445085) | bioreactor sludge metagenome | biome: EBPR sludge; isolation source: Thorneside wastewater treatment plant | place: Australia: Brisbane, Thorneside...
GGTTAGAATCTGATGAACGCCGGAGATGGTATCAATCAAGATCAAAGGCATAGGCGGCGGTGCACGCTTGCGCCGCTGCAGCTTTCACGCCGCCCCGCCGAACTTGCGCAACGACGCCGCCAGATCCGGGTGCTCGCGCGCATAGGCCTCGAGCGACACGCCGGCCGCGGCGGCCTCCCACGCCTGCCGGATCGCGCGCACCCCGGCGGCGGGGCCGTCGGGATGGCCGTGCACGCCGCCGCCGGCGAGATACATCAGGTCGAGCGTGCGCCCGGTGCGCTCGTATGTCTCCACCGCCTGCCCACCCCACTGGCCGGAGCAGACCACCGGAAGCGGCCGGTCGGCGGGCGAGAAGATCGGCTGGCGCACCGCGTGGAACGAGCGGACGAAGCTGTCGTCGGGCTCCCAGTACTTGGCGCGGATCCCGTTGATCTGGAACTGGTCCACCCCCAGCAGCCGCCAGATCTTCTGGTAGGCGCGGAACTCCATGCCGAGGCCCGGATGGCGCGTCAGGATGTCCCAGCCGTTGCGGTGCGCATGCAGGCACAGCGCCGAGCGCTTGCGCAGGAAGCTCATGCCGCCGTGGCCGATCGAGTTGACGTTGACCACGGCCGCGTCGCCGCCCGCCGCCACGACCAGGTCGTGGTTGCGCATCATCTCGTCAGGGTCGGCCGCCGAGATGCCGAAGGCGTACATCACCTTCTTGCCGCTGCGCTGCGCGTGGTCGAGGATCACCGGCATGATCGCCGCGACCCGCGCCGCGAGCGGCGAATAGCCGGGGCTCATCAGCTTCTCGTCGTCCTTGATGAAGTCGACTCCCGCCTCGCAGAGCACGCGCGCCACCGCGGCGGTCTCGTCCGGCAGGAGGCCGAGCGAGGGCTTGATGATCGAGGCGATCATCGGGCCGCGGGCGACGCCCATCAGCCGCCGCGACCCGTCGATCCCGAACTGCGGGCCGGGATGGCAGGCCCAGGCCGGGGGGAGGTCGATGTCCATCACCCGAACGCCGGTCAGCCCGCGCAGGGCGTAGACGCCGCCGACGGCGATCGTCATCAGCGCGGCCACGTCGGTCCCGATCGCCTCGATCGGATAGGAGATCCCCGCATCGGCCCGCCGGTACGGCCCGGCGCCGCCGGGGTCGGGGAGCGCGGGCGCGTCGGCCGGGGCGAGCGGGCGCAGCTCCTCGACCCGCGCGGCGCAGCGCATGCGCACCGCCTCGGTCTCGCCGGGCAGTTCGGTGAAGGAGCCGGTCGACTGGTCGGCGGCGATCTTCGCCGCCACCGCCTCCGGGTCGCCGGCCGTCTCGATCCGGTACGTGACCCGTATCGGCGCGTCCGTCATCCCCAGCTCCTCACCATGTCATCATCAGAGATGAATAGCATCTCATCATATGAGTTGACAAGGTGATGGTCTGCGGGGCAGGGTCGGCCAAAGCGTGGCGGAGGGGAGGCTCGCATGAAGATCGCGCTCGTCGGCGCCGGCGGAAAGATGGGCATGCGGCTCGCCCGCAACCTCCGGGGCTCGTCCTACGACGTCGCCCATGTCGAGGTGAGCGAGGCGGGACGCCAGCGGCTGAAGGACGAGATCGGGGCGGACTGCGTCGCGCTCGACGCCGCGCTCCAGGGCGCCGCCGCGGTGGTGCTCGCCGTGCCCGACACCGCGATCGGCAAGGTCGCCTCCGGCCTCGTGCCGGGGCTCGCGGCCGGCACCATCGTCGTTATCCTCGACGCCGCCGCGCCCTATGCCGGCCACCTGCCGGAGCGGGCCGACGTCACCTACTTCGTCACCCATCCCTGCCATCCGCCGATCTTCAACGACGAGGCCACGCCCGAGGGCCGCCAGGACCATTTCGGCGGCGTCGCCGCGCGGCAGGCGATCGTCAGCGCGCTGATGCAGGGGCCGGAGGAGCACTACGCGACCGGCGAGGCGATCGCCCGGACGATCTGGGCCCCGATCCTGCGCTCGCACCGGGTCAGTGTCGAGCAGATGGCGATGCTGGAGCCGGGCCTGTCGGAGACGGTCTGCGCGACCCTGCTGGCCGGCATGAAGGACGCGCTCGACGAGGTGGTGCGCCGCGGCGTCGACCGCACCTGCGCCCGTGACTTCCTGATCGGGCACCTGAACATCCTGGCCGCCGTCACCTTCGAGGAGGTGCCGGGCGTGTTCTCCGACGCCTGCAACAAGGCGATCGAGAACGGCAAGCCGCGCATCTTCCGCGACGACTGGCTCGGCGTGTTCGAGCCGGAGGAGATCGCCGAGAGCATCCGCCGGATCACCTGACCGGCGAGAACGCGGGCGAACCGCCTGAAGACTTCAACAAACGGGAGGCTGACCGAATGACCTTCACCCGCAGGCTGCTGCTGTCGGGCTTCGCCGCCGCGACGATCCTCGCCGCGCCGCTCGCCGCCTCGGCGGCCGATCTCATCGCGATCATCACGCCGTCGCACGACAACCCGTTCTTCAAGGCCGAGGCCGACGGCGCCGACGCGCGCGCCAAGGAGCTCGGCTACGAGACGCTGGTGCTGGTGCATGACGACGACGCCAACAAGCAGAGCCAGCTCTTCGACACCGCCATCGCGCGCGGCGCCAGGGCGATCATCCTCGACAACGCCGGCGCCGACGCCTCCGTCGCCCCGGTGCGCCGCGCCAGGGAGGCGGGCATCCCGTCCTTCCTGATCGACCGCGAGATCACCGAGAGCGGCGTCGCCGTCAGCCAGATCGTGTCCAACAACTACCAGGGCGCCCAGCTCGGCGCCGAGGAGTTCGTCAGGCTGATGGGCGAGGCCGGCAAGTACGCCGAGCTGGTCGGCAAGGAGAGCGACACCAACGCCGGCATCCGCTCGTCGGGCTATCACGACATCATCGACCAGTACCCCGATCTCGAGATGGTCGCCCAGCAATCCGCCAACTGGTCGCAGACCGAGGCCTTCACGGTCATGGAATCGATCCTGCAGGCCAACCCGGACATCAAGGGCGTGATCTCGGGCAACGACACGATGGCGATGGGCGCCTGGGCCGCGCTCGAGGCGGCCGGGCGGACTGACGTGATCGTCGTCGGCTTCGACGGCTCGAACGACGTGCGCGACTCGATCCTCGCGGGCGGCATCAAGGCGACCGTGCTGCAGCCCGCCTACCGCCAGGCGCAGATCGCCGTCGAGCAGGCCGATCAGTACCTCAAGACCGGCTCGACCGGCCAGGAGGAGAAGCAGCTGATGGACTGCGTGCTGATCAACGCCGACAACGCCGGCGCGCTCGAGACCTTCGCCCTGAGCAACTGAGCGGCGGCGCGGGGCGCGGGGCCGGCGGCCCCCGCCCAGACGCGGACCCGAGGCCATGAGCAACCGTCCGACCCTCCTCATCCTCGCCCTGCTCGCCGCGACGGCGCCGGCAGCGTGCAAGCTGGTGAAGAACCCCGACCCCGCCGAGCTCGCGGCGGCGGCCGCGGCGCCGCAGGGCGGCGCCGCCGGCGTGCCCGAGATGTGGACCGACCGCGTCCTGCCGCACATGGAGACGGCCGCGGTCGACCTCGCCGAGCTGCGCCCCGCGATCGCGGCCGGGCTGGACGCCGCGGGCGAGGCCCATGGCTCCCGCGCGCGCAGCGAAGGCGCGCCCTGGAACTTCCCCGTGCGCACGACGGGGACCATCCTCGCCGCCAATACCGAGAGCCGCGCCGCGACGGCGGAGATCGACGTCGACGGCGACGGGACGGCCGACGCGACCGTGCAGCTCGGCCCGGTGATCCGCGGCACCACGCTGCGCGACGTGCTGCCCTTCATCGACTTCACCGCCTACCGCGACCAGATCGAGTTCGCCGAGCTGGCGCGCGGGCTCAACGCGCAGGCCTACGAGACGGCTCTGGCCGACATCCCGCGCGAGGGGCTCGAGGGCCGCGAGATCACCGTGGTCGGGGCCTTCACGCTCAAGTCGGCGGCCGATCCGGTGCTGATCACGCCTGTCGCCGTCGAGCTCGGCCAGTGACCGCCGCGGCGGACGCGCACCCCGTCGGCCTCTCGATCCGGGGCGCGGTCAAGGTCTATCCCGGCACCCGCGCGCTCGACGACGTCGACTTCGACGTCCGCCTCGGCGCGGTCAACGTGCTCGTCGGCGAGAACGGCGCCGGCAAGTCGACGCTGATGAAGGTGATCGCCGGGGTCGAACAGCTGACCGCCGGCGAGATCCTGATGGAGGGCGCGCCGGTGCGCTTCGCCGGCACGCGCGACGCCGCCGCGCACGGCGTCGGCATCGTCTTCCAGGAGCTGAACCTCTTCCCCAACCTCAGCGTCGCCGAGAACATCTTCATCGGCCGCGAGCATACCCGCGCCGGCGTCGACATCGACGCGCGGCGCCAGCGCGCCGAGGCCCAGGCGCTGATGCGCCGGCTGGAGCACGACATCTCCCCCGACACGCTCGTCGGCGAGCTGCGCATCGGCGAGCAGCAGATCGTCGAGATCGCCAAGGCGCTGGCGCAGGACGCCCGCATCCTGATCCTCGACGAGCCGACCTCGGCGCTCAGCGCGGCCGAGGTCGAGATCCTGTTCCGCGTCATCGCCGACCTCAGGCGGCGCGGCGTCGGCGTCGTCTACATCTCGCACCGGCTGGAGGAGCTGATCCGCATCGGCGACTGGATCACCGTGCTGCGCGACGGCCGCATCACCGGCAGCCGCTCGATGGCGGGCGTCGACGTGCCGTGGATCGTCCACAACATGATCGGCGCCGCCTCGCGCGACTACGCCCGCGCCGCCGACGGGGCCCCGGGCGCCGAGGTGTTCCGCGCCGAGGGCGTGACGCTGCCCCGCCGGGGCGGCGGGCGCGCCGTCGACGAGGTGTCGCTCTCGGTGCGCGCCGGCGAGATCGTCGGCGTCTACGGCCTGATGGGCGCGGGCCGCACCGAGTTCCTCGAATGCGTGATGGCGCAGCACCCGCACGCCACGGGCCGCTTCTTCCTCGACGGCGCGCCGCTCGTGGCGCGCGACGTGGCGGGACGCATCGCCCGCGGGGTGGCGCTGATCCCCGAGGACCGCAAGTCGCTCGGCACGATCCAGATCATGTCGGTGCGCGAGAACATGTCGATCGCGAGCCTCGGCGACTTCACCCGCCTGTTCCACCTCGACCTCGCGGCGGAGGCGGCGCGGGTGCGCGACTTCGTGCGCGAGCTGACGATCAAGGTGGCGAGTCCCGAGAGCCCGATCAGCGCGCTGTCGGGCGGCAACCAGCAGAAGGTGGTGATCGGCAAGGCGTTGATGACCAGGCCGAAGATCCTGCTGATGGACGAGCCCTCGCGCGGCATCGACGTCGGCGCCAAGGCCGAGGTGTTCCGCACCATGCGGCGGCTGGCGGCCGAGGGGCTCGGCATCCTGTTCGTCACCTCGGACCTCGATGAGGTCATGTCGCTGTCCGACCGCATCCTCGTGATGTCCAACGGCCGGATCACCGGCGAATTCGACGCCGCCTCCGCCGACGAGGCGGCGGTGGTCGCCGCATCCTCCGTCGGGCACGCGCCCGCCCATGCACCGGAGTCGCATCCATGACCACGGACGCCAACCCCTCCGTCCCGAGCCAGGGCGTGGACGCCGCGCTGCTGGTGCTGCTGCGGGCGCGGACCTTCATCGCCCTGATCGCGGTCTTCGTGTTCTTCTCGCTGATGGCGCCGAACTTCCTCAGCGGCGCGAACATGGTGATCCTCGCCAAGCACGTCGCGCTGAACGCGATCCTCGCGATCGGGATGACCTTCGTGATCATCACCGGCGGCATCGACCTGTCCGTCGGCTCGATCGTCGGGCTCTGCGGCATGGTCGCGGGCTGGCTGATGCTGAACGGCGTCGATCTCGGGATCGGCTACACGCTCTGGTTCAACACCTTCGAGATCATCCTGATCGCGCTCCTGGTCGGCGTGCTGGTCGGCGCGGTCAACGGGCTCCTGATAACCCGGCTGAACGTCGCGCCCTTCATCGCCACGCTCGGCACGCTCTACGTCGCGCGCGGGCTGGCGCTCCTGTCCTCGGGCGGGGGCACCTTCGCCAACCTCCGCGGCAGCGCCGAGTTCGGCACGACGGGGTTTCCGGCGATCGGCGCGGGGACGTTCCTCGGGATCACCAACCCGATCTGGATCATGATCGTGCTGGCCCTCGCCGCCGCCTACCTCGCCGCGCGCACGCCGCTCGGACGCTACATCTACGCGGTCGGCGGCAACGAACGCAGCGCGGCGCTGTCGGGGGTCAAGGTCAACCGGGTCAAGATGTTCGTCTACATGTTCTCGGGCTTCTGCGCCGCGATCGTGGGCCTGATCATCACCTCGCAGCTCGTCGCCGCGCACCCCGCCACCGGCGAGACCTTCGAGCTCAACGCCATCGCCGCCGCCGTGCTTGGCGGCACGTCGATGTCGGGGGGGCGCGGGCGGATCGCCGGCACGATCATCGGCGCCTTCGTCATCGGCATCCTCGCGGATGGGTTGGTGATGATGGGCGTCAGCTCGTTCTGGCAGACGGTGATCAAGGGCCTCGTCATCATCGCCGCCGTCGTCGTCGACCAGGCGCAGCAGCGCCTGCAGGCCAATGTCGCGCTGCGCCAGCAGGCCGCGCTCGGGAGGTAGGGACATGCTGCGCGGCGCGCTGATCGGCTGCGGCTTCTTCGCCGACAACCACCTCCACGCCTGGGCCGACGTGCCCGGCGCCGGGATCGTCGCGCTCTGCGACCGCGACCCCGCCCGGCTGGCCGCCGCCGCCGCGGCCTTCGGGATCGGGCGCACCTACGCCGACGCCGCCGAGATGCTCGCGGCCGAGCGGCTCGACTTCGTCGACATCGCCACCACGGTCCCGACCCACCGCCCCCTGGTCGAGCTCGCCGCCGCCGCCGGCGTCAACCTGATCTGCCAGAAGCCGCTCGCCGACACGATGGAGGACGCCCGCGCGATGGTGGCGGCGGCCGAGGCGGCGGGCGTGACCATGATGGTGCACGAGAACTTCCGCTGGCAGTCCGCGATCCGCCGCGCCGCCGCCGAGATCGAGGCCGGAGCCATCGGCGCGCCGTTCTGGGGCCGCGTCAGCTTCCGCTCTGCCTTCGACGTCTACGCCGCCCAGCCCTACCTCGCCACCGACGCGCGCTTCATCATCCAGGACCTCGGCATCCACATCCTCGACGTCGCGCGGTTCCTCTTCGGCGACGTCGCGTCCCTCTCCGCCACCACCCGCCGGGTGAACCCGCGCATCCGCGGCGAGGACGTCGCGACCATGCTGATGACCCACGAGAACGGCGTGACCAGCGTCGTCGACTGCAGCTACGCCACCCGCCTGCCCGTCGAGCCCTTCCCCCAGACCCTGCTCGAGGTCGACGGCGACGCCGGGACGCTGCGCCTCGACGCCGGCTACCGGCTGACCGTCTTCGGCCCCCGCGGCCTGCGCGAGATCGACGCCGCGCCGCCGCTCCTGCCCTGGGCCGAGCGGCCGTGGCACAACATCCAGGAAAGCGTGCTGCGCATCCAAGAGCATTTCGCCGAATGCCTCGCCGCGGGGCGGGCGCCCGAGACCTCGGGCGCCGACAACGTCAGGACGCTCGGGCTCGTCCACGCCGCCTACGCCTCGGCCGAGGCCGGGGGGCGGAGCATGGAGATGGCGCGATGGGGCTGAGGCGGAGAAGCCCCGCCGCGCCGGAGTTGCGGCGGCGGCGAGCCTATTCTATTGGATAATCAGGTGATAAGCTGGCCAGCGGCGCGAGGTGCGAGCATGTCGGAGGGGCCGCGCGCCTCCTGGGAAGACCGCGGCGGCGACAGGATCGTCCGCAGAAAGCTGTCGGACCAGGTCCTCGAGCGGATGCAGGAGGCGATCCTGTCCGGCGAGATCGTCGCGGGCGACCCGCTCCCGTCCGAGCACGACCTGATGCGGCGCTTCGGGGTCGGCCGGCCCGCGGTGCGCGAGGCGCTGCAATCGCTGCACACGATGGGCCTCATCACCATCTCCCACGGCGAGCGCAGCCGGGTGAACGAGATCTCGCCCAACTCCGTGCTGCGCCAGGGCGACGCCATCGCCCGCGTGCTCCTCACCACCGGCCCGCAGAACCTCGAGCATCTCAAGGAGGCGCGCCGGCTCTTCGAGATCGGCATGATCCGCGTGGGGGCGCCCAACGCGACGCCCGGAGACGTGGCCGAGCTGCGCGGGCTGATCGAGCGGCAGCGCGGCAGGATGGGCGATCCCGGCGCCTTCATCGGCGCGGACATCGACTTCCACCAGCGGCTGGCGCAGCTCTCGGGCAACCCGATCTTCTCGGCGGTGAGCGAGGCCATGCTCGGCTGGCTGTTCCGCTTCCACTCGGACCTGCTGATCTGGTCCGGCCACGAGGAGGTCACCCTGGCGGAGCACGCGGCGATCGTCGATGCGATCGAAGCGGGCGAGGTCGAGCGCGCCGCGGCCGAGATGGAGGCGCACCTCAACCGCTCGACCGGCCTCTACCGGCACCCCCCCGGCTGAGGCCCATGCAACCGGTCCCGCCCCCCTCCCTGCCCGAAGGCCCGCTGGTCGCCTGGTACGGCGACGACTTCACCGGCTCGGCCGCCGCGATGGAGGTGCTGGCCTTCGCCGGGCTCCCGTCGGTGCTGTTCCTCGACCTGCCCACGCCCGGCCAGCTGGCGCGGTTCGCCGGCGCGCGCGGCGTCGGGGTCGCGAGCACCGCGCGCGCGCACGGGACGGCGTGGATGGATGCGACCCTGCCCGAAGCCTTCGCCTTCCTGCGCGGCGTCGGCGCCGCGATCAGCCACTACAAGGTCTGCTCGACGCTCGATTCCTCGCCGGAGGTCGGCTCGATCGGCCATGCGGTCGACCTCGCGGCCAGCGCCTTCGACTGGCGCTGGACGCCCGTGCTGGTCGCGGCGCCGCCGATGCGGCGCTATCAGGCCTTCGGGCATCTCTTCGCGGCCGGGCCGGGGGGCGTGACGCGCCTCGACCGGCATCCGGTGATGGCCCGCCACCCGGTGACCCCGATGGACGAGGCCGACGTCGCGCGCCACCTCGCCCGCCAGACGGCGCGGTCCCTCGGCCTCGTCAGCCTCGAGGACCTGGTGAGCCCCGAGCGCGCGCGCGGCGCGGTCGACCGGCAGGTCGCCGAGGGCGCCGAGCTTCTGACGCTCGACTGCATGGACGACGCCACGCTCGCCGCCTGCGGCCGGCTGATCTGGGAGGCCCGCGCCCAGGGCGGATTCGTGGTGGGCTCGCAGGGAGTCGAGTACGCCCTCGTGCGGCACTGGGTCGAGCGCGGAATGCTCGCCGAAGCGCCCGCGCCGGGGGGCGTCGGGCCGGCGGAGCGGATGGCGGTCGTCTCGGGCTCGGTCTCGCCGGTGACGGCGGCGCAGATCGAATGGTCGCTCGCCCACGGCTTCGAAGGCGTGGCCTTCGACGTCCTGGCCGTCCTCGACGGCGAGGAGGCGCTCGCCCGCGCCGAGGCCGAGGCCGTGGCGGGGGCGCTCGCGGCGCTCGGGCGGGGCGCAAGCCCGCTCGTCTTCACCGCCCGCGGCCCGGACGACCCGGCGGTGGCGGCGCTGCGCGAGGCGCTCGGGCGGAGCGCCGTCGCCTCCGAGACCGCCAACGCCGGCATCGGCGCCGCGCTCGGCCGCATCCTCCACGCGGTGGTGCGGCGCGCGGGCCTCGGGCGCGCCGTGATCTCTGGCGGCGACACCTCGGGCCACGCCAGCCGCGAGCTCGGCGTCCACGCCCTCACCGCGCTCGCCCCGACCATCCCGGGCGCGGCGATCTTCCAGGCCCATGCGGACGGCCCCCATCACGGCCTGCAGCTCGCGCTCAAGGGCGGGCAGATGGGCAGCCCCGACTATTTCGGCTGGGTGCGCGACGGCGGCGGCCCGCGGCGCTGACCCGGCCAGGTCGGTGCCTCGGGCATGCCCGAGGCCGATCGGCGCGGCTGAGCGGCGCCGCGTCCCTCCCGAGCACGCCTCGCGGGCGCGGGAGGGACGCCCGCCCTCAGGCTGCGCGCACGAAGCTGCCCGGCGCGGCCTCGATCGCCTGGGGCCGGCGCCGCCCGACCGGGTCGCCCGGACGCCGCGCCGGAACCTGCTCGCCCTCGGACTTCGAGGCCAGCCAGTCGGCCCAGTGCGGCCACCACGAGCCGGCGGCGAAGGTCGCCCCCTTCAGCCACTCCTCCGGATCCGCAGGATAGTCGTCGCGCGTCCAGTAGCCGTACTTCGCCCGCTCGCCCGGCGGGTTGATCACCCCGGCGATGTGCCCCGAGCCGCCGAGCACGAAGCGCACCTCGCCGCCGAGGAGCCGCGTCGTCGGATAGACCGAGGTCCAGGGCGCGATGTGGTCCTCGCGCGTCGCAAGCACGAAGCAGGGGGTCTTGATCTTCGAGATGTCGATCGGCGTCCCGTCCATGGTCAGCGCGCCCGGCTGCCGGAGCCCGTTCTCGATGTAGATCTTCTCCAGGTACCACAGCAGCATCGCCGCCGGCAGGCGCGTCGAGTCCGAGTTCCAGTAGAGCAGGTCGAACGCCGGCGGCCGGCGCCCGGTCAGGTAGTTGAGCACGTGGAACGACCAGATAAGGTCGTTCTCGCGGATCATCGAGAACATGTCCTGCAGGTGGTGGTTCTCGAGATAGCCCGTGTCGGCCATGTGCTTGCGCAGCGCCTCGAGCCGCTCGCGGTCGATGAAGACGCCGATCTCGCCCACGTCGGTGAAGTCGACCATGGTGGCGAGGGTGGTCGCCGTGGCGATCCGGTCGTCGCCCTTGGCCGCCAGATAGGCGAGGGTCGCCGTCACCAGGATGCCGCCGATGCAGAAGCCGAGGATGTCGATCCGCCGCTCGCCGGTCAGCGTCTCGATCGCGTCGAGCGCCGCCAGCGGCCCGTGCTTCATGTAGTCCTCGAAGCTCATCTCCGCGTGCTCGGCGCCCGGGTTGATCCAGGAGATCACGAAGACGGTGTGGCCGCGGTCGAGCATGTAGCGCACGAGGCTGTTCTTCGGGCGCATGTCCAGGATGTAGTACTTGTTGATCCAGGCCGGGACGAACAGCATCGGCCGCTTCGCCTGGGTCTCGGTGGTCGGCTCGTACTGGATCAGCTGCATCAGCGGCGTCTGCCACACGACCTGGCCCGGCGTGGTCGCGAGGTCGCGCCCGACCTCGAAGGCGGCGCGGTCGTTGGTGGCGATGTCCAGCCTTCCGTCGTCGCCGAGGTCGTCGAGCAGGTTCTCGAACCCGTCGAGCAGGCTCTGCCCCTCGGATTCGAAGAAGCGGTCGCGCGCCGCGGGGTTCAGCATCAGGAAGTTCGACGGCGCGAGCGCGCTCAGGATCTGGCGGGTGTAGAACTCCACGCGCAGCTGGTCCTTCGAGCCCTGCGGCAGCTCCTTGAGGAGCCGGTTCGTGGCGTTCTCGATCGCGAGATGCGCGTCGCGCAGTCCGCGGCTCGTGGGGTCCTCGTCCCATTTCGGGTCGCGGAAGCGCCGGTCGTCGCTGGCGCCGCGGCCGCCGCTCCAGGCGTCGGTCCAGGCCTTCACCACGTCGAACCACAGCGACTGCTGATAGGCGGCGACCTTCCAGGGGCGCTGGGCGAGCTCCTGCATGGCGCGCGCATAGGCTGCGCCCACGCTCTGCGCGTCGACGATCGAGAAATCCTTGCCCGTCGCCTTGGCGGCGGTCGCCGTGGCGACGTTGGTCCCGAGCGTCTTCGCGCGAAGCGTCAGGTTCCAGAGCCGGTCGAGATTTCTGAGCGTGGCGTCGGATAGCATCGGCAGGCGTCCTCCGTATATTCCCCGCCTGTCATCCGCGGGCGCTGCACCGCGCCATGATAGCATGCCGCGCGCGCGTGACGAGGGTGCGCAGCACGGCCGCGCGCAGATCGGCGCCGTCTCACGCACGCCCCGCGCCGAGCTCTCCCAGCATGGCGGCGAGGCCGGCCTCGGCCGCGGCGAGCGCCGCCTCGTCCTGCGCGCGCAGCACGACGTTCGCCCCGAAGACGCCGCCCTGGTTGAAGGGATAGCAGCCGATGGAGACGGAGGGATGCGCCTCGGCCAGCGCGCGCAGCGGCCCGGCGAGGATTCCCTCCGGATGCGCCGCCCGCGCCGAGACCGACAGGAGCGGCCGCCCGCCGGTCAGGAGCGGCGCGAGGCTCGCCACCATCGCGTCGAACACCGCCGGCACGCCGGCCATCACGTGGACGTTGCCGATCGTGAAGCCCGGCGCCCTGGAGACCGGGTTCTCGATCAGCGTCGCCCCGTCGGGGATGCGCGCCATGCGCAGCCGCGCCTCGTTCAGCTCCCGCTCGGGGTCGGCGTAGTTGGTCGCGAGGATGGCGCGGGCGTCCTCGCGCACGCCGATCCCCACCCCGAACGCCGCGGCGATCGCGTCGGCGGTGATGTCGTCATGGGTCGGGCCGATGCCGCCCGAGGTGAAGACGTGGTCGTAGCGGGCGCGCAGCGCGTTGACCGCCGCGACGATCTCGGCCGCGTCGTCGGGCACGGTGCGCGCCTCGCGCAGGTCGATCCCCGCCGCCGCGAGCGTGCGGGCCAGGTGGGGCATGTTGCTGTCGCGGGTGCGGCCCGAGAGGATCTCGTCCCCGATGGTGAGCATGGCGGCGGTGGGATTGGGCATCGGTCTTGTCCTCGGCGGCGGGGCGCGGCAGGGTCGCCCGCGCCATGGAGTTCGCAAGGCCCCTCGAGCGCGGTCGCCTGCTGCGCCGGTATAAACGATTCCTCGCCGACGTCATGCTGGACGACGGCCGCGAGGTGACGGCGCATTGCGCCAATCCCGGCGCCATGCTCGGCCTGAACGCGCCCGGCCTCGCGGTCTGGCTCGAGCCGAACGACGACCCCCGCCGCAGCCTGCGCTACGCGTGGCGGCTGGCCGAGCTCGACGGCGGCGGCTGGGTCGGCATCGACGCGAGCCTGCCCAACCGCGTGGTGGGCGAGGCCCTGCGCGCGGGCGCCGTGCCCGCCCTGGCCGGCTACGACGCGATCCGCGCCGAGGTGCGCTACGGGCGCGCCAGCCGCGTCGACTTCCTCGCCGAGGGGCCCGGCCTGCCCCCCGCCTATGTCGAGGTCAAGAACGTGCACCTGCGCCGGACGGGCGACCTCGCCGAGTTCCCCGACTGCGTCACCGCCCGCGGCGCCCGGCACCTCGACGAGCTGGCCGGGATGGCGCGCGCCGGCGCGCGCGCGGTGATGCTCTACCTCGTGCAGCGCACCGACTGCC
>ERZ761602.6408-NODE-6408-length-13179-cov-4.560805_pt1 | contig 13179 bp, 8 predicted proteins | sample MGYA00512165_ERZ761602 | MGnify/ENA primary metagenome ERZ761602 (study PRJEB28899, sample SAMN02445085) | bioreactor sludge metagenome | biome: EBPR sludge; isolation source: Thorneside wastewater treatment plant | place: Australia: Brisbane, Thorneside...
GTCCCAACGGCGCCGGCAAGACCACGGTCTTCAACCTCATCACGGGCGTCTATCCTCCCACCGAGGGCCGGGTCCGTTTCGCCGGGCAGGACCTCCACGGCCGGCGCGTGCACGAGATCGTGGCGCTGGGGATCGCGCGGACGTTCCAGAACATCCGGCTCTTCGGCTCGCTCTCGGTCTTCGACAACGTCCGGGTGGCCTGCAACCTCCACCGCGCGAGCAGCCCGCCGCAGGCGCTCGTGCGCCTCGGCGGCTTCCAGCGCGACGAAGCCGCCATCGCCCGGCGCGCGGAGGAACTCCTGGAGATCTTCAACCTCGGCCGCTTCCGCGACGTGCCCGCCCGCAGCCTGCCTTACGGCGAGCAGCGCCGGCTAGAGATCGTGCGGGGACTGGCGACGCAGCCGAAGCTGCTCCTGCTCGACGAGCCCGCCGCCGGCATGAATCCCACCGAGAAGCTCGCGCTGGTGGGGCTGATCCAGCAGATCCAGAAACAGTTCAACCTGTCGATCCTGCTGGTGGAGCATTCGATGAAGGTCGTCATGGCGTGCTGCCAGCGCATCGCGGTGCTCGATTACGGCGTGAAGATCGCCGAAGGAGCGCCCGCGCAGATCCAGAGCGACCCGAAGGTGATCGAGGCGTACCTGGGCGAGGATCACCAGAATTCGCTCGCGCACCACTGATCACGCGTCCCATCGCGCCGCGGCCATGCTCTCGGTCTCCGACCTCCACGTCTCCTACGGCGCCATCGCGGCGCTCGCCGGCATCTCGTTCCAGATCGAGCAGGGCTCGATCGTCACGCTGATCGGCGGCAATGGAGCGGGCAAGACCACCACCCTACGCACCATCTCGGGATTGCTGCGGGCGAAGTCGGGCCGGGTGGTCTTCCGCGGCGAGGACATCACGACGCTGCCGCCGCACCGCATCGTCGCCCGCGGGCTCTGCCACGTGCCCGAGGGCCGGATGATCTTCGCCAACCTCACGGTCGACGAGAACCTCGCGATGGGCGCGTACCTCCAGACCGACGCCGCGCGCAATGCCCGCAACCGCGACTACGTGTTCTCGATCTTCCCGCGGCTGAAGGAGCGGCTGCACCAGACCGCCGGCACCCTTTCCGGCGGCGAACAGCAGATGCTCGCCATCGGCCGCGCGCTGATGGGCAACCCCGCGTTCCTCATGCTCGACGAGCCGTCGCTCGGCATCGCCCCGCGGCTGATCTCCACGATCTTCGAGAAGATCGTGGAGATCAACCGCACCCAGGGAATCACCATCCTGCTGGTCGAGCAGAACGCCAACTTGGCCCTCGAGGTCTCGCATTACGCCTACGCGCTCGAGACCGGCCAGATCGCGATGCAGGGCGAGAGCCGCAAGCTGCGCGCCGATCCGCAGCTCAAGGCCACCTACCTCGGCGGCTGATCCGCCCTCTCCCGCGTCCCAACTGTCCGACGCCGCCCCGGGTTGTCCCGCCGAGCGGTGAACCCACGTTCGCCCATGCCCCTGCCGCCCGCCAGCCGAGTTTCCCTGCCGCGGGCGGTACCGGCCACGCGCCCGCCCCCTCACCCGCCCCTCGCTTCCATGCGCCTCCTCCGCATCCTCCTGCTCGCCCTCGCCGGCGGCGCCCTGCTGCCGGCCCAATCGTCCGTCGACGCCGGCTGGCCGGACCTCACGCGCGAAAACAAGCCGTGGACCCGCTGGTGGTGGCCCGGCAGCGCGGTCGACGCGGCGAGCCTCACGCGCCAGCTTGAACAATTCGCCGCGGCCGGTCTCGGCGGGGTGGAGATCACCCCGATCTACGGCGCGCGCGGGTACGAGGAGCGCTACCTCGAGTTCCTCTCGCCGCGGTGGCTGGCGATGCTGAAGCACACCGGGCGCGAGGCCCGGCGGCTGGGCCTCGGGGTCGACATGGCCACCGGCACCGGCTGGCCCTTCGGCGGCCCCTGGGTCACGCCGGAACACGCGCTGCAGCGCGTCGTGCTCAAGGACGGCCGCCTCACCGGGGAGCCGACGAAGATGCAGGTGAAGCGCGCCGCTCCGGGCGGCGAAGGGCTGGTGATCGACCCGTTCTCGACCGCCGCCCTCCACGCTTACCTGGCGCCGTTCGAACGGGCGTTCGCCTCGTTTCCGCGCGACCTCATCCGGGGCCAGTTCCACGACTCGTTCGAGTACTTCAACGCCAGCTGGACCACCCGGCTGCCGGAGGTCTTCCGCGCGCGGCACGGCTACGACCTGCTGCCCTACGCGACCGCACTCACGGCGCGCCATGCCGCGGAGGTGAATACCGTCGACCGCGACACGCTCGCACGGGTGAAGGCCGATTACCGCGACACGCTCGCCGAGCTGCACCTCGGCTACCTTCGCGCCTGGGTGGAATGGTCCCACGCCCGCGGCTGGCTCGTGCGCAATCAGTCCCACGGGGCTCCCGCCAACCTGCTCGACCTGTACGGGGCGGTGGACATCCCGGAAACCGAGATCTTCGGTTCGACGCCGTTCCCGATTCCCGGCCTGCGCCGGGCCGCGGAGGATGTCCGGCACGACCAGGACCTGCCGGAATCGCTGGTCGTGCGCATGGCCTCCTCGGCGGCGCACGTCATGGGCCGATCCCTGGCCTCGAGCGAGAGCGCGACCTGGCTGCGCGAACACTGGAAGGAGTCGCTCGCCTTCGTGAAACCGGAGTTGGACCGCATCCTCGCCGACGGCATCAACCACATCTTCTACCACGGCAGCGTGTTCTCGCCGCAGGACGCGCCGTGGCCGGGCTGGCTGTTCTACGCCTCGACCCAGTTCAACCCCAACAACCCTTGGTGGGACGACTTCGGCGCGCTCAACCGCTACCTCGCCCGCGCGCAGTCGGTGCTCCAGCGTGGGCGGCCCGACGGCGACGTGCTGCTGTACTGGCCGCTCGCCGACATCTGGGATCACGCCGACGGCCTGGCCAGGATGCTGAGCGTGCATCACGTCGACTGGCTGACGGGCCAGCCGGTCGGGGCGATCGCCCGTACCCTGCTCGAGCGCGGCTACGCGTACGACTACGTATCCGATGCCCAGCTACAACAGCTCCGGGTGGACTCGGCCGCGCTGGTGGCCCCCGGCGGCCGGTACCGCGCCCTCGTCGTGCCCGCGACGCGTCGCATGCCGGTGGCCACGCTGCGCCAGCTCGCGGAGCTCGCCGCGGCCGGAGCGACCGTGCTCTTCGAGCGGCTGCCGGAGGACGTGCCGGGATTCGGCCGCCTCGAGGCGCGCCGCGGCGAGTTCCGGCAGGAGCTGGGCCGGATTGACCGGGCGAGCGTGCAGGCCGACATCGCCGGCGCGCTGGCCGCCCGCGGCGTGCGCCGCGAACCGCTGGCCGACGCGGGGCTCAGCTTCCAGCGGCGGGCGACGGCGGACGGACACGATTACTTCGTCGTCAACCTATCCGCCCGGGCGCACGACGGCTGGATCGCGCTGGGCACGGCGCCGCGGGCGGTGACGCTGCTCGACCCCCTCCACGGCGGCGTGGGGCTCGCGCGGACGCGCTCCGGGAGCGGGGGCGCCACCGAGGTGTACCTGCAGCTCGCGCCGGGCGAGTCGCTGATCCTGCGCGTGTCCTCCCAGCCGGCGGCGTCGACGCTGCGACCGTGGATTTACGCGCAATCCGCCGACGAGCCGGTCGCGCTGGCCGGCACGTGGAACCTGACGTTCGAGAAGGGCGGCCCCGAACTTCCGCCGCCGCTGCGGACCCCGCTGCTGCGTTCGTGGACGGAGCTCGGTGGGGAGCCCGCGCAGCGTTTCGCCGGGACCGCGCGTTACCGGCTGGAGTTTGACGCGCCGCAGCGGCCGGCGGCCGAGTGGCGCCTCGACCTGGGCGACGTGCGGGAAAGCGCCCGCGTCAGTCTCAACGGCCGCGCGGTCGGCACGGCGTGGAGCGTGCCGTTTCACCTGCGGGTGGGCGCATTTCTCCGGCCCGGCCGCAATGTGCTCGAGATCGAGGTGACGAACCTCGCGGCCAACCGCATCCGCGATCTCGACCGGCGCAAAGTCGACTGGAAGGTGATGCGCGAAATCAATTTCGTGAACATCAACTACAAGCCGTTCGATGCCTCGAACTGGCCGCTCGCGCCTTCGGGATTGCTGGGCCCCGTCACCCTGACGCCCCTGCGGGAGCCGTCCTTCGACTGACCTTGGTGGAGCGGCTTGTCCTCAAGCCGCTGCCACTCCCCCCTCGCGACTCCTTCCGGCTCCAGCGGTTTCAAGACGGCATAGCCATTCTCTGAGGGCCGTGGTCCGTCGCAGTGGCGGTGCCGGCCGGCGCGGAAATCGGTTGTGCGGTCGCGCAAACGACCCACGCTCGGCCTCATGCGTACGCCTTCCTTCCGCGGAGCCAGCTGATGCCGGAGTCGCTCAAGATCATCCTCGAAATCCTGCTCGTGCTCGGGCTCGTGGCCGCCAACGGGTTCTTCGTGGCGGCGGAGTTTGCGCTCGTGAAGGTGCGGGCCAGCCAGTTGCGGCCGATGAAGAAGACCGGCGGGTGGCGGGTGAAGCTCGCGCTGCAGGCGACCGAGCACCTCGATGCCGTCCTTTCCGCCACGCAGCTCGGCATCACGCTCGCCAGCCTCGGTCTCGGGTGGATCGGCGAACCGGTCATCGGCCACCGCCTGGAGCCGCTGCTGCGCGAGTTCGGCATCACGGATCCGGGAGCGGTGAAGTCCATCTCGTTCGCGGTGGCGTTTTCGATCATCACCTTCTGTCACATCGTCCTGGGCGAACTCGCCCCCAAGTCGCTCGCGATCCAGCGGCCGAAGGCCGTCTCGCTGAACGCCGCGGGGCCGTTGATCATTTTCTACCGGATCTTTTTTCCCTTTATCTGGCTGTTGAACGGTGCGGCCAACCGGATCCTGCGCTGGTGCGGCCTCGAACCGGCGAGCGAGAGCGAACATGCGTTCAGCGCGGAAGAGCTGGAGTACGTCTTCTCCCAGGCCCGGCATGCGCATCCGGGCGATGCGCTGATCAACCGGATCATGGTGCGCTCGCTGCGGCTCCGCTCGGTGACGGCGGCGCAGGTGATGCGTCCGCGGGAGCAGATCGTGGCGTTGTGGAGCGAGAAGCCCCTCGCGGAGAATCTGCGGGTGGCGCAGACCGCGGGCTTCAGCCGGTTCCCGGTCTGCCGGGGCTCGGTCGACGACATCCAGGGCATCCTGCTCGTGCGGGAATGGCTCTGGCAGATCCAGTTGCTCGGACCCGACGCCTCGTTCGAGCCGCTCATCCGGCCCGCGCTCACCTTCACGTTGAAGACGCCGATCCACACGATGATCGAGCTCTTCCGCAACTCCCGCAGTCACCTCGCCGTCGTGCTTGACGCGGAGCAGAAGACAGCGGGCGTGGTGAGCTTCGAGGACGTGCTGGAGGAGATTGTCGGCGACATCCGCGACGAATTCGACCTCGGCCGCGGGCCCGTGTTCGAGCAGACGGAAAATGCCATCGTGGTCAGCGGCCTGTTCACGATGCGCGAGCTGCAGGCCGAGACCGGCTGGGCCTTCGAGTGGCAGCCGCGCGAGAACGTCGCCGGCTGGGCCGAGCGCCACCGGGGACAGGCGCTGAAGCGCGGCGACACCTTCACCGTCGGCGACTACCGCGTGACCGCGACGGAGGTGGTGGCCGAGCACCCGCGGCGGCTGCGGGTCGAGCGGCTGCCGGCGGAGGGGAAATAGCAGCGAACGATGTCCCGCGCGAACTCCTCCTGGCCCGCCCGCGCCGTCGCGCGGCTCGATGCCTTGTCCCCCCGCGCGCTCGTCTGGGGTTCCGCCCTCGCCGCGGGGCTCGTGGCGACGCTCTGCTTCGCGCCGCGCTACTGGCTGTGGCCCGCGGTCGGGGTGCCGCTGGGCGACCTGGTCGCCATCCAGCCCGAGCTGAACCGCGCGTTCTTCGCGCTCCAGCAACTCGCGCACCCCTGGGCGCCGGTCGCCGATCCGACCAACCGCGTCATCGAGTGGCGCCTGCTATTTCCGCTGCTTGGCCACTCTCTGCGCCTGCCGGAAGCGATCTACCTCGCCCTGCCCCACGCCGGCTGCGTGCTGGCGCTCGCGGCGGTCGCAGGCACGGCCTGGCGCGTCACGGCCGACCGGTTCGTGACGCTGGGCCTTGCCGTGCTGGCCGCCACGACGTCGTGGTTCTTCGTCGCGACCGGCTGGCTCGCCTATTTCGACTCGTGGCTGATGGCCGGCCTGCTCCTCGCCAGCTTCGGCCGCCACCGCGCAGTGCTGCTGGCCGCGGCGCTCCTGACACCGTGGATCGATGAACGCTTCATTCTCGCGTTGCCGCTGGCGCTGGCGGTGCGTGGGTACGGCCCCGGCGCGGCCCTCGGCGACCGTCGGAGGTGGTGGACCGATGCCGCCGTCCTCGCCGCCGGCGTCGTCCCCTACCTGGCTATTCGCCTCGGTGCCGAACTCACCCAGGTGCGCGCCACGTCGCAATCGTACTGGTCCGATCGTCCCCTGCTGCCCGCTCCGTGGCACGCGACCCTCTGGGCCACCTGGAGCGGGTTGCGGCTGGCCTGGATTCCGGTGGCGGCTTTCGTCCTGGCCACCTCCGGCCGGAGCCGGTGGCTGGCGGGCGGACTCGTCGCCATCACCCTGGCCGTCAACCTCTGCGTCGCCGATGACCTCAGCCGCTCGATGTCGATCGCGCTGCCGGCGATGGTGGCCGGCGCGCTGCAGCTCTGGCGGAAGGATCCTGGACGCTTCCGCCGCCTCCTTCCCTGGCTATGCGCGGGAAACCTGCTGCTGCCGGCGCACCACGTGATCGCCTCGCCGGGAAATCCCGAGACCACCCACCATTCGGTACCCGTGCTCAGCCTGCCCGCGGAATGGGCCCGGAGCAACGAACCGCCCTACATCGCGAGTCCGTTCGTGTACAACCGACGTGGCATGGACGCCTTCCAGCAAGGGGACCGGGCCCGGGCGATGGCAGCGTTCGACCTTGCGCTGCGTTTTGACCCGGATTTCTCGCGCGCCCGAGCCAACCGGGGCATCCTGAATTTTCTCGCCGGTGACCGCACCGGCGGGATGGCGGACATCGACGCGGCGCTGCTGCGCTCGCCTCAGTTGTGGGAAATCCGGATGCGCCGTGCTGGATTCCGCCAGCAGCTGGGCGACCTGCGCGGCGCGCTCGAGGATGCACGGCTGACCCTGCGGACGATGCCGGCGGATTCCAACCGGCGCGCCGAGCTGGAAAAGCTCGAACGCACCCTCGCGGCGCAACTGCCGCGCTAGCCGGTGGGGTTCGAGCGGCACCGGGCTGCGCTCGGGCGCTGAGCCAACGATTCAGAGCCGGAATGATGCCGTTGCGGTGGAGCCGCCTGTCCCCAGGCGGCTGACGTGCGATGGATCGGTCCGCAGCAGCTTGAGGACAAGCTGCTCCACCTTTCACAGTGCGGCCTTTTTCACGGCTGATTCGAAGGCCAACTGCATCATTCCGGCCAAGCGCAGCCGCACGCTTCCGTGAACCTTGGACCTGCGTCGGCCTTGGCGCGCACGATTCGGCACTGGCGGGAGGGAAGATCGTCAGGCTGCCGGCGTTCACCCAGGGCTGAGGCCGGGTTTCGCGCAGAGGCGCAGCGAAGCCCAAGGCTAACGTCCTCTGCGCCTTTGCGTCTTTGCGCGAGACTGGATTGGTTTTTGACCCATGACGACGCGTTCGCCGCCCGGCGTAATGAAACCCGGTACGGCAGCGAGGCCGCCGACCGCGGCACGATCCATATGCAGGTGGAGGCAGGCCCTGAGCCAGATGATGCCGTTGCGGTGGAGCCGCCCGTTCCCAGGCGGCCGACGCGCGATGGACCGGTCCGCAGCAGCTTGAGGACAAGCTGCTCCACCTTTCAGTGCGGACGCTTTCATGGCTCGGCTGGACGCCAGCGCCGCGGCCGGCACACGGAGCCCGCTTGATTTCTGCGCGGGACTGCTACACTAGCGGGCTCTTTTCCCGTCCGCGCGGCTCCCTCCGGGCCGCCGGCAACTGTTCCACGCCACCATCATGTCCACTGCCACACCGCAAAAGTTCGAGTTCCAAGCCGAGATCAAGCAGCTGCTCGATATCGTCATCCACTCGCTCTATACGGAAAAGGAAATCTTCGTCCGGGAGCTGGTGTCCAATGCGTCCGATGCGCTCGAGAAGCTTCGCCACACCCAGCTGACCGAGAAGGAGATCTTCGACGACACCCTGGAGCTGGAGATCAACCTCACGACCGACGACAAGGCGCGCACGATCACGATCCAGGATTTCGGCATCGGCATGACGCGCGAAGAGCTGGTGCGCAACCTGGGCACCATCGCGCATTCGGGCTCCAAGGCGTTCCTCAAGGCGCTCGGCGAAGGCGGCGCGAAAAACGCCAACCTCATCGGGCAGTTCGGCGTCGGATTCTATTCCGCCTTCATGGTCGCGAAGAGCGTGAAGGTTTATTCGCATTCGTGGCGCAAGGACGAGCCCGGCCACGTCTGGTCGAGTGACGGCTCCGGCAGCTACGAGATCGAGGAGGTCGACGGCCAGCGACGCGGCGCCAAGATCGTGATCGAGTTGAAGGACGACTGCGCGGAGTTCGCGCAGGCGTGGAAGATCGAGGAGATCGTGAAGCGCTACAGCGCGTTCGTCTCGTTTCCGATCAACCTGAACGGCAAGCGGCTCAACACCGTCCAGGCCCTCTGGCTGCGCAGCAAGAACGAGATCAAGGAGGAGGAGTACACCGAGTTCTACAAGTTCCAGGCTCACGCGTATGAGGAACCGCGGCTGCGCCTTCACTTCAGCGCCGATGCGCCGCTCGCGATCAACGCGCTGCTGTTCGTCCCGAAGGAAAACACCGAGAAACTCGGGCTGGCCCGGCTCGAGCCGGCCGTCGCGCTCTACTGTCGCAAGGTGCTGATCGACGCGCAGCCCAAGGATATCCTCCCCGAGTGGCTGCGGTTTCTAAAGGGAGTCGTGGACAGCGAGGACCTGCCGCTGAACATCTCGCGCGAGACGATGCAGGACCGCTCGCTGATCGAGAAACTGAACAAGGTCATCACGAAACGCTTCCTCAAGTTCCTCGAGGATGAAGCCAAGCAACGCCCGGAAGCCTACGACGAGTTCTACCGGGAATTCGGCCACTTCATCAAGGAGGGCGCCGCCCTCGACCATACGCACAAGGACCAGCTCACCAAACTGCTCCGCTTCGAGTCTTCGCGGACGGAGAAAGGGAAGACGACCTCGCTGGCCGACTACATTTCCCGGTTGGGCGCCGAACAGAAGGAAATCTATTACCTGGTCGGTCCCAATCGCGCCTCCATCGAGGCCGGCCCGTACCTCGAAGGCTTCAAGGCGCGCAACCTGGAGGTGCTGTTCTGCTACGAGGCCGTCGACGAGTACGTGATGACGCACGTGCGCGAATTCGACGGGAAGAAGCTGCTCGCGGCGGACCACGCCGATGTGAAGCTCTCCGACCTCCCGCAGCCGGAAGGCGCCTTGGGCGAGGAGGACGTGAAGACGCTCACCGCCTGGATCAAGGAGACGCTGGGCGAGCGGGTGGCGGAGGTGAAGGCCAGCGACCGGCTGGTCGATTCGCCGGTGCTGGCGCTCAATGCCGACAAGTTCACGTCGCCCCACATGCGCCGCATGATGAAGGCGATGAACAAAGAGGGCGGCGACAGCCCGCTGCGCGTGAACCTCGAGATCAACCCCCGTCACGCCGTGATCAAGCGGCTGTTCGAAACCCGCGCCGGCCAGCCCGAAAAGGCGAAGCTCGTCGCGGAGCAACTGCTCGATAACGCCCTGATCAGCGCCGGACTGCTCGACGACGCCACGACGATGGTGGCGCGGTTGAACAAGCTGCTCGAAAGCGTTTGAGCCGAACGATTCAGCAGGAGCGGAGCCGCTTGTACCCGGGCGGCTGACGTTCGGCCGATCCCTACGCAGCGGCCAGAGTGCCCAAGCCGATCAGGGCGGGATCCGAAACGCAAAGACGCGAAGGAGAGCAAAGACTCGCGAAGGAAAACCTGGCGAAACTTCGCGTTCCTTTGCGACTTCGCGTTCAGGTTTGGGCTACGGAGTCATTGAATCTGCTCTAGAGGACAAGCCGCGCCACCTTTCCGTGCCCTCGTTTTCGTCCTGCCCTAGGCGGCCGGCGGATGCGCCTGCTTCGCGTGCACCGAGCCGTGGGGCTTGTGCGTGTGGTGGGGATGAGCCGGCGGCGCATGCGGTTTGTGCGGGCCGGCGGGCACCGGCCCGGCGGGATGGAGCCGCCGCCCGCGCGGCCGGTCTTTCCAGGTGCGCAGAATGATCGCGTAACCGGCCACGCCGCCGATGATGCCGAGAATGGCGGCGCCGAGATACAGCGAGGTGACGGCGTGGGCGGAAAGCAGGACCTTCTTGGGCGCCGACTTGGCATCCTTCCACACCTTCGCGGGGCTCGCGCCGCGCACGACTTCACCGACGAAGTAGCACGAAGAAAGGTGCACGGGAGCCGTCAGCGGGGTGGAAAGAAACTGCAGCGCGATGCAGAGCAGGATGTTTCCGCGCACCAGCAGCGCCGCGATGCAGGCAAAGACCGACTGCGCCGGAAGGAACGGGACGATGGTGATGGGGAAACCGACCAGCCAGGCGCGGGCCAGGGAGCCGGCGGTGGGTTGCCACAACGCCTTGTTCAGGATGCCATCACCGAGCCAGCGGTGCACCCGCGTGCCCCGCATCCGGCTGCGCGAAAGCCGTTGTTTGTGCATCCAGCGCAGGATCCATAAGGGCAGTCTCACGGGGGGAAGCTCCAAAGTGCGCCCGTCTCTTCGGCGGCGTCAACACCTCGGTGCGCATTTGGGTAGCGATACGCAGCGGCGACGGGCGCCAAACCCCGTGCCCCGAGCAGGTGACCCTTCAGATCACCCTTCAAAGCGGCCGCACTGAAAGGTGGAGCGGCTTGTCCTCAAGCCGCTGCGGACGGGTTCGTCGAACGTCAGCCGCCCGGGGACGGGCGGCTCCACCCCTAACAACCGTTCCAGCTCAGGGCAGCACGCGCACCTTGATGTTCCGGTACATCACCTTGCTCTCCGGATCGTGTCCCTGGATGGCGAAGGTGCCGCGCGAGAGAAAGCGGCCTTCCATCTTCGGCGGCGGAGCCGGGGGCGTCGGCTCCGTGAAATCGACGATCTGCCGTCCGTTCACGAAGGTCTGAATGCGTTTCCCTTCCACCCGCACCACCATCGTGTACCACTCGTCGTCCTTTGCGGGTGCCACGAGGTTGTCCTTCACCGCATAGAGGCCGGCGCCCTTTTTCACGTCGCGGTGGGTGTTGTTCACCTGCACTTCATAACCCTTCGCGGGCCAGTTGGTTTCCTGATACTGCGTGTGGATGTAGACGCCGGAATTGCCCTTGGCGGCCGCCTTGATGTCGAGGCTGAGCTCGAAGTTCTTGAAGTCCGCTCCCGCGACCGGGCCCGTGTAGAAGAGGTGCGACTTCTTCCACCCGGCCGCCTTCGCCTTCGCAGCGTCGCTGAAGGTCACGATGCAGCCGTCCTCCACGGTGAAGGCACCTTTGTCCTCGCTGGCTTTCCAGCCGTTGAGCGACTTGCCGTCGAAGAGGAGCTGCCATCCGGCGGCTTTCTCCTGCGTCGAGAGGGTGTTATGGGCGGCGGGCGCCGCGAGGACGGAGCTCGCGGCCAGGCCGGCGAGGGCAAGCGATAACAGGATGGGTTTCATGGGTAGGGAAAAGGCAGGGCGACAGTAGCGCGCCGGCATCACGGCACAACAAACGAAACGTCGGCCGAGGTCAGTTTCACGTCGCCGGGCGAGACATCGTCCAGTTGCAGCACGAGGGTATTAAGGCCGGGACGGACGGCGGCCTGCAGGGTCGCGGCCGGCTTCACGAGCGTACCGTTGAGCCACGCGTTGCGGACGGGTCCGGCGATCGCGAACGTCGCCGGCCCGCCGGACGCCGCCTGGAACTGCGTGGCCGCAAAGAGGCCGCGGTTGTTGCCCCGATTGGGCACGATTTCCTCCACGACCCGGCCCGGCAGCACGCCGCTCGTGAGCGTCAGCACCGGGCGCCAATCCGACAGCGTGAGGTCGCCGGCGACCACGCGCTCGACGCCGAGATGCTGGTTCTGGCTGACGACAAGGTAGAGCTGCCACGCCCGTGCCACGCCGCCCTTGGCCGCGTCGTAGTCTCCCGGCTTGCCCAGCAGGGAGAGGAACTTGAAGAGGTCCAGGCGCTCCTCCGGCAGCAGCGCGTCGACCAGACCGGCGGGCATCAGCGAGCCGACGCTCGTGCGCCGCACGATGTTCTGGGCGGGGATCGAGACGTCCCGGTTGGCCGCGTCGCGCAGCAGGACCTCCGCCGCGGTCTCGCGCACGATCATGCCGTTGTGTTCCTGCCCGTCGCGCGTGGCGATGAGGGCCGAGTGGTAGCCCTCCTTGATTTTCGCGTTGGGATACAGGATCGATTCGACCAGGTAGTCCGGGGGAGCGCTCGCACCGATGCTGGTGAGATCCGGGCCCAGTTTGCCGCCCGCTCCTCCGATCGCGTGGCAGGCGACGCACGCCAGCTCCGCCCGGCGGTAGATGTATTCCCCGCGGGCCGCATCGCCCTTTGCCAGCGCCTCGCGCGCGAGCGCCTGCAGGCCCGCCGCATCGAGCTTCACGTCGGCCAGGGAAAGTCCGGCGTGGCGCACAAGCACCGGCACGAGCGCCTGGTGCTGGGTCCCTTCGCGCGCGGGGCGCAGCCCCGCCCGGGCCGTCGCCGCCGGGATCGCCGCCGTCTCGAGTTCGCGGGCGAGCCGCGCGCTCACGCCCCGGATGCCCAGGAGCGAACGCCAGAGTTCCTGCGCTGCCGCCTCGTCCGTCGTGGCCCGCAACACCGCGAGCACCGACGGCACCGCGGTGGGCAGCTCGAGCCCCGCCAGCGTCACGACCGCCGCCCGACGCACAGCCGGCGGGGAGCGCTCGCCCGCCAGGTCCTGCAGCGCCGCGAGCACCGGCGCCCCGCCGATATCGCGCAGCGAGGCGAAGGCCGCCGCGCGATCCGCCGCCGACGTCGCGGGCGCGCCAGCCAGCTCGACCAGGCGCGGGACCAGCGAACCCAGCTTCCAGATGCCCGCCAGCTGCACCGCGGTCGTGCGCACCCCCGCGTTGTTCGAGCGCAGCAGCTCGCCGAGCGCCCCCAGGTCGCCGGCGGGTTTCACGGCGCGCAGGCGG
>ERZ761602.6410-NODE-6410-length-13177-cov-7.685185_pt1 | contig 13177 bp, 11 predicted proteins | sample MGYA00512165_ERZ761602 | MGnify/ENA primary metagenome ERZ761602 (study PRJEB28899, sample SAMN02445085) | bioreactor sludge metagenome | biome: EBPR sludge; isolation source: Thorneside wastewater treatment plant | place: Australia: Brisbane, Thorneside...
AGCTCCTCGCCGTCGATCTTGACGGTGGTGCCCGAGTACTTGCCGAAGAGGATCTTGTCGCCGACCTTCACGTCCACGGGGGAGAGCTTCCCCTCGTCGTTCTTCTTGCCGGGGCCGACGGCGAGCACTTCGCCCTGGTCGGGCTTCTCGGCGGCGGTGTCGGGGATCACGATGCCGGAGGCGGTCTTGCGCTCTTCCTCGAGGCGCTTGACGATCACGCGGTCGTGCAAGGGACGAAGCTTCATGGATTCACTCCTCGATCAGTTGGGTTGTTTCGGACAATCGACCGGGGAGGGCCCCCGGCGGAAATCTGGCGGGTAGTAGCACTCACCCGCAGCGAGTGCTAATAGTAGGCGCGAGGGGGCCGGATTTCAAGCGCCGCTGCCGCGATAAATCACCATGGGAAAGGCGACCCGGGCAGGGGCCTGCAATTTATTCAATCAATTTCAATCGCTTGTAAGTTAGCGAGCGATGACTTTTGGCTCAGCCCGTGCTCCACGCCCGGGGCCGCCGCATCCCCGCGATCTTGCAGGCCTGACCGGGATAGCCGTAGGGAAAGAGCTCGAAGAGGCGGTTGCGCGCCCCCGGCCCCAGGCGCTCCTGCAGGTGGCGGATCACGAAGCGCGCGTCCGCCGACACCTGGTGCTCCTCGTAGAAGGCCCGCATGAAGCGGATCACGTCCCAGTGGTCGGGCGTGAGCTCCAGGCCCTCGCGGCCGGCGAGCGCCCGCGCCACGGCCTCGGTCCAGGTGGCCGGATCGACCAGGAAGCCTTCCGCATCCCGAAGCGGCATCTCGATGGCATCTTCCATGGGCCGATCCTAGCGGGTGGCGTGTGCCGGTCAATGCCTCCAAAGAGGGAGGCTTGCCCAGGCGGGCTCGCCCGGGCAGGTCTTTGCAAGCGCGCCCGTCACCGCTACCCTCGGCTCGCCCCTCACCCGACGACCGGCCCCGCGCCGGCAATCGCCATGACCCTTGCCCGGCCGCTCGCCCTCTTCGTCGCCGCCCTCGCCCTCGCCGCCTGCTCGAAGAAGGCCCCGGAGCCGCCCAAGGCCGCCGCCAAGGAATCGGCCACCCCCGCGAGCGCCGAACCCGCGCCGCGCAAGGACTACAAGGAGCCGCCGGAGGACGTCCTTCGCAAGATGTTCTTCAAGGCCTACCCGGCCATCGACGAGAAGGGCGGGTTGCCCGTGACCGTGACGGCCTCGGGCCAGTCCGGGACGATCCGCATCAAGCTCTACGAGGTCCACAAGCGCGAGTGCCGGCTGCTGGAGGCGACGTCGTCACCGCCCGGGATGTGGGAGTGCTCCGTTCGACTGCTCGTCGACTACTACTGGTCCCACAAGAAGCCCAAGGGTCCCGGCGAGGACAACAAGCGCATCTCGGTCATCCAGGCGGCGAACGGCGATTGGCTGGACTGCACTCACGGCGATCCCAAGCCCGCCGAGTGCAGCACCCGCCGCCGGAGCAAGCCGAAGTCGTGAAGGCGCGCTAGAGGCGGATGCCCGCCCCGCGTCCGAATTGCCAGACGAGCCGGCGATCCTTTCCCGGCTGCACCGGCGCCGCCAGGTGCGGGCACGGCGGGTTGCGGTAGCCGCCGGCCTCCAGCGTCTCGTCCTCCGCCGTCTCGGCCCACAGGCCACCGCGCACGGGCCGGAAGGTCCACTGCACGTAGCCGGACCGCCCCGCGGTCTCGATCAGCTCGTCGCCGTCAGGCACCTCCGCCACCACCGGCGGCTGGCCCTCGATCAGCACGGGCGGCTGGCCGAAGGCGTTCATGCACTCGAAGGATTCGCGCGCCGTGCCGCCGGGACGGATGAAGGGCCGCGCCTCCTGCCGTGCAAGATCCCACGCGCCCAGCTCCCAGGCCACCTCGAGGATGGCGTGCTCCAGGTCCTCGTGGCGGTCCCAGCGGTCGTTCACCTGCAGCGCCGAGCTGGGCACGGGCTGGTAGGCGACGACGTTGGCGTCCGTCACGTCGGCGAGCTTCGTCTCCACGAAGCCGTGCCAGTGCAGCGTGAGCACGACGGGCGTGTTGGCGTAGGGAACCGCCGCGACGGTGACGCCCACCAGCGGCAGGCGGTTCGCGACGAGCTGGGACTCGATGGGATCGAGCAGTTTCATGGAACGGGTTCCTCCTTCGGTCGAGTGTCCAATCGGAAAAGGAAACGCGCGGGCTTCGATGAGGCTGCATGCAATCTTCGTGCGCGGCCCGAATCTTCCATATCGCCGGCGGCCCGTGTTGCTAGCAGCCGATGCGCGTGGATGCCAATGGGCGGCCCGAAGCGCCGCTAGAATGGCGCGTTCCCCACCCGCCGGACCTTTCGTGACCCGCAACGACGATCTCGTCGCCCGATCCCTCGCCGCCGTCTGGCACCCCTGCACGCAGATGAAGGCCCACGAGCGCTTCCCGCTGGTGCCGGTCGTGCGCGGCGATGGTGCATGGCTGGAGGACGCGGAAGGCCGTCGCTTCGTGGACGGCGTGAGCAGCTGGTGGGTCAATCTCTTCGGCCACGGCCATCCGCGCATCAAGGCGGCCATCGCCGGGCAGATGGACCAGCTCGATCACGCGATGCTCGCGGGCTTCACGCACGAGCCCGTCGTGCGCCTGTCGGAGCGGCTCTCGGCCCTCGCGCCCGGCAAGCTCGGCCACGCCTTCTACGCGAGCGACGGCGCCTCGGCCACGGAGATCGCCCTCAAGATGGCGTTCCACCACTTCGCCAATCGCGGGCGGCCGGGCAAGAACCGCTTCGTCTCGCTCGCCGGCGGTTACCACGGCGAGACGGTCGGCGCGCTGTCGGTGACCGACGTGCCGATCTTCCGCGATGCCTACGCGCCCCTGCTTCGGCCGGGCCTGCAGGCGCCCTTTCCCGCGCGCTTCCACGGCGACCGGGAGTTCTGCTGCGAGCCGTGCGCGGTGGAGGCGGCCGGAGCGCTCGCGAACCTCTTCGAGCAGGAAGGCCATTCGATCGCCGCGCTGATCCTGGAGCCGATGGTGCAGGGCGCGAGCGGCATGCGCATGTACCACCCGGAATACCTGCGGCGCGCCCGGGCCCTGTGCGACCGGCACGAGGTGCTGCTGATCGCCGACGAGATCATGACGGGCTTCGGCCGCACGGGGACGATGTTCGCCTGCGAGCACGCCGGGATCGCGCCGGACCTGATGTGCCTGTCCAAGGGCATCACGGGCGGCTTCCTGCCCCTGTCGTGCGTGCTCGCGACGGACGCGGTGTACGAGTCCTTCTACGACGATCGCACCGCACGCGGCTTTCTGCACTCGCACTCCTACACGGGCAATCCCCTCGCCTGCGCGGCGGCCAACGCGGTGCTGGACCTTTTCGACGAGGAACGCGTGATCGAGGCGAACCGCGAAAAGGCGGAGCTCTTCGACATCATCGCCGCGCCCCTCGCCAAGCACGCCGCGGTGCATGACTGGCGGCGCCTCGGCATGATCTGGGCCTTCGAGGTGGACACGGACGAGTCGGATTTCCCGCGCCTCGCGTTCGAGACCGCGCTGGAAGACGGCGCGCTCCTTCGACCCATCGGCCGGACCGTCTATTTCATGCCGCCCTACGTGATCGACGACGAAGCCTTCGCGCGGCTTGTGAAGGCCGGGATCACGATCGCGCACCGGTGGGGGAAGAAATGAACGGGGTGGCGATTCGCTGTTTGCAAGGCGCCTTCGCAACCGCCGCGCTGCTCGCCGCGTCGATCGCTCCCCTGCCCGTCCGCGCGGAGCTGCCCCCGCCCGTGCGCGAAGCGCTCGCCAAGGCCGGCATTCCCGATTCCGCCGTCGGCGCGGTGGTCGAAGGCGCGAACGACGGCAAGCGGCTCGTCGCCCACCAGCCGGACCGGGCCTTCAATCCCGCGTCGGCCATCAAGCTCGTCACCACCGCCGCGGCCCTCGACGTGCTGGGTCCCGCGTTCACGTATCGCACCGAGGCGCTCGTCACCGCGGAGGTCGCCGGCGGCGTGCTGGCGGGCGATCTCGTCCTCAAGGGCGGCGGCGATCCCAAGCTCACCTACGAACGGCTGTGGCAGCTCGTCCGTCACCTGCGCGCGCGCGGCCTGCGGGAGATCCGCGGCGACCTGGTGCTGGACCGCGGCTACTTCGCGCCGATGCCCCACGATCCGGCGAAGTTCGACGGCGAATCGCGGCGCGCCTACAACGTCGGGCCCGACGCGCTGCTCGTGAACTTCAAGGCGGTGGAATTCCGCTTCGTGCCCGATGGCGGGGGCGTGCGCGTGTTCGCGGAGCCGGACTTTCCGTCGCTCGAGGTCGCGAGCCGCCTGAAGACCGTGAAGGAACCTTGCGGCAACTGGCGGCGGGGCCTGAAGTACGCGATCGACGAGAACGGCCTCATCGCGACGGCGGAATTCACGGGCACCTACCCCGAGAGCTGCGGCGAGAAGTCCTGGTCGCTTTCCGTGTATTCGCCGGACCACTACGCCGAAGCGCTCTTCCGCTGGCTGTGGAGCGAGGCGGGCGGAAAGCTGCTGGGCAAGGTGCGATCAGGCGCGGCTCCCGCGAACGCGAAGCCCTTCCTGCGCTTCGAGTCCGAGCCCCTCGCGCAGCTCGTGCGCGACATCAACAAGTTCTCCAACAACGTGATGGCGCGGCAGGTGTTCCTCTCGCTGTCGGCGGAAAAGGCCGGCGTGCCGGGCAAGGCGCAGGCGAGCGCGAAGATCGTGCGCGAGTGGATGGCGGCCAAGGGCATCGCGGCGCCGGAGCTGGTGCTGGAAAACGGCTCGGGCCTTTCACGGGCCGAACGCATTTCCGCCGCCAATCTCGCCGCCGTCCTTCGCACCGCGTGGGCCGGGCCGACGATGCCCGATCTCATGGCCTCGCTCTCGCTCTTCGCCGTGGACGGCACCTTCAAGCTGCGCAACGGCGCGTTCGCGGGCCAGGCGCACCTGAAGGGCGGGACGCTGACGGGCGTGCAATCCGTCGCCGGGATCGTGCATGGCGCGAAGGGCGAGCGGCGCGTGGTGGTGATGATCGTGAACCACGAGAACGCGGGGCGGGCGCAGGGTGCGCTGGATGCGCTGGTCGCGTGGGCTCAGAACGGAAAATAGCGGGACGGCACGCCCCGCCGCGGTTCAACCGCCGGTAAGCCGCGAGACCGCCTTCGCGAACCGCTCCAGCGTCGGTGACAACGCCCCCGGCTCGAGCGCGACGTCCAGCAGGTGGAACTTGCCGCGTTCCCGACCCGCCTTGTCCAACGCACTCGCAAGGTCGGCTCGCGTGGCCACCCGGTGCCCCACGCCGCCCATCGCCGGCGCCATCGCGGCGAAATCCCAGGTGCCCAGCGCGTTGTAGCTCGCCTGCGGGCGGAAGGCCTTGAGCATCCCCCAGCCGCCGTTGTTGAGCACGACGACGATCGGGTCCCAGCCGTGGCGCGCGCAGTGGCCGAGCTCCAGGCCCGTCATCTGGAACGCGCCGTCGCCCACGAGGATCACGGGGCGCCGCCCACTCGCGGCCTGCACGCCCAGGCCCGCGGGCACGCCGAAGCCCATGCTCGCGTAGTAGCCGGGCGCGACATGGTCCGTGCGCACCAGGTCCATCGCGGTGAAGAGGCAATCACCCACGTCGGTGGCGACGGGATGGCGGCCGTGGGTATCCATGAAATCGTTGAGGGCCCGCGCGACGTCGAGGGGCTGCACGGGGTTGCCATCACGCGGCAGGCCCCGCGGCGCTTCCACCGGCGCGACGGGGCGGGCCTGCGCGAGGGGCCGTGCGCGATCGAGCAGCGCCTGCACGACGGCGGCGAGCGGCAGGTCCTCGTAGGTGTGGAAGCCCAGCGTCACGCGGCCATCGACGGCGCGGATGGCATGGCGCAGGTCCACGCGGCTCGCCGAGACGCCGAAGTTGGTGTCCGAGACGATGACGCCCAGCATGAGGAGCGCGTCGGATTCCTCCACGAGCGCCGTGACCTCCGCCGTGCCCGCGAGGCCGAGATAGGTGCCGACGAGTGGCGCGTCGTCGCCTTCGAGCAGGCCCCGGCCCATGAGCGTGGTGACCACGGGAATGCCGAGCTTCCTCGCAAGCGTGGCCACCTGCGCTTCCAGCCCGAAGCGGCGCACCTCGACGTCCACCATGATGACGGGCGAGGCAGCGCGGGAGAGGCGCTCGAGCACTTCGTCCGCGCAGGCCGCGAGGGCTTCGGGATCGGGCGCGGGCTCGTTGGCCGCAGGCACGGCCGAACAGGGTGCGAGCACGCCGTCCCGCGGAATCTCGAGATACACCGGCTGCGAATGGCGGCGCGCGCTGCCGATCACGCGGGCGATGGTCTCGCCGGCGCGGGCCGGATCGTCGAGGCGCCCCTGGTCGCAGGTGACCTGTCGGAAGAGCTCGAATTGCGAATCGAGCGTCTTCACCTGGTGGTGCAGCAGCAGGCCCGAGCGCCGTTCAGCGGCACCCGGCGCACCGGAGATCACGACGACGGGGGATTTTTCCGCGTAGGCCGAGGCGACGGCATTCACGAGATTGAGCGCGCCCGCCCCGTAGGTGACGGCTGCCACGGACGGCGCGCCGCGGATGCGGGCGGCGCCATCGGCCGCGAAGCCGACGGAGGGCTCGTGGGATAGCGTGTAGAGCGGCAGGCGCCCGTCGGCCACGAGCGCGTCGAAGAAAGGCAGCGCGAAGTCGCCCGGGATGCCGAAGACCTCCCGCGCGCCGGCCGCGTGCAGGGCGCCCAGCAGCTCGCCCGCGACGGTGCTCACTTGGCGCGGCGCCCCAGCACGCCGAGCGCGCGCTTGAGGGTGGCGCGCGTGCGCGGAATCTCGATGGTGTCGAGCGTGTTCTTCACCCAGAGCGCGAGCTCCGTGTCGCCCTCGACCACGAGGCGGCGATTGAAGAAGAGCGTGTCGGGATCGGCCTCGCGCGCGGCGAGCGCGGCGTAGTCCCACGCGACGGCGCGGAAGCGAAGCGACGGTTCCGTGCCCTTGGGCACGGGACGAAAATGCCCGCCCACCACGCGGAACGCGAGTTCAAGGCCCGCGTCCTCCACGCTCACGACGAACGCGTGGCCCTCGAGGCGCTCGAGCACCTCGGCGGGAAACTTGCGGCGCAGCGTGAGATCGAGCCCGCGGGCGAAGGCGGCGCTCACGGGGCGGGCCGGCAGGCGGCTCGCGACGGCGCGCACGGGGCCGGGCAGGCGCGGGGCCTTGGGAGAACGGGCATCGATCACGGGCGGACCTCCTTCATGAACTGCAGGCCGGGCTTGCCGTGCCAGTAACCATCGCACGATTCGGCGACCAGGTGGGGCTGGAGCGAGTCGTTGGCCGCTTCGGGCGCGATGCGGCCGTCGAGCCTGTCGCGGAAGAGGCGCAGGACGTCGCCCGTGCCGCGGGACTGGGGCGAGACGCGAAGGCCCGTGGCGCCCGCTTCGCGCGTCTCGTCGAGGCGAGGCAGCAGGTTCTGCACCTGCGCCGATTGCGTCTGCACGCCGTTCAGCACGAGGAAGTGCTGGCCGTCCTGCGTGTCGAGCGCGAGGCCGTCCGGGTGGTCGATGCAGCGGAAGTCGCAGTGGTCCTTCTGCAGGTTGTGGTAGCGCGCCGTGAAGCAGCGGGCCGACACCGCGAGGGGCAGGCGACCGAACGCGAAGATCTCCGTCTCGATGCCGGCGGGCGCCTCGTCCACCACGGCCCGGATGCCCTCGCGCGACAGCTCGATCGGCGGCACCCAGCGCGTGGCGCCCATCTCGGCGAGCAGCGCGAGGGTGCCGGCGTTGTAGGCGTTGAGGAACGGCCCGGCCACGAAAGGCAGGCGGCCCGCGAGGCGGCTTGCCGCGGCCATGTCGTTCGCCTCGACGAGGAAGCGCCCGTTGTCCACCACGGCGTGCATCGTGCGCAGGTCCGCGTCGGTCTCGATGAGCTCGTGGGTGGAGAGCACCACCTCCTTGCCGGCGGCGGCCAGGCGCTCGCCGATCGCGAGCCAATCGGCCATCTTCATCTCGCGCCGGCGCGAGCAGACCGTCTCGCCGAGGTACACGGAGTCCACGGGCCAGGCTTCCGCCTCGCGGTAGAAATCCATCACCCGCTCGCGGGGCCAGTAGTAGAGCAGCGGTCCGAGGGAAAGCTTCATGGGGTGTCCTTCGCTAGCGCCAGGGGCGGTGGTAGGCGCCCAGCGTGCACTGGCGGCCTTCGGAGACCTGGGCGAGGTCCTCCTGCCACGAGGGCTTCACGCGGAAGCGATCGCCGGCTCGCGCGCATTCGTCGATCGCCTCGCGCCAGACGCGGGTGACCGTCTCGACATAGGCGGGGCTGCGCTGGCGGCCCTCGATCTTGATCGCCTTCACGCCCATCGCCGCGAGCGTGGGCAGCAACTCGAGCGTGTTGAGGCTGGTGGGTTCCTCGAACGGATAGTAGGTGTCGCCGTTCACCACGAAGCGGCCGCGGCACAGCGTCGGATAGCCCGGGTGGTCCTCGGCGCCGAATCGGTCGATGAGCACGCCGCCCAAGCGCGATTCGAGGCCCTCGGGCGAGTGCTGCCAGCGGATCGCCTTGGCGGGCGAGCAGCCGCCGTGGGTGTTGGGCGATTCGCCGGTGGCGTAGGAGGAGAGCGCGCAGCGCCCCTCCACCATGATCGAGAGGCTTCCGAAGCCGAAGACCTCGATCTCCACGGGCGTGCGGGCGATGACCTTCTCGGCCTGCTCCACGGCGAGCACGCGGGGCAGCACGGCGCGCTGGATGCCGAAGCGCTCGTGGTAGAAGTTGATGGCCTCGTGGCTCGTGGCCGATCCCTGCACGGACAGGTGCAGGCGAAGCTGGGGATGCGTCTTCGCGGCGTAGGCGAGCAGGCCCGCGTCCGCGACGATGATCGCGTCCGCCCCCAGGTCCGCCGCGCGGTCCACCGCGGCCTGCCACTTGCGCCACGTGCCGGGCTGCGGATAGGTGTTCAGCGCCACCAGCACGCGGGCGTTGCGGCGGTGCGCGTACTCGATGCCTTCGCGGATCGTGCGGTCGTCGAAGTTCAGGCCCGCGAAGTTGCGCGCGTTCGTCTCGTCCTTGAAGCCCAGGTACACGTCGTCCGCGCCCTGGTCGATGGCGGCCTTCAGGGCCGGGGGCGTGCCCGCCGGGCACACCAGCTTCATCGCCGTCGCCGGCCGGGGGGAAAGGGGGATCACCTGCGCCATGTTTTCTCGGTCCCAAGAATTCGCCCGCAGGGGCGAGCGGGCAGGCTAACCGCGGGCCCCGCGCCGCAGTTGAGGCAGGACAAGAAACGACCGAAAAGACCCCGGGGCTACCCCGAAAGGGGGAGAAAGGGGACGCTTCCCGGCGGGGCCGCGCAAGCGGCCCCAAGTGCCATAGGGAAGCGTCCCCTTTCTTCCTAGGGAAGCGTCCCCTTTCTTCGTCCTATCTCGCCACCTTTCGCATCACCGTCACCGCCCCGAGCGCCGCGAGCACCGCCAGCCCGAAGGCCGCCGCGATCCCCAGCGGCACGAGCGTCGTGGAAATGACGAGGAAGAACGCCGTGAATCCCGTGAGCCCCGTGACGAAGCCCCGCAGCAACCGGGCGAGCGCATCGGGCCCGTAAAGCGCCAGCGTGAAGGGCGGCATGATGGACCCGGTGATCGGCACCGACAGCAGGATGCCGCTCACCACGGGCCCGAGCACCTGCGCGCCCAGCAGGATGGCGGTGGCAAGCGCGAGCGCGGCGCCGAGGCGAAGCCACAGCTCGACGGGCGGGATCGCGGGCATGGAGGCGGCGCCCGCCGGCCGGGGAAGCACGAGAAACGCAATCAGCAGGCCGCCCGCCGCGAAGGCAAGCGCCACCAGGGGCGCCGACACGCCCGCCACCGCGACCACGAGCTGCCCCGCGCCTCCGCCCACCAGGCCGTACAGGCACCAGCCCGCGAGCAATCCCGCGACGACGCCCGCGCGCCGCCCGACGAAGGAAAACGTGGTGAGGTGCGCGGCCTGCCCCGCCACGGCCGCCATCGTGACGAGCGCCGATTTCGCCGCGAACTCCGGCCCCAGGTCGATCGCGAGGAAGAGCGTGATCGGCCCGCCGATCAGCGGAAAGCCGCCGAGATAGCCCGAGACCGCGTGGCCCCACTTGCGGGCCGCGAGGCTCGCGAGCCAGACGGCGAGCGGGACGAGGGCGAGCTTGAGGAGCGTAGCGGCGGTCATGTGAAATGGGGCGAGATGGGGACGCTTCCCGGCGGGACCGCGAAAGCGGTCCCATGTGCCATAGGGAAGCGTCCCCATCTCAAGGGAAGCGTCCCCTCCCTATCGATTCGCGCCCGCGACGATCCGGTATTCGTACAAGCGGCACTCGATCGCGCCGTTGTAGAGGGGCGTGCGCCTGGTGGCGGCGAGGCGGATCAGCTTGGGCAGGTCGGGATCGCCCGAGAAGATGTACGCGTTCCAGCCGGCGAACTTCTGCTTGAGCAGGTGCCCGAGCTCCGGATAGAACTTGTCGAGCGCTTCCTTCTCGCCGATGCGAACGCCGTAGGGCGGGTTGGTCACGATGAAGCCCGTGGGCTCGGGGGCCGAGAGCTCCAGCAGGTTCGCCTGCTTGAGCTGCACGACGCCCTCCAGGCCCATCTCCTTCAGGTTCGCCTTGGCCTGGTCGAGCATGCGGCCGTAGAGGTCCGAGCCGTGGATGGAAAGGGGCACGGGCGCCTTGCCCCGCGCGCGCGCCTTGTCGCGAAGGCGTCCCCACGCGGCCGCGTCGAAGCGCGTGAGCTTCTCGAAGCCGAAGGCCCTGTCGCGGCCCGGCGCGAGATCGAGGGCCATCTCCGCCGCCTCGACGAGGATCGTGCCCGCGCCGCACATCGGGTCCAGGAACGGCTCGCCCGGCTTCCACCCCGACAGGCGGATCAGGCCCGCGGCGAGGTTCTTCTTGAGCGGCGCTTCGCCCACCTGCTCGCGCCGGCCGCGCTTGAAGAGGGGCTCGCCGCTCGTGTCGAGGTAGAGCGTGCACCACTTCGCGTCGAGGAAGACGTGGATGCGCACGTCGGGCTCCCGCGCGGCCACGCTGGGCCGGCGCGCGAGGGATTCGCGGAAGGTGTCCGCCACCGCGTCCTTCACCTTGAGGTTGATGAAGTCCAGGCTCTTCACCGGCGCCTTCACGCCGTTGGTGTCGACCTTGATCGTGCGATCGACGCTGAAGTGGGCATGCCAGCGCACGCGCCGGGCCCCTTCGTAGATGTCGTTCTCGTTGCGGAACTCGAAGTGCGCGACGCGCCACAGGACGCGCGTGGCAAGGCGCGACTCGAGATTGACCGCGTAGCAGAGCTCGAAGGGCCCCTCGAAGTGCACGCCCGCATCGCCCGTGACGCAATTCTGGGCGCCCAGGGCGGAGAGCTCCTCGGCCAGCGGCGCCGACAGGCCCCGAGGGCAGGTGGCGAAGAAATGGCCCGGCCCTTCGGCCTTGCGGGTGATCGTGACGGTGGGCGAGGCACCCGGGCGGCGCAGCGTCGCCATGGTCAGGCCCTCCCCGGTGCGGCGGCGGGCGAAGGCGCCGCGCCGTAGAATGCCGGGTTCCGGAACGAAGGCGGGATGGGATCGTGGAGCGAATTCAAGGGGGGATGGCGGCGGGCACGGAAGGAACTTTCCCCCGGGGCGCCGCTCTACGCGTTGGCCAATCGCGATTCTACGGCATGACCCCTTCCGCCCTTCCCGCGCGCCTCGCGGCCGCCTTCGTCCTCGCCTGCGCCGCGCTCGCGCTGCCCGCGGCCGCCGCCCCCGCGCGCACGGACCACGTCGAGGCCCAGCTGCATGCCGAGCGCGTGGCCGCCGCCCCGGGCAAGCCCGCCACGGTGGGCCTGCGCCTCAAGATGAAGGAGCACTGGCACACCTACTGGAAATCCCCGGGGGATTCGGGCCTTCCCACCAAGGTGCGCTGGACGCTGCCCGAGGGCTGGAAGGCCGGCCCGATCCAGTGGCCCCACCCGGAGCGCCTGCCGTTCGGTCCACTGGTCAACTACGGCTACAGCGGCGAGACGGTGCTGCTGATGGACCTCGTGCCGCCCGAAGGCGCGAAGCCCGGCCCCGTCGCCCTCAAGGCCGATGTGGACTGGCTGGTGTGCGAGGAGATCTGCGTGCCCGAGAAGGTCACGCTCGATCTCGCGTTCGCCGTGGCCGAAGGCGATCCGGCGCCTGCCCCCGCGGAGGCCGATCGCTTCCGCAAGGCCCGCGCCAGCCTGCCGGTCACCTTGGCCGACTGGAAGGCCGAATCGACGATGGCCGGCGGCCAGCTCACGGTGCGCGTGATGCCGCCGGAGGGCGCCGTGGCCCCGGGCAAGGTCTTCTTCTTCGCGGACCGCGAAAGCTTCATCGAGCACGCGGCGCCACAGCAGGTGGTGCGCGATGGAGCGGGCTTCCGGATCAGCGTGAAGCTCGCCGAGCCGATCCTGAAGGACGTGACGGCCGCCACCGGCGTGATCGTCGCGGGCACGCCGTGGGCCGGGCAGCCGGGCCGCCTGGGGCTGGAGGTGGCCGCGCCCGTCGTGGCGTCGCTGCCCGCGCCCGCAACGCCCGTCCCCGTGCCGGACGCGCCGGCCGATGCCGCCGGCGGCACCAGCCTCGCGCTCGCGCTGGTCTTCGCGTTCGCCGGCGGGCTGCTCTTGAACCTCATGCCGTGCGTGTTCCCGGTGCTCGGCATCAAGGTGATGGGCTTCGTGCGGCACGCCCACGGGGATGCGAAGGCGCTGTGGATGCAGGGCGTCGTCTTCACCGTCGGCGTGCTGCTTTCGTTCCTCGTGCTCGCGGGGCTGCTGCTCGCGCTAAGGGCGGGCGGCGCGCAGCTCGGCTGGGGCTTCCAGCTCCAGTCGCCCGCTTTCGTCACGCTGCTCGCGGCCCTGTTCCTGCTGATGGCGCTCAACCTCTTCGGCGTCTTCGAGTGGGGCGCGTTCGCGCAGTCGGTCACGGCCAATCTCTCCGCGAAGGGCCGCTACGCCGATGCCTTCCTCGCCGGCGTGCTCGCGACGCTCGTCGCCACGCCCTGCACGGCGCCGTTCATGGGCGCCGCGGTGGGCTTCACGCTAGCGCAGCCCGCGGCCGTGTCGATGGCGGTCTTCGCGATGCTGGGCGCCGGCATGGCGCTGCCGGTGCTCGCGCTCTCGTTCTTCCCGAAGCTCCTGCAGAAGCTGCCCAAGCCAGGCCCGTGGATGGAAACCTTCAAGCAGGTGATGGCCTTCCCGCTCTTCGCGACGGTGGTGTGGCTCGCGT
>ERZ761602.6411-NODE-6411-length-13175-cov-17.283765_pt1 | contig 13175 bp, 8 predicted proteins | sample MGYA00512165_ERZ761602 | MGnify/ENA primary metagenome ERZ761602 (study PRJEB28899, sample SAMN02445085) | bioreactor sludge metagenome | biome: EBPR sludge; isolation source: Thorneside wastewater treatment plant | place: Australia: Brisbane, Thorneside...
ACCACACGCACAATATCTGGCAAATTTAAAATAATGACCCACTCTTGCGGGTCAAAGACATAACAAACTTGTGCAGCATTAGGGAGCAAATCATTTGTATTCAAGTCACTTCCTATTAAAAGAAAACGGTCTTCGTATGTTTTGCCTTGAAAGCCGATATTAAGTTGTTTACGAACTGTACTATGCGTCCCATCTGCGCCACATAAATATGAACCTTCTTTTTCTACAATTCCTTTTTTCGTTTCAAAACGAGCAACGATATGATTTTCTTTTTCAACAAAGTCAAGCAATTTATGTCCCATATAAACTTTGCCAAATTCAGTTAACTCAACCGCTGGTTTCAACACTCGCGTCGCAATATATTGTGGACATTGCAAGCGATATGGATGTTTTGTATCTTTGGCAATTACTTGATAATCAAAGTCTGCAATAATTTTTCGTGTTGCTCGTTCCCAATATTGCAATTGATTAACTTTATAGCCATGTTTAATAACATCATCCACAACGCCCCAAGTTTCAAATAATTCTAAAGTTTTCGGGTGAAATGTACTCGCGCGGATTTGTGTATTTAATTCCTCATCCGCTTCATAGACTTCGGCATGAATCCCTACACGAGCAAGTGACAATGCAAGTGAAAGACCCACAGGTCCAGCACCCACAATTAAAATCGGAAACTGATTACTGATCACTGATAACTCATGTCTTGTACTTGTTATTCTCTTTCCCCTGCATGTAAAATCCTTACCAATCTCTCTCGCATTGGAATTCCCAACATGCGGTCTGCTAAAACATTGGCGGGGTCTTTTTCTACAATTGTTCGGCGCACAAGTTCATCACGAGCTTTTAATTCCGCTCGTTTTTCCTTATCAATTGGCTTTGCATTTTTCACAATCTCAACCCACTTTTTGACATATTCCATCATCACAGGTTCAACTACCGATTTGAAATCTGCAAATGGTAACAATCCACAAATTGCAATTGGAGATAATGTACTACGAGTATATAAATGAATCGGATTGAACACTTTATAAGCAGGGTTTCGTTTCAACGTAATCCATGCTTGATTCATTTGTTCGTGATATTGATTCAGATGTTCAAAACTGGCGGGTGCATCATAACGTGGAAGAAAATCAACGTAGCAAAAAACATCAGGTGCAGTACCAAGTGCAAATCCAAGATGAGGCGCATCAATTTCATCATTCAACCAACAAGTTAAATGAATATTTGTAAATCCAGTTTCAGGTTTGCCAATCCATGAACGCACAATCCAATCCATTGGACTTTTATCACCTGTGTAAGTAAACATTGTGCCAACAGTGTTACCTTGCAAATCAGGAATATTTTCAATATCTTTGCATTTCAAATCACGCTTCAAACTTAAATTGGCATTGATGTATTCCCATGCTTGCTCACGAACATTTAACAAGTAATTAAAATTTTCAGTGTTATCAATTGGCTTACGAGAATCAAGCACATCTGCAAGTTGTTGAGTTGTATCGCTCATGTTTTCTCCTGTTTACTGATAACTGATTACTGTTCACTGATGATTGGTTCTGCCAAATGCCATGGTCTGCCATTCAACACATCGGTGCGATGCGAAACCATTTTGTTAACAGAAGCCGCAGGGTGAATCATTGCTGTTGTTAAACCATCATTTGCCATTGTCACAATTGGAACATTTATATTTCCATCAAACGGTCTATTCTTCCATTCCGTCCACAATGTAAAATCTTCGGTGATTGCATAAATGCCAGAATCTTTTTTGCTGGCAACAATTAAATTCATTCTATTTTCTGCGGCGCGTTCTTTGAAACCAAATTCTGTTTCCCATTTTTCTAAAATCATAGTTGGCACACAAACTACATCAACGTCTTTTAATGCCGTCAAACGAAATGTTTCAGGATAAATCGCATCATTGCCAACGATGATTGCCACACGCCCAAACTCTGCATCAAAAATATTTAATTCATTTCCTAACTTCGCCCAAGCATATCTTTCTGAATAATGTAATTGTGGTTGCTTCAACAAAATTTTATTTTTATCAAACATCACGCCCACATGTTGATTATCTTCAACAATCGAAGTAACAACAAAAGAATCTTTCATCGCGGATTGCAATGCACGAATCATTTCATTATCATTTTCTTTAAGATGAAATAACTCTGGCAAAACGATTAACTTAACTTGATTTGATTCCGCCTCTATAATATATTTTTTCGCCTCATCAATCGCTTCTTTTCCTTGACCTGAAACCTGTATCACCCCCGCCAACAGATTCTCAGCCCCAACTTTTTTCTTATTATCTTTTGGTTCGTCACCAATCGGTTTATATAATTCTGGTCGGCGAGATGTGAAAATATCTGTGCCATCAGGTCTTAATTTGTTATCAGCAAAATCAACTTCAATATCAGCAAATACAACGGCTTCACCTTTTTTCGACCCTTTGGCTAAAACCGTTCCATCTGGTGCCACAATTTGACTTTCACCTGCACCTTCGAGAAAACTTGGGTCAATTTTTAATTTCGCCGCAACATTTGCTCGCATTTCCTCTGGCACAAGTGACCCAACTTTATTCGCCGCTACTACATACACTTTATTTTCTGCCGCTCTTACAGGAATGTGCAATGAGGCTTCATCATGTGCGAATGAATTTAGACTGTTCAACAAGATTTGAGGTCTTCTAACAGCCAATGATCTTGCAACTTCAGGGATGACTCCATCCATACAAGCATACATACCTACATCACCAATATTCGTAGAAAGAATCGGCGCGATTTCTGTTGCTTTTTCTAAAAAGTTATTTTCATTGCCCATCAAAATTTGCTTGTCATTGACTCCGACAACATTCCCCGCTCGGTCAAATAAAATATTCGTACCTGTTACTTTATTACTCAATCCGCCGTCCTCGGCTGGGCGTTTCATCGTCACATTGATTTTTATATAACAGGCATGTTCTTTTGCTTTTTTTGCAATTCCCTGAATAAACTCATCTTCTAATGTCACAGCCACACGATAACAATGTTCCGCGTTTTCATACCACGCAATGTGATTCACAAATTCAGGTAAAACCATCACATCTGGTTTATGTTTTGCCGCTTCGTCAATCATGCGAATACAAGTTCGTAAATTTGCTGAAACATCGGCAGTGACCGCAAATTGCACCGCCGCCGCTCGAATCTTGGTTTTCTTAGCCAAAAACTGCCTCCATGCCTAAATGTTATAACATTATGACAATATACCGCAGTAAAGCACTTTCTGTCAACAATGTGAGTGACTAATGCTCTCAAACTGATTTAATTTACAAAACACATATCTGAATATGCGCATAAATTTGGACTCACGTAACTATTTAATTACACTTAAGAATAAGATTTACTTGCCCTGTCAGAAATCTGACAGGGCATTTTTTTATAGAAAAGTGGGAAAATTCCCCTTTTGGGGAATAGCGAAAATACGAAAATTCTAATCTTAAAATTGTTGACTTTAATTTTATTCTATGTATAATGCGTTAAATCGGTAACGTTACCGGTATCGTTCTCTATACGCAACACAATTACTGATATGCCAACAAAAAAACGCACGGTCACTATCCAGGATGTTGCAAAGAAAGCAGGAGTATCTGTTTCTACAGTTTCGCGCGTATTAAACGGAAAGGCAGATGTGGCAGAAAATACGCAAGAAAAAATCCTCAGCGTTATCAGTAAGTTGGGATATACCTCTAACCTAGCCGCACGCAGTATGCGAAGCCGCCGGAAAGATTTGCTAGGTTTAGTCGTACCGGATATCGGTTTCCCTTATTCAATTGAAGTGATGAAAGGGATTAACCGAGCCATAGCAGAATCAAAATTTGATTTATTGGTTTACACCATGGGGGATGTGAAAAAATCTGGGGCAGTCATCCACGAACAACATTACGTTTCCTTATTAAATAACTCAATTACTGATGGCGTGATTATTGTGGCAAGTGCCGCGGCAGAATTTATTACCGATGCCCCCATCATTGCTGTTGACCCGCATGTAATAAATCCGAGTTATCCATCTGTACAAGGAACAAATTACCATGGGGCATTAGATGTGATGAATTACCTTTTGCAATTGGGACACAAACGCATCGGATTCATCTGCGGGAGACCTGAGATTGCCAGCGCAGAAAGACGGCTTACGGGATACAAAGATGCACTCAAAAAAGCAAGCATCGAAATTGATGAAACATTAATTAAAGATGGGGATTTCACAACAAAATCTGGTTATACATCCGCTTTAGAGTTATTGAAACTAGAAAACCCACCTACTGCAATTTTTGCCGCAAACGACCAATCTGCATTGGGTGTTTTTCAAGCCGCAGAAGAATTAGGCTTACACATTCCTGATGATTTATCTATTGTCGGGTTTGATAACATCGCAGAAGCCAAGTTTGTTGGGCTTACAACAGTTGACCAATTTCTTTCAGAAATGGGATACATCGCAACACAAATGCTCATCAAAATGGTCAACAATGAATCATTAGATGTTCAAGTTCACAAAATGCCAACCAGGCTTGTGGAGCGCACTTCATGCCGAGCATTAGAGCCTGTTCATTAATAATTATGGAAGTGTGCGTTATGTTTTTTTATTCATGTCGGTAACGCTACCGACAAATATAAAGGAGGTGGTTTGTTGCGCAAGATAAAAATTAAATAGCAGGCCTTCCAAACCTTTTGCGAAGAAGGAAGACCTGCACCAATGTGCGGAGAATTCTCCACACAAAATTAGTATAACTCATAACAATTATTCAAGAAGGAGAAGAAACATGCGTAAGTCAATTTTGTCAGTCTTAAGTTTGTTAATGATTGCCAGTATGCTTTTAGCAGCCTGCGGCGGTGGTTCCCCTGCAACCGAAGCCCCTGCTGATAGCGGTGGTTCCTCTGATAGTGGTGGTTCATCCGATAGCGGTGGCTCATCTGATAGTGGCGAAAAGCAAGTCCTCAAAGTATGGTCATTCACCAATGAAATTCTGACCATGGCGATTGCTTTTGAAGGTCAAAACCCAGATGTAGATGTTCAATTCACCATGATTCCTATGGATGCTGGTGAATATCAAACAAAAATCAAAGCCGCAATTGGTACCGCTGATGTACCAGATGTAGTCGCGTTAGAAGCGGCTTTCGTCAAAGAATGGGTAGAAGCCGATTTCCTTGCTGATTTAGGTGATTTATTACCTTTAACAGAAGAATTACAAACCTATCCTTCCGTAGTTGAAGTAGGTACCCACGAAGGTGTAACAAAAGCCTACTCCTATCAAGCAACTCCTGGTGCTTTCTTCTATCGCCGTAGCATTGCAACAGAATGTCTCGGTACTGATGACCCAGCCGAAGTTCAAGCTTTGGTCAACGATATTGAATCATTCCTTGAAGTTGCTGAAACCATCAAACAATGTAATCCAAATTACTTCACCGTTGGTACTTCTGGTGAATTGTTCAATCCGTTCCTCGCCAATCGCGCTCAACCATGGATTGTTGATGGTGCTTTGGTGATTGACCCACAAGTTGAAGCCTACATTGACTTCGCCAAATTGATGCGCGATAACGGCTACGAATCACAAGCCAATCAATGGAGTGAAGGTTGGTTCGCTGGTATGAACGACTCCCTCGTTGGTGCTGATGGTCAACCAAAGAAAGTCTTCAGCTACTTCTTACCCACTTGGGGCTTACCATACGTGTTGATTCCAAACTCTGGTGATACCGGTGGTGACTGGGCTATGATTAATGGTCCATTGCCTTATCAATGGGGTGGTACTTGGGTTGGCGCAATGGCAGACAGCCCGAACCTCGATTTAGCAAAAGAATTCGTTGCTTTCGTTGCGCTCAATGAAGAAAACTTAACCAACTGGGCAACCGGTGTGTACACCAACGAATACCTCAAAGCCATTGACCCAACTGTAGCAGATGGTCAAGCACAAGCCGCTGGTGACTTTGTTTCCAGCCAAGTTGTCGTTGAGAAAATCACTTCCTCATTTGACGGCTCTGAATTGTATGAATGGCTCGGTGGTCAAAACAACTACGAAGCCTTCGGCGTAGCCGCTCCGAATGTAAATGGTGCCTTGCTCACTGGTTCTGATGATGCGATTCAACGTGCACTTCAAAGTGCCCGTGACCAATATTTGAACGGCGAAATTGATAAAGCCACTATGTGGCAACAATGGTTAGACGTCGTTCGCAGTGAGTTCCCGGATTTAGTTATCCCTGAACCTCCACAATAGTAATTTGATATAAAACTTGCAGGTCAGCAAATGAATTGCTGACCTGCAAAAATCTTACGTACCAAAAGGAGATATGATGAAGTTTACAAAAATCAATCGGAATTATTACGGGTATTTTTTCATAGCCCCATTTATTATTGCATTCCTAGTTTTTGGCTTGTATCCCCTTTACAATACGTTATCACTTAGTCTTACAGATTACACTTTGATGACACGAAAAGGGGAATATATTGGATTGCAAAATTTCACGGTCTTATTCGCTGACCAACTCTTTTTGAAAGCAATTGGCAACACATGGCTGATTTGGTTATTGAACTTTATCCCACAAATCGGTGTAGCACTTTTGTTATCCGCTTGGTTTACAAACAATCGCTTAAAGATTAAGGGTGTAGGTATTTGGAGAGCTATTTTTTACTTACCCAATCTTTTGATTCCTGTCGTGATTGCCGCATTGTTTAATAGCTTCTTTTCGTTTTACGGACCCATCAACCAATTCATGGTCAGGTTTGGGTATCAAGCCGAAGCAGTACATTATTTACAGAATGTTGAAATTACTCGAGCAGTCGTAATATTTATTCAGTGGTGGATGTGGTTTGGACAAACAATCATCATTGTCATGGCAGGTATGACTTCTATCCCTGTGCATTTGTATGAAGCCGCCATGGTAGATGGGGCAAGTGCCGCGCAAATGTTTAGACGCATCACGCTTCCTTTACTTAAGCCAATCCTGATTTTTATTTTCGTCACATCACTGGTTGGGGGTATGCAAATGTTTGATATTCCATACCTGTTGACCGACGGTAGAGGCGCGCCGAGTAATTCCATTATGACAAACAATATCCTCATGTATATGAAGTTTGCAAGCAGTCGAGGTCATATTGGTGCCGCATCTGCAGTAGCAGTCTTAACTTTTATTATGACGACAATTTGTGCGTTGGGAATCTTTTTCGTATTGCGCGATAAAGATGATACCGTTACTAATAAACCAAAAAGAAGTTGGTTTAAGAAAAGTGAAACAAAGTAGGCTACCATGCTAAATAATTACAAATTCAACACTACTTTATTACGGTTTTTTATATACATTGTTTTGATTTTCTTACTCATCCTTATCGTTGTGCCGATTTGGATATTAATCGTGAATGCTTCACGTTCAACTGTAGAAATTCAACAAGGTTTAAGTTTGATACCAAGCACAAACTTGATTAATAACTATAACGTTTTAGAAAATAGAGGTCTTAACATGGTAAGAGGGTTTACCAATAGCTTCTATTTAGCGGCAGCATCTACCCTTGTGACTGTTTATTTCTCTATGCTAACCGCATACGGTATCGTCGTATATAACTTCAAAGGCAGACAAACATTTTCAAATTTCATCTTAGTATTGGTGATGATACCAACGCAATTAACCATTATTGGCTTCTTCCAATATATGTCGAGATTGGGTCTCACCGATAACTACGCCGCGTTGATTTTGCCCTTAATTGCAAATGCTGGCGGTGTATTCTTTAGCAAACAATATTTTGAATCTATGCTGATTCAAGATTTAATTGACGCGGCACGCATTGATGGTGCCAGTGAACTTAAAATTTTCCATACCATTATGTTGCCGTTGGCAGTGCCAGGTGCTGTAACGTTAGGCATCTTTGCATTCGTAGGTTCGTGGAACAACTTCTTTACCCCCTTTATCTTAATTACTTCAGTAGAAAAATACACACTGCCAATGTTAGTAAGAAGTTTACGTGGTGATGTATACCGTACAGAATACGGCGCGATTTATCTCGGTTTAGCAATGACGGTTATTCCTGTCATTATTATGTATGCCATTTTCTCACGCTATATCGTCAGTGGTATTGCCATGGGTGCTGTAAAGGAGTAACAAGTGAAGCATCATGCGATATGGATATTTTGACGACTCCAAACGAGAATATGTTATTGAACGCCCAGATACTCCCCTACCGTGGATTAATTACTTAGGTTCTGAAGCATATTTCGGAATCATCTCCAACACGGCTGGCGGATACTCCTTTTATCAAGATGCACGTCTCAGACGTTTAACCCGTTACCGATACAACAATGCCCCGCTTGACTCAGGTGGACGCTACATCTACATCCGTGATGATAAATCACAAACGCCTCATTCTGGACTTTCATATTGGTCGCCTACGTGGCAACCGACTCGCACTTCATTAGATAGGTACGAATGTCGTCATGGTATGGGGTACACCGTTATCAAATCTCAAAAAAACGGAATTGAGTCATCAACACGGTATTTTGTCCCATTAGGTGAATCACTTGAAATTTGGGAACTAACGCTCACCAATCAGCGCGACACACCTGCTCAACTTTCTATATTTTCATCTATCGAATTTAATTTGTGGGATGCATTAGACGATGCTTCTAACTTTCAACGCAACTATTCAATTGGTCAAGTAGAAATCGTTGATGAAGTTATTTATCACAAAACAGAATATCGAGAACGCCGCAATCACTTTGCATATTTTGCTTGTTCAGAACCATTGGCTGGGTTTGACACACAACGTGAAGCCTTCTTAGGTGCATATCGAGGCTGGGATTCACCTGCCGCGGTTGAAGCAGGCAAAACGTCAAATTCTGAGGCGCATGGTTGGCAACCGATTGGTGCACATCATGTCAAAATCCAATTAAAGGCGGGCGAACAAAAGAAAATCATCTTTGTATTGGGCTATCACGAAAACCCAAAAGATGAAAAGTTTGACCCTCCATATTCGCAAGTTATCAATAAAAAATATGTAACGCCGATTATAAAAAAATATCTTCAATCAAATATGGTTGAAAAAGCATTTCAAACATTGCAAAGTTATTGGGATGATTTGCTAAAGAAAATTGAAGTAAGCACACCTGATGAACACACAAACCGCATGGTGAATATTTGGAATGCCTATCAGGTGATGATTACATTTAACATGTCACGTTCGGCTTCGTATTTTGAATCTGGCATTGGACGCGGCATGGGCTTTCGTGATTCGAATCAGGATTTGCTTGGATTCATTCACATGATTCCAGAACGTGCGCGTCAGCGACTTTTAGATTTGGCGGCGACTCAATTGCCAAGTGGTGGCGCGTATCATCAATATCAACCTTTAACCAAACGCGGCAACAATGATATTGGTGGAAATTTTAATGATGACCCATTGTGGTTGGTCTTAGCAGTTTGTGCTTACATCAAAGAAACTGGTGATTGGTCTATCTTAAATGAAGCCGCACCTTACGATAATACGGCTGGCACAGAAGAAGCCTTGTATGGTCATTTGCAACGCTCGATTCAATATACGTTAGAGAGATTAGGTCCGCATGGCTTGCCGTTGATTGGTCGTGCGGATTGGAACGATTGCTTAAACCTAAACTGCTTTTCAGATACGCCCGGACAATCTTTTCAAACCACTACAAATAAAGAAGGCAAAGTAGCCGAAAGTGTTTTTATTGCAGGGTTATTTGTGTTGGCGGCAAAAGAAATGGCAGAGTTGACCAAAAAACTAAAAGAAGAAAAAGATTTTTCGTTTAACTTTCCTATTTCAGATGAAGATTACGATTGCCACGCCAAAACAATGGAAGAGACGGTTTGGAAACATGGCTGGGACGGCGAATGGTTCCGCCGTGCGTATGATGATTTTGGTCAGGTAATTGGTTCAAAAGAAAATGAAGAAGGCAAGATTTTTATCGAGCCACAAGGTATGTGTATTATGGCGGGGTTGGGGCTAGATAATGAACATGCTATACAGGCTTTAGATTCTGTCGGGGAACATTTAGCCACACCGCATGGTGTTGTTTTGCAACAACCAGCCTTTAGCAAATATTATTTGCATTTGGGTGAGATTTCGTCCTACCCACCAGGCTATAAAGAAAATGCTGGCATTTTTTGTCATACGAATCCATGGGTGATGATTGCCGAAGCGATGGCAGGTCGTGGTGACAAAGCTCATGATTATTACTTAAGAATTAATCCATCCAAACGTGAAGAGATTAGCGAATTGCATAAATGTGAGCCTTATGTATATGCTCAGATGATTGCTGGCAAAGATGCCGCCACACATGGTGAAGCAAAAAATTCATGGCTGACCGGCACTGCCGCATGGAACTATGTCGCCATTACGCAATGGATTTTAGGAATCCGCCCGACGTATGAAGGTTTACAAGTGGCACCCGTTATTCCGCAAGGTTGGGAAACGTTTCGCGCAAATCGAATGTATCGGGGAACACGATACGAGATTCACGTCCAGAGAAGAGGCGTGGGAAATCAAGTCAAACTAGAAGTGGATGGAAAATCAATTGAAGGAAATGTCATTCCATGTACTTCTGAAAAAAATAAAACAGTGCAAGTGAATATAACTTTAGGTGAATAGAGGACTTTCGCGTGACTGAGCAGAATTCAAAATTTCCGAAAGATTTTATTTGGGGTGCCGCAACGGCATCTTATCAAATTGAAGGCGCATATAACGAAGATGGTCGTGGGGAAAGTATCTGGGACCGTTTTAGCCATACGCCGGGCAAAACATTAGATGGTGATACAGGTGATGTGGCTTGTAATCATTATCATCTGTGGCGTGATGATATTAAGTTGATGAAAGGGCTTGGATTAAAAGCGTATCGTTTCTCTATTGCTTGGCCCCGCATTTTGCCGAGTGGCACAGGTAGCATAAACGAAGCAGGGATTGATTTTTACAGCAAACTTGTAGATGAATTGTTGGAAGTAGGTATTAAACCCTACGCCACTTTATATCATTGGGATTTGCCACAAGCTTTGCAAGATAAAGGTGGCTGGCCCTCTCGCATGGTGGTTGATGCGTTTGTTGAATATACAGATATTATCACTCGTGCTTTAGGTGACCGCATAAAAGATTGGATTACATTAAACGAACCGTGGGTTAGTGCGTTTGTTGGATATCAAGATGGACGCCACGCGCCGGGACATACGAGTCGAGACGAAGCCATACTTGCTTCTCACCATCTGCTTTTATCTCATGGACGCAGTGTTCCCGTCATTCGTAGTAATGTGAAAGATGCAAATGTCGGCATTACATTAAATCTAACGCCAAAAGTACCTGCTTCCCCTAGCATTGCAGATAAAAAAGCTGCATTTTGGGAAGATGGTTATGTCAATCGTTGGTTCTTAGACCCAATTTCCAGTCGCGGATATCCAGAAGATATGGTCAAGTCGTATAACAAAGACATGAGTTTTGTTCAGCAAGGCGACATGGAAGAGATTGAAGTTCCGATTGACTTTTTAGGAGTCAATTATTACACCCGCAATATTGCTCGTTCACAAGTTGTACCTGAAAAAGAAAATCATCCGCAAACTGTTTTTCGTGAAGGTCAAATCACCGAAATGGATTGGGAAGTGTACCCACAAAGTTTGTATGATTTGTTAGGGCGATTACATTTTGAATATAACTTCCCTTCTATTTATATTACTGAAAACGGCGCGGCATTTCCCGATGAAGTGAACGGAAATGGCGAAGTGCATGACCCATCTCGTGTAGCATACCTTCAAGGTCATTTAGAAAGTGTCCATAAAGCCATTCAAGTTGGCGTACCCGTGCATGGATATTTCGTATGGTCTTTGTTGGATAACTTTGAATGGGGATTTGGTTATTCCAAAAGATTCGGAATCGTGCATGTAGACTATAAAACACAAAAACGCACGTTAAAGTCTAGTGCCAAGTGGTATCAAAATAAGATACAGGAAAATCTTTAGATGGCTACTATTTCAGAGCAAGTTATTTATTTAGACACATCTCGCCCACTGGCTGAACGAGTCAAAGATTTAATCAGCAGAATGACTCTCGAAGAAAAAGTCGGCTTGATGAATCATCCTGCACATGGCATTCCGCGTTTGAATATCCCTGCTTATAACTATTGGAGCGAAGCCTTACATGGTGTTGCTCGAAACGGACGTGCGACTGTATTTCCGCAAGCCATTGGTATGGCAGCAACATGGAATAAAGAATTGATTCATAAAGTTGCTTCTGTTATTAGTGATGAAGGGCGAGCTAAATATCACGCCGCATTAAAGCGCAATGGATATACACAACAATATCAAGGTTTAACTTTTTGGTCACCAAACGTCAACATTTTTAGAGACCCACGCTGGGGACGTGGACAAGAAACTTGGGGCGAAGACCCATTCTTAACTGGTGAAATGGCGGCTGAATTTGTAAAAGGTTTACAAGGTGACGACCCGAAATATCTCAAAGCGGCGGCATGTGCAAAACATTATGCCGTTCATTCTGGACCAGAAAAAGATAGACACACATTCAATGCTATCGTCACAAAACGTGAGTTATATGATACCTACCTACCTGCTTTCAAAAAATTAGTTATAGATGCAAAAGTTGAATCAGTAATGGGTGCATACAACCGCACATTAGATGAAGTGTGTTGCGCCAGTAAATTATTGTTAGATGATATTCTACGTGGCGAATGGGGCTTTGAAGGTCATGTTGTGTCGGATTGTATGGCGTTATCAGATTTTCATCTCAATCACAAAGTCACGAAAGATGCGGCTGAATCAGCAGCACTAGCTCTGAAATATGGTTGTGATTTGGGTTGTGACCACGTCTTCAATGAAATTCCAGAAGCCATCAATCGTGGATTAATCACCGAAGCCGAAGTTGACCGCGCTTTAGAAAGAACACTCGGTACAAGATTCAAACTCGGCATGTTCGACCCACAAGAAGATGTTCCATTTGCATCTATTTCACCTGAAATTGTTGCATCGAAAGAACATCGTGATTTGGCATATCAAACAGCAACACAATCGGTCGTCTTATTAAAAAATAAAAATAATATTCTTCCGATTAAACCTTCTACAAAAAAGATTTATGTGACTGGTCCTACCGCCGCCAGCATGGAAGTTCTGCTCGGAAATTATTATGGCTTCAATGAAAAAATGATTACGATT
>ERZ761602.6415-NODE-6415-length-13162-cov-4.727092_pt1 | contig 13162 bp, 12 predicted proteins | sample MGYA00512165_ERZ761602 | MGnify/ENA primary metagenome ERZ761602 (study PRJEB28899, sample SAMN02445085) | bioreactor sludge metagenome | biome: EBPR sludge; isolation source: Thorneside wastewater treatment plant | place: Australia: Brisbane, Thorneside...
TCGACGAATACGACGCCGGCCGCCCCGACGTGATGTTCGTGATCCAGCGCGTGCTCGAGCGCCACGGCCGCCTGACCCTGCTGGACCAGAGCCGCGTGATCCGCCCGCACCCGGCGTTCCGCCTGTTCGCCACATCGAACACGGTGGGCCTGGGCGACACGACCGGCCTCTATCACGGCACGCAGCAGATCAACCAGGGCCAGATGGACCGCTGGAACATCGTGGTCACGCTGAACTACCTGCCGCACGACGAGGAAGTGAAGATCGTGCTGGCCAAGGTGCCGGCCTTCGACAACGACGAGGGACGCCGGCTGATCAGCGCGATGGTGGCGGTGGCCGACCTCACGCGCGCCGGCTTCATGGCCGGCGACATCTCCACCGTCATGTCGCCGCGCACGGTGATGACCTGGGCCGAGAACGCCAAGATCTTCAACAACGACGTGGCGTTCGCGTTTCGCGCGACCTTCCTCAACAAATGCGACGAGGTCGAGCGCCCGGTGATCGCCGAATACTACCAGCGCTGCCTCGGCACCGAGCTGTTCGAGGGCGCGCCGAAGCAGAAGCGCAACTAGCGCCCGGGGCCCGCCCTTGGCCAAGCCCGAGCCGCCGATCGAGATCTTCCGCCAGCTCACCGGCGCCGCCACGCGCGCGATCGCGCGCCGGCCCGGCCTCACGGTGGCGTTCTCGCCCGAGCCCTCGGGCGTGCACGGCGGCGAGGTGCGGCTGCCGGTGCCGTCGCGCGACCTGCCGGCGCGCGAAGTGGCCACATTGCGCGGCATCGCCGATTCGCTCGCGCTCAATCTGCGCCATCACGATACGAGGATGCACCGCAAGCGCCTGCCCGCGGGCACGATGGCGCGCGCGGTGTACGATGCCGTGGAACGCGCGCGCTGCGACGCGCTCGGCGCCAAGCGCATGGCCGGCGCCAGGCTCAACATGGCCGCGGCACTCGAGAGCCGCGCGCGCGACGAAGGCTTCGACCAGGTGACCGAGCGCGACGACACGCTGCTCGCCGAAGTGGTCTCGCTGCTCGCGCGCGAGGCCTTCACCGGCGACGCGCCGCCGCCCGCGGCGCGCCGCATGGTGGACGCGTTCCGGCCGTGGTTCGACGCCACCGTGATGCGCGACCTGCAGGGGCTCTCGAAGCTCGTCGAAGACCAGGACGAGTTCGGCCGCCTCGTGCGCCAGCTCATCAAGGACCTGCACATCGAGGACCCCGAAGAGCAGAACGCCGGCGAGGACGAGCAGCAGCAGGAGACCGAGGACGACCAGCAGGGCCAGGGCCAGGGCGACAGCGAGGACGGCGAAGACCAGTCCAGCTCCGCCGACGCCGCCTCGATGGAATCGATGGAGGCCGACGCCGGCGAGGACGCCGAAGGCGAGATGGAGGGCGCCGACGCCGAGATGCTCGCCGAGCAGGGCGAAGACGAGCCCGCCGGCCCGTCGCGCCAGCCGCGCCCCGACTGGCACGGCAAGAACCGCGACGACAAGGACGCCTACAAGGTCTTCTCGAAAGAGTTCGACGAGGAGATCGAGGCGCCCGATCTCTGCGACGCCGACGAGCTCACGCGGCTGCGCCAGAATCTCGACCAGCAGCTTTCGCATCTCCAGGGCGTGATCGCGCGGCTGGCCAACCGCCTGCAGCGGCGCCTGCTCGCGAAGCAGAACCGCTCGTGGGATTTCGATCTCGAAGAGGGCCTGCTCGATACGGCGCGGCTCGACCGCGTCGTCGTCAACCCGATGGACCCGCTCTCGTTCAAGCAGGAGAAGGACACCGAGTTCCGCGACACGGTCGTCTCCCTCTTGATCGACAATTCGGGCTCGATGCGCGGGCGGCCGATCTCGGTGGCGGCGATGAGCGCCGACATCCTCGCGCGCACGCTCGAGCGCTGTGCGGTCAAGGTCGAGATCCTGGGCTTCACGACGCGGGCGTGGAAGGGCGGCCAGGCGCGCGAGAAATGGCTCGCCGCCGGCAAGCCCGCCAATCCGGGCCGGCTCAACGACCTGCGCCACATCGTCTACAAGGCCGCCGACACGCCGTGGCGCCGCGCGCGCAAGAATCTCGGCCTCATGCTGCGCGAAGGCATCCTCAAGGAAAACATCGACGGCGAGGCGCTGATGTGGGCGGCCAATCGCCTGATCGCGCGCACCGAGCAGCGGCGCATCCTGATGGTGATCTCCGACGGCGCGCCGGTCGACGACTCCACGCTCTCGGTCAATCCCGGCAACTATCTCGAAAAGCACCTGCGCGACGCGATCGACTACGTCGAGAACAACACGGCGATCGAACTGCTCGCGATCGGCATCGGCCACGACGTGACGCGCTACTACCGCCGCGCCGTCACCATCGTCGACGCCGAGCAGTTGGGCGGCACGATGATGGAGAAGCTCGCCGAGCTGTTCGACGAGCAGGACAGCGGCCCCCGCGCCAGCGCCGCCCGCCGCCGCGCGCTGATGAATTGAGCGGCCGGCCCGGCCGTACCCAAGCTTCGTCTTCCTTTGGGACTGCGCGGGAGCCGCGGTACGGGCGCCCCCGTATTGCCGGGATGGCAAGCGCATCCTAGGTGAGACGCGTCACAGACGCGGCGCCGGGCCTGCCTAATGTGTGCCGGGGCCACGCTGCCCCGAGGGCTTGGAAAATCGCGTGGCCGAATTGCAACCCCGCGGCGGATCGGAATGCCGCCCGGGGAACGGGCCCGGATATCGCCCGTATGAGGCTGCGGTTGTCGTTCGTTCCCGACGCTCCGGCGAAGGAGGGAGACATGCGCTTCGCGGAATCCCACGACGAAGCCTGCCGCTATTGCGGATCCACGCGCATCGTCGTCTGGCCGCCCAGCTCGGCCGGACGATGCGCCGGCTGCTCGGACGAGGTGCGCGCCCACGAAGCGCGGCTCGACCGGCTCGCCGAACGCAAGCTCGGCCTCGCGCGCGCGGCCTTCGCCGCGGCCGCGGCGGAGAAGCGTGCGGCGGAGCGCGCGCGGGTGCGCGCCGCGCGCCGCGCCGCGCTGCTCGAGGCGGGCCGCGCCCGGCTCCGCCGCCTGCACGCGGCGCTGCTGAAGGCGCTGCCGCACCGCTCGCGCACCGCCCACAATTTCTGATGCCCCGGACCTAGGCCGCAGTCCCGCGCACGGGCGGAACCGTCTTGTCGCGCGTGACCATGAACGCGCGCGCCTCGGCGATCAGCCACTCGCGGAACGCCACGGCGGCCGGGCGCTGCGCCTTCTCGGGCAGGCAGACGACGTAATAGTCGTAGCGCGCGCGCAGCATCGGCTCGCGGGTCAGAGGCACGAGTCGCGACGTCACAAGATCGTCGTGCACGAGGCTGTAGCGCGCGAGCGCGACGCCCTGCCCCTGCGCCGCCGCCTGCAGCATGAGATCGGCCTGGCTGAAGCGCAGGCCGGTCGAGGGCGGCGGGTTGGCGACGCCGGCATGCTCGAACCAGCTCCGCCAATCGGTGCCGCTCGCATCGCGGTTCACGGTGCTGTCGTAGATGAGCGGAAGCCGGGCGATGCGCTGGGCGTCGAGTTTGCCCGGCTCGGCCTTGAGCGAGGCCAGCAGCGCCGGCTCCGCCACCGGCAGCACATAGTCGTCCATGATGAAATCGACCTGAAGCCCCGGATACCGCCCGGTGCCGAAGCGCAGCGCCAGATCGGCCTCGCTCGTGGTGAGATCGACGAGGCGGCCTTCGGCGTTCACCTGCACCTCGATGTCCGGATGCTGCGCGTGGAAGCGCGTCATGCGCGGCATCAGCCAGCGCGCGGCGAACGAGGGCAGCACGCTGATCACGAGCGTGCGCGCCGCCTCGATCTCCTCGAGGCCGGAAAACGCGCGCGTGATCTCCGCCATCGCCCGGCCCATCGCGGCGGCGATCACGCCGCCACGCTGGGTCAGCTCGATCTGGCGGCCGCGGCGAACGAACAGCGGAAAGCCCAACTCGTCCTCGAGCGCGCCGATGCGCTGCGACAGCGCGCTTTGCGTGACGTGCAACTCGTTGGCCGCCTTGGTGAAATTGAGGTGGCGCGCAGCCGATTCGAAGGCCCGGAGCGTGTCGAGCGAAGGCAGGCGTCGCATCTAGCGGCACCTATTAGCGGCGCTAATGGCAGAGGTTAGCAAATCTCGATTGTGCATCGCAGCGGCGTGCGCCATATCAATCTCACACAAACGAAAACGAGGCGTGCCGGCCGGGAAACTGCCGGAGCGTCTTCGAATACAAGGACACCGGAGTTTCCCCGTGAGGATCGTGCGGCTCCGAGCCGCGCGAAGGAGAGACGCCTGCATGACCAAACCGAACAAACCGAGCTGGCGACGACTTTGATTCGCCGCGCGTGACGCGCGCGGCCACCGCAGCCGCCGGACGCGTCCACGTTCCAATCCGACCCACATAACCCGAAATCCCGACCGGCGCCACACGCACGTGCGCGCCGGCAGCATCGGCATCTCCGCGCGCCGGCACCGCCGGCTGCGCGCGACGCCGCACGGAGACGACCATGTACGATTTCGTTCGCGCCACCGCCCGCGAGAATCCCGTCCAGATCGGCGACGGCTATGGCGAGCCCTGCCGCCATTGCGGTTCGACGCTGATCATCATCGCGCCGCCGAGCTCGTCGGGGCGTTGCGCCGTCTGCTCGCCCGAGGCGAATGCCTGGGTCGAGCGCCTCGGAAAAACGGCGCGACGCCGCGCGACGGCCCTCCGCGCTGCCTGAACCCTCATCGCGCCGCGCCGCCCCGGCGCGCGCCAACATCGAGCGAAAGCCATGTACTCCTATTCCAAGGACCCCACCCGGAGCGCGGCGCTGGCCGCGGCCTCCTCCTACGCTCAGGCCAGAGCCGCGCTGGCCGCCGCTTCCGCCTGGATCGCCGCGTCCTGGCTCGGCCGCGCCGCCACGGCGCTGCTGCGCGCGCGGCAAGAGCGTGTCGCCATCGACGAGCTGCGCGGCTGGGACGACCACATGCTGCGCGACATCGGCCTCGACCGGATGCACGTCGAGCCGGCCGTGCGCGGACTTTATCGCCCGCAGCCGCAGGACGCCGAAATTCCGCGTCCGCCTCCCCAACCTTCTTGCTAGGGGGCGGCGATGCGGGAACCCTTCGTCTCCTTTGCCTCGCCGGGCCGCATGCACCTCGCGCTGCGGACCCGGGCGGCGAACGACAACGTGCCGCCGGAGGCGATGTCGCCGCCGCGCCGCGCCGATGGCGGCGCCAGCACGCGCTGGTCTCTGATCAACCGGCTCGTGCTGCGCGCCGACGACGCCGGCGCCCGGGCGGCCAACGAGTTCGCGCCGCGCCCGGCGCGCAAGCTCCGGGCATGGCTCTGAACGCGATGGACGGGACCATGACCGTGCCGGCACCCACGAGAATTGCCTACGCCGACGCCGTGGCTGCATTCCCCACCCCGAGCACCGCGGCCGGCGCAGCGGAGGATGCGGGCTTGCCCTAGCCCGCATCGTCCGCGCGAGACGCCCGTCTCCTCCTCCCTCCCCAGGGCGTTTCGCGAATCCGAGGGCTGGGTCCGGTTGCGGTTCCTCCTGTCGCCGCAGCCGGGCCCGGTCGCTCGGCGTCGCTCGGAGTCGCTCGGCGAAGGCGCCGAGCTTCGGGCGAAGCAAAGCTTCGCCCTAAGCTCCGCGACTTCGCGGAGCGACGGCGATATTCGCCGGCCCGGATGCGCTCCCCGCCCCGAGCATCCGCGGCCGGCGCGTCGGCCCAACGGAGCACGCCCCTGCTCCGCGCGGCCGTGCGTGAGGCGCCCCTCCTCCTGTCAGGGCGCTTCGCGGCCAAGCGTGCCGGGTCCGGCGCGGTTCTCCTGTCACCGCACCGGGCCCGGCCGTTCAGCCCAAACGCCGAACATTCGGCGAAGCGCAGCTTCGCGCTGAGCTCCGCCTCTTGGCGGAGCGACGCGGAGCGTCGCAGAGCGCGGCCGAACGTGGGCCGCGCCGCGCGCATGACGGCGAACGCTGGGCCCGCTTGCCAACGCGCCGCGCCGCTTGTAACCCCGCTCCGGTCGGACAGGGCGGGAGGACGGCGATGGATCTGGGTCTCGGCGGCAAACGCGTGCTGATCACCGGCGGCTCGCGCGGCATCGGTTTCGCCTGCGCGCGCGCCTTCCTCGGCGAGGGCGCCGATGTGACGATCGCCGCCCGCGACGCGGCGCGGCTCGCCGCCGCCAAGGCGGAGCTCGGCGCCCGCGCGCAGGGCCGGTTCGAAACGGTGGCCATCGACATGGCGGCGCCCGGCGCCGCGGCGACGCTGGCCGCGGCCGTTCCCGACCTCGACATCCTCGTCAACAACGCCGGCGCGATCCCCGGCGGCGACATCCTCGCGGTCGACGAAGCCAAGTGGCGCGCGGCCTGGGACCTGAAGGTGTTCGGCTACGTCAACCTCGCGCGCGCTGCCTTCGCGCGCATGCGCGAGCGGAAGCGCGGCGTGATCGTCAACGTGATCGGCTTGGGCGGCGAGCGGCACAATTTCAACTACGTCGCCGGCGCCGCCGGCAATGCGAGCCTGATGTCGTTCACGCACGCGATGGGCGCCCACAGCACCGATCACGGCATTCGCGTCGTCGGCGTCAATCCCGGCCTCGTCGCCACCGAGCGCATGGAATTCCTGATGCGCACGCGCGCCAAGAACGAGCTCGGCGACGCCGAGCGCTGGAAGGAGCTGGTCGGCAAGCTCGACCTGCCGTTCGGCCGCCCGGCCTCAGCCGACGACGTGGCCAACGTCGTCGTGTTCCTGGCCTCGGACCGCGCCGGCTATATCAGCGGCGACGTCGTCCGCGTCGACGGCGGCGCGCTGCACCGCGGCCGCTGATCGCCATCGCGCCGTTTTCGTGCCGCATTGGCGGGGCTATAACGCCAGGCGGGAACAAGAAGCCGGACAGAAGGAGACGTACGGGATGAGCTTCAGGGCGCTGCTGCTGGAGGAGAAAGAGGGCAAGGTTTCGGGCGCGGTCGCGGCGGTCGACGACGCGAAGCTGCCGCCGGGCGACGTCAGGGTCGCCGTCGAGTACACGACGCTGAACTACAAGGACGGGCTCATCCTCGCCAACAAGGCCCGGCTGGTGCGGCAGTATCCGCACGTTCCCGGCATCGATTTCGCCGGCACTGTGAGCGACTCGAGCAATCCCGGCTTCAAGCCCGGCGACAAAGTCGTGCTGAACGGCTGGGGCGTCGGCGAGCGCCACTGGGGCGGCATGGCCGAGAAGGCGCGCGTCAAGGGCGACTGGCTCGTGAAGCTGCCGGCGGCGATTTCCACCAGGCGCGCGATGGCCATCGGCACGGCCGGCTACACCGCGATGCTGTGCGTAATGGCGCTCGAGGACCACGGCCTGAAACGGGACGCGCCGGTGCTGGTGACCGGCGCCGCCGGCGGCGTCGGCAGCGTCGCGACCGCGATCCTCGCCAAGCTCGGCTACAACGTCACCGCGATGACCGGCCGCGCCGACCAGGCCGACTATCTGAAATCGCTCGGCGCGTCGGCCGTCGTCGACCGAGCCGAATTCGCCAACGGGCCGGCGAAGCCGATGGATTCGACGCGCTGGGCCGGCGCGGTGGATACGGTCGGCGGCAAGGTGTTGGCCACTGTGTTGACGCAGATGGCCTACGGCGCCTCGGTCGCCGCCTGCGGCAACGCGGCCGGCGCCGACTTGCCCACCACCGTATTGCCGTTCATCCTGCGCGGCGTGAACCTGCTCGGCATCGATTCGGTGATGTGCCCCGGCCCGCAGCGGAAGGAAGCCTGGGCCCGCCTCGCGCGCGACCTGCCGCTCGACAAGCTCGACGCGATGACGAGCACCGCGAAGCTCGCCGACGCGCCGGCGCTGGCCGAGAAGATCCTGAAAGGCCAGGTGCGCGGACGGACGGTGATCGACGTGAAGGGCTGAACGCCCGTCGACTCGCGATGTGCGGCCGCTATTCGATCACCGATCCCGACGAGGCGATCCGGAGCCTGTTCGGCTACAACGGGCCGCCGATGGATTTCGCGCCGCGCTACAACGTGGCGCCGACGCAGAGCGTGCCGGTGGTGCGCCTCAACCACGAGGGCAGGCGCGCGATCGTCGCGATGCGCTGGGGCCTGATCCCCTCCTGGGCCAAGGAGGCGAAGATCGGCTCGATGATGATCAACGCGCGCGCCGACACGGTGGCGACGAAGCCGGCCTATCGCGCGGCATTCAAGGCGCGCCATTGCCTCGTGCTCGCGAACGGCTTCTACGAATGGCAGGCGCCGCCCGAAGGCGCGCCCAAGGGCGCCAAGAAGCAGCCCTATCGCATCGTGCTGGGCACGCCCGAGCGCGCGCGGCCGTTCGCGTTCGCCGGGCTCTGGGAGCGCTGGCGCGACCCCGCGGCGGATAAGGACGCGCCGCCGCTCGACACGTTCACGATCGTCACGACCGACGCCGCCCCGGCGATCGCCCACATCCACGACCGCATGCCGGTGATGCTGGCGAAGCGCGAGGATCTCGAAGCCTGGCTCGACGCCGAGAAGACCGGGCCCGAAGCGGCGCAGGAACTCCTCGTTCCCTACGCCGGCCCCGACCTCGCCGCCTACGCGGTCAGCACGAAGGTGAACAACGCGCGGTATGATGGCGCGGATTGCGTGGAGAAGGCGTGAAATACGCCGACGGCGCGGCCTTTGTTGGCCGGCCTACATGTCGGCACAGATCGCCCTGTTGTTCGGTGGGCGCCCAAGCCGATTGGCCACTTTGATAGTGAGCGATTCACGCGCCAATTCGGCCTTGAGCCTGTTCGAATAGTCCCGCAATTCGGGGTTGTCGAAGATGGTAACAGCCTTCACGGCTCCGCGGCAGTAGCCGGCGTGAATCTGCTCATTGCCGTATTGCAGCATTCCAGGCGGCAGCGCGTTCTCGGCGGTCGGCACTTTCGAGCTCAGCTCCCGGATATTGGCAATGACGTTGCCGGCCCACCCCTCCGCATCGTCCGCCGCCTTCTTGCGCTGGTCGGGCGGCAGCCTGCGCACCTCCTGGATGCGCTGCTCGAAACCGAGCAAGCGATCGACATCGTGGTCGATCGCCGCCATCGGCTGGACGATCTCGAGGAATAGACAATCGCGCTGGGGCTCGGCCGCGTTCTTCGCGGTATCCTGGCAGACCGCGACACCTTCCCGCGCGATATCGATCGTGCCGCCGCGACCGGCTCGCCAAGTCGCCGACGCCGCGACCCTATAGTTCGATACCGCGTCCAGGTGTCGCCTGTCGGCGCGCGCGGCGCGCGCCGCCGTGGCCGCCTTGCCGGCCAGCTCCGCAAGCTCGGCTTCGGCGGCACTTCGCGCGGTCGCATCGTGGGCCGCGCGGGCGGCGCGGTGCTTCGCGTCCAGCTCGGCAAATTTGCCGTCGAATCGAAGGTGTTCCGTGCTCGTGCAAGCAGCCGCCGCAAAGGTGAGCGCGAGAAGAGCTCCGATGATGGCGATTCGCATACGGCCCCTCACTTTCCACCTCCGGTTAAGGCAGCGACGATTTTTTCGGGTGTCAACTCTGGAATGACCCCCGTGGCCAGCACTTCCGGCAGCAGCAACTTGTAAAGGCGCAGCAGCTCTTTGGAGCCGTATTTTTCCGGCTCGGCGCTCGTCAGCTTCACGATTCTGGCGAGCAGCCCTTCCACCGTGCCGACGTTCCTCACTTCCGCCAGCTTGGCGAAATTGCCGGCGGCGGAAGAGAGTGTGTGCACGACCAACTCACGCAGCGTCGCGCCGAACAAAAGCGCGTTGCCCTCCGACTTGTTCTTCTCCTTCATCGCCGCGGCCTCGACATGCACGGCGGTGAAGATCGCGTCGATGAGCGCGCTGGCCAGGGTCGTGCCGCCGCCGTCGGGGAGCGCGAACAAGCGGCCGGGGTTGGCCGCGGCCTCGGCGGCGGCGACGCGCGCGATCTCCAGCCAGTCGTCGTGGCCGAGAAGCAGACCCTTGTCCTTCGCCATGGCCGCGGCGATGGCTGCGGCGACAGCCCGGATGCCGGGATTCTTGCCGGAGACCATCGCGGGCGTCTTCGCCACTTGCTCGAGAAAGACCCGACCGAGTTCGAGCAGCCGATCCGTCGATGCCAAGCCGGCGAGATCGAGATTCTCCTTCTTGAAACCGTCGGCCATTCCGCCCACGACTTCGACAAGAAAGCGCTGCGCCAGCGCCTCCCAAGGCTTGGACTGATCGAACAGCGTGCCGGCGCTGTTCTTGACGCCCGTCAATGCCGCCGCCGCGAGCCGGAGGCCGAGATCGCCCGCAAAGGGCGTTCCGGGCCAACTGTCGGACAGCGTCTTCAACACCTGCTTCAGGATTTCCCGCGCAACTTCCGCACCCTTGTCGTGCTGGCCCGCTTGGACGAGGTGCTGGGGATGGGCCGCCATGGCGCCGAGGATCGCACGCACGAGCGCGGAGATTCCGGCTTCGGAAAACTGCTTGGTGAGGTCTTGAGTCTTGCCCTGCTCCAGGATCGCGCCGATGACGACACCGGGCAGGCTATCGATCTTCGCGGCGTCACCGAGGAAAGCCGCCGGCGATTCCGCGATCGTCGTCACCGCCGCCTTGAATGCCGGCCCAAGCAGCGCATCGGCCAGCCTGCGCAGTTTGAGGTCGAGGGCGTCGTCGGACCTCTCGGGAAGGGCGGCGATGATCGGCGGCAGGGTATTTTCGACGAGCTTCGCCCAGTCCTTGTCGCTGACCGCGAGGTTTGCGTTCTCCTGAAGTGTCGTGAGGCTCGCGCGCAGAAAAGTCGCCAATACCTCTTGCGCGAAGGAGCCCTGCAGCTGCCTGCCGGAATCGACGAAGAGCGACAGATTCTTCGCGAAGGCGCCGATCAGCTTCTCTCCCTTGCGCACGCCGAGCACCGAGGGCTCCAGCGCGACGAACTCTAGGCCGACATCGAGGACCGCGAGCGCGAAGCCGGCCAGGGGATGGGCCGGGCCGGTCCCTTCGCGCCATTGACCGACGAGAATCGCCGCGCCCAAGTCGCCAGACCGGACATCGCGAGGCACTTTCGTGCCCGGCATTTCGCGCGCGAGGATTCCCGCCGCCTCCATCAGCATGCGGGCCTTCGCCTCCTCGAACCCATGGTCCCCAGGCGCTCCTCCGTCGTAAATCTTCCAAAGCGGGCCCAGTTCCGCGTCGGCGATGACGCGGTCGCGCTCTTCGTCGCTGATCGCGAGCTTGATCTTGTTGTCGTTGTTCAGTGCCGGCAGGTCGAGGGCCGGCAGGGCCACGGATCGGTCGCGCGCGAACTGCGCTGCCGCCTTGTCGGCCGCGCGCGAAAGGCGGATCAGCGCGAGGATGCCGAAGACGATCAATTGCGGTGGTATCATCGTCCCTCTCCTAGATTCGCATTGGTTCGCCGCGCGCGTCGAGCGGGGCGCGGCCGATCGGCGCGGAGGGCGCGGCCTTCTCGCTTTCGCCGGCGGTCTTGAACGCGGCCACCGGCGTGGCCGGCTGCTTCGCCTCGCCGGGCTGCCCTGGCGCGGCCGTTTTGGCCTCCTCGCCCGTGCCCGGTGCTGCGGGCTTCGGCCCCTGCGTCAGCGGCTTCAGGAGCTGCAGCACGAACGAGAGGCTGCGCACGGTGTCGTACCAGAACGGGCCGCCGAGTCCGACGAGCGCACCCGCGACGAAGACGGAGACCAGCCAATACAAGAGCGGCATAAAACCGTGGCGGAAGACGTCCGGCGTGGTGAGATCGGTCGCCGGACACGCCGCGGCGGCACCCCCCGCCGGTGCAGGCATCGTCATCAAGCAGTCCAGCCAATTCACGCCCTTCTGCGCGGCGATCTTTCGCTCCAGCAGCGCCGTGCAACGCGGGTCGAGATACGCGTGCGTTCCGGCCGGCCCGGTCGCATCGGGCCGATGGCAGAACGGGAAATAGCTCCAGCCGATCGGAACGCCCTTCGCGCGCAGATCGGCCAGCAGCTTGTCGATCTCGCGCCGGCGATCGGCGATGTCACTCTGAAGCTCCTGCGCGAGCTTCTTGACGTCGGCGGCAGCCGGCGCGGCTGGAGATGGCGCGGCCGGCGCCGTGGTTGCCGCTGCTTCCGTCTTGCGCAGTTTTTCCGCCGCCTCGAGATACTGCTTCTGGATCACCTCCGCATTCGCGACCATCGATTGCCGGAGGTCGTCTTCCTTGAGATAGGTCTTGAAGACGGTGAGCGCATCGAAATTCGCGGCGAAAGCCAGCACGAAACTGATTCCGACCGCGAACAACTGGGCGCGCGCGCGAAAGAACTCCGTGGCCTCGGCGCCCAGGCGGTCGAACTTCTGCACGAGGTCCTTGATCAGCGCGTCGATTTCCGCCTCGGCCTTGCCGAGAATGGCCTTGCCCACCTCGGTCCCGGCCAGCCGCTCGGCGAACTGCATCGCCGTCAGCGAGGTAAGCTTCGGAGGAAGAAGATACTTCTTGATCCCGCCGCCCTTGTCCGCCTCGGAGCGGCTCTGTTCGCCGGTCAGCGCGTCGACGAACTCGTCGCGCGCCGTTTCCATCGTGATCCCGCCGCTCGAAATCGCGGCCAAGTATCCGTCGAAGCGCGGCCAGACGAACCGCTCGAACAACTGTTCCAGCAGCAGGCGCAGCCCCTGCTGGCGCTTCTGCAGCAGCCGATGGATGGCCTCGACGATGAGCGTGACGATGGTCGAGAAGACCAACATCGTCAGCGCGAACGCCAACAGCGCCTCAAGCCAGACCATGTGTTCCCCCCACTGTCCCGCGCGGTGCCCCCGCACCCCGCATAACGGGCGTTGCTCGCCCTTTGATTGATGCTAGGTGCCGCAACTCGGCGCGGTCAACGCGGAAAAGGCGCCGCTTGTGTGACGCGCTTCACTCGCCGGGCCATGCGCGGGCAGCGTCGCAGGGCCGCACGGGGGCCGTCTGGCGAGCGCGCGCCAAGGCCGCTATAAGCGCGCCATCCGCCGGGAAGCCGGCGGGCCTTCGCACATCAGGGATTTCGGCCATGAACGAGCAACTGCCGCGCCGCGGCAATTCCCCCGCCGCCCGCGATATCGCGAGCCTCGTGCACCCATACACGAATCTGCGCGTGCACGAGAAAGAGGGTCCGCTCGTCATCGAGCGCGGCCGCGGCGTGTACGTCTATGACGATTCGGGGAAGGAATACATCGAGGGCATGGCCGGCCTGTGGTCGGCCGCGATCGGCTTCGACGAGCCGCGCCTCGTGGCCGCGGCCAC
>ERZ761602.6418-NODE-6418-length-13152-cov-3.315874_pt1 | contig 13152 bp, 12 predicted proteins | sample MGYA00512165_ERZ761602 | MGnify/ENA primary metagenome ERZ761602 (study PRJEB28899, sample SAMN02445085) | bioreactor sludge metagenome | biome: EBPR sludge; isolation source: Thorneside wastewater treatment plant | place: Australia: Brisbane, Thorneside...
AGGCGCCAGGGTACAAGCCGTGGAGCGAGACGGTCGAGGTGCCGACGGGCGCGACGCGCACCGAGACGAACGTCCCGGCCCTCGAGAAGGCGCCCGAGCCGGTGAAGCCGCCCGATACGACGCCGCAGGCGGGGCTCACGCTCGGGGACATCATGAAGATCAGCGGGCTCGCCGTCGGCGGCACCGGCATCCTGAGCATCTGTGTCGGCGCCGGCTTCGGCATCCACGCGATCGTCAGCTACAACGAGGCGCTCGACACCTGCGAGGGCGGCGACACCGAGGCGTGCACGCCGCGCGGCGTTCGCCTGCAGCGCAACGCGAGCACGTCGGCGCTCGTTTCGACGGTGACCTTCTCCATCGGTGGCGCGCTTCTCGCAGGCGGCGCCCTCATGTTCTTCCTCGCGCCCGAGGACGAGCCGCCGCCGGTGGGTTTCATGATCGACCCGCGTGGGGGAGCTTTCTTCACCTTCGGAGGTGCCTTATGACGATTGCAGACACCGGACGTCGCTGGCCTCTGGGAACGGGGCGGCGGGCACACGGCATCGCCGCGCTGTCGTTTGTGGCGCTCGGCGCCATCGCGTGCGACGCGATCATCGGCATCGAGGATCTGCACTCGAACCCCAACGGGCCCGACCCCGACCCGGTGCAGTGTCAGGTCCCGACCGACTGCCCGAACGCGGGCAACTCGTGCTTTCTCCGCTCGTGCGAGGGCGGGACGTGCAACGTGTCCGAGGCGCCGGCCGGCACCGAGGTCGCCTCCCAGGTCGACGGCGACTGCCAGATCGTGCTCTGCAACGCCGAGGGCATCGCGGAGGGGACGGCGGATCCGACCGACATCTCGCCCGACGGTCGCGAATGCACCGATGACCTCTGCGGCCCCGACGGCGCGCGGAACACGCCCGCGGCCCCGGGCACGGCGTGCAGCGTCGGCGTGTGCGACGGCGCGGGCGAGTGCGTGCAGTGCGTCGGCGCGGCCCAGTGCCCCGGACAGATCTGCGTGATGAACGTGTGCGTCCCCGCGACGTGCGGAGACATGATCAAGAACGGCACCGAGACCGACCAGGACTGCGGTGGCATGTGCCCGCCCTGTGGCGTAGGCAAAGACTGTCTGCAGCCGAGCGACTGCACGAGCAAGGTCTGCCAAGGCGGCACGTGCCAGCCACCGTCTTGCGACGACGGCGTCAAGAACGCGCAAGAGACCGACGTCGACTGCGGCGGTGGCGGCCCCGAGCCGTGCCCCCGGTGTGAAGATCTCTTGCACTGCGCGATGCCGAGCGACTGCCAGAGCGGCGTCTGCCAGTGCGAGGGGCAAAATTGCCAACCGATCTGTCAGGTTCCGACGTGCACCGACGGCATCAAGAACGGCACCGAGGTCCAGCCCGACTGCCAGGGCGGGTGCGTCGGCACCTGCGACCCCGGTGAGGAGTGCGAGGGCCCGGCCGATTGCGGATCGAGCGTGTGCGAGGGGGGCGTCTGCCACGACTGCACCGACATGATCCAGAATGTCCTCGAGACCGGCATCGACTGCGGTGGGCCCGTCTGCCCCGCTTGCGGGTAGAGAGCGGGCTCAGCCTGCGGTGATGATCGTCACGAGGCGCATCGTCTTGCCGGGCGCGATCGCTTCGCTGAACGTCGCCTCGTCGGACTCGAGCACGGCGGCGTGGCTGGTCTTGAGCTCGACGTGGGTGGCCGAGAGTTGCGAGACCATCGACTCCCAGCCGGGGTTGTGGCCCAGGACGAGCACGGTCTCGACGTCGGCGGGGACGGCGGCGAGGGCCTCGCGGACTTCGGCGATGCCGGCGTGATAGAGGGCTCGCGTGAAGCGGACGGCGGCGCCGGGCCAGTGGGCCTTGGCCTGCTCGAACGTCTCGGTGGTGCGCTTGCTGTCGCTCGAGACGACGAGGGCGGGAGCGAAGCCGCGCGCGGCGATCTCGGCCGCGACCAATGGCGCCTCGCGCCGACCCCGCTCGTTGAGCGGGCGCTCGTGGTCGGACGACGCGCCGGCGTCCCAGTCGCTCTTCGCGTGGCGCATGACGACGAGGCGCTTCATGTGCTGGACCGCCCCGGCATCAGGGGCCGCCACCGCCGCCGCCCGCGCCCATGAAGCAGTCCGGCATGTTCTCTTGCTGCTGCGGGTTGTCGAAGCTCCCTGCGTCGCAGACGAAGGTGCTGCACGCGATGCCGTCGTCGATGGCCGGCATCGGCGTCGCGACCGGCACGGCCGCGCCGTCGACGTCGGTGCACGTGTCGAGCGTGCAGAGCAGGTCGTCGACGGGCGCGCGCGTCGCCTCGACCGTGACGTCGTCGATCGACCAGCCCCCGACGCTCTGGGCGCTGCCGTTCTTGACGAAGCCGAACCGGATGACGGGGTCGACCCCGGCCCCGACCGCGTCGCGCACGGCGGAGGTGATGTCGATGCGCACCTCGAACCAGCCGACGCCGCGAGGAGGAGCGTCGATGATCTTGGACGTGCTCGACCAGACCTCGACGAACGTCGTCGCGGTGTCGCTCACCTCGACGTTCGTCGTCATCACCGGCGCGGCGTCGGCGTTGAGCCAACGCCAGAAACGGAGCGTGTAGAAGTCGGTGTTCGGATCGCTGCCGGTGAGCACGATCGCCGGCGACGTCAGGTACTCCGACGTACCTCCGGTGGGCGCGACGAGGTCGCCGATCACGGTGCCGGCGACGCCGTTGTCGTCGGACGCGGAGTGATCGGTCGCGGGGTCGTCGCCGCCGTCCAGCGCACCCGCGCTCGCGGCGGCGGGCCCGATCTGCCACTGCCCCGTGAGCGCCCACATCTGCATGTTGTCGGTGAACTGGTCGCTGAAAAGCACGAAGCCTGGCGGGTTCGTCACCGTGCCCTGGCTGCAGAGATCGTAGGTGCACGCGTTGCCGTCGTCGGCGATCGACGTGTTTCGACACATCAAGTTCACGCACGAGTCGGCGGTGCAGTCGTCCTCGTCGTCGCAGTCGGTCGCGTCGGCGCAAGGTAGCCCTACGCCGCCCTCACCACCCGTGCCTGCGCCGGTGCTCTGCCCGGGCGGGATGTCGTTGACACCGGTCTTGTCCTCGGTGCCGTCCGGATCGTTGTCCACGTTGCAGGCGAACGGGATGAGCCAGACGAGGCCGAGCAGGGACCAAGCAAAGCGACTTCGCAGCATCGAGCCAGGTTATCAGCCCCCGGGGGCCCTCCGCCAACTCTCGGGGGCCGGCGAGGTACTACGGCGAGACGGCGCGTCCGTAGAGGCGGCAGACGTCGGCGACCCGCGCGGCGAGCGCGTCGTCGAGCTGCCCGGGGAGCACCCGGAACGACCAGTTGCCCCCGGCGATCCCGGGGCGGTTCATGCGGGCTTCGCGCCCGAGGCCGAGGATGTCTTGGATGGGGACGATCGTGGTCTGGGCGTGGCTCTGGAGCGCCGCCCGCACCATGCCCCACGCGAGCTCGCGCGGTGGCAGCGAGGGGTCGAGGGCGAGGTAGCGCAGAGCGAAATCACGATCGGCTTGCCAGCTCGCGCGCGCGGCCTCGGAGGCGTCGTCGGGGGCCGAGCCGATCCAGCCGGCGGTGGTGTCGTTGTCGTGCGTGCCCGTGTAGACGATGCTGCGCACCGGGAAGCGATGGGGACGGCTCCCCTCGGACGCGGGGCCGGGAGTGAACGAGAACTGCATGACGCTCATCCCGGGCAGACGGAAACGATCGCGCAGGGCGCGCACCTCGTCGGTCACGATGCCGAGATCTTCTGCGACCAGCTGCACGGGCCCGAGGGCGCGGAACACGGCCTCGAAGAGCCGATCGCCCGGGGCCGGGTGGAACGCGCCGTTCTTGGCGCTCGTCTCGGAGCGGGCGACGGCCCAATAGCGCGAGAAGCCGATGAAGTGGTCGAGGCGAACGGCGTCGAAGGCGCGGAACTGGTGCTCGAGTCGGGCGATCCAGAACCCGAAGCCGTGCTTCTCGAGGTAGCCCCAATCGTAGAGCGGGTTGCCCCAGAGCTGGCCGTCGTCGCTGAACGCGTCGGGCGGTACACCGGCGACGAAGGCCGGATCGCCGCCGGGGCCCATCTGAAAGTTCTCGGGGTGGGCCCAGACCTCGGCGGAGTCGCGCGCGACGTAGATAGGGGCGTCGCCCATGAGCGCGACTCGCTTGTCGTGCGCGTAGTCGGTGAGCGCGGTGAGGTCGGCCCAGAAGCGCGACTGAATGAACTTCTCGAGGGTGATCTCGTCGAGGTGGGCCTCGGCAAAGGCGTCGAGCGCCGCCCGATCGCGCCGGCGCAGGCCCTCGGGCCACTCGAAGAACGGCTTGTCACCGAGGACACGCTTGATGGCCGCGAAGGCGGCGTAGTCGTCGAGCCAGTACGCGAAGCGGGCCTCGAACGCGGCGAGCTTGTCGCGCTCGGCGGCGCTGGCCCGGGCGCGGTCGAACGCGCGCCGCAGGGCCGGGCGCCGGCGTGCGTCCGAAGCGGCGAAGTCGCATCGAGCGGCGGGGCTGGCGGCCGTGAACGCGGGGTCGTCGGCGCCGAGGAGGCCGTCGTCGCGCAAGCGCTCGAGGCTCACGAGCGCGTCGCTGCCGGCGAACACGCTCGTGGACGCGTAGGGCGAGTGGCCGTGCCCGACGGGGCAGAGCGGTAGCATCTGCCACCAGCGCACGCCGCTCGCAGCCAAGAAGTCCACGAACGCGTGCGCCGCGGGGCCGAGGTCTCCGCTCTCGAACGGCCCGGGCAGGGACGTCGGATGCAGGAGGATCCCCGCCCCGCGCTCGTCGAGGCGAAACCGGTTCACTTAGATGTCGAAGCCGCCGTAGAAAAAGAGCCGGTACTGCGCGTCGACGGCGCCGATGTACCGGTTGTTGCCGAGGTAGAGCGGGATGCTGATCGGCTCTGCCCCGATGTGCGCGTGCTCGACGAGCTGGTACTTGATCCCGAACTCCGGTTGGAGCGCGAACCCGAGGGCGGCGTCGCCCCGGTTCGGCGCCTGGATCGCGAGCCCGGCGTTGATCTTGGGGTAGAGGTAGAGCGCCTTGACCGGCAGCTCGATGTCGTACTGAAACGTCGCGGTGAGGTTGATCGTCGTCAGCCCGTCCGAGAACTGAAACTGCGGGTTGAAGCCCAGGTACGCGTCGTTCCCGCGGTCGAGCGCGCCCGCGATCTCCAGCTCCATCGCGAACTGCGTGGGGATGTCGTCGAGCCGGATGGCGGGGCCGATCTTCAGGTTGCCCATGAAGGGGCCGGCCTTTTCTTCACCGATTGCGAAGGCCGTCGACTCGAGCGCGTGGAGCGTCGAAGCGGCGGCCAGCGTGGCGACAGCGAGCCGTAACAGCGTCTTGGGGGTACGCATGCTCGGGAGGGTACCGCGGCCGGCGGGCCCAGGCCTACTTGTTCGACGTCGCCCAGAGCGCAAAAGCCAAACGATCCGTGCTTTTCTCGACTTCACTCTTGCGGAGGTCGGCGCCGCCGTGGCCCGCGTTGCGCTCGACGCGCAAGAGCGCAGGCCCACCGGTCGACGCGTCCTGTATCGCGGCAGAGAACTTCCGAGCGTGCATCGGGTCGACGCGGTCGTCGCTGTCGGCCGCGAGCATCAGCATCGGGGGGTACTTCGTGCCCGAGACCACGCGGTGGTACGGCGAATACGCGAACAGCGCCGCGAACTGAGCCGGGTCCTCGGCCGAGCCGTACTCGCTCGTCCACGTCTTGCCCGACCCGAACTTGTGGTAGCGGACCATGTCGAGGAGGGGGACGCCGCAGACGACGCCGGCGTAGAGGTCGGGCCGCTGGGTCATGGCGGCGCCGACGAGGAGCCCGCCGTTGGAGCCGCCGCTGATCACGAGGCGCTTGGGGCTCGTGTACTTCTCTTTGATCAGGAACTCGGCCGCCGCGATGAAGTCGTCGAACACGTTCTGCTTCTGGAGCAGCATGCCCGCCTTGTGCCAGGCCTCGCCGTACTCGCCGCCCCCGCGCAGGTTCGGGACGGCGAACGAGCCGCCGCGCTCGAGCCACGGGTAGACCGTCGACCAAAAGAACGGTGACTCGATCGACTGAAACCCGCCGTAGCCGTAGAGGTACATGCGCCCGTCGCCGTCTTTCGGCGCGCCCTTGGGCCGCACGATGAACATCGTTATCGGGGTTTTGTCCTTCGACGGGTAGGTGACTTGCTCGACCTCGAACTTCGCGGGGTCGACCGGCACCTTGACCTTGGAGTAGACCTTCGTCGCGCCGGTCTTGACCGACAGCTCGTGGACCTCGAGGGGCGTCGTGAACGACTCGAAGGTGAAGTACGCCTCGTCGTCGTCGGGGTGACCCCCCGGCCCGCCGACCGAGCCGATGGTGGGCAGGGCGACCTTCTTGAACGGCTTGCCGTCGAGCTCGCGCAGCTCGAGGCGGCTCGCGGCCTTGTGCAGGTAGGTGAGGGCGAGCTTGCCGCCGATGACCTCGAAATTCTGGAGCGTCGCCTCCGGGTCTTCTTTCACGACTTCGACCCACTGATCGCGCGCTGGCTTGGTCGGGTCGATGCGGTAGATCTTGGAACGCGGGGCGCCGTCGTCCGTCATCACGTAGAGCGATCCCTTGTAGCCCGTGGCGCTGTAGTGCGCCTTGGCGTCGGTCGAGAGGGCGACGAGGGGGTCGGTCATCTTGCCGCCGGACCGGAAGTACAGCTCGTTCCCCGTCCAGCCGTGGTCGATCGACAAGAAGAAGAACTGTCCGTCGCGCGTGACCCAACCCGAGACGAACTTGGAGGCGTCGTTGGTGCGCTGGCGGACGACGGTGTCCTTCTTCGGGTCGGAGCCGAGCGTGTGGTACCGAACCTCGGCGTAGCCCGGGCGATCGGCGACGTTGATCGATTTGTCGATTGGCAGCCACGTGTAGAAGAAGCCGTCGTTCTTGACCGACCAGGACGGGTACGCGTACTTCGCGCCGTCGATGACATCGACCTCGCTCTTCTTCATCGTGTCGACGTCCATGACGTAGAGCGTCGCTTCGTCGGAGTTGTTCTTCTTCACCGAGTACGCGACCTTCTTGCCGTCGTGGCTCGCCGACCACGTGCCGAGCGAGACGCTGCCGTCGGTGGACCAGCCGTTCGGGTCGAAGAGCACGCGCTCTTTGCCGGCCTTGCCGTCCCTCACGTAGACGATGGCCTTTTCTTTGTCGGCGTGGCGGCGCGAGTAGAAGTAGCGGTTCTTGCGCTTGGCGGGCGCGTAGAGCGCGTCGATGTAAACGAGCTCCTTCAGGCGGGCGGCGATCGCGTCTCGCTCGGCCATCTTGCCGAGCTCGGCGCGCGCGAGCTTGTCCTGGGCGTCGAGCCAAGCGACCACCTCGGGCGCCTTTTCGTCCTCGAGCCACCGGTAGGGGTCGGGCACCTTGGTCCCGTGGAGGACATCGGTGATGGAGGGATCGGGGCGGTTGTCGGGGTAGGGGAGCGCGCGTTTGAGTTGGTTCACGGGGTCGGTCCCGGCGGTGTTGATGCTGCTCGCGGATGGCCTGGTCGGCGCGACGACGAGGTCGGGCGGGTCCGACGAGCAAGCGGCCAGCGACGCGGTGACGAGCAGAACGAGGAGCCTCACGGGCTCGACTTTTTCAGGTCGACGTAGCGGTGGCAAGGCCCCAGGGCGCTCAGCGCGACCCGTGCAGCATGAAGTACACGACGACGCCGGTGACCGAGACATAGAGCCAGATCGGCAATGTGACGCGCGCGACGCGGCGGTGGCGCGCATGCTCGGCCCGGAACGCAAAGTAGAAGCTCGTGAGCGCGAGCGGCACGACCGCCATGCTGAGGAGCACGTGGCTGGCGAGCACCGCGAAGTAGATGACCCGCATCGCGCCCGTGCCGGCGTACTTCGTGTCGCCGTGCGCGTAGTGGTACACCACGTAGCCGATCAAAAAGAGGCTCGAAGCCACGAACGCGCTGACCATGAGCGCGCGGTGGACGTCGGGGCGCTTGCGCTTGATCGCCACCCATCCGAGCGTGAGGGCGGTGGCGCTGGCGGCGTTCAGGCACGCGTTGACGGCCGGCATGAACGACAGATCGGCGCCCACGCCGTCGGCGCGCCGCACGAGCAAGAGCCAGCCGAGGAAGGCGAGCGCCCCCACCGAGAGCACCGCGTTCAGCGCGTAAAACGATCGGTCCGAGAGGCGGTTGGAGAGCGCGGGTGATGCCGACACGACGCCTCTTTAGGCCCGCGAGCCGGCCGTGAAAAGCCCGGCGCGAGCGGGGGAACTTGGATAGGCTTCGCCCCCATGCCCTACAAGAACGTGAGCCAGCCGCGCCAAGTCGCCACCGTCGAGGGAGAGATCACGGGCGGCTCCTACCACCGGAAGCTCGGGTCGATCGTGATGATGGGCAAGAACCCGGTTCAGATCGCGCTCGTCGGCGCGTCGGGGAGCCCGGCCAAGGTGTTCGGCCTCGGGCTCGACGACGTCAGCGACATCGTGCTGCTCTCTCGCGACATGGCGGTGGTGCGCGACGGCAACACCATCTGGGGCGTGGTCGACCTCGCCCACAAGGCCAAGGTCGATCAGGTCGGTACCGACTCACGTCTTCTGGTCGGGCCACAGGGCGACACGGCGATCTCGCTCAAGTGGGACGGCACCGCCGAGGCGCTGACCCCGGGGCGCGCCGACGTGGCGGTGCGGTCGTTCGGTCTGCGGGGCGACCACCGTGCCATCGATCTGGGCGAGAACGAGTGCTACGCCGTCGTCGACGGCGGCGACGGTGAGTTCAGGATCCACCCCGGTTCCTCACCCGAGCAGGGGTCGATCACCAAGACGGCGCTGCCCCCGGGGTGCAAAGACCTGGACCGGGTAAGCGGCGGACGTTTCCTCTCGGTCGTTTATTCACGCGGGCAGTCGATGGTGTGCGCGGTCCGGCGCGCGGGAAATCGGCTCGAGCCCAAGATGCTCCGCCTCGACATCCCCATGACCGATCTCGCGGTCGCCGATACGACCATGGTCGCGCTCGCTCGCGACGGGCGTGTGGTGATTTACGACTCCGAGTCGATCGACAAGGCGACCGGGTCGATCATCGAGCCGCGCGCCGAAAAACACCTCGGCTGCCGGGGCGAGCCCCGCGCCATCGTTGTCGCAGGCGGCAACATCTTCGTCGGGACGTCGTCCGGTGAGGTCGTGATGGCCGCCCTCGTCCGGAAGCAGCTCATGCAGTGAGTGCGCTCACGAACTCTTTTCCGCAATGAATTTCAAGTAGTTGGACACTGAAAGCAAGAGGTAGGCCGGAGTGGGACAAATTCAGCCGAAAAGTTGCGTTGGCTTGGCCAACCGAGTTCGTCCTGTTATGGTCGCCTCTGGTTTCTTGGAGCACGGCCTCGGTTCGGGCCGTGGGAGGAAGACTCGTACAATGACTCGCTTCATGAAATTGGCTGGGCTGTTCACCGTGCTCTCGGGTACCGCGATGATCGCGGCCTGCGGAGACGACTCTTCTACCGGTGCGGGTGGCGGCGACACCACGTCGAGCTCGAGCTCGTCGTCGAAGGCGTCGACCTCGAGCAGCGGTAGCGGAAGCTCGTCGTCGTCGTCGTCGGGAAGCAGCAGCTCGTCCGCGAGCAGCTCTTCCTCCAGCGGCGGCGGCTGACCCCGAGTCCGTCACCAAAACAAGGACCGGCAGGGCCTTCGGGCTCTGCCGGTTCTCTTTTGTGCGTCCGCTTTTCGTCGTCGTTGCGCGTCGGTTTTTCGACGCGGCTACCCGATCACGAGGGACCGCCCCATGCCGAGCCAAGCGCCGCCGTCCGCGACGACCGTCTCGCCGTGGATGAGGCTGGCGGCCGGGGTACAAAGGAACAGGGCGAGCGACGCGATCTCGTCGATGCGGCCGAAGCGGCCGATCGGGATTGCGCGGATCATTCGCTCCTTCACGTCGCCGGGCGCGAGGCGGCTCATCCCCTCGGTGTCGTCGATGGGGCCAGGCGCGATGCCGTTCACGCGGATTCCCAACGAGCCCCACTCGGCGGCGAGGGACCGCGTGATGGTGTCGACGGCGGCTTTCGCCGCCGACGCGTGGATCTGCAGGGGCGTGGCGACGTAGTGCAACGTCGCCGAGATGTTGAGGATCACGCCGCCCTTGTCGCGGAGGTGCGCGTCGAACGCAGCGCGGCAAACGTTGAAGGTCCCCGCCGCGTCGATGTCGAGGACGGTCTTGAAGCCGTTCGGTGAGAGCTGTGCGGCCGGGCACAGGAAGTTGCCGGCTGCGCCGTTGACCACGATGTCGATCCGCCCGAAGCGATCCAGCGTGGTGGAGAGCGCGGCGTCGACGGCGGCCGGATCGCGGACGTCGCAAGGCGCGGCGATGCACGGCTTGGCCGTCGCTTCCTCGAGCGCCGTTGCGGACTCGGCGAGGCGGTCGACCTTGCGCCCGGCGATGGCGACGCTGGCGCCGTGCTCGAGGAAGGTCTTGGCGATCCCGTAGCAGATGCCGGAGCCGCCCCCCGTGATGAAGGCCACCTTGCCGGCGAGGACGTCGTCCCGAAACACGCTTTGTGCCATGGCCGTCGGGCTAGTACGGTCCTCGGCTCGATGCACGCGATCTCCGCGGCCGAAGCGGCCATCTTGGCCGCGGCGGGGCTCGCCGCAGGTTTCGTCAACACCGCGGCCGGTGCAGGGTCCCTGCTCTCGCTGCGGGCGCTGATGATCACGGGGCTCCCCGCCGATATCGCCAACGGGACGAACCGCGTCCCCGTCCTGCTCCAATCCCTCGTCGCGGCGCGCGGCTTTTCGCGACACCAGCCGATCGCGGCGCGCGATCTGGCCAAAGCCGCCGGTCCGGCGTGCGCGGGCGCCCTCGTCGGGAGCGTGGCGGCGACCTTCACCCCCGAGCGTGCGATGCGCTACCTGCTGATCGGCGTCCTCCTCGCGGTGGCGGTGCTCGGCCTGGTGACGGCCCGCAGGGGGTCGCGGCGAGAGGGGACTGGCGACGAGCACCGGACCGAGCTCGAGCTGCGGCCCGCGACGGCCGCGTGGCTCTTCGTGTCCGGGCTCTACGGTGGCTTTCTCCAGGCGGGGGTCGGCCTCGTCCTCCTCTTCGCGCTGGGATCCGTCGCCAGGCTCGACCTCGTTCGGGCGAACGGGCTCAAGGTCGCGACGGTCGCCGTCTTTTCCGTGGTGGCGACGGCCGTCTTCGTGCTCCGCGGGCAGGTGGCCTGGGTCCACGCGGTCGTGATGAGCGTCGGCGCCGTGATCGGCGCGCGCCTAGGGGTCGCTTACGCGGTGCGGTACGCGCGACAGCTTCAGGTGTTCGTGGTCGCCGTCGACGTGCTGGCGTGCGCGTGGCTCGTCTGGCGAGAGCTGGCGGCCTGAGCCGAAGGCGACGAGAGCGCGGACGCCGTCAGGCCGATGAGGGCGAGCCAGAGGAGGTCGGCCACCAAGAGGTGAACGAGCTGGAGCGCGACCGGCGCGGCGAGCAAGAGGTTGATGACGCCGATGGCGACCTGGAGGGCCGCGCCGAACCCGACCTGGGTAGCGAAGCGCCGCGTCTCGGCCGACGCCGCGCGCGCGAACGTCCCGGCGACGATGAGAAGGTGGACCGCGCCCGCCGACGCGACGAACGGGTGGAACACGCGTAGCTGCACGAAGAGGTGGGCCGAAGGGTCCAGATCCTGCCGGAGCCCCTCGGCGAGGTTGCGGGCAGGGAACAGGGTGTCGCCGAGCGCGGCCACCGCGCCCGTGACGCCGATCAACACCATCGACCCGATCGCGGTGAGGAGGAGCACCGCGGCGCGGCCGCCGAAGGCGAGCACGGGGGAGAGCGGGCGCCGCACCGCCCACGAGACGAGACCGAGCGCCCCCAGCAGGAAGAGCGTGTTGACCAGGTGCGCCGACATCCAGAGCGCTCGATCGTGCGACGTGTCGTGCGCCACCTTTTCGTAGAGCACCAGGCCGGCGCCGAGGGCCGCCTCGCCCAGGATGAAGAAGACGCTCCACCCTGCCGCCCGCCTGGCCAGGTGCCCGGCCGCGAACGCGCGGCGGACGAAGAAGAAGGTGGCGATGACGAGGAGTAGAGCGAGGCCGCTCGTGGCCCGATGGGTGAGCTCGATCAGCGTCTTGGTCGACGCCGCCTGAGGCAGCACCTCACCGTTGCAGGTCGGCCAGTGGCTGCCGCAGCCGGCGCCGGACCCGCTGGCGCGCACGAACGCCCCCCAGAGGATCACGCCGATGTTGAAGACCAACGTCGTGTCGGCGAAGAGACGGGCGCGCCGCGCGAGCATCGGGGTGACTATGGTGCCGGCCGGCCGCGGAGAGAAGCGAAGAAAATGCGTGCGGCCGGGCGCCCGCCGGGAGCGGCCGGCCCGCGCGGTGGTAGAGTCCGGGCCGTGAGCGTCCGCGAGCTCTTGCAGCGCCTGCAGGCGGGGGATGTCGGCATCGACGAGGTCGTCGAACAGATCAGCCGGCCGCCCGAGCGCGACCTCGGCTTCGCCAAGGTCGACGCCCAGCGCGAGGCTCGCCAGGGCGTTCCGGAGGTGATCTTCGGTCAGGGCAAGACGGGGCCCCAGATCGTCGGCATCGCGCGTGCGCTCACCGAGCTCGGGCAGAACGTCCTCGTCACGCGGCTCGAGGGCGACGCGGCGGCGGAGGTGAGGGCCGCGTTCCCCGACATGCGCTACAGCGAGCTCGGCCGCATCGGTCGGATGACGCTCGCGCCCGTCGCGCCCCGCACGCGCGCGGGGGCCATCGCCGTCGTCACGGCGGGCACGAGCGACCTCCCCGTGGCCGAAGAAGCGGCCGAGACCTTGGACGCGATCGGTCTCGTCGTCGACCGGCACTACGACGTCGGCGTCGCGGGGATCCACCGCGTCATCCACCGCTACGACGCGCTCCGCAAGGCGGGCGCCGTCATCGTGATCGCCGGGATGGAGGGGGCGCTCCCGAGCGTCGTCGGCGGCATGGTGCGCACCCCCGTGATCGCGGTGCCGACGTCGACCGGCTACGGAACGGCGCTCGGCGGGTTCACCGCGCTCTTCGCGATGCTCACGAGCTGCGCGAGCGGGGTGACGGTCGTGAACATCGACAACGGGTTCGGCGCTGCGTTGGCGGTGCACCGCATCGCCTCCCTTCGGGAGCGCGGCGAGGAGGCGGCGACGTGAGCGGCGACGACGATCACGGGCACCACCACGATCACGGGCACCACCACGATCACGGGCACCACCACGGTCACGGGCACCAC
>ERZ761602.6419-NODE-6419-length-13148-cov-10.468571_pt1 | contig 13148 bp, 11 predicted proteins | sample MGYA00512165_ERZ761602 | MGnify/ENA primary metagenome ERZ761602 (study PRJEB28899, sample SAMN02445085) | bioreactor sludge metagenome | biome: EBPR sludge; isolation source: Thorneside wastewater treatment plant | place: Australia: Brisbane, Thorneside...
AAGACCTGACCCCCATACCTGGCTCAGCCGCCCGCGCGCTTGGCCCGGTGGCCTTCGGCCAGCAGCAGGGCCAGCACACGGTCGGCATGGTCGCCCTGGACTTCGAGTACGCCGTCCTTGACGGTGCCCCCGGTGCCGCAGGCGGTGCGCAGGCGCTTGCCCAGCATCGCCAACGCTTCGGCGTCCAGCGGCAGGCCGCGCACCACGGTCACGGTCTTGCCGCCCCGGCCCTGTCTCTCGCGTGTCACGCGGGCCACGCCGTCGCCGGCTGGCGATGGCTTGGCGCGCTGCGCGCACCGGCAGGCCGCCACCGGCTGACGACAGGCGGGGCACATGCGGCCGCCCTCGGTGGAATAGACGAGGCCGCCGGGCCCTGACTTGCTGCGCATGCCGCGGTTCTACCGCAACCCGGCCCCTGTCGCGCCGTGACGGCGCGCACCACACGAGCACCGCTCATACGCCTTGGGGTTCGCACGGGTGGAACCCGCTGGTCACCCGCCTGGCACGCCTGGCCGCCGTCCCGGGTCGTCCACCGCTGCGGTACTCGAGCGTCGGTCGGCGATGCTGTTGCCTGCCGAGGCCAGCGGGCGTTCAAGCCTGGCGCGTCGCCGGCGCGCGGGGCAGCGTCAGAACGGCCTCCAGCCCGCCCTCGGCCCGGTTGCGCAGCTCGATGTCGCCGCCGTGCGCCTGCGCGATGTTGCGCGCGATCGTCAGGCCCAGGCCGGTGCCGCCGGTGGCACGGTTGCGCGAGGCCTCGAGGCGGAAGAAGGGGTCGAAGACCTGCTCGAGACGGTCCTCGGGAATGCCGGGCCCGCTGTCGCGGACGCGCAGCGTCACGGCATCGGGGGCGTCCTCGACGACGACCGCGGCGCGGCTGCCGTAGAGCACCGCGTTGTCGACCAGGTTGCCCAGGCAGCGCTTGAGCAGCGACTCGACGCCGGTGTACGGCGCGAGCGCGCGGCCGCTGACCGTGACGTCGCGGCCCATCGCGCGCTGTCCGGCCTGCACCGCGGCCACCAGCGCGTCCAGGTCCAGCGGTCGTGCCGCCTCGCCGCCGCCCAGGCCGCGCATGAAGTCCAGCGTCTGCTGCACCATCGCCTGCATCTCGGCGAGGTCGGCCTCGAAACGCTCGCGCGCCTCGTCGTCGTCGAGCAGCTCGGCGCGCAGCCGCATGCGCGTCAGCGGCGTCTTCAGGTCGTGCGACATCGCCGCGAGGATGCGCGTGCGGTCGTCGACGTAGCGCGCCAGCCGCGACTGCATCGTGTTGAAGGCGCGCGCGGCACCACGAATCTCCAGGGGGCCGGTCTCCGGCAGCGGGGGGCGGTGCAGGTCGCGGCCCAGTTCGTCGGCCGCGGTGGCCAGCAGGTGCAGCGGGCGCGTGACCCAGCGCACCGCCAGGTAGGACAGGCCGAGCACGGCCGCCAGCAGCACACCCAGCGCCGCCACCAGCCGCCAGGACACACCGGGCGGTGCAGCCGGTGCCGCGGCGTCGAAGCGAGCCCAGCGCCCGTCGGACAGCCGCACCTGGGTGCGCAGCACCACGGCGCCCGGCGCCCAGCCCGGGCCAGGGCCCATCATCCGGCCGCGCATCGTCCCGGGGCCCATCGGGCCGTCGGTGCCGGCGTCCTGGCGCGTCGAGCCCGCTGCCGCGGCGCCGGGTTCCGTCGCACCCGGACCCATCATCCCGGGCCCCATGCCGCGCGGCCCGGGGCCGCTGCCCGGGACACGCGCCCACGGGTCGGCCGCATCGACGGACGCAAACTCGACCCGCAGCTCGTGTCGGTCACCGAGCAACCGCTGCAGCATGGCCGGGTACATGCGGGCCGGACGGGCCACCCGCACGGCCTCGTCCGACGCCCCGGCGGCGGGCGCGGCGGGGGCATCGTGCAGCGACAGCACCAGCGGCGGCACGTTGAGCACCGCGACGATGCGCTCGCGCGCGGCCGCGTCCGTCGACTCGAGCAGCTGCACGACATCGGCGATGCGTTGCGCCTGCCGCATCCCGCCCGAGGCGACGAGCAGCGTCTCGCGCTCGGCGAAGTTGATCGCCGCGCTGAGCAGCTGCGCAACCAGCAGCCCGCCGGCCAGCACGGCGACCAGCCGTCCGAACAGCGACTGCGGCAGCAGCCGTGCGAGCCGGGCCTGCCCGGCGCGGCGGGCGCGGCTCGCGGCGCTCGCACCAGCGCCCTCCCCCGCCGGCGTCGCGGGCGTGGACGTCGTCATCGCCGCTCCTGTCGCGCGGCACCCGGTGTCGGTGCCGGGGGCGTTGCGGCGGTCGGTCCCGGCGCCGGCAAATCGTGACCCGATGCCGCCACCGCCTGCACCGGCGCCGCCAGCACGTAGCCCTCGCCGCGCACGGTCTTGATCAGACGCGGCTCGCGCGGGTCGTCGCCGAGGCGGTGGCGCAGCCGGCTGACCTGCACGTCGATGCTGCGGTCCAGCGCATCGGCCTCGCGGCCCTGGGTCAGCTCGACGAGCTGGTCGCGATTCAGCACGCGGTTCGGGTGGCCGACGAAGATGCGCAGCAGCCGGTACTCGGCGCCGCTCAGCTCCACCGGCGAGCCGTCGGGCGCGACGAGGCGGCGCTGCCGGGTGTCCAGCAGCCAGTCGCCGAAGCGCCAGTGCGGCGCGTCATCGGGCTGCAGGTTGTGCGGCAAGCTGCGCGCGCGGCGCAGCACGGCCTTGATGCGGGCCAGCAGCTCGCGCGCGCCGAAGGGCTTGGGCACGTAGTCGTCGGCGCCCATCTCGAGGCCGACGACACGATCGGTCTCGTCGCCGCGCGCGGTCAGCATGATCACCGGGATCGACGAGCGTGCGCGCAGGTCCCGGCACAGCGTCAGCCCGTCGTCGCCGGGCAGCATCAGGTCGAGCACGACCAGGTCGAAGGCGGCGCCGTTCAGGGCCTGCCACATCGCCCGCCCGTCGGGCACCGCGGTCGCGCGCAGGCCGTTCTTCTCGAGGTAGCGGCCGAGCAGCGTGCGGATCTCGGCGTCGTCGTCGACGATCAGGATGTGGTCGGTGCGGTCCATGGCGGCATCGGCGGGCACGGATGTCGGGGGGCGGCACGGCGGTCGTGCGGCACGACCCTAGCGCAGCCGGCAGACCCCGCGGCCGGCGAAACGTATCACAGCATGTCAAGTCCGCGGCCTGTCATGCGCCGCGACAAAAAGGCCTGCCGGCGACATCCTGCGCTTACATCGCCGCCGTGCAATGGAGGCGTTGCGAGAGGGCTCGCAACGGCCGCCGCTGCGACGACGCCGGCGGCCGACGACATCGACAACCGACGAAAGACGCATATGAAGCTGAACACCCGGATCGCCGCGAGCGTGATCGCCGTTGCCGCGCTGGCCGCGGCGGGCACGAGCTGGGCCCACCCCGGCGGCATGGGCTATGGCCACGGGCCGGGCATGGGTCATCCGATGGGCTACGGCATGGGCCCCGGCGGCGGGCACCGCATGGGCCCGGGCATGGGGCCCGGCATGGGCGCCCGTGGCAGTGCCACCGACGCCGAGGCGGCGGTCGCCGCGCGGATGGCGTCGCTGAAGGTCCAGCTGAAGATCACCGCGGCCCAGGAGGGGGCGTGGGCGAGCTTCGAGAAGCAGGCGCGCGAACAAGCCACCTCGCAGTTCGCGCTGCGCCAGCAGATGCAGGAGCAGATGCACGGCCCGCAGGCGCAGCCCCGGTCGGCGCCCGACGTGGCCGCGCTGCGCGAATCGATGGCCCGGCTGCGCCAGGCCAACGCCGAGAAGCACACCGCTGCCCTGACGAGCCTGTACGCGGCGCTGACGCCGGAGCAGAAGGCCCGGGCGGACCGCCAGCTCGGCGGCCCGGGATTCGCCGGCGGACCGGGGCGCGGGATGGGCAAGGCGCGCGGCTGTGGCGCAGGCTGGGGCCCCGGCGCCTGAGGCAACAGCTGGCAGCGCGCGCGCCCGTGCCGTCGGTCACGCCGGCACGACGTGCCGGGGCCGCGCTGCCTTCAGTCGCGCGCGAAGCGGCCGTTCCTTCGGGAAGCGGCCGCACCCGCGTGGCCGCGGGAGCCTCCCGTGGAACTGCCCTTCACCGCCGGCAACCGCCGGCACGACCTCGACCTGCGCCGGTTGCTCGACCAGCTCTATCCGCGCGTGGAGTCGCTCTACGACACCTCGCGCACCTGGGGCGGTGCAGCCCTGACGACGCTGGTCTACCGGGTCGTGCGCGAGTCCTGCCCGCAGCTCGACGCCACGCGCGTGCAGATCCTGGTGACGGCGATGCAGCGGGTGCATCGCGAGCGGCGGGCTCGGGGTGATGGGGCGCCACCGCGTTCGGCGGTGCGGCCGGCCGAGACGACCTGAGCGGAGCTCCCGCGTCCAGGCGAGGCCGGCAGCACATGCCGCGTCGACCGCGGCTCCACGACTGCTTGTGGAAAAAAGACGGGCGCACCCGCGGCTGCCGTCGCGGTGCGCCCGAACGTGCCCCTGAGGGCCCCCGGGGTATCAGTTGACGAGCGTGATCTGGATGATCGAGGTCGTGCCGCTCTGCTCGTGGCCGACCACCAGCAGCGGCTTGCCGTTCGGCGAACGTTCGGCGGGGATCAGCAGCAGGCCTTCGGGGCCGAGGTCGCCGGTGGTGCCCACGCGGTTGTTGAAGTAGGTCACGAAGACGGGCGCGCTCGGCGTGCTCACGTCGTAGACCATGATCCCGCCGACGCGCTCGAGCCCGACGAACGCGAAGGTCTTGCGGCCGAAGGTGCCGAGCACCACGCCCTCGGGCTCCGGGCCCTTGCTCGGGCTGCGCGCGTCCAGCGTGTTGTTGTCGTGGCTCGCGTTGAACGCCACCGTGCCCAGCGAGGCGGTGCGCCGCTCGAAGTCCTCGCCGGAGTCGTAGACCCGCGCCAGGTCGCTCGCGCGCCAGATGCTGAACGAGCGCGCGCCGTAGGACCACAGCTTGGTGCACTGTCCGGCGGCGTTCTTGCCGCTGTCGTGGCCGTTGGGTGCGCTGGTCACGCGCAGGCGGCCCAGGTTGGAATCGAACAGCAGCTTCGCGGCATCGGCACCGAAGACCGCCGGATCCAGCCCCGCGGCGCAGTGCGCCCGCACACGGACCTCCTCGTTGAAGCCCGGCCAGTCGGCTCGCGCGTCCCCCTCGTTGGCCGTGACCAGGTAGGTCTCGGCACCGACCCGGTACGAGGCCAGGGCATCCGGCAGGTACATCCCGAAGAGCGGCCAGTTGCCGATCTTCACCGTCGCGCTGCCGCTGTTCGTGTCGGTGCCGGCATCCTCGTCGCTCGGATCCAGCCCGGCGCCGGCGGCGCGATGGTCCTTCAGGCCGAGCGGGCGGATCGCGGTGATCGTCGCGCGCTCGACGTCCACGGTGGCGATCGCGTTGTTCTCCTGCAGCGTGACCCAGGCCGTCCGGCCATCGTCGCTGACCGTGATGGACTCGGGCTCGAAGTCCTGGGCGGCGCTGGCGCCGGGCCCGTAGATGCGCACGCCCTGCGCGCGCAGCGAGTCGATCTGCGGGTTGAACGCCGTGAAGCCGGCCGTCCTCACGCTCGGCGCGATGCCCGCCGCCGTGCGGTTGACGTCGATCACGCTGACCGAGCCTTCGGGGTCGACCGAGTCGGCCTGGCCGTAGCTGTTCGGCTCGCCCTCGTTGGCCACGAGCAGGCGGGTGCCGTCGGGCGTGAAGACGAGCATGTCCGGCAGTGCGCCGACCGTCACGCTGGCCAGGCGCTCCAGGTCGGCCGCGCGAAAGAACACGACGCTGCCCGGGCTGGTCTTCGGTGCTGCCTCGACGGCGACGGCGACCAGCCCCTCGTGCACCGCGACGCTGTTCGCCGACGCGCCCGAGCCCGCGAGGTTCAGCGTGCCGACCCGCCGCGGCGTGGCGGGCGAGGAGAGGTCCAGCACGTCGACCGTCGCCGCCGCCCCGTTGACGACGAACAGCCGCTTGCTGGCCGCGTCGTAGGCCGGGATCTCGGATGCCCCGACGATCGCCGGCCCGCCGCTGGCCGGGTCGAAGACGCCGATGCGCAACAGCGCCAGCGTCGTCGGCGTCGTGTCCACCGGATCGTCGCTGCCGCCGCACGCGGCGGCCAGGACGATCGCGAGGCCGGACACGCCAGCGGCCAGCCAGCGAGCGGCCGAGGCAAGCCCGGCGGACGGGCGTTCGCGTCGATGGCTCACGCTCAACCCCCGATCACGCCGCCGTCGGTGCGGCGGACGACGACGGTGGCCGAGCGCGGACGCGCGCCGGCGGTGGGCCACTGCGAGAACGCGGTGGCGTTGCGCGCGATCTCGTTGTCGGTGAGCGTCGCGCCGGAGGCCGACTTCGGCGCCCGCGGGTGGTTGCCGACCTCGCCCGGATGCTGGACGTTGACGAACATCGTCTTGCGGTCCGGCGTGAAGCTCAGGCCGGTGATCTCGCAGCCCGACGGGCCGACCAGGAAGCGCCGGATCTCCTTGCTGACCGGGTCGGCGGCGAGCATCTGGTTGTTGCCCATGTTCGCGAAGTCGCCCGCGTTGGCGTAGCTGCCGTCGGTCTGGATCCACAGCCGGCCGAAGCTGTCGAAGGCCAGGCCGTCGGGGCTGTTGAACAGGTTGTCCAGCGTGACGTTGGCCGAGGGCTTGCGTGCATCGGTGATGCTCGGCTGGCCGGCGAGCACGAAGATGTCCCAGGTGAAGCTCAGCGCGGTCGCGTCGCCGCCGGCCTCGTTCCAGCGCACGATATGACCCCAGACGTTGTTGGCCCGCGGGTTGGCGTCGTCGACGGGCGGGCGCGCCGAGCCGGCCGAGGTGGTGCCGTCGGGGCGGTTGCTGCTGGTGCCGCCGCGCCGGTTGTTGTTCGTCAGGGTGATGTAGACCTCGCCGGCCTTCTTCGGGTTGGCCGCGATCCATTCGGGGCGATCCATCATCGTCGCGCCGACGCGGTCGGCGGCCTGGCGCGTCTTGATCAGCACCTCGGCCTGGCTGGCGAAGCCGTTCGCGGCGGTCAGGCCGCTCTGCCCGTGGACCAGCGGGATCCACACGCCGGTGCCCATGTTGTCGCCGGCGGTGGCGCCGGCGTCGAAGCGCGCGACGTACAGCGTGCCGTCCTCCAGCAGGCGCCGGTTAGCGGCACTGGTGGGGTTCGCGCGGTCGAAGGTGCCGGCCGAGACGAACTTGTAGACATACTCGTTGCGCTCGTCGTCGCCCATGTAGACGACCACCTTGCCGTTGGCGGCGACGACGAGTTCGGCGTTCTCGTGCTTGAAGCGGCCGAGCGCCGTGCGCTTGACCGGCTTGGAGGCCGGCGCGAACGGGTCGATCTCGACGACCCAGCCGAAACGGTGCGGCTCGTTCGGGTTGACGTCGGCATCGAAACGCGGATCGACGGTGTGCCAGCGGTAGCCGAAGCCGCTGGTCGTGATCCCGTAGCGCGACTGCCCGCCGATGATCTCGGCCTTCTGGTCCTGGAAGTCCGGCGCGATCGCGGCGCCGCTGGTCGGCGCGCCGAAGTAGCCGTTCCAGTTCTCCTCGCAGGTGAGGTAGGTGCCCCAGGGCGTCGAGCCGTTGGCGCAGTTGTTCAGCGTGCCGAGCACCTCGGTGCCGCTCGGATCGGCGGCGGTGCGCATCAGCGCGTGGCCGGCGGCCGGGCCCTGGATCGTGATCGGCGTGTTGCCGTGGATGCGCCGGTTGTACGGCGAGGTCTTCACGTGGCTCCAGCTGCCGTCGGCCGCGCGCCGCACGTGCGAGACCGAGACGCCGTGAGCGGCCTGTGCCTTGCGCGCCTTCTCCAGCGTGAACGGCGCCATCCAGTCGGCCGGGTCGGTGTTCGCCTCGATCGCGTAGAAGTACTCCGGGTTGATGTACTCGTGGTTCATCACGAGCAAACCCTCGTCGCTGCGCTCGCCGAGCCCGTTGCCCGCGGTGTTGAACGGGAAGAAGCTCATGCCGTCGTGGTTGTCGCCGATCTGCTGCTCCTGCTCGGCGGCGGTGTTGCTCGCGTCGGGCTTCCAGGCCGGGGCGAAGCCGTTGATCGGCTCGCCCCAGGGCAGCATGGTGCTCGCGACGTAGCCGGCCGGCACGACGATGCCGTCGGCCGTCGAGGTGCTCACCGCGGTGAATCCGAGCATGCGCTCGGTCGGCGCCGGCGGCGCGGCCACCGCGTCGTCGCCGCCGCCGCAGGCCGCGAGGCCGCCGAGGAACGGCAGCGTCGCGGCACCGAAGCCGGCCTTCAGCAGGCGCCGGCGCGAGGGCTGGGCGAGCAGGGCCTGCTCGACGACCTGGTCGAGCGAGGGATTGGCCGAGGGGTTGGTGACGCCGTCGTCGTCCTTGAGGGATTGGGCCATGGGGTGTGCTCCGGAGAAGGGCGGGGTGGGAAAGCAAACCCCGCGAGCTTCGCGGTCCCGGATGACGCCTTCGTGAATGCCCCGACAGCGTGTTGCCGCGAGCGCCGCCTGCGCACGTCGACCTGCAGCCGCCGGCAAGCCGGCGACAGACGATCAGCGAAGGCGAAAACGTTCGCGCAGCCGCGACTGCCGGAACACCAGGCCCGCGGCGGCCGTGGCCACGGCCACGACGCCCAGGATCAGCGACAGGCGCAGCCACGGCTGGCCGAACGCGAGGCGGGCCTGCACGAGCACCACCAGCGTCCAGATCCACTCCAGGGCGCCCAGCACGAGCGCCAGCTGCACGGCCCGGGCCACCCAGGCCCGCGGCCAGGCCAGCATCAGGAGCAGCAGCAGCGCGGTCAGCGCGACCAGCGGCCCACTGCCGGCCCGGTAGAAATGGGCGCCCAGCACGACAAGCGCGACGGACGGAACGGCGAGCCAGAAGCTGGGCATGATCGGGACGCGGACGACGGACGGCGGACGGCGAGCTTAGCGCGGTGGCGCGCGGCCGGCACGATCCCGGGCAGGACAGCGGCCGGGGCCTGGCACACGCCGCGTGCCCTGCGCTATCGTCGTGCCCTGTCCACCTGCCGGCCGAGGAGCGCCATGTCCCGATCCGTCGCCGCCCTGCTCGCGCTGCTGGCGGCGCTGCCCGCCGCCCTCGCGCAGACCATCGAGCGCACGGCGGTGCGCGCACCCGCCGGCCACGAGGTCCCGCTGCACGTCGCGCGGCCCTCCGGGCCCGGGCCGCACCCGCCGGTGCTGTACATCCACGCCAAGCGCGGCCTCGAGGAGGAGGACCGGCGGCACCTGCGTGAACTCGCCGGGCAAGGCTTCCTCGTCGTCGCGCCCGACTGGCAGGCCGGCCACATGATCGAACGCTGGCCCGACCGCCACCACCCGGAGACCGAGGCCGACGTCGAGGCCGGCCTCGATGCCCTGCGGCAGCGCGGCGACGTCTGCAAGGGGCCGGTGGGCATCGTCGCGCTGTCGCGGGGGCCCTACTACGCGATCCGCCTCGCCACGAAACGCCCCGCGGACATCGCCGCGATCGTCTCGTACTACGGGCACTTCCAGAACCCCAACGCGCCGGAGCCCCAGCAGCTCTTCTCGGTGGCCCCCGAGGTGCTCGCGCTGCGCACGCCGACGCTGATGCTGATCGGCGACGCCGACTACGAGCTGCGCCGCATGGTCAACGGCCGCGCGTTCTACGCGCTGTGGGAGCGCGGCGTGCCGGTCGAGCTGCAGATGTACCCGATGGCGCGCCGGGCCTTCGACTTCCGCGCCGACGCCTCGCCGGAGGAGAAGGTGGCCACGCGTCACGCCCGCGAGCGCGCGCGGGCCTGGCTGCAGCGCCACCTGAAACTGGACGAACGCGGGCGCTGCGCCGGATGAGCACGACCCGCCGGCCGGTCCGCCACCGTCTCGAGAACGGAGCCACGCGATGACCCCCTTCGAACTCAGCGGCCGCCGGGTCGTCGTCACCGGCGGGCTCGGCGCGCTCGGCCGCGCGGTCGGCGAGGTGCTGGCCGCTTGCGGCGCCCGGGTCGTGCTGCTCGACCGCAGCACCGGCGCGCAGCCCCCCGGCGCGGTCGTGGCGGTCGTCGCGGCCGACCTTGCCGACGCGGCCGCGGCGCGCGCCGGCATCGCGCAGGCGGCCGCCGCACTCGGCGGCATCGATGCACTGGTCAACGTGGCCGGCGGATTCGCGTGGGAGACCGTCGAGCACGGCCTGCCCGACACCTGGGACCGCCTCTACTCGATGAACCTGCGTTCCGCGCTGCTCGCCTCGCAGGCGGCGCTGCCGCACCTGCTCGCGCAGCCCGGCTCGGCGATCGTCAACGTCGGCGCGCTGGCCGCCGGCAAGGCCGGCACCGGGATGGGCGCGTACGCGGCCTCGAAAGCCGGCGTCGCCCGGCTGACCGAGGCGATGGCCGAGGAATTCAAGGATCGCGGGCTGCGGGTCAACGCCGTGCTGCCGAGCATCCTGGACACGCCAGCCAATCGCGCCGAGATGCCGGATGCCGATGCCTCGCGCTGGGTCTCGCCGCAGGCACTGGCCCGCGTGATCGCCTTCCTGCTGTCCGACGACGCGGCACCGGTCACTGGCGCGCTGCTGCCGGTCGCAGGGCGCGTCTGATCGCAAACCGGACCGGACCCGGCCGCCCCGTCCCGTCCCGTCCCGTCCCGTCCCGGCACGGCACGGCGTGCAGGCACCGCGGACGAGACACGACCCCCTCTGGTTCCGTAGCGAGAATCGGGGCCCCACCTGCCGCGCGTCCCGCCGGACGTCGTCCCCGCCGATGAACACCCTGCCCCCTTCCGATCCTGCCGATCCGTCCCGCCGCCTGCTGCTGCACGCCGGGAGCGCCGTGGCCACCACCGCGGCGCTGGCCGCCGCGCTGCCGCTGACGGCGGCAGCGGCGGCGGCGAAGGAGGTCGCGGCGCCGGCCCGGCTGCCACCACTGCCCGTGGCGCGCGTCGAGCCGGTTCGCGAGACCTTCTTCGGCGAGATCGTCGTCGACCCCTATCGCTGGATGGAGAACCCGAAGGACCGCGACTGGGAGCCCTTCATGCGCGGCCAGGACGCGCACGCCCGGGCCGCGCTCGGGCGCATACCGGGCCGCGACGCGCTGAAGCGGCGCATCGCCGAGCTCTCCGGCGGCACCGCGGTGGCTTTCGGCGTGCAGGCGGCGGGCGAGCGCCTCTTCTACCAGGTGCGCCCGGCCGGTGCCGACAACTTCAAGCTCGCGATGCGCGACGGCGCGCGCGGGTCGGAACGCATCCTGCTCGACCCGACGACGATGCGCGGCGAGGGCGGCGTGCACGTCTCGCTGGACTGGTGGCTCGCGTCGCCCGACGGGCGCCACGTGGTCTACGGCCTGTCGCCCGCCGGCAGCGAGAACTCGGTGCTGCACGTGATGGAGGTCGACACGGGGCGCGTGCTGCCCGAGCGCATCCCGGGCACGCAGTACGCGGGGCCCTCGTGGCTGCCCGACGGCAGCGGCTTCTTCTACGCGCGCGTGGCCGATCCGGCCAAGCTCGGCACGATCGACTACTACAAGCGCTCGCCGGTGCTGCTGCACCGGCTGGGCACCGATCCGCAGGCCGACCGGCTGCTCGTCGCCTTCGGCCAGGACCCCGCGCTGCCGCTGACCGAGACCGAGTTCCCGGCCATCGTCTGCGACCGCGCCAGCCGCTGGGCCTTGCTGGTGCTCTACGGCGGCGTGCGGCGCGAGAACCCCGTCTTCGTCGCGCCGCTGGCCGACGCGGTCGCCGGCCGTGCGCGCTGGCGCGCGGTGTGCACGATCGAGGACGAGGTGACCGCCGCGGCCCTCGACGGCGACGATCTCTACCTGCTGAGCACACGCGACGCCGAGAACGGCAAGGTGCTGCGCACGCCGCTGGACGGCGGCACGGCGGCCACCGCGACGACCGTGGTGCCCCAGGGGCCACGGGTCGTCGAGGGCCTCGCGATGGCCCGCGACGGGCTCTACCTGACGGACCTGGACGGCGGCTACCACGGCCTGCGCCGGCTCGGGCGCGACGGCCGGCTGACGCCGGTCGCCCTGCCCTTCGAGGGTTCGATCAGCGGCCTCTCGGCGAGCACCGCCGCCGACGGCTGCTTCGTCGATGGCACGGGCTGGCTGCTGCCCCTGACGACCTTCCGCCACGACCCGGGCAGCGGCCGCACCGAGGCCGCCGGCATCGCGCCGCCGTCGATGCTGGACCTCTCCGGTTTCGAGGCCGTGCGCAGCTTCGCGGTGGCCCGCGACGGCACCCGCGTGCCGCTGTCCATCGTCGCGCGCAAGGGGCTGCCGCGCGACGGCCGCAACCCGGCGCTGGTGCAGGCCTACGGGGCCTACCAGGTCTCCAGCGGCCCGTTCTTCAGCCCGCGCACGCTGGCGCTGCTGGAGCGCGGCGGCATCTTCGCCACGGCCCACGTCCGCGGCGGCGGTGAGTACGGCAAGCGCTGGTGGAAGGGCGGCCAGAAGGCGACCAAGCCGAACACCTGGCGCGACCTGATCGACTGCTGCGAGCACCTGGTGCGCGAGCGCTGGGCGTCCAAGGCGACGATCACGATCCAGGGCGGCTCGGCCGGCGGCATCACCGTCGGCCGCGCGCTGACCGAGCGGCCGGACCTCTTCGCCGGCGTGATCTCGAACGTCGGCGTCTCGAACGCGCTGCGCGCCGAGTTCTCGCAGAACGGCCCGCCGAACATCGACGAGTTCGGCACCGTGACCGAGCGCGCGGGCTTCGCCGCGCTGAAGGCGATGGACGCGCTGCACCACGTGCGCGACGGCGTGCGCTACCCGGCCGTGCTGCTGACCGTCGGGATGACCGACCCGCGGGTCGAGGCCTGGCACGGCGCGAAGATGGCCGCGCGGCTGCAGCGGGCGAGCCGCTCGAGACGCCCGGTGCTGTTGCGCGTGTCCTTCGACGCCGGTCACGGCCTGGGCAGCACGCGTGGCCAGGTCGACGACGAACGCGCCGACGAGTTCGCGTTCACGCTCTGGCGCGCCGGGCGCCGCAGCGTGGCCTGAGGCTGTCCGCGCGGGCCGCCGCCAGCGGGTGCCCTGCCCCTCCATGCCCGGGGACAGCGCCCCGGGCGCTCGCCAGGCACGAACAGTCCACCGGACTGTTCGTGTCCACGCTCGCCGGCCCCGCGGCGGCCGTTCGGCTTCTCGTTCCCCTTTCTCGCGCTGCACGTCCGCGCGGGCCGAGGCCAGCGGGTGCCCTTCCCCTCCATGTCCCCCGGGGCGGGCTGCGCCCGTGCCTCCTCCTCTACTTCCGGGGA
>ERZ761602.6420-NODE-6420-length-13146-cov-7.811397_pt1 | contig 13146 bp, 13 predicted proteins | sample MGYA00512165_ERZ761602 | MGnify/ENA primary metagenome ERZ761602 (study PRJEB28899, sample SAMN02445085) | bioreactor sludge metagenome | biome: EBPR sludge; isolation source: Thorneside wastewater treatment plant | place: Australia: Brisbane, Thorneside...
ACCAACATCACCGACTACGGCGCGTTCGTCGAGATCGAGAGCGGCATCGAGGGCCTGGTGCACGTCTCCGAGATGGACTGGACCAACAAGAACGTCCACCCCGCCAAGGTCGTGAGCCTGGGCGACGAGGTGGAGGTCATGATCCTCGAGATCGACGAGGACCGCCGCCGCATCTCCCTCGGGATGAAGCAGTGCATGCCGAACCCGTGGGAAGAGTTCGCCATGAACCACAAGAAGGGCGACAAGGTGAAGGGCGTCATCAAGTCGATCACCGACTTCGGCGTCTTCATCGGCCTGCCGGGCAACATCGACGGCCTCGTGCACCTGTCCGACCTCACCTGGAACGCCCCGGGCGAGGAGGCCGTGAAGGCCATGAAGAAGGGCGAGGAAGTCGAGACCGTCGTGCTCTCGATCGACGTCGAGCGCGAGCGCATCTCCCTGGGCATCAAGCAGCTCGAGGGCGACCCCTTCGGCAACTACGTGACCACCCACGACAAGGGCAACATCGTGAAGGGCGTGGTCAAGTCGATCGAGCCCAAGGGCGCCGTGATCGAGCTGGAGAAGGACGTCGAGGGCTACCTGCGCGCGAGCGAGATCTCCCGCGACCGCGTCGAGGACGTGCGCACCCACCTGAAGGAAGGCGACGAGCTCGAGGCCGTGATCGTGAACATCGACCGCAAGAACCGCTCGATCAACCTCTCGATCAAGGCGAAGGACGCCGCCGAGGAAGCCGCCGCGCTGCAGAAGATGGCTTCCGAGTCGAGCGCGAGCGCCGGCACGACGAACCTGGGCGCGCTCCTGAAGGCGAAGCTCGGCAACGCGGGCAAGGAATAAGACCCGGGACCCGCCATGAACGCTTCCGGAGGGGGAGAAGCGCACGCCATGACCAAGTCACAGCTCATCGAGTTGCTGAGCGCGCGGCACAGTCAGCTGGCTCCCAAGGATGCCGAACTCGCGGTGAAGACGATGCTGGACGCCATGGCGAGCACCCTCGCCACCGGCAACCGCATCGAGATCCGCGGCTTCGGCAGCTTCGGCCTGAACTTCCGTCCGCCCCGTGTCGGGAGGAATCCCAAGACGGGCGAGAAGGTCCAGGTCCCGCGCAAGTACGTCCCGCACTTCAAGGCGGGCAAGGAACTGCGCGAGCGCGTGGATTCCAGCGAGTAGCGGCCGCCTCCGGGCGGCCCGGCGACACGAGCGGCAGGGTAGAATGCGCCCTGCCGCTTTTTTTCGTCCTTTCGACGGACCGGAACCTTCGATGCAAGCCCTCGCCTGGATCGTCCGCATCGCGATCGTGATCGTGCTGGTGTGGTTCGCGGCGAGAAACAGCCAGCCCGTCACGCTGCACGGCCTGCCGGGAGAAGCCTGGCAGGCGCCCCTCGTCTTCGTGGTGCTGGTCGCCTTCGTGGCCGGCGTCGTGATCGGGCTCACCGCGTGGCTGCCCACGGTCTTCCGCCAGCGGCGCGAGATCGGGCGCCTGAAGCGCGCGCCGCCCCCGCCGCCCGTCCCGGCGGCCGAGCCCGGGCCCGTTCCGCGCCCACCGGTCCCCCGCGGGGCCGAGGACATCCATGGAGTCTGATTTCTGGTGGGTCCTCGCCGCCTTGCCGGTGTTCTTCGGCATGGGCTGGATGGCCGCGCGGGTGGACCTGAAGAGCCTGCTCTCGGAATCGCGCGAGGTGCCCTCGTCCTATTTCCGGGGCCTGAACTTCCTGCTCACCGAGCAGCAGGACAAGGCGATCGAGGCGTTCCTCGCCGCCGCCAAGGAAAACCCCCAGACCGCCGAGCTCCAGTTCGCGCTGGGCAGCCTCTTCCGCCGCCGCGGCGAGGCCGACCGCGCGATCCGCATGCACCAGGACCTCATCGCCCGCGAGGACCTGCCGGCGGCCGACCGCCGCCGCGCCAGCCTCGAGCTCGCCCAGGACTACTTCAAGGCGGGCCTGCTCGACCATGCCGAGGGCGTGCTGCTGCAGCTGGCCGAAGCCGCGCCGGGCCCCGACGTGCACCGCCCGCTCCTCGACATCTACATCCAGGAAAAGGACTGGGGCAAGGCGATCGGCGCGGCGCGCAAGCTCGAGGTGAGCGCCCAGCGCAACTACCAGAAGGAGATCGCGAACTACCACTGCGAGCTCGCGATCACCGAGCACATCCACGGCCGCGCCGAGGAGGCCGCGCGCCACCTCGCGCTCGCGCTCGAGGCCAACCGCAAGTGCGTCCGGGCGAACCTGCTGCGCGGTGAATGGCTCGCCCGTGCCGGCCGGCACGACGAGGCGATCGAGGCCTGGAAGGCCATCGAGACCCAGGATCCCGCCTACCTCGGCCTCGCCGCCGAAGGCATGGTGGAGAGCTACCGCGCCCTCGGGCGCCCCGCGGAAGGCCTCACGCTGCTCCGGGGCTTGCAGAACCGCTTCCCCGCCCTCGACCTGCTGAGCGTCGTCTACCAGGCCACGGCGGAGCTGGAGGGCGACGAGGCGGCGTGGCGGCTGGTGCGCGACGAAGTGCGCCGCAATCCGACGCTGGTGGGCCTGGACCGCCTCATCGACGCGGAGCTGGTCCGCGCCCCGGCCGAACGGCGCCAGGACCTGCAGCTCATGAAATCCCTCGTCCATTCCCACGCGCAGGCGCTGTCGGCCTACCTGTGCGCGAGCTGCGGCTTCCGGGCGCGGCAGTTCTTCTGGCAGTGTCCCGCGTGCGGCGGCTGGGAGACCTTCCCGCCCCGGCGCACCGCGGAGCTCGAGACCGCCGGCCGGCACCTCGCGAGGATGCAGATTGGACAATAAGCGGATCGTCGTCGCGCTCGACGCGCCGGGCCCGTCGCAGGCGCTCGCGCTCGCCGCGCGGCTCGACCCGGCCCTGTGCCGGGTGAAGGTGGGCAAGGAGCTCTTCGTGGCCGCCGGACCGGCGGTGGTGGAGTCGCTGCAGCGCGCGGGCTTCGAAGTCTTCCTCGACCTCAAGTTCCACGACATTCCCAACACCGTGGCCGGCGCCTGCCGGGCGGCCGCGGCCCTCGGCGTGTGGATGGTGAACGTCCACGCGAGCGGCGGGCCCGCGATGATGGCCGCCGCGCGCGAGGCGGTGGACGGCGCGGCCCATCGCCCGCTGCTCATCGGGGTCACGGTGCTCACGAGCCTGTCGGACGCGGAGCTCGCCGCCATCGGCTGGACGGGCGGGGCGGCGGACAACGTCGCCCGCCTCGCGGCCCTCGCCCGCGCGAGCGGCCTGGACGGCGTCGTGTGCTCGGCGCAGGAGGCCGCGCAGATGCGGGCGGCCCACGGCGCGGGCTTCGTGAGCGTGACCCCGGGCATCCGCCTGCCGGGGGGCGAGGCGGGCGACCAGTCGCGCGTGGTGACCCCCGTCGACGCGGTGCGCGCGGGCGCCCATTACCTCGTCATCGGCCGGCCCGTCACGCAGGCGAAGGACCCGGCCGCGACCCTCGCGGCCATCGCCGCGTCGATCGCGAAGGAGGGCGTCGCCGCATGAAGGTGAGCATGATCGGCACGGGCTACGTCGGCCTCGTCACGGGCGCGTGCCTCGCGGACGTGGGCAACGACGTGATGTGCCTCGACGTGGACCCCCGCAAGATCGCCACCCTCGAGGCGGGCGAGATCCCCATCTACGAGCCGGGCCTGAAGGAAATCGTGCGCTCGGCGGTCGCCGCCGGGCGCCTGCGCTTCACGACGGACCCGGGCGCGAGCGCGCGCTGGGGCCGCGTGCAGATGATCGCGGTGGGCACGCCCCCGGGCGAGGACGGCTCGGCGGACCTGCAGTACGTGCTCGCGGCGGCCCGGGCGATCGCGGACCACATGGACGGGCCCCGCGTCATCGTCGACAAGTCCACGGTGCCCGTGGGCACGGCCGACCGCGTGAAGGCTGCCGTGGCCGAGCGGCTCGCCGCCCGCGGCGCGTCCCACGCCTTCAGCGTCGTCTCCAACCCGGAATTCCTCAAGGAAGGCGCCGCCGTCGAGGACTTCATGCGCCCCGACCGCATCGTGATCGGCGCGGACGACCCCGATGCCGTCGAGGCGATGCGCGAGCTCTACGCGCCCTTCCAGCGCAACCACGACCGCCTGCAGGTGATGGACATCCGCTCGGCGGAGCTCACCAAGTACGCGGCCAACGCGATGCTCGCCACGCGCATCTCGTTCATGAACGAGCTCGCGCTGCTCGCCGAGCGCCTCGGCGCGGACATCGAGCAGGTCCGGAAGGGCATCGGCTCCGACCCGCGCATCGGCTACCACTTCCTCTACCCCGGCACGGGCTACGGGGGCTCGTGCTTCCCGAAGGACGTGATGGCGATCCTGCGCACCGCGCGGGAGAACGGCGTCGCGCTCGAGGTGGTCGCGGCCGTCGAGTCGGCCAACGAGCGCCAGAAGGGCGTGCTCGTGGACAAGATCGTCCGGCGCTTCGGCGAACGCCTGGAGGGCCGGCGCTTCGCGCTCTGGGGCCTCGCCTTCAAGCCCAACACCGACGACATGCGCGAGGCCCCCAGCCGCGTCATCGTCGAGCGCCTGCTCGCGAAGGGCGCCGCCGTGTGCGCCTACGACCCCGTCGCGATGGACGAGGCGCGCCACGTGCTGGGCGAGCGTCCCGGCCTCACCTACGGGACCGACCCCCTCGCGACCGCGGACGGCGCCGATGCCCTGGTGATCGCCACGGAGTGGAAGGTCTTCCGCAGCCCGGATTTCGAGGCCCTGCGCGCGCGGCTCGCCTCGCCCGTGGTCTTCGACGGGCGCAATCTCTACGAGCCCGCGGCGATGGCCGCGCTGGGCTTCGAATACCACGCGATCGGCCGGGGATTGCCGTGAAGCGCCTGCCGGACCTTACGAAGGCCCGCGTGCTCGTCGCGGGCGACGTGATGCTCGACCGCTACTGGTTCGGCGACGTGAACCGCATCTCGCCCGAGGCGCCGGTGCCCGTGGTGCTGGTGCGCCGCATCGAGGAGCGCCCCGGCGGCGCGGCCAATGTCGCGCGCAACATCGCCGCGCTCGGCGGGCGCGTCTCGCTGCTCGCCGTCGTGGGCGAGGACGAGGCGGGCGCGGCCCTCGAGGCGTCCCTTGCCGGCAGCGGGGTCGACGCCTCGCTCCACCGGGATCCGGAGCTCTCGACCACGGTCAAGCTTCGCGTGGTGGGCCAGCAGCAGCAGCTGCTTCGCATCGACTTCGAGCGGGCCCCGAGCAAGGAGGCCCTGGCGGGCAAGCTCGGCGAGTACGAGCGGCTGGTGGACGACGCGGACGCCGTGGTGCTCTCCGACTACGGCAAGGGTGGCCTCGTGCACGTCTCGCGCATGATCGAACTGGCCCGCGCGCGCGGCAAGCCCGTGCTGGTCGATCCGAAGGGATCGGACTGGGCCCGCTACCGAGGCGCCACGGTCATCACGCCCAACCGCGCCGAATTCCGCGAGGTGGCCGGCCGCTGGACGGACGAGGCGGACCTCGCGTCCCGCGCCGCGCGCGTTCGCGAATCCCTCGGCCTCGACGCGCTCATCGTGACCCGCAGCGAGGAGGGCATGTCCCTCTTCACGGCGGCCGAGGCCCACCACGAGCCCACGCGGGCCCGCGAGGTCTTCGACGTGAGCGGCGCCGGCGACACCGTGATCGCCACGCTCGCGCTGATGGTGGCCGCGGGCGCGGGCCTTCCCGCCGCGATGCGCGTGGCGAACCACGCCGCCGGCATCGTGGTCGGCAAGCTGGGCACGGCGGTGGTGCACCGCCACGAACTCGACGAAAGCCTCGCCCAGCCGGGCGGACGGAGCGAACCATGACCCTGATCGTGACGGGGGCGGCCGGATTCATCGGCGCGAACCTCGTGAAGGCCCTCAACGCGCGGGGCGAGACGGACATCGTGGCCGTCGACAACCTCGCCCGCGCCGAGAAGGTGCCGAACCTCGCCGACCTCGACATCGCCGACTACCTGGACAAGGCCGACTTCATCGAGCGCATCCGCGCCGACGACTTCGATCCGCAGGTGCGCGCGGTGCTGCACCAGGGCGCCTGCTCGGACACGATGGAATCCGACGGGCGCTACATGATGGAGAACAACTACCGGTACTCGCTCGACCTGCTCGACTGGTGCCAGCGCCTGGGCATCCCCTTCATCTACGCCTCGTCGGCGAGCGTGTACGGGGGCGGGCGCGTCTTCCGCGAATCGCGCGAGAACGAGGCGCCGCTCAACGTCTACGGCTATTCCAAGTTCCTCTTCGACCAGGCGGTCCGGCGGCGCTTCGCCGCGCGCACGGCGCAGGTGGCGGGGTTCCGCTACTTCAACGTCTACGGCCCCCGCGAGCACCACAAGGGGCGCATGGCCTCGGTCGCATTCCATTTCTTCAACCAGTTCGCGAAGGAAGGCCGCGTGAAGCTCTTCGAGGGGTGCGACGGCTACGGCCCCGGCGAGCAGGTGCGCGATTTCGTGAGCGTGGAGGACGTCGTGAAGGTGAACCTGCATTTCCTCGACCACCCGGAAACGTCCGGGATCGTGAACGTCGGCACCGGCCGCGCCCAGAGCTTCAACGACGTGGCCGTCGCCACGGTGAACGCCGTCCGGCGCGAACGGGGCGAGGCCCCGATGGACCTCGAGGGCCTGAAGCGCGCCGGGGCGATCGAGTACATCCCGTTTCCGCCGGCGCTCGTGGGCAAGTACCAGAGCTTCACCCAGGCCGATCCGGGGGCACTCCGGGCCGCGGGCTACGCGGCGCCCTTCCTCGGCGTCGACGAGGGCGTGGGGCGCTACGTCGCTTCGCGCTTCGCGGCGGGAGAAGGGCGATGAGGGCCCGGATCGCCGTCTTCGCTTCCGCCCTCGCGCTGGCCGTCGGCTGTGCCCAGACGGGCGCGCCCGCCATCCCGCCCGCGGCGGCACCCGGACCCGTGGCGCTTCGCAACGCGGATTTCGAAGCGCCCGGCACGGGCGGTCCCGGTTGTCCCGTCGGCTGGGGATGCTCGGCCCACAACAGGCCCGAGGCGTTCAAGTACGGCGTGGACTCCGCGCACGTCTCCCAAGGGCGCCTGAGCGCGTCCATCGAGCGCAACCTCGCCGAGCCTTGGGCCCTTGTCGTGCAATCGGTACCCGTCGATCGCCTGAAAGGTCAGCGCATCCGCCTCACGATCTCGGTTCGCCACGAGGGGGCGGGCGGCGGCATCGGCCCCTTCGTGAAGGCCCAGAACGGCGTGGGCGTCGCCATCGGTGCCGCGCAGCAGGTGGTACCCGGCCCGACCGACTGGAAGCGCGTCTCGGTCGAGTTCGACGTCCCCCGCGACACGATGGTGCTGGAGGTCGGGGCGCTTCGCGAAGGCGCGGGCCGTTCCTGGCTGGACGACGCCGTGCTGGAGGTGTTGGGGCCCGGCTCGCGCTGACGGGGAAAAGCGAATACAATCAACGAGTTTTGGGCTGGCGCCACCCGCGCCGGCCCGGGGCATCAGGGAGGTTGGCGGGACAGCCCGGGTTTGGAGGCCCGGTGTCCACCCGGTCAACCGATTCGGGTGGCCGGCGTTACCGGCATTGCGTATCCGACGCGATGGCGGTCCCCGGCGAAACACGGGTGCCTACCGGCCGGTACAGGTCGGCGCGCCTCACAACTGTCAGCCAACCCAAGGAGTGGAAATGAAGAAACTCGTCGCACTGTTCGCCGCCCTCGTCGCCTACGCCGGCATGGCGTTCGCGGCCGTCAACATCAACAGCGCCACCAAGGAGCAGCTCGAGTCCCTGGATGGCATCGGCCCGGTGAAGGCCCAGGCCATCGTCGACTACCGCAAGAAGAACGGCCCCTTCAAGACCCTCGAGGACGTGAAGAAGGTCGACGGCGTGGGCGATGCCACCTTCGACAAGATCAAGAAGGACATCGCGCTCTCCGGCACGACCACGGTGCCTGCCGCCGCGGCCAAGGCCGACGACAAGAAGCCCGAGCCGAAGAAGGCCGACGCCAAGAAGGACGAGCCGAAGGCGAAGAAGGAAGAGCCGAAGAAGGCCGACGCCAAGAAGGAAGAGCCGAAGGCGAAGAAGGAAGAGCCGAAGAAGGCCGACGCCAAGAAGGAAGAGAAGAAGGCCGACGCGAAGAAGGCGGACAAGAAGGACGAGCCCAAGAAGGAAAAGGCCGCTGCCGCCGAGCCGAAGAAGGCCGACAAGAAGGAAGCCAAGGAAGACAAGAAGGCCGACGCGAAGAAGGCGGACAAGAAGGACGACAAGCCCGCCAAGAAGGACGACAAGAAGGCCGACGACAAGAAGGCCGACGCGAAGAAGTAGTCCCGTCTTCGCGCAGCACGACCGGGCCCCGCCTTCGCGCGGGGCTCGTCGCTTCCGGGCCCCGCCGCTCGCTATACTGGCGCCCGGCCCTTCTCCCGCCCGACCATGTTCCCCACCCTCGAGCAGTTCGTCGGCAACACGCCGCTCGTGCGCCTGCAGCGCATCCCGGGCCGCACGTCCAACGTGATCCTCGCCAAGCTGGAGGGCAACAACCCCGCCGGTTCCGTGAAGGACCGGCCCGCGATGTCCATGGTGCTCGGCGCCGAGCGCCGGGGCCTCGTGAAGCCCGGCGACACGCTGATCGAGGCGACCAGCGGCAACACCGGCATCGCGCTCGCGATGGCCGCCGCGATCCGCGGCTACCGCATGGTCCTGGTGATGCCCGAGAACCTCTCGGTCGAGCGGCGCCAGACGATGGCGGCCTTCGGCGCGAGCTTCGTCCTCACGTCCCGCACGGGTGGCATGGAACTCGCCCGCGACACGGCCGAGCGCATGCGGGATGCGGGCGAGGGCGTGATCCTCGACCAGTTCGCGAACCCGGACAATCCGCTTGCCCACTACGTCGGGACGGGCCCGGAGATCTGGCGCGACACCGACGGGAAGATCACCCACTTCGTGGCCACGATGGGCACGACCGGCACGCTGATGGGCGTCTCGCGCTTCCTCAAGGAGAAGAACCCGGCCATCGAGGTGATCGGCGTCCAGCCGGCGGACGGGGCTTCGGTGCCCGGCATCCGCAAGTGGCCCGAGGCGTACCTGCCGCGCATCTACGACCGGGCCCGGGTCGACCGCATCATCGAGGTGACCCAGGACGAGAGCGAGGAGATGGCCCGCCGCCTCGCGCGGGAGGAGGGCATCTTCGCGGGCATCTCTTCCGGGGGCGGCCTCGCGGCGGCCCTCAAGGTCTCGGCCGGCGCGAAGGACGCGGTAATCGTGCACATCGTCTGCGACCGCGGCGACCGGTACCTGTCCACCGGCGTCTTTCCCGCCTGAGCGATCCCATGGTCCCCATCCTCGTCTTCGACATCGAGACCGTTCCCGACGTGGCGGGCATTCGCCGCCTCTGGGACATCGACGCCGCCGTGTCCGACGCCGACGTGGCCGAGCTCGCCGCGCAGCGCCGGCGCCAGGCGACGGGCAGCGATTTCCTGCCCCAGCACCTGCACCGCATCGTCGCGATCTCCTGCGCGCTCCGGGACCGCGACAGCGTTCGCGTCTGGTCCCTGGGCGGCCTCGAGGACGGCGAGCGGGAGCTCGTGAAGCGCTTCTTCGACGGCATCGACAAGTACACGCCCCAGCTCGTCTCCTGGAACGGCGGCGGCTTCGACCTGCCGGTCCTGCACTACCGGGCGCTGCAGCACGGCGTCGTCGCCTCGCGCTACTGGGACCTGGGCGAGGACGACCGGGACTTCAAGTTCAACAACTACCTCGCCCGCTACCACACGCGCCACGTGGACCTCATGGACCTCATCGCGAGCTACCAGAACCGCGCGTTCGCCCCGCTCGACGAAATCGCGCAGTTGAACGGCTTGCCGGGCAAGCTGGGCATGGACGGCTCGAAGGTGTGGGGCGCCTACCGGGAGGGGCGGCTCGAGGAGATCCGCCGCTACTGCGAGACGGACGTGGCCAATACCTACCTGCTGTACCTGCGCTTCCAGCGGATGCGGGGCCATCTCGCGCCCGAGGCGTTCGAGCGCGAGGTCGCGCTCTTCCGCGACTTCCTCGGGGCGCAGGACGCCCCCCACTGGAAGGAATTCGCCGCCGCCTGGGCGGCCTAGCCGCCGCGCCGGAAGGGCGAGCGCTCCGACAATTCGTCCACGTAGGCCGAGAGCCCCGCGCCCTCCCGCGCGAGGAAGTCGTCCACCGCCGAGGCGAAGGCCGGGTGCGCGAGCCAGTGGAAGGACCGCGTGAGCACCGGGGAAAAGCCCCTCGCGTGCTTGTGCTCGCCCTGGGCGCCGCCTTCCACGACGGCGATCCCGCGCTCGATCGCGTGCTCGACGAACTGGTAGTAGCACGCCTCGAAGTGCAGGCCCGGCACGAAGCGCGTCGCGCCCCAATAGCGACCCAGCAGCCGGCCCCCGCCGGCGAGACCCATCGCCGCCGCCACGGGCTCGCCCGCCTGCCCGGCGATCACGAGCAGCAGCGCCTCCGGCATCGTTGCCGCGAGCCGGCGGAAGAAATCGCGGGTGAGGTAGGGCGTCGAGCGGTGCGCGCGGTAGGTGCCGCGGTAGCACTCGAAGAAGAAGTCCCAGTCGGCCTCGACCGCGTCCCGCCCCGACAGCCGGCGGAGCACGACGCCCGCGTCCCGCACGCGCCGCCGCTCCTGGCGGATCTTCTTGCGCTTGTCGTGGGACATCGCGGCGAGGAAGTCCTCGAAGTCGCGGTAGCCCGCGTTCGCCCAGTGGAACTGGACGCCCGTACGCTCCGAGAGCCCCGCCCCGCGCAGCGCGGCGCCGTCCGCCTCGTCGGGAAAGAGCACGTGCAGGGACGAGACGCCCGATTCCCGCGCGAGCGCCACGAGAGCCTGCGCGAGCTTTGCGCGCGCGGCGTCGTCCCGGGCGAGCAGGCGCGCCCCGGGCACGGGCGTGAAGGGCACCGCGGCGAGCAGCTTGGGGTAGTAGGCGATGCCGTGGCGCTCGTGGGCCTCGGCCCAGGCCCAGTCGAAGACGTATTCCCCGTACGAATGGGCCTTGGCGTAGAGCGGGACCGCGCCGGCGAGCATGCCGCCCTCGTACAGGGCGAGGTAACGGGGCGACCACCCGCGGCGTGGCACCGCCGAGCCCGATTCGTGCAGCGCCGTGAGGTACGCGTGCGCGAGCGTGGGATTGCCGCCGGCGAGCGCGTCCCAGTCGGCGGGCTCGATGGTGGCGAGGCTCTCGAGAATCCGGATCCCGGTGGTCAAGGGCAGGAGGGGCGGGGCCGTATAATGGCGGGGTTGGATTCTATCCGCCCTCCGCCGGTTCCCCCGTCCCCCTTGAAGATCGCCGTCGCCCAGACCAATACCACCGTGGGCGATTTCGCCGGCAATGCCGCGCGCCTTCGCGCCGCCATCGACCGGGCCCGCGCCGCCGGCGCCGGCCTCGTGCTCACCCCGGAACTCGCCCTCTCGGGCTATCCGCCCGAGGACCTGCTGCTGCGCAACGACTTCTGCGACGCCTGCGCCGAGGCGCTGCTCGGGCTCGCCTCCCACGCGCCGGACATCGCGGTGCTGGTGGGCCACCCCCACCGCGAGGGGCGCGCGCGCTACAACGCCGCCTCGCTCCTTCGGGGCGGGCGGATCGAGAAGATCTACTTCAAGCAGCGCCTGCCCAATTACCAGGTCTTCGACGAGAAGCGCTACTTCGAGGCGGGCAACGCCCCGTGCGTCTTCGAGGTGGGAGGCCGGCGCGTGGGCGTCACCATCTGCGAGGACCTGTGGTTCCCCGAGCCCGGGGCCCAGGCGAAGGCCGCGGGCGCCGAGCTGCTGGTGTCCATCAACGCCTCGCCCTACCACCGGAACAAGCTCGCTGAGCGCTATGCCGTCATGGGCGCCCGCGTGAAGGAGACGGGGTTGCCCGTGCTCTACGTGCACGGCGTGGGCGGGCAGGACGAACTCGTCTTCGACGGGGCTTCCTTCGGCCTGTCTTCCGACGGGCGCGTCGGCTTCCAGGCGGACGCCTTCACGGAATCCTGCGAGATCGTCGAGTGGACCGGGGGCCGGCTCGACGGCGCCATGGCCCGCCCGCTCACGGAGGAGGAGACGATCTACCGGGCCCTCGAGACGGGCGTGCGCGACTACGTGGAGAAGAACCGCTTCCCGGGCGTGCTGCTCGGCCTGTCGGGCGGCATCGATTCGGCCCTCGTGGCCGCGGTGTGCGCCGACGCCCTCGGTCCTTCGCGGGTGCGCGCCGTGATGATGCCCTCGGACTACACCGCGTCGATGAGCGTGGAGGACGCCCGCGCCATCGCGGCGAACCTGGGCATCGCCTACGACGAGATCGCGATCCGCCCCGTCTTCGAGGCCTTCCGCGCGCAGCTCGCGCCGGCCTTCGCGGGCCGCGCGGAGGACACGACCGAGGAGAACCTCCAGTCGCGCATCCGCGGCACGCTGCTCATGGCGCTCTCCAACAAGTTCGGGCAGCTCGTGGTCACAACGGGCAACAAGAGCGAGATGGCCACCGGCTACGCCACGCTCTACGGCGACATGGCCGGCGGCTTCGCCCTGCTCAAGGACATCGCGAAGACGCTCGTCTACCGCCTGGTGATCTGGCGCAATTCCCGCGGGGCGGTGATCCCGCAGCGGGTCATCGACCGCCCTCCCACCGCCGAGCTGCGCCCCGGCCAGACGGACCAGGACAGCCTGCCGCCCTACGAGGTCCTCGACGCCGTCGTCGAGCGCTTCATGGAGCGGGACATGACCCCGGAGCAGGTGGTGGGCATGGGCTACGACCCCGAGGCCGTGCGGCGCGTCGTGCACCTCATCCGCGTGAACGAGTACAAGCGGCGCCAGGCCCCGCCGGGCGTGCGCATCACCCCGCGCAGCTTTGGCAAGGACTGGCGCTATCCGATAACATCGGGGTTCCGCCCGAAGGCCTGACGCCATGAAGAAGATCGAAGCCGTCATCAAGCCGTTCAAGCTCGACGAGGTGCGCGAAGCCCTCGCGGAGGTCGGCGTGTCCGGCCTCACGGTGACCGAGGTCAAGGGCTTCGGACGCCAGAAGGGCCACACGGAGCTCTACCGCGGCGCCGAGTACGTCGTGGACTTCCTGCCCAAGGTCAAGGTCGAGGTGGTGGTGGGCGACGGCCTGGTGGACAAGTGCCTGGACGCGATCGTGAAGGCGGCCCGCACCGGCAAGATCGGCGACGGCAAGATCTTCGTGACCGACGTGCCCCAGGTGGTGCGCATCCGCACCGGCGAGACCGGCGAGGACGCCGTCT
>ERZ761602.6423-NODE-6423-length-13142-cov-3.105295_pt1 | contig 13142 bp, 10 predicted proteins | sample MGYA00512165_ERZ761602 | MGnify/ENA primary metagenome ERZ761602 (study PRJEB28899, sample SAMN02445085) | bioreactor sludge metagenome | biome: EBPR sludge; isolation source: Thorneside wastewater treatment plant | place: Australia: Brisbane, Thorneside...
GATGGGTGGTGCGGGTGGGTTTGGTGAAGGAGCAGGCGATGATGAGCCGCGGAATGCTTGAGCGGATGCGGGGTGCGGGTCGGGCGATGGTGGCGATTGCCGGGAACGGCGGTGGGGCCGCGGCCCGCGCGGTGCGGGCGGCCTGCGGCGCACCGGCGGGAGGCTCCCGCACCCGTCGAGGGACGTTCCTGATCCTCGTCGTCGGCACGCTCGACCTGCTGGCGGTCATCTCGCTGGTCTACTTCGCCATCGGGCGTGCGGATCGCCGCTCGGGCGCCTCGGTCGTCCGCGGTGATCGGCTGGAGGAAGTGCCCCGCCGCATCTCCAAGCACGTGACGTCGATCATCGGCGAGGACATCTTCGACCGAATCCAGGAGCCCGCGTCGTTCGGCGCGGCCCCGACACGCACGCTCTACACGCGCGAGGCCTTCGACAACCCCTCGACCCCCTGGCATGTCGAGAGCACCGACACCCAGGCCACCATCGGCACGACCCCCAACCCGCGCTACTGGACGAACAGCGGGATCATGAGCGATCCGTGGCTCGCCTCGACGGAGCCCACGTCGCTGCGGCGGAACGGGCCGGCGCTCGCGCAGCAGCCCAACCAGGATTACCTTCGCAACCGCGACTGGGCGCATATCACGAACATCGCGCCCGACGGGCGGTTCATCAACCTCGCGAACCTGCGGAACAACTTCGCCGCCGAGCCGGGCTTCGGCGCCTTTGGCGGCCGCCCGCGGATGAGCGACAACCTGTGGCTCTACGACGTCGCGGACAACGGGAACAACACGGGGCAGGCGACGGGCTCGGTCCGTCGGACGGACTGGGGCGGGCTTCTGCGGGCGAACGATCCGAGGCCCGCGCTCTACACCGAGCGTCAGCGTGGCGCCTTCATGCCCGCCAGGGCCGACTTTGACGCGATCAACCCTTTGTGGGTCCCCAGCAACCCTCGCTACCCGCTGAACCAGTGGGCGGACGCGGACGGCGACGGGTTCCTCGACAGCCGCTGGTTCGAGATGATCGACGCCCGCGACCAGAACGCGGTGAAGGACCTGATGAAGGTCGACAACCGCATGCGCTGGGTCTTCGCGGCGAGGATCATCGACCTCTCGGGCGCGGTCAACGTGAACACGGCGAGCGATTCGCTCGACGCCGCCCGCCAGGGGCTCCCCCTGGGCATCACGCCCGCCGACATCGATCTTCAGCGGCTGCTGTCGCTCCAGGACTCGTGGGACGCCAACGGCGGCGGGTACAACCTGCTGCTCAACACGACCACCAACGCGGGCGATCGCCGCCCCGACGTCTACCTGCGGTACGACCGCCAGGCCTCGTGGAACGTCGCCCGCGACGGGTACGCCTCGCTCCGGCGTGCGTTCGAGATCCTGCGCGTCCCGGGCGCGACGGAAGTGCCCACGGGCGAGTGGCAGTGGCAGTACAACCCCGCGAACCCCGAGCAGGCGCTCGGCGTGGCGCAGGCCGAGCGGGGCGTCGCCCGCCGACTCTTCTGGGAGCAGTGGGCCGCGAGCGGCGCGGCTCCCGTCTACGACGCCGGTCGCAACGAGTTTGTCGCCAGCGGCCGATTCGGCGTGGAGGACACGGTCGAGCTGCTCACGCGGTTCGGCGTGAACGACCCGCAGATCACCAGCCGCCTTGAGCAGACGCTCGATGGGCGCTTCGCGACGCAGCGGCGGTTCGGCCCGATGCGCAGCAACCGCGGGCCCAACGTCGAGCTCGACCGCACGACGACCAACGCGCAGAACCCGCCGCCGGGCTCCAACGCCGGCACGCCCGAGTCGATGGCCTGGCTCGCCAGCGACGTTCGCCACCGCGTGACGACCATCAGCGGCGCCCGCCCGATCCGCTCGCGGACCGGGCCGACCGTGCCCACCTCGAACATCACGGCGAGCGACGAGAAGCTGCTGCCGCTGCTGCCCATCGATTCGGCGAGCACCGAGCTCGCCCCCTCCGTGAGTCGCTTGTGGCAGGGGTACGTGGGCGCGATGGCGCCGGCGATCTGGCTTGAGAACGTCTGGCCGACCAATGCCGGCGGTGCGAGGACCGAGACGCAGACGCTCTTCTATGGGCATCGCGGGCCCGAGTTCGCCCTGCTTTCCGCGGCCCACATGACCGTCAATATGGCGTCGATGCTCTCCGTGAACGGTGCGCCCGTGTCGGGCGTCGTGCCGTTCACCGACGATCTGGGCCGGCGCCTGCAGGAAAGCCAGCCCCAGCCGAACAACGCCGAAGGTCTTCCCGCGTTTTCCGCGGTCGTGGGCGGGGCGATCCCGCTGCTCGACGCGGCGTGGTTCAACGACGATCAGGTGCTCGCGTCTTCGGGCGGCGGGCTTCAGGCGGCCGGCGCGACGGTCTTCGGCGTTGAGCCGCAGGGTTTCATCACTGAGGCCGGCCTGTTCACCGTCTACACCGACGCACCCCGCTCGGCCGGTGGCGATCGCGACATCCGCCCGTCGAGACCCGGCGAACCCGCCGAGTGCTGCATCACGATCAGCGGCGGCACCGCGGCGGACAACAGCGACCTGCTCTTCCGCTGCTTCGCGGTGCAGATCCACAATCCGTTCGATCGTCCCGTTACGCTCAGCGCCCCCCAGGCCGGTGCGGATCCCAGCGCGGCCCTGAACACCGACGGGCTGTTCCAGTACCTCCGCATCACCGACTCAACGCAGCGGACCGTGCGGGCGACCATCAAGCTCGCTTCGATCACCTTTGACAACAGCGGCAACAAGACTCAGTCCCCGATCACCATCCCCGCCGGTGAAACGGTGATCGTCTACACCTTCAGCCGACCCATCGAGCAGGTCGCGGCGAGGCTGGCCGTCCTCAAGCCGTCATGGACTCCGGAGATCGCGCTGGCCAACCTGCAGGCGTGGGCCCGCGGGCAGTTCTCCAACTCGCCGGTCGCCAGCGGGCGCGTCTTCTACGTGCAGCGCACCGACAGCGACGTCAACAACGCCCTCACCGACTTTTCCGACTTTGTCGGTGACGGCGAGACCGGCACGGTCGTGCAGCTCTTCCGCTCCACCCGCGCCGATATGTCCACCATCGGCGGGAACAACGAGACGCAGAACACCAACGGCGTCTTCACCGCCAACCTTACCGGCAACGATCAGATGATGGACCGCATGCGGCTTGCGTCGTCGCAGTCCTTCGATCGCCGCCTGCCCGCCGGGCAGAACACCATCGCCGACACCTCGGCGGGCGAGGAATCCTCCGCCGACGCGCCCGACCCGGTCTCGAGCAACACCGGGTTCACACTGACGCTCTTCTCCACCTTCCATCGCCCCGTCGAGCCGGGACGCGGCGAGCCCAAGCCCGGCTCGATTCCCGCTTATTGCGTCGAGCCCGTGTCCAACGGTGGCACACCCTGGCTGGGTGCGCAGAACGACGGGCTGACCAATCTTGCCGCCCTCACCAAGAACGACTTTGAGCCCAATGACTCCCCCGGCGGGCAGACCATCTCCGAGTGGTTCACCCGCCAGCGGGTCACGCCCCAGTCCACCACGATCAGCACCCCGCCCGACGACAAGTCGTCCGACGGCGTTGAGGTGAGGTCCAATCTGGCGGGCCAGTCCTTTGATTCGATCCGCCAGGAACTGGGCGTCGCAGGCCAGACCGACACGGGCTTTGGCAGCACATGGTCGTTCCGCACGAATCTCCCCAACCGCTCGGGCGTGCACGCCACGCTCCGCGTGACGGATCTGCTCCGCCCGATGCTCATCGGCGCGATGGAGACGCCCCTCCGCGGCGACGGGCAGCCCCAGACCGACCCCGACAAGCGCTACCTCACGCGGGCCGAGGCCTGGGCGATCTCGATGAACTACGACTCGCTCCCCGCGATCGGCAGCGACTCGGGCGTCCGCTCGCTCTACTCCGATCTCGAGGCCAACCGCCCCGTGCACACCTTCGGGCACGTCTCGACGGACGACTTCACGCTCTTCCGCGACGGAAACCGCAACGGGACGTTCGACGCGAACAACGCGTACGACCCGCGCCGCGACCGTGTCTCCCTGGGCAACCGCGATGCGTTGCTCGGCCTGGGCATCCCCGCCGGGCTCGCGATTCTTGACCAGTTCCGCACGCTCCCGGACCAGTACGGCTCCTTCCGCCGCGCGGTCGAGGGCACGATCAACCTCAACACCGCGACGCTCCCCGTGCTTCGCTCGCTCCCCGGGCTCGCCCCGGCCGACGATGCGTCGTGGAACACCGCGATGTCCCACAGCCTGACCGATCTGCCGCTGGCCACCGACGTGGACGTCGCCGCGGGCATTCTCTCGTACCGCGACAAGGTTCCCGTGGGTGTGCTCGACGGCCGGGGCGGCGAGCGCGAGGTCCGTTTCGAGGACAGTGCGGGCGCCGATCTCTCCCTGCCCCAGACCCTCGATGGTCGCTCGGCAAAGAACCAGATCAACGGCCTGCGCGAGTCGCGCGGGCTGGCCAGCGTGGGCGAGGTTCTCGCCGCCTTCGAGCGTTCTCCGGGCCGTCCGGCGAACGACCCCCTCCGCGCGAAGAAGACCAACATCGACGCGTTGGGCTTCGATACGCAGAACAACAGCAAGCCGGGCTTTGACCAGCTCGTCTACCGCGACCCCAGCAACGGTCAGGGCGTCACCGACGATCTGAGCGACGAGCTCGACGAGCGTCACATCCTCGCCGCCGGCCTCATGAACACCGCCAGCACGCGCAGCGACTACTACGCCTGCTGGTTCATCGTCCGCGGGTACACGCGCGACGACGTGTCCGAGCTTGGTCCCAACGACCCGATGGTGCCCTCGATCGAGCGGCGGTTCCTCATGATCATCGACCGCTCGAACGTGACCGAACGAGGCCAGGAGCCCCGCGTCGTCGCGATCAAGGAGCTCCCGCTCTAATCCCCGCCGGCGAGCCAGATCCATGCCCACTTCCGCCCCCGGTCATCACGCCCGGGGGCGTTTCGTTTCCCGCGTGCACCCTCCTACCATCGGTGGTCCAGGGTGTAGCTCAGCTTGGTAGAGCGTGTGGTTTGGGTCCACAAGGTCGCTGGTTCGAATCCAGTCACCCTGATTCCGAAACTCCTTCTTCGAGGCATATGTGTGCAGGCCCGGCCGCGGACCCTCTTGACCTCTGCGCACCCCGCACCAATACTTGCACAATGACGCAAGTACGCACACGACAGAAAACGACCCGACCCCGGCCCGCGACGCCCAGGCAGGCTGTGCGCCGGTCGACGCCGCTCGATCGGCTGCTCGATCCGGCCCTCTTCCGGGCACTGGGCGAGCGCAACCGCCTCACCCTCCTCGCGTGCATCGCCAAGTGCGGCAGGGCCTGCTCCGTCGGCGAAGTGGCCGAGTGCTGCTCCGTTGATCTCTCAGTTGTCTCCCGCCATCTCGCGGCGTTGGCTCGCGCGGGCGTGCTCGACGTCGAGAAGGCCGGCCGTGTCGTGCGGTACAAGGTGCGTTACGCGCAACTCGCCGCCACGCTCCGCGGGCTCGCGGACGCTTTGGATGGCTGCTCGCCCGGGCGGGACGAGGCCGGGTGCGACGAAGGGGGTTGCCGTGGCTGCTGCTGATCGCCCTCTCGTGGCTTTCCTGTGCACCGGCAACTCCTGCCGCAGCCAGATGGCCGAGGGCTGGGCCCGCGCGCTCCACGGCCGCCGGCTCGACGCCCGCTCCGCAGGCACCGCGCCCCACGGGCTCAACCCGCTCGCCGTTCGCGCCATGGCCGAAGTCGGGGTCGACATCAGTCGACACAGCTCCAAGCGGATCGAAGACCTGGGCGATGCGACGATCGACCTGGTCATCACTGTCTGCGACTCGGCCCGCGAGTCTTGCCCGGTCATTCCCAACGCCCGTCGAACGGTTCACATCGGCTTCGACGATCCCCCCCGGCTCGCCGCCTCCGCCGCGACCGACGAAGAAGCCATGGTCCATTACCGCCGCGTGCGCGACGAGATCCGCCGGTGCGTTGAATCGCTCCCCTCACTGCTCGAAGGAGCTCCATCCATGAACAACGGAAACTGCTGCGGCTCCGGCCGCCCCCAGTCCCCTCAAGCCGACCCGAACTCGACCCGCGAGGCCGTCCGCCAGGGGTACGCCACGATCGCCTCCGGCGGCTGCTGCGGCCCGGGTGCCTCGGGCGGCGGGTGCTGCGGCGTCGCGTCGCTCTCCCCGACCGATCTCGCCAACGCGATCGGCTACTCGCCTCAGGAACTCGCCGCCCTTCCAGAGGGAGCAAACATGGGTCTCTCCTGCGGCAACCCCACCGCGCTCGCCTCGCTCAAGCCCGGCGAGGTCGTCCTCGACCTTGGCGCCGGCGGCGGTTTCGATTGCTTCGTCGCCGGAAAGAAAGTCGGCGAACGCGGCTTTGTCATCGGCGTCGACATGACGCCCGAAATGCTCTCCAAAGCCAGAACCAAACTCGCCGCCTACACCCAGCGTACCGGCCTGAAAAACGTCGAGTTCCGTCTCGGCGAGATCGAGGCGCTTCCCGTCGCCGACGCCAGCGTGGACGTCGTCATTTCCAACTGCGTGATGAACCTCTCGCCCGACAAGCCCCGCGTCTGGCGGGAAATCGCCCGCGTGCTCAAGCCCGGCGGGCGCGTGGCGATCTCCGATCTCGCGCTGCTCCGGCCGCTCCCCCCGGTCGTGCGGTCCAGCATCGACGCGCTGATCGGCTGCGTCGCCGGCGCTGTGCTGGTCGAAGAGGTCCGCGCCGCCGCCCTCGCCGCGGGCTTCACACAGATCGCCCTCACGTCCAAGCCCGAGTACATCCGCACGCTCACCGCGTCCAACGACCCGCTTTACGCGAGCATTTCCGCCTCGCTCCCGCCGGGAATGACCCCGGCCGACTTTGTCACCAGCCTCGACATCGCGGCGGTCAAGGCATGAACCGGGCAGCCGCCGAGCTGCTCGGCACCTTCTGCCTCGTCTTCGCCGGCACGGGCGCCATCGTCGTCGATCACGTTTCCGGCGGGCAGATCTCTCACGCCGGCGTCGCGCTGACGTTCGGCCTGGTGGTCATGGCGATGAACTACGCCCTGGGCGAGACCTCCGGCGCTCACCTCAACCCCGCCGTCACCATCGCCTTCGCGATCTCCGGACGATTACCCGGCTCGGCCGTTCCGATCTACCTCGCCGCCCAGTGCGCCGGCGCCCTCGTCGCCTCGATGCTCATCGCACTTCTCTTCGGCCACACCGCCGGGCTCGGACGAACGGCCCCCGCCGGCAGCTCGCATCAAGCGTTCGTCCTCGAAGCCGTCATCACCTTCATGCTCATGCTCGTCGTGCTCGCGGTCTCCACCGGCCCCAAGGAACGCGGCATCATGGCCGGCATCGCCGTCGGCGGCGCGGTCGCGGTGGGGGCCCTCTTCGCCGGGCCCATCACCGGCGCATCGATGAACCCCGCGCGATCGCTCGGCCCGGCCCTGGTCTCGGGCGAGCTGGACCATCTCTGGATCTACCTCGCGGCGCCCGTCGTCGGGGCCGCCGCCGCGGTGCCGATCGCCGCGTTCCTCATTCCGCCATCCAAGGCCTCGGCGTAGCCACGCATCGCCCCGGCCCGGGCCGAACGCCGCCGGTACACTCCCGCCGTCACGCGATTGCCCTTCGATCCTTCGAAGATGGCCGCCGCCCGGGGAGCCGGGCCCGCCCCGGACGCCGCCCCGCTCACGGTGGCCCAGGTCGCCGAGCGGATCGACGCCGCCCTGCGCACCGGTCTGCCCACGCGCGTCCGCGTCGTGGGCGAAGTCAGCAACTTCACCGATCGCACCCACTGGTACTTTGACCTCAAGGACGCCACCGCGGTCCTCAACTGCGTCATGTTCGCCGCCGCCGCCCGAAAGAGCGGCCTGCGCCTCCAGGACGGGCTCCAGGTCGTCGTGTCCGGTCGCGTCGAGTTCTACGCTCGCGGCGGGCGTGTCAGCTTCATCGTCGACAAGATCGAGCCCGTCGGCGAGGGCGCCCTTGACCTTGCCTTCCGCAAGCTGTGCGAAGAGATCCGGGCCCTCGGCTGGTTCGACCCCGCGAGAAAGAAGCCTCTCCCCACGTTCCCTCGCCGAATCGCGGTGATCACCAGCCGAACCGGCGCCGCGCTGCAGGACGTGATCAACACGATCTCGCGGCGATGCCCGGCGGTGGGGGTCTTGGTGGTTGACGTCCGCGTGCAGGGCGAGGGGGCCGCCCCCGACGTCGCCCGTGCCATCGCGGAGGTCGCCGCCCGACGCAACGAGCTCGGCGTGGACGCGATTCTGGTCACACGCGGCGGCGGCAGCAAGGAAGATCTGTGGGCCTTCAACGAGCGGATCGTCGCCGAGGCGATCGTGAAGTGCCCGCTGCCCGTGGTCGCCGCCATCGGGCACGAGACCGACACCACCATCGCCGAACTCGTCGCCGACGAGCGAGCCGCCACGCCGACCCAGGCGGCGATGAGGCTCACGCCGGAAACCGCCGCCCTCATCAGGCAGGCCGAAAGTGTCGCCCGTCGGCTCGCCGCCCTGATCGCCCGCCGCCTCGATCTTGAACGCCAGAAGATCATCTCACTGGGTCGGCACCCGGTGCTCTCCGATCCCGCGCGGCGCGTGCGCGAAATCCGCCGGGCCCTCGACGATCTCGGGCGACGATCGGGCGCCGCCGCAAGGCTCGGACTTGGAGCCAAGGGGCAGCGCCTCGCTCGCCTTCGCGCACGGCTTGAACGCTCCCGCCCGACCGCGCTGCAGGCACGCATGGCCTCCCGGCTCGCGACGCTGTTCGCCGGGCTTCAGTCCTCCGCGCGTGCAGCCGTCGCCGCCTCACAAGCCCGCACCGCCGATCTCCGGGCTCGCCTCCTCCGCTCCTCGCAGACCGCCACCGCCGCCGAGTCCCGCCGGCTCGAAAGCCTCTCCCGCCAGCTCGACCTCGTCTCGCCCCAGCACATCCTCGATCGCGGATATTCCGTCACGCTCGGGCCCGATGGCAAAGCGATCCGCAGCCCCGCCGGGCTTTCGCATGGCGATCGGCTGACCACACGACTCGCGGCCGGCGTGCTGCATTCACGCGTCGAGCTCGCCGCCGGCTCGCCCCCCGCCGACCACTCCGCCAGCCCATCCGCCGGGCACGCCGCACCCGAAGCCCCGACCCCCTCGCCCTTGGCCGCCCTGTCGCAACCCAAGGCCGTACCGTCTTCGACGCCAACGCGCAAGCCCGCCGCGACGTCGGCACGCCCCAAGGAACCGCCCAAGGATCAGATGGACCTGTTCGCACGCTGAAGTGCTGTCCCAGGAGGATCGGTGAGCAAAGCCCACAAACAAGCCGACGTCTCGCAACTGACCTACGAACAGGCCTTGTCGCAGCTCGAGACAATCGTCGAGCGGATCGAGTCCGGCCAGATCGGGCTCGAGGAGATGCTCGCCGAGTACGAGCGGGGCGTCGCCTTGCACACCCGCTGCAAGGAAGTGCTCGAACGGGCCGAACTGCGGATCGAGGAGCTCTCCCGCGCCGCCACCGCCCCCGCCCAGGGGCGGGCCGTGTCTTCTTCGGGTGAACGGGCGGCAAACGCCGATGACGGAGAGCCCGCTCCCTTCTGACGGACCCCTCGTCGGGGCCGAGCAAGGACCGCTCGCGTGCTGGATCGAATCGAGTTCTGGTTTCTTCTGGTGCAACTGATCTTCGCCGGCGCCTTCGGCGCGTGCGTCGGGTCGTTGGTCAATGTGCTGGTCTACCGCCTGCCTCTCGGGCTGTCGGTCGTCACACCCCCCAGCCGCTGCCCAAGCTGCCAGACCGTGCTCACCTGGCGGGAGAACATCCCCATCTTCGGCTGGCTTCTCCTCCGCGGTCGGTGCCGATTCTGCAAAGCATCCATCTCCCCCGAGTACCCGATCGTCGAGGCGGCCGTCGCCCTCGTCTTTGTCGTGGTCTATTTCTTCTGGTACTGCGTCCCCTTCCCGTGGGTCTGGCCCCCGAGTTCCTCGGCCGTGTTCCTCGGGATCGACTGGGCCAAGATCAGCCCTGAATGGGCTTCCCAGGGTTTCTCCGCCTCCTGGCCGGTCTTTGTGGTGCTGATGGTCCTCCTGGGATCTCTCGCCGCCGTGCTCATCGTCGACGCCAAGACCTACACCATTCCACTCCAGCTCGTCTGGTTTCCGTCGGTCGTGGCCCTGCTCGGGCACGTCGGCTGGGCCGCGTGGCTCTCCTGGTCGGGCCGGCAACTCGCCCACGCACCGGGATGGACGTGGGCCATCCCAACCCCGGGCCCCATCGGCTGGGGAGCCGTCGGGGCCGCCGTCGGTGGCATCGTCGGCATCGGAATCGGTAACATCCTGCTGTCAAAGGGGTTGATCCGTCGCTCCTTCGCCGACTACGAGGCGTGGGAAGCCCAGGCCCGCGCGGAAGCGGCCGAGACTTCCGCGATCCAAGCCCCCCCCGCGGGCGATGCGACCGCCACTCCACCCGCCGCTGTTGCTCCGACAGGCGCAGAAGCAACCCCGCCGACCGACTCCTCCCCGGCCGACCTCTGGATCGAGTATCCCCACGCCCGGCGTGAGATGTTCAAGGAGCTTGTCTTCCTTGCCCCGGCGATCGGCCTGGCGTTTGTCGGCTCGTGGCTCGCCATCCGTCTTGCCGGCCCCTGGACCCCCGGCGCCACGCCCATTTCTCCGGGTTCCCCGGCCCACGACGTGCCGCTCTGGCTCGATGTGCTCGCCGGCGTGCTTCTGGGCTACCTCATCGGCGGCGGGGTCGTCTGGGCCGTCCGGATCCTCGGCTCGCTCCTCTTCGGGCGGGAAGCCATGGGGCTCGGCGACGTCCACCTCATGGCCGCCGTCGGGGCCTGCCTGGGCTGGATCGACAGCACCCTCGCGTTCTTCGGGGCCGCCTTCGTCGGGCTCCTTTGGTGGGCCCTCGGCCTGATCGCCCGCGGCGTCAGCGCGCGGGCTATGCCCTACGGCCCCTTTCTCGCCGTCAGCACACTCCTGGTCATCCTCCTCAAGCACCCCCTCGAACGCCTTTTCGACCTGATCGCCCCCGCCTGGGCACCCTGGAATCTCCCCTGACCGGCGCACACGCAAAATCCGTGTTCCGCGTCTGCCGCTGCGGGAAAACCCCCGAACGGACCGATACACTCGGGCGCGGTCGGGTCTCTTCGTCGTGAGGATCGCGACACCCCGGCCCACACACCACGCACCAGGCGAGTCGGAGGTCAGGACATGCAAGGATTGAGGAAGCGTTTGTTCGGTCTGGCCGCGGTTCTGTGCTGCACCGCGCTGTTGGGCGCTTGCGGCCCGTCCAAGCAGGAGGTCTCCCTCCAGGACGAGAACAAGGAACTGCGCGCACGCCAAGGCGACATGGAAGGTCGTATCGCCGCTCTCGAAACCAACGTCGGTTCCCTCTCCACGCAGGTCCAGACCATCAAGACCGCGCCCCCGCCCCAGCCTGTGATGGACGACAGCGCCCCGCGCACGCGCACCCCCGCCGCACGCTCCGAGGGGCGCCGCATCGATCTCGGCACCACCCTCTTCGCCTCCGGCTCCGACGTGCTCTCCGCCAACGCCAAGAAGGCCATCGACAACGCGGTGCGCAACATCAGCAAGTCCTCCTCCATCCTCGTCGAGGGCTACTCCGACTCCACGCCCATCACCAAGTCCAAGTGGCCCAGCAACGAGGCCCTCGCTCAGGCCCGCGCCGACTCCGTCCGCAAGTACCTCACCTCGCGCGGCTTCTCCAGCGTCGAGTCCGTCGGCTACGGCGCCGTCTCCCGCAACGGCCGCGCCCCCAGCCGCCGCGTCGAGCTCGTCGTCGACTGAGCCCGATCCGCGATCATCTCGAATGGCATCTCAAGGCCGCTCCCTTCACCGGGGGCGGCCTTCTTGCTTCCGATTGTCCTGATCTCAGCCCGCGCTCTCGGTTCCGTCTCGACGATCAGTCCTCGTCGAACCCCGAATCGACCAGCTTCTTGAGCGCCGCCACCGCCTGCTCGGCGTCCGGGCCCTCGGCCACGATCGAAAGCTCCGACCCCTTCCCCGCCGCAAGCATCATCATCATCATGATGCTCTTCCCGTCCACCTCGTAGTCGTCCTTGCTCACCTTCACCTCGCTCTGGAAGGTGCTCGCAAGATCGACAAACACCATCGCCGGCCGGGCGTGCAGCCCCAGCTTGTTCACGATCGTCGCCTTGGCGATGGCCCGCTCGCTCACCGTTCGTCCCCGACTTTCTCGTGCCTCAATCCGACCGTCTCACACCAGGTGCTGCCCGTCCGCTTCCGTCAGAAGGTCCCACACCTCCTGCGACGTCCCCGACTGCCTCAGCATCCTTCGGAACGTGTCCTTGCTCAGGTTCTTGAAGATCACTTCCATCGCCTGCAGATGCTCCTCGGGCTGATCCTCCGGCGACAACAGCAAAATCACGCTGTACACCGGCTGCCGATCCAGCGCCGAAAAGTCGATCCCGCGAGGCGCCAGCCCGACCGCCGCCCGAATCCGTGTGATCGACCGGTGCTTCACGTGAGGCACCGCCACCCCGCGCCCGAACCCCGTCGAGCCCTTCCGCTCACGTTCAAGCACCCGCAGCAGCAACTCCTGCCGGATCCCCGCGTCCGCAGCCCCCGCCGCGATCAGCGAGTCCAGCAGCTCCGTGATGATCCCGTCCCGCTCCGCAGCCTGCACGGGTGCCACCACCGCGCCCCGCTCCACGATCTCCGTCAGCTTCTTCATGACTGGGCTCCAGAGGCGGTCACCGGTGGTGACCCGGCTTGGTTCGTTCCTTGTGGTCCCGAACCTGCCTCTCGCCCTTGTGGCATGCCTCGTCGATCACCGCGTACAGATCCTCACCCGTCGTGTGAACCACAAAGTCGTCGTGCTTCTCCACGTCGATCCGAAGCTCCACCGAGAACGTCCCGTGCGTCTGATGGTCAACCTTCGACGCCGTCACCACGATCTGCTGGATCCGATCAAAGTACTTGAGCAGCTTCTCGCACTTGCTCTCGGCGTGCTGCCGGATGGCGGGGGTGATCTCCAAGTTCCGACCCACGACGTCAATCCGCATGTTCGCTCCTTCAAACCGCTCCACCCGCCCGCTTCCTGACCCCACCCGCCAACCCAAGCACCCACGCTCCCAAGCCCCATCCGCGTTCAAAAGATGCCCGGTCCGCATTCTACTCGCCGTGCCGCCGGGCTTCCCCC
>ERZ761602.6425-NODE-6425-length-13137-cov-4.601896_pt1 | contig 13137 bp, 15 predicted proteins | sample MGYA00512165_ERZ761602 | MGnify/ENA primary metagenome ERZ761602 (study PRJEB28899, sample SAMN02445085) | bioreactor sludge metagenome | biome: EBPR sludge; isolation source: Thorneside wastewater treatment plant | place: Australia: Brisbane, Thorneside...
TGGCGTCGGCGTCGAACCCGAGGTTCAAGCCCAAGCCGCTGCCGGCGCTGCCTCCCGGGGTGCTGGTCTACCGGGTGTTTGGCGCGCTCCTGTTCGGGGCGGCCGACAAGCTTGACAGCGTGCTGCGTCGGGCCGGGTCGGATACGCGCGTCGTGGTGTTGCACCTCGCGGCCGTGACCGCCCTGGATGCCACCGCGCTCAACGCCCTCGACTCGCTGCACGGGAAGCTGCGGCGGCACGGCAAGCACCTCGTCCTGAGCGGCCCGCACACGCAGCCCTACGCGCTGATGGAGCGCGCGGGCTTCCTCGACCGCGTGGGCGCGGAGAACGTGGCGGCGGACCTGCCCGCGGCGGTCGCGCGGGCCGCCGAGCTGGCGGGCGTCGAGCGGCGGCCGGCGTGAACTGCCTGCGGCGGAAGCCAAGCGGCGGGCAGCCATTCGCAATCCGCGCGCAGTCCCGGCCGGTCGAATGGCCTAGGGTCGCGCCATGGAACGCGACTCCCCGGCGCCGCATGGCGAGACCGGCAGTATCGCCTGCGCCGTATGCCGCCGGGCGACGGCGGACGTGGGCAGCTTCATGCGCCTGCACCTCGAGGCCGGGCGGCTGGAACTCTGTTCGCCGCGGTGCGCGGGGGAATTCCGCGCGGCGCCGCAGCCCGGGACGCCCCGGATCGATGGCTTCGCCTGCTGGCAGGTGCGCTGGGGGCCGTGAGCCCGCCGGGCCTAGCGCCCGGCCGCGATCGCCTGCCGGGCCCGCAGGTAGGCGCCGGCGGCGGCGGCCAGGCGGCGCCCGGACTCGATGCAATTGGCGAGCGAGATGCCGTCGCGGGCGTTGCCGCCGAAAAAGAGCCCGGGCGCGGCGCGCTCGACCGCGGTGAACGCGTCCTTGAAGCGCTGATACCCCACCTCGTACTGCGGGATGGCCCGCGGCCAGCGCCGGATGTGCACGTGCACCGGCGGGGCGGAGGCGCCGACCAGCCGCGCGAGCTCCGCGTGCACCAGGGCGGTGAGGGCGCCGTCGTCGCGCCCGGCGAGCTCCGGCTGGCGGGTGCCGCCGACGAAGCTCGTCAGCGCGACGTGTCCCGCGGGCGCGCGGCCCGGGAACAGGGTGCTGGAGAAGAGCGTGCCGAGCAGCGTCCGGCCCTCGACCTGCGGCACGAGGAAGCCGAAACCGTCGAGCGGATGGCGCACGTCGGCGCGACGGTAGCCGAGGAAGACGGAGGCGACGGGCGGGTGCACGATCTCGCGCAGCACCGCGAGGGCGCCGGACGCGCCGGCGGTTTCCAGCTGGAGTGCGGCGAGGGCGTCCGCCGGCAGGGCGAATACGACCGCCGCGAAGGCGGGCGCCGGGCCGGTCTCGCCCTGGGCGAGCGTGAGCCGCCAGTCCGGACCGTCGCGTTCCACGCGCGTCACCGCCCGCCCGCACTGCACCGCGGGGCCGAGATGGCGCGCGAGGGCGGCGGGCAGTTCGCCGAGGCCTTCCGGGAAGGAAAAGATCCGGCCTTTCGGGCCGCCGGAGGTGTTGCGCCGCTTGACGGCGCCGCGCAGGAGGGAGCCGTGTTCCTGCTCGAGCGCGAGCAGCCTGGGAAAGCCGTGGCGCACGGAAAGCCGGGCGGGGTCGCCGGCATACACTCCACCGACGAAGGGATTCACCGCGTAATCGAGGAACTCCCGGCCGAGCCGGCGGAGCACGAACTCGGCGACCGTCTCCTCCCGATCGTACGGGCCGCGACCGCGCCACGGTTCGCCAAGCAGGCCCAGCTTGGCTTTCCAGGAGAAAAGCCGGGTGCGGAGGAAGGCGGGCGGCGAGGCAGGCATCGCGACGAGCTCGCCGGAGCGCACGATATAGCGTTGCCGGGCGGCCTCCGCCGCGTAAAGCCGGCGGTCGCCCAGGCCGGCCGCGTCGATGAACGCGGCCACCTCGGGCGAGCCCTCCAGCAGCGAGTTGGGCCCGAGTTCATGCAGCCAGCCGTCGCCGGTGACCGCGCCGATCACGCCCCCGACGCGGCCGGCCTTCTCGAAGACGACCGGCTCCATGCCGGCCTGGCGGAGATGCCAGGCGGCGGTCAGGCCGGTGATGCCGGCGCCCAGGACGGCGACGCGCGGGGCGGGAGGAGCGGAGGACATCGCCCGAAGTTGCAGGACCCCGCGCGCCGATTCAATCGGTGAGCGTGAAAACGATCGGGACCGCCATCCGGGTGTTCACCTTCCGCCCGCCCTTCCAGCCCGGACGGAACCGCCACTTCGACACGCCCGCGAGCGCGGCGTCCTCGAAGCCCGAGGCGGTCGCATGCACCACGGAGGGGTTCACCACGCGTCCGTCGACATCGACGATGAACTCGACCCGCACGGTGGCGGTGATCGACTCCCGGCGCATCGCGACCGGGTAGGCGGGCGGCGCCTGGAGGATCGCTTCCGGGATGCGGTCGAGGTCGGCGAGGTTGAAGATGGTGCCGATCTTCTCGGCGATCTTGCCCGTGCCGGTGCGGATGTTCTCCGGGATCACATACACCTTCATCTGGCTGAAGTCCGGCTGCTCGAGCAGCGAGGCGAAGTTGATCTGCTGGACGAAGTCGGTGGGGCTCGCGAGCTGCGGGACGTCCGCCTGCATCGGCACCGGCAGGCTGAGGTCCGGCGGCTGGTTGTCGCTGCCCTCGGTGGGCGGCGGCTCGGGCTCCTCGAGCTCCTTGAGCTGGGGCAGCGGCGTCAGGGCGATGAGAAACTCCTCCGCGGGCGGCGCCACGGGGCGGGGCGTGGAGCGCCCGATGCCGAAGAAGATGGCGAGGTGAACGCCGAGCGAGACGGCCATGCCGGCGTACACGATCGGACGCGAACGGCGGCGCGAGTCGTAGCGCCAGGAGCCCTCGGTGGCCGGGGGCGGCGCGGCTCGTACCGCCGGCCTGGCCGTGAGGTCCACGGCGGACAGGGTGGGGCTGACGGTGATCATGCGCCCAGTGTACGCCTGCGCGCGCGCCGGCGCCTCGCATGCGTTGTGCAGGGCTGCGCATGCCTTGCCGGGAGTGGTCCGACGTCGGGCGCGGGACGCAAGCGGCGCTCAGGAAATGCCAAGATTCGCGCAGCGGTCGGCGCGCTCCAGCCGCTAGGTTAGCGTCCCCTCACTCCAGCATGAAGACCGTCCTTGCCCCCATCGATTTCTCCGACGTCAGCCGACGCGTGATCGACGAAGCGATCGGGCTGGCGCGGGCGATCGGCGGGCGGCTGGTGCTGCTCCACGTCGTCTCGCCGGCCAGCTCGATCCCCAGCGAATTCGACTCGTCGGGGGCGCGGGCGGCCTACCTGACACAGGCGGAAAAGCATGCCCGCGACGAACTGGCGTCCCTCCAGCGCAGCCTGCGCGACGAGGGAGTGACGGCGCACGTCGTGCACCAGGTCGGGCAGCCCGGCGTCGTGATCGTCGAGCAGGCGGAACGGTTGGAGGCCGATTACCTGGTCCTCGGCTCCCATGGCCACGGCGCGTTCTACGAGCTGATCGTGGGAGGCACCGCGAGCCGCGTGCTCAAGGTGGCCAAGTGCCCGGTGGTGGTCGTGCCCGCCATCGCCCGCAAGCCGAAGGCGGGCGGCCGGAGCGCGGGCTGAGCGCCTCTGCCGGGACACGACGACCACAAGGAATGCGCAGCCGTTCGCATCGCATGCACAGCATCCGGGCTTCTCGGTCGCGGCCCGGCGCGTCCATCGTGAGTTTCCACGTGCCGCCATGAACGCCGCGCCCGACGCCCCGCCTCCCACCGCCGAGAGGATCTCGCCCCACGACAGCCGCGCGCTGGTGGCGCAGCTGAAGCGTTCGCAGGTCTACCGCGACTACGAGCGGGCGTTCCGTGAGACCACGGGGCTGCCGCTGGCGCTGCGTCCGGTGGAGGCGTTCGACCTGCCGCATCACGGCGACCCGAAGGAGAGCCCCTTCTGCGCCCTCATGGCGCGCTCCAACCACTCGTGCGCGGCCTGCCTGCAGATGCAGAAGAAGGTCGAGGAGTCGGCGCGGCTGGAGGCCAAGACGCTCAAGTGTTTCGCGGGCCTCTGCGACTCCGCGGTGCCGGTGCGCGTGGGCAACAACCTGATCGCCTTCCTTCAGACCGGCCAGATCCTGCTCCACGCGCCCACGCAGGCGGAGTTCACGCGCGCCACGCGCGACCTGATCCGGCTCGGGACCGACCTCGACGTGAAGCAGCTCGAGGAGGCCTATTTCCAGACGCGCGTCGTCACGCGCAAGCAGTACGAGTCGATCGTCCGGCTGCTGTCGATCTTCGCGCAGCACCTGTCGGGGCTCAGCAACCAGCTCATGGTGCAGGGCGCCGCGGCGGAGGCGCCGCCGATCGCCCGGGCGCGCGCGCTGATCTCGGAACGCCACGCCGACCCGCTCTCGCTCACCGAGATCGCGCAGGCGGTGAACATGAGCGCGTTCTATTTCTGCAAGACGTTCAAGCGCGCCACGGGCATGACCTTCACCGAGTACCTCGCGCGCGTGCGCGTGGAGAAGGTGAAGAACCTCCTGCTCAACCCGCACAAGCGCGTGAGCGAGGCCGCGTACGAGGCCGGGTTCCAGTCGCTGTCGCAGTTCAACCGGGTCTTCCGCCGCATCGCAGGGCAGTCGCCCTCGGCGTACCGCGAGCATCTGCACGGCGCCGGCGCGTGACGCGGCGGCGCCGATCCGCGCCGGGCTTGATCCGGATCAACGACGCCCGCGGCAGGAGGGACGATAGTGGGAGCAACAACCCGACTCCCACCATGACCCGCTCCTCGCTCCCCCTGCTCCGGCGCCTCGCCGCCGGAGTGGCGTTTTTCCTCGGCGCGACCGCCGGCCGCGCCTCCGAAGGCACCGTCCTCGCCAAGCCCGGCGGCGTGCCGCTCGCGGCCGACCTGCCGCGCGAGACCGCCGTGCTCACCCGGCCGCCGCAGGTCCCGCCGCCGATCGCGCGCCGGCATCCGGCGAAGGTCATCGTGAACCTCGAGGTCGTCGAACTCACCAAGCGCATGGCCGACGGGGTCGAATACACCTTCTGGACCTACGGCGGCGAAGTCCCCGGCCTCTTCATCCGCGTGCGCGAGGGCGACGTGGTGGAGTTTCACCTCAACAATCACCCTTCCTCGAAGGTGCCGCACAACATCGACCTCCACGCCGTGACCGGCCCGGGCGGCGGCGCCGCCTCGACGTTCACCGCGCCGGGCCATTCGTCGCAGTTCACGTTCACCGCGCTGAATTCCGGCCTGTACGTCTACCACTGCGCGACCGCGCCGGTGCCGATGCACATCGCCAACGGCATGTACGGATTGATCCTGGTCGAGCCCAGGGACGGCCTGCCGCCGGTGGACCGCGAGTACTACGTCATGCAGGGGGACTTCTACACCCAGGGCGCGCACGGCGAACCCGGGCTGCAGATCTTCGACAACCTGAAGGCGATCGACGAGCGGCCGACCTACATCCTGTTCAACGGCGAGGTCGGGGCGCTGGTCGGCGATCGTGCGCTCCAGGCGAAGGTCGGCGAGAAGGTGCGGCTCTACTTCGGCGTTGGCGGGCCGAACGTCACCTCGTCGTTCCACGTCATCGGCGAGATCTTCGACACCGTGTATTCGGAGGGCGGGATGGGCCGCACCCAGACCAACGTGCAGACCACGATGGTGCCGGCGGGCGGTTCGACCATCGTCGACTTCAAGGTCGACGTGCCGGGCACGCTGGTGCTGGTCGATCACTCGCTGTCCCGCGCGTTCAACAAGGGCGCCATCGGCATGATCAAGGTCTCCGGACCCGAGACGCCCGTCATCTACTCGGGCAAGGAGGTCGATGAAGTGTACCTGGGCGAGGCGTCGGACGCCGGCGCCGCGTCAAGCCGGCGCGAGGCCGAGCTCGTGGCGAAGCGCGCGGAGGTGATCGCGAGCAACGTCGAGATCGGCAACATTACCCGCGAGATCCAGCTGGAGCGCGGCAAGAAGGTTTACCTCACGAGCTGCTTCGCGTGCCACATGGCGACGGGCGAAGGCCTGCCCGGGGTGTTCCCGCCGCTCGCAAAGTCCGACTACCTCCAGGCCGACAAGACGCGCGCGATCCGCAACGTCACGAAGGGCCTCAGCGGCCCGATCACGGTCAACGGCAAGGCGTACAACAACATCATGCCGCCGCAGGTGCTCGACGACGACCAGGTGGCCAACGTGCTGACGTACGTGATGAACTCCTGGGGCAACGATTACGGCGTGGTCACGCGCGACGACGTGAAGCGCGCCCGGGCCGGGAATCCTTGATCGTCCACGCACCGGTGGCGTTCTCCGCCATGAAGCCCTTCCACCTCCTCTCGTTCCTGCCCGGCCCGCTCGCGGTCGCGCTCGTCGCGGCCCTGCTGCCAGCCGGTGCAGTGCGCGGCGAGGAGGCGGCGGGACTCGTGCTGATCCCGGCCGGAGTCCACGAGCCGGTGCTGCGCGGCCAGGACGAGCCGAGGCAGGTGGCGGTCGCGCCGTTCCTGCTCGAGGCGCGGCCGGTGACGAATGCGGAGTTCCTCGCCTTCGTGCGCGACCAGCCGAAATGGCGCCGGTCGCGTGTCGCGCCGCTGTTCGCTGATGCGGGTTACCTGGCCCACTGGGCGGGCGATCTCGAGCTGGGGCCGAAGGCGCCGGCTGAGGCGCCCGTGGTGCGGGTCTCATGGTTTGCGGCGCGGGCCTACGCGGCGGCGAAGGGCCGGCGGCTCCCGACGACCGCGGAATGGGAGCGGGCGGCGGCGGCGGGTTTCCGGGGTGAGCGCGGGGCGGACGAACCGGAGTACCGGCGCGTGGCGCTCGGCTGGCTGGCGCAGCCTTCGCCGGACGTGCTCCCGGCGGTCGGAAGCCGCCGGGCCAGCGTCCACGGCGTGCATGACCTGCTCGACCTGGTCTGGGAGTGGGTCGACGACTTCAACACGACGATGACCACGGGGGAGTCGCGGGGCGACACCGGGTTGGAACGGACGCTCTTCTGCGGGGCGGGTGCGGCGGGCGCCCAGGACCTCACCAACTATCCCGCCTTCATGCGCGCGGGCATGCGCAGCGCCCTCCGCGCCCGTTACGTGGTGCCGAACCTCGGCTTCCGCTGCGCCCTCTCACCATGAAAACCCACCTCGTCGCCCTTTCCCTGCTGGCCGCGGGCGCGCTGCTCGCGGCGCCCGAGATTCCCGCGCCGTGCTGCCGACCGGCCGCACCGGCCGCCGGGCCGTGCTGCGCGCCGGAAACGAAGCCCGCGCCCGCGCCGTGCTGCGTCGAGCTGAAAGCGGAGCGTCCGCTCACGGAACGCTCGCTCTACCAGCACGACGCCGTCTGGACCAGCGACGCGGGCCGGCCGGTGAAACTCGCGAGCCTGCGGGGCGAGCCGGTGATCGTGGCGATGTTCTTCGCGAGCTGCGAATATGCGTGTCCCGTGCTGGTGCACGACCTCCAGCGCGCGCGGGCGCTGCTCGCGCCCGAGGTGCGGGCGAAGGCGCGCGTGGTGCTGGTGACCTTCGACACCAGGCGCGACACGCCCGAGGCGCTGCGGGCGTTCCGGACCCGCTTCGAACTGGATTCCATGTGGGTGCTGCTGCGGGGTACGGAGACCGCGGTGCAGGATCTCGCGATGCTGCTCGGCGTGAAGTACAAGCTCGACGCGCGCGGCCAGTACGCGCACTCGAACCTGCTCACGGTGCTCAACGCCGAAGGCGAGATCGTGCACCAGCACGCGGGTCTCATGGGCGACGTCTCCGAGGTCGCGCGAAAGGTCGCCGCGCTCGTGCCCGTCGAATGACGCCGGCCCGGCCGGACACCTTACTCCGAGCCGGTGCCCTGGGTTTCGACCCAGCGGACGGCGTGGCGGATGAGGGAGGTGACGTCCTTGAGGTCCAGCTTCTCCTTGAGATGGCTGCGGTGCACGTCGACGGTCTTCGGGCTCACGTTGAGCTGCGCGGCGATCTCGCGGGTGCTCTTGCCCTGGCCGATGAGCTGGAAGATCTCGAACTCGCGGTCCGTGAGGGTCTCGATCGGCGATCGTGACGCGCGCGGACGGCTGCCGGAAAGCCCGGCCAGGATGCGCGACGACATGCGCGGGCTCACGTAGACGTCGCCGCGCAGCACCTGCCGGAGCGCCGCGAGCAGGTTCTCGCCGCCGGCCTCCTTCATGATGTAGCCCCGCGCGCCGGCCCGCAGGGCGCGTTCGGCAAACACGGCCTCGTCGTGCATCGAGATCACGAGGATCGCGAGCTCCGGCTCGGCGGAAACGAGATCCTTGATGAACTCGAGCCCGCTGCGGCCGGGCATCGTGAGGTCGGTGAGGACGAGATCCGGCCGGCCTGCCTTCAACTGCTGGAACGCCTCGGCCGGATTGCCCGCTTCCCCGCAGACGCGCATGTCGGGCTGGCGGTCGATGAGGTGGGCGAGGCCGGCGCGCATGAACGGGTGGTCGTCCACGAGCAGGATGCCCTTGCGGATCGCGGCGGGCGGTGCGGCGGGCTTGGCGCGGGCTTTCATCCGGGGGACGGGCCGCGGACCGTGGCGCGGCGGGGGAGCACGCAGCGGATGGTCACGCCCGCGTTGCGGCGGGAGGTGAGGGTGAGCTCCGCGCCGATGGCGCTGGCCCGGTGCTTCATCACGCCGAGGCCCAGGCCGTCGGAATGGGCGCCGCGGCCCCTGGGCAGGCCGATGCCGTCATCGGCAATCTCGAGCTGCACGTGCTCCGGGGAGGTGGTGAGCCGCAGGGTGACCTGCGTGGCGCGGGCATGCTTGATCGCGTTGTTCACCGCTTCCTGGGCGATGCGGAAAAGGTGCCCGGCAGCGGCGGGATCGGCGACCAGCACCGGCTCGGGGCAGATGAAGTGGCACTGGATGCGGCGGAGGCTGTTGATGCGTTCCGCGAGCTCGGCGAGCCCGATCTGCAGGGCTTCGGGGTCGCTGCCCACCGGCACCAGGCCGCGGGCGAGGTAACGGGTCTGCGCAATCGCCTCGCGGAGCATCTTGCACATGACGTCGATCCGGCGCGAAAGGTCGGACGGGCCGCCGATGTCCTCCTTCAGTGTCGTGCACATCAGCTCGAGCGCGGTGAGCTGCTGCCCGAGGTTGTCATGCAGATCCGCGCCGATGCTCTGGCGTTCGCGCTCGCTCGCGCTGAGGATCTCGCGCTCCAGGCGGCGGTGCTCGGCCTGCGCCTCGGCCAGGGCGCGCTCCTGGGCGAGGGCGGCCAGGGTGCCCTTCACGACGGACGGCAGCAGGTCGAGCAGACCGGTGTCCTTCATGATGTAGTCGCGCGCGCCCTGTTTCATCACGTCGACCGCGACCTTTTCGTCGCCCTGGCCGGTGACGACGATGAACGGCACCGGCGCGAGGTCGCGCTGCAGGGTGGCGACGAGCTGCGGTCCCTGGGCGTCCTGGAGCTTGAGGTCGAGCAGCAGGAGATCCGGAGGGTGCGCGGCGAGTTCGCGGCGGGCGGCGCGGGCGGAGGTGGCGGTGGCGACATCGTAGCCCTCGGCGCGCAGGGCCTCGGCCATCAGGATCATCAGGCCCTCGTCGTCGTCGACGACGAGCACGCGGGGTGCTGGGGAAGGCTGCGACACGAACGGGCGGACGTCAGGCCTGCGACATCTGCGGCACGAGCACCAGGGACACGAACAGTCCCAGCCGCCGGATCGCCTCGGCGAAGCGGTCGTAGTCGACGGGCTTCTGGATGTAGACGCTGCAGCCGAGCGCGTAACAGCGCTCCACCTCGCGCGTGTCGTCCGTGGTCGTGAGCATGATCACCGGGAGCCGGTTCAGCGTGGCGTCGGCCTTCAGGCGCCGCAGCACCTCGATGCCGTCGACCTTGGGCATGCGGATGTCGAGCAGGAGCAGGAAGCTGTCGGCGTCGGTGACGACGAGCTGGGCGAAGAAGTCGAGGATCGCCTGGCCGTCGCGGAAATGGACCATGCGGTTCCGCAGGCCCGCGGCCTCGAGGTTTTCACGGATGAGGATCGCGTGGCCCTCGTCGTCGTCGACGATCAGGATCGTGGGCGAGGGACTGGAGTTCATGGCTTCAGGAGGGCGCCTGCACCGCAGGCAGCGCGACATGAAAAGTCGAACCCGCGCCGGAGCGGCTCTCAACCCAAATCTTGCCCTTCTGCCGTTCGAGCACGCGCTGCGCGATCGTCAGCCCGAGGCCCTCCCCGGTGGAGCTGTCGGGGTCGAGGCGGTGGAAGATCTCGAAAACCTTGCCCTGGTGTTCGGCGGCGATGCCGATGCCATTGTCGGCGACGGCGTAAACCGCCTGGCCGTCCCGGATCGTGCCGGTGACGTGGATACGCAGGGGGCGGGCGGGATCGCGGTACTTGAGGGCGTTGTCGAGCAGGTTGGCGAACACCTGGTTGGTCTGCACCGGGTCGCCCAGGCAGGTGGGCAGGGGGTCGATCCGGACTTCGGCCCCCGCCTCGACGAGCTGGAACTTCATTGCGGCCACGATCTCGGTCAGCATGCCCCCGATGTTCAGCGGTCGCAGGGTGAGGGCGACGCGGCCGAGGCGGGAGTAGCGCAGCAGGCCGGCGAGGAGTGACTCCATCTTGGTCACGCCGGCGTTGATGAAGCGGAGTGCCTGCGGGATCGCCTGGTCGAGCGGGGCCCGCAGGGCGGCGGACGGCACGGAGCCGCCTTCGCCCGCCGCGGTGACGGCGGCGCGGATCGTCTCGCAGGCGCGGTTGAGCTGGCGGCTGAAGCCCTGGACGTTGACAAGGGGAGAACGGAGGTCGTGCGAGACGGTGTAGACGATGGCCTCGAGCTCCTTGTTCTTCTCGACGAGCTCCGCGGCGATGCGCTGCAGCTCGTCCTCGTTGGCCTTGCGCCGGGTGATGTCGGTGCGGATCGCCACGTACTGCTGCGGCCGGCCCGAGGCGTCGACGCACGGGTAGATCGTCGTGTCCACCCAGTAGAACGAACCGTCCTTGGCGCGATTCTTGATCTCGCCCCGCCAGACGGTCCCGGTCGCGATCGTCCGCCACAGCTCCTGGAAGAAGGCCCTGGGGTGGTGGCGCGAGTTGATGATGCGGTGATCCTGGCCGATCAGCTCCTCGCGCGCGTACTGGGAGATGGCGCAGAAGCGGTCGTTGACGAACGTGATGCGGCCGGCGGGGTCCGTGATCGCGACGATCGAGTGCTCGTCGAGGGCCGCGCGCACGTCGCGCAGCTCCTTCAGGGCGGCGAGGAAGTCGTGTTCGAGCTGCGCCGGATCGCGCGGGGGCAGGGAAGGGGAGGACGCCACGGGATGAAGCTCCCGTCCTTCCCCCGGGGGCGCAAGGCCGGAGCGGCCGTGGGCCGGTGGCTTACACCGCCTAGGGAATTCCTTTAGAGCGATGCATCCCCGGCACCAATACCCCTGTGCACGGATTGTCGCTAGGCTGGCAACGTCATGAGCATGTCCGCCTCCCCCACCTCCCCCGCCGCGACCACGCCGGAGCGCGGTGACAACCTTGTCGGCCGGTTGCAGACCTCGGAGATATTCCGCGACTACCAGCAGGCGTTTCAGGCCGCGACCGGGCTGCCGCTGATGCTGCGGGCGCCGGGGGCGTTCCAGGCGCCGCTGGCCGGGGCGCGGAACGTGAATCCCTTCTGCGCGCTGATGGCCGCCCGGAGCAAGACATGCGCAGCCTGCCTCGAGCACCAGCAGCGGGCGGAAGCGGCGGCGGCGGTGGAAGGAGCGGCGACGCTCGAGTGCGCCGTCGGGCTCAACGACTCGCTGGTGCCGGTGCGGCTGGGCGAGACGGTCGTCGCCTACCTGCAGACCGGGCAGGTGATGTTCCGGGCGCCGACGGAGCGGCAGTTCCGCGCCGCGCTGAAGGAACTGGGCCGCTGGGCGACGTTCGACGACGTCGCGGCCCTGCGCGAGGCCTACTTCCGCACCCGGGTGCTGGCCCGCGGACACTACCAGGCGATGCTGCGGCTGCTGGCGAGCTTCGCCGAGCACCTCGCGATGGTGGCCAACGAGGTCATGATCAAGCGGGCTGCAGCCGAGCCGCCGGCCGAGGCCCGGGCGCGCGCCTTCATCGCCGAGCATCTGGGCGAGCCGCTCTCGCTCGAGCAGGTGGCGCGCGCGGCCAACATGAGCGCCTTCTATTTCTGCAAGGTCTTCAAGGGCGGCACCGGGCTCACGCTCACCCACTACATCGCCCGCGCGCGGATCGAGCGCACCCGGCAGCTCCTGCTCAACCCGAACACGCGCATCAGCGAGGCCGCGTACGAGGCGGGCTTCCAGTCGCTGTCGCAGTTCAACCGCGTCTTCCGCCGCATCGCCGGCGAATCGCCCAGCGCCTACCGCGAGCACCTGCATGGTCGCGCCGTGCCCGCCCGTGCGGGCGCCCCGCTCGCGTTCGCGGCCTGAGCGCGAACAAGAAATGCGCAAAACCCGCCAACCTCCGCGGAGCTGAAATCCCTCATCCACCCTAGATTCAACCCTCAACGGAGTTCCCCCATGAAACCGCACCACGAGCCGCACGGAACCGAGCCCACCGAGGCCGAGATCCAGCACACCGCCTACCTGCTCTGGCTCGAGAGCGGCCGCGCGCCCGGTCGGGACCTGGACAACTGGCTCGCGGCGAGGGAACTGCTCCGCCACCACCACGGCCGCGATGCTTCGACGAAGCGCCCCGCGCCCGCCCCCGCCGCCGTGCCCGCCGTGCCCGCCGTGCCCGCGAAACCGAAGGCGCGCCGCGCCTGAACCTTCCACCCCTTCCTTTCGCCATGTCCGTCGTCCCGCTCACGCTCACGATCAGCCTCTGTCTGGTCCTCACCTTCGTGATTTTCTTCCTCCGCGAGCAGATGCGCGGAAATGCGAGCAGCGCCGAGCGCGACTCGCTGATGCCCCTCGCGGAGGAAGAACTGCGCGTCGCCGTGCGGCGCGAGCGTCCTGCCCGCGACTGACGCCGTCGCGGCCGGTCTTCGCCTGACGCCCGCCTCCGCGGCGGGCGCGGCTCCCGCCCTTTCCTCCGCCTTTCTCCGATGTCCGCTCAAAAAATCACCATCGAGTTCAACGACAAGGTTGTCCGCCAGTTCCTGCTCGCGACCCTGATCTGGGGCGTGGTGGGCATGCTGGTGGGCGTGCTCGTCGCCTCGCAGCTCAACTTCTGGCAGGCCAACTTCAACCTGGAGTGGCTCAGCTTCGGCCGGCTCCGACCGCTGC
>ERZ761602.6426-NODE-6426-length-13134-cov-466.507608_pt1 | contig 13134 bp, 28 predicted proteins | sample MGYA00512165_ERZ761602 | MGnify/ENA primary metagenome ERZ761602 (study PRJEB28899, sample SAMN02445085) | bioreactor sludge metagenome | biome: EBPR sludge; isolation source: Thorneside wastewater treatment plant | place: Australia: Brisbane, Thorneside...
CTTCCTACTTGGACAACCTGAAGAATGGATTTCAGCCAATTATTCACTGTTCCCCATTCTTGGATTTGCAAAATCGCATCCTCTGGCTGTCCTTTGAGAAGTGCATTTACCCCGCAATCTGTCAACTGACTTCCACTATCCAAGATTACGAGGTCATTGTGTGTCAGCTTTGTCAGGTTGAACTGCTGGAATACCGCTTTTTCTTGCATGCACTTCACACAATTCATCTTTCCGTGAGCTTCGCAAATCGGTACATCCTGTGCGCTGCTGAACATTCTAAGGATTGCGTTCATTACGAACGGATCTTTCCTTGTGTCCAGCATGCTAAAGAGTTGGATTTTCTGCAACGCGGAGTCAGGAAGTCCCATTGAGAGAATTGTATCTTTGCCGTTTTCCAGATCGAGCCAGATGATTTTCCTGATTTCTGGAATCATAGCTGCTGTAGCTGCGAAGCGAGTCTTTCCTGAACCACTATCACCGTAGATCAGGATTGCGTGACTACCGCTTTCCTTCTCTCGTGCTTTCTTTAGGGCTAGCATGTCCATTCACAGTTTTCCTCTAAGGACTCTAGCTACTAGTGAGGAATATCCTGCCAAGTCATCCCAATGATCAATAAAATCGGCGTCACCTGCAACCATTCTTCCAATTTTATGAAAGATCATATCCAGAGCTTCCTGTTGTTCCATCGTAAGGGTCTTTCCTACGATTTCCAGTTCATCACGCAGGACCGTTTTTAATCTTTGCGTACATCTTGCATGATCTCGGAAATTGCCGTGCGTCTCTTCCCTTTCCGAGAGTATAGTTTCTACTATATCAATGGCTTTGTCAATGGTTTCTTGTGCTGTCTTGGTATTGTCCATTACTGTCTGTGCTTTTACCCTGTAATTACAAGACTTCCAGTTAAATTGGGGATCCGGATTCCATCTCCATTCCCGTGGATATCCGCCAGGCTTTATACTAATGAACTCAATGTCCGCCCCCTTTCTGAAAGCTTTTTCTACGCTCTTTCTATACTGTTTCTGACTCACTGCTTCTTCTATTCTTATTTCCATTTCCTTGCCCTTAAGATGGTCTTTGCGAACTTGACTTCGTGTTTCAGCTCACTTGGTTTAACACGGTACTCTACAAAATCCCAGAGAAACGAGGGATTTGCTGCTGGATTCCATTCTCCCTCTTGTTTGTGAAGAAAACGGTATTCCACTTTCATCCCTATACTATGAAGGTACTCTACTGCTTCTCGATACTTTTTGTTTTGCGTGCTCATGCTTGGAACTCCCATGAAATTACAACTTGTCGATAGGGCAAATTGTAGCGCATACACTCAAACTCTGGCTCGTTGCAGATACTTTTAACCGCTATCATCAACTCATCCACATACTTATACCTATCGCACGGTATAACGACGCGCTTGAATCCATACATGGAGGCTTCGAGAATGCTTGCTCGCAACTCTTGTTCATATTTCTTTACCAGACTGTTGGCTCCAGCTACCTGATAGGCGGCCTTTACTTCGTGGATGAACCTTTTTTTTTTGCTCATTCCATTATCCTTTCCAAGTGATCCTGAATCAAATCTTCTAGCTTAAATGTGAATTGATATTCAGTCGTATCTTCTTCCGGAGCTTTCCTCCTATCGAGGGAATGAAGTCCACACCCACCGAAGTGGAAACAAGGCTTGTTATATTTTATGCAGCCGGCCAGACGCTGAGGGAAGATTCCCATATCAAGCTGGCGCCGCATCCGTTCTACGTCCATTCCCAAAGTGATGAAAAAGTTAAGCCGATCCTTCAGGCTCTTGGTGAAAAGCAGGTCATGGATCTTTGGCTGGAAACCATTACCAGATCCGAGCTGGCCGACGAAATAACCTACGTCATAATCACTATTTTCCTTTCCGACAACGGAATCAATGACAATACTATAGCCAATGAGCTGAGGGCTGTTTGCATACAGAGGGTCAAGAGTCAAGAGGTTCATTCCCGTTGTTTTGAAATCCTTGACCATGTACTTTCCGCTATACCTGTTTCTCATTACTAGGTCGACATATCCTACGTAATAGAATAGATCATCAATATCGATCCGGAATGAAAGCTGTACAGCTGGCTTACCCTGAAAGGTAGCGACTTCCCATTCTTCCATCATCGTGTCGAGATTATACATCGACGCAAGGACTAAGTTAATTGCCACCATTTCATTCTTCCTGGCAGTTTCTGGAATGCAGATTATGTCATCTTCCATCCCGTGATAGGCCAAGTAAGCATCCCATACAGCTCTGTCTTGGGAACCCGTAAGAATGTAGGTAGTGCATCCCGCTTCATAAGCGTGTCCAAAAGCAAAATGCTCATTGGTTTTTCTTCCCTGATGGGATTCGAGGAGTCTGTTGAGTTCAAACTTCCTCTCGCAAGTTAAGTATTCTTCAAGCGCTGAGTGGGACAGACGTATTTTCATCTTCTTGTTCCTTTTCTGCTAACTGAGAAAGCCATGCATCAATAACCATGCTAGGATTTAAATCTTCTTCACCTCTACGCCAAGCCAGCTCCACCAAAAGCTTAAGTTGACTGTAATTTGTGATAATGTTCATCCTTTGCTATCTCCTTCTTTTGAAAAATAATCCATCATTGCCCTATGCGCCTCTACGTTTGCGTGCATGTAGAGAAGATCGCAGACTGCGTTATCTGGCTCATTCTCGTAGTGTGCGATGTCCATATTGTAGGACTTCATTGCGTTGAGAACTGCGTCCTTCCAAGGATTTCCTGATTTAGTTTCCACGTGTTTATTCCACAGTTTCTCGAGTTCAGTATGCTGTGCGTCGCATACACTTCGCCATCCCGCTCTGTACAAGGCGTCGACAAATTCGTCAAAACTGATGCCTATGTCTAGGTTAGAGTCACACTTAGGAACTTGAAGCGTTTCTTCCTTTGCCTCTTCGATTCTTCCTAAGCATAAACTATTTGTCGGGTTTGGCTTTAATCCCGCAAGGTAATCACTTCTTGATATGTAATCAGTGTATTTACAATGGATGCATTCGAATAAATATTCTCCGTTATGAGGATGGCAATATAAATATCTCCAGTCATGCTCACTCATCTTGCTTCCTCTCTTTCCTCGAACTAAGGATATATTCTGCAAAAGGTTTGAAGGCTTGAAATCCTGCTTGCACTGGATGGAACACTATTCCTACAAGAAATCCGAGAAGGAAGGACGGAGTCAGCAGAATCAGGAAGATTGTTTGTACTGAGACTTTGAGAAACGGTTTCATTCTTCATCTTCCGTTGCGTCTAAGATAAGTCCTATGCCAATGCAGAGAAAGGTTAAGACGATATGTAACAGTGGGTAGCTTCCTATTACTATCCAGATAGCCTGCAGCAATGCTAGAAAGTAGAATGGAATAGCTAACATACTGGTCAGTCCAAAGAAAGATCGATCGAGAGATCCACTTTTGTACTTCCTTTCCTGCGGGAAGACGGAGTTTCTTTTGTTGCTGCCGCAATTGCAGTTCCTACTAATCTCTTGATTGCAGCGACAGCCATTCCGATATCCTCGGGAAGAAGCAATTCACATGCCGCTGGGTTCTTCAGGAGGACCATTTTCAGATCATCCATTTCTGCTTTTAGGTCCGTTCCTGAAAGCTCCGATAGCTGTGCGATGCGAAGTTTGATTTCATGTGCTTCTTGGGTTAGTTCTTGCATTCTTTATTCTCCATCTGCCGTAGTTGTTGGACCTTCTCATCGTAGTAATCCATATTCACTTTGATGTAGTCGAGTTCTGTCTTTGCCTGCAGGACGGCCTCTACCAGTGTATTAATTTCCTTTAGTGAACCGGAGGAATGTCTACATAGCATCATGCTGAAGTCTTGTATTCTCTTGTTCAGCGCATAGTGCCATACTTGATGAGAGATCTCTGCCGCCTTTAGGTTTAAGAGTTCCATGTCTTATTCCTTTTCCTCGTGCTTATCGAAAAACGGGAGTCTCTCCTCGAAAAAAGTTAGCTGCTCGGTAGCAAAGGCAATCTTCTCCTTAATTTGATTAAGGGTTGTCGTGATACGGGACACTTGTTCTTCTGTTTCTACTAAAGTCTCGGCTTCATACCGTAATACATCATTGAAGTCTGAGATATACTTATCTTGAAGACCTTTCCATGCCAAATAATGTTGGCATGCTTGTTCTTTCTTTGTGAGTGCCATTTCTTTCTTCCTTTACTTTATTTACTTCGCAAGGTTGGATATAGCTAACGCCGATCGCCGATCGTCATTCCTCTGAAAGATCGACTTTCGTCATTTCTGCCAATTTTACTCGTGATACTGGCCTTCGTCGTACTAGAACTGTAGCACGTCTGGTTGCAAAGACACGAAGATCAACCCAATCAGGATCAGTTTCATCTTCCTCTACTTTGAATCGCAGAGTGACTGCTTCCCAGGGAATTCCTTTGCTATGTGCCCTTTTTCTGGCAGCAGACTTGGCATTCATGATTCCTTTCTGAACAACCGTCAGAGAATCCTTTGCGATCGTGATTAGATGTCCTGCATCCTCTGCTGCTAGGGCGTCTTGCAGAATTTCTTGATAAGAAACCTTTTCTACATCCGATTCCTCATCAAAGTCATCTTCATCCAGCTCCAAATCAAGATCAGTTTCGTCCGGGCTGTGCATCATGTTTCGTTACCTCCGTAATAGTTTCAAGAACAAGAAGTTTGCTTTCCTCCTTCTCAAGCGTTAGTGAAAAGCTGCGCAAAATTGCACATATTGTAGCCCTTTGTGTCTGATTTGTTACATTCCTTGCTACAAAATTCTTCACTGCGGAGGTGAGGTTCCTTACCACGGAAATTTCTGCCATTTTATATCCTTTCCTGTGTCGTAAATTACTGAAAGCGGGATTCCTGTCCAGTTCTTTATATACTGTAGCATTGGAACACATTCCCACATTGTTAAAGCTCTTGGTTTTATTTCAGGTGGCGCGACTATTGGTGCCATCCACTGATATAGAAACGCTATCGTGTATGCTAGGTCTTTTGGGTCTCCTCTAGAAATTAGTAAAAGGAAAACACTCAAAGGAGTTCCTTTTTCCTTGAGTGCCTTCCTCGCTTTTGCCGCTGCTAGAAGTTCTTCTAATGATGACATAGTATGCAATTAAGGATTTTCATTCTTGGCTCTCGCCAAGCAAACTGCCACCAGCTAGAGCGCGTCTCACCGTTTTTTAGAAAGCTAGAAGGTATCGATTTTCTCCCTTTATACCAAAGTATCGCATCGTATAAATTGAAAAATTCCGAGAAAATCTCTACCATTTCACTCTCTGGAGAGTCTCGTAGGTTATAGCCTGTAATCTCTACGAAGGCTTCTCTTAATGCTGTACAGACCCATCTTTCCTTCCCACTGCTTATCTTTTCCAAAGCCAACATATAGATACTTCTTTTCATGTCATCCATTTTTATTTCCTCTCAAGTTAGAACTTCTTAACACAGGATACACCATTCAGCGTCATGTTTGCGTTGAAGTATTCGATCTTTTCCGCTATGGAATTTCCTTTCAGTCTGCGGTTCGCTATGGCCTTATCAATCATAAATTGTTTGGAAATCAAAACCACCTTCTCAGATGCTCTGGTCACTGCGGTATAGAGAAGTTCATTGAATGCCATGATGCTATGGTCTTTGTGCAGGACGATTATTACTTTTCTCCACTCGCAGCCCTGACTCTTATGAACTGTGAGGGCGTATGCCAGAGAAAAAAGGGCTTCTGAGAATTCCCCTGTTTTCCTCAGCCGCAGGACTTCGCCGGTGTCTTGAAGTTCTATCGTCACGACGTTGCTAGCTTGGTGAGTTAGTTCTTCAATATCTTCCTGCGCCATTGCTTCAAGATCTACATCTACACCCGCTAAACCATTATCTTCATCCAAATCATCAAGGTCGAAATCCGAATGATGCATAACTCCGAATCTGGTAAGATGCTTGCTTGGCGGACGTGGTGATTTTCCTGCGTAGATACGATTTACGTCTATCTCTTTTATGTACCCTACTTGTTTGTTGTACATAATCTTATCTCCGACTGCGAGATAGAGCTTCCTTCTCCCTGCGATAACTTCCCACACCTCATTCTGATTCAGGAATTGTGCAATGTGGCTATTCAAGGAAGTGGAACCTAGGGCTTGCTTTCCGAACGGAGTTAGGACGATATCCGTTTCGGGATCATATTCTCCCGCTTCGTACCATTTCTTCATTGTGTTTGCGAACAGCGTTGCCATAATGTGCTGGCCATGCTGCTTTGCTCCACCTTCTATCAGCTTAAAGTCAGGCCCGTACTCTAATGCATTTCCGTCAAGGATGTTGTGGGCGTTCTTGAGAACGAGACTATTAAATGCTTGACGATACACTGTCCGCAATTCTATAACTGGAAGCTGCACCAAAGCGTAATTTAAGATGGAAGGGCCAAACACTGGGGGAAGCTGGTTGATATCTCCGATGAAAATACACTGCGTTCCTGTTTCCATTGCAGCGAATACTTTCTCCCATAGTGGGAGATCAATCATGGAGGCTTCCTCGAATGCGATCGTTTTCGTCGTCAGCATATTTCCTGCATGGCGACGTGGAACAAAGCGCATTGATTCTTTCTGAGTCTCTGGGTTAAAGTAAAACTCCGGCTCGAATTCAAGGAAGTTATGCACTGTGGTAATGTTAGGTGCGAAAAACTCCAGTTCGGATTCTTTACAAATAGCCCGCTTTGAATTTCCTGATGCGATTCTCGTATATGCGACCACTGCTGCCGCTGGACCGGAAACTCTTTCTTTTGTTCCCTGAATCTTGAATACGTGCGTTTCTCCATGCAGACGCTCCGTTTTCAGGATCGTTTTGATGAGTTCCCTTTCGGTTGTAGTCTTTCCAGTACCGGCTTTTCCGATAATACAGAATGACTTTCCTGCCGCCGCAAGCTGCACTGCAGTTTTTTGATCTTCGTCAAGTACGATACTAGTGGAAAAGGTTTCCTTCTTTTCTGCGGGAGGTTGAACGATGATTGTGGGATTTACCGCAGGAGCGGGTTTGATTCCTTTTTTGGCGAGGAGTTCTGCCAGAGTAATTTTCATTTCTATTTCCTTTCTGTTATTTTAAGCCTGATTCCTAAAGGCTTGCACAATATCATAAGCTTCTTTGAGAGAACACTTATGCTGCCTCCTGTACAGGGTAACTGCTTCAGGCACAAATCCCAGGTCAGCCAAAGATTGCCAGTGTTTGATGTGTTTCAACAATTCTTCTTTGACAATAGCTGTCTCGTCGAGAAGGGCTTGATATTTGTTCAGAAGCATGGTAATCGATTCACCAGTTTGCATTTCTATTTCCTTTCTAGTAAGAGTAAGAACATACAAATCTACCCGAGGGCAGAGTTCTATATTCTTTTTAGGTTCCCGGCTTCCTGTTCCCAAAATGGGATAGAGTGTGGCGGACTCCGCTTTTGGCTCCCCTTTCTTTAAGAGCTTGTTAAGGAAGCCGGGAATTTCTTTCTGTTTCTAGAACTTACTCAGGAACTCATATGCGTCCCTGTGCATCTTTTCCACGTCTCTCGTCCGTGTTGGGAGAACCTTTCCGGCTTTGGCCATGATGGCCATCGTTTCCACGGAGAAGTTATTCCTACTGTAGCAGACTGCGCGAAGGTGCATGAAAGCCTGATCGACAAGTTCAATTAACTCCTCCTTTGGCATTTCTGCAAGCTTACTCCGAAGGGTTCTATCCGTATACATTTTATTACTCCTTTCCGTCTTTTTCATGTTCCCAAAGCAACCAGTCTTTTTGCGCAACTAGCCAGTCTACAATATCTTTGGCTTCCTTCAGTCCAACCAGTTTGTCTAGTGTTTGTGTTGGTTCTGACCCTTCACTTTTTACAAAAGCTTCGAAACAGTTATCATAATATCCCAAAGGATTCCATTTTGATGGTTCTTCCGTAAAAAGTCCGCAGAGGAGGCTGATTGCTGGGATCTTCCCCTTTTCGAAATCCATGCTTAGGCGTAAGAGAGTTCTGAAATCGGAAAAGCACATAAAAATATCTTGACGATACATAGTTGAAAGATATGCTTGGATCAGATTACGCGCTTTTTCTTTGTTTGCGTCAGCATCGAACATTTTATTACCTCTTTCCTTTCGTTTTGTTTAGTACTGCGTATATTGCTTATTCGCTTCGATCCAATCTACGATATCCTTTGCGTCTTTTAAGCTGAGGTCAGAGCTATAATATTGCTCTGGTTTGATGTGTGAAAAGTCTTCATTGATGAACTTATAGAATTCCTTGCTAGCATAGCCCGTTTGAACCCAGCGTTTCTCCTTCATGGGGAACATCCCTCGGAGATTCTTTATAGCTTCGATTTTACAGTTTTCGAAAAGCTGATCCATCAAGGCGCGGAATTGCTCATTCTGGAAATCTAGCGTTGGCTCATCCAGAACTTGGATAAGGTAGTATTTAATGAGAATATACATCTTTCCCTCATTTACCGAGAGGGCCTCTCTGCGGTTGGATTTAACTTGTACGTTCATTTCACTTTCCTTCCTAAATGGTTACTGCCAAGAGAAAAACAACAAGCGCGAATCCTAATGCATACAAATCGCACTCGTGTCTTTGGAATAGAGTGTTACTTTTTGCTATCTTTTTTATGGTGCTCTTTTCCATTCTTTTTCTCGCTTTCTTTCCTTTGTTTCATGTACGTATCCCAAATTTCCTTTGTTTGCCGCTCAGTACGGCAATTCCTGATTTCCTGCATCGTATTCCACGTCATAACTCACCTCTTTTTCAAGAATTGCAATTACTTCTTCAAGGCTGTGTGCTTCTGCCATCCTCATACACTGTTCTGCTTTTTTATAGCTACAACTGGCCTCGACGTAATCAAACACAGCTTCGGCCATTGCTTCTTTATCTTCTGTTCTTTTTGTGGGAAGATAGCGAGTTAGCTCTTGGAGTCGCTTCAGGCTGTTTAATGCGTGCTCGTTTTCAGTCATCTTAATTTCCTTTCCTTAATCTAGCTTTACGCCGGAGTCTGTTTTATGTATTGTTCTATCAAATTCAACAGTACTTCGATTCCTGTTTTTCTGACCTCAAACATTACTTGTTGATGGCGTCGTGATTCAATACAGGCCGCGTCAGTATGGGTTCTTTGTATGATTTGTGCAATATGAACAAGTTCTGCTGTGGCCTCTTCCAAAGTGAGACGATTTGGCATTGTCGTGAAGTTCATTTTCTATTTCCTTTCTATTCTTGCGTTTGGTTTTCCATCTTGGATTTAATGAGTCTTACGACTGCAAAACTTGCTCCGCCTTGCAGGGTTTGGAAACTAACGAGCACTTTACAAGGAAGGTTTTCCAGAATCAAGACTCCATCGGAAAGACTATCGAATTTTATCTGGTAATTCCAGTTGTTACGAGTGAGGAATCCTTTTGTTATGTCCTCATCAGTAAGTGTATGTTCCATTAAAAAAGCCCTAAGGACTTCGGGGCTTTTGTTTTTCAGGCTAAAGCGAACAGGTTTTTCCATATCAGTTTCCTCTTTCCTTTGCTTCTTTTCTTTGTTGTGCTTCTTGTAGCATCTGCTGGAGTGTTTTCCTTGGCTTCTGAAAAGACTCCGCTTCATCTTCCAGATTGGTATTTTTGTTGATCTTGATACTTCCGATGATTATTGCCAGACTCTCTGCGGCGTCATCCTCTTTCTCAGTCAAGAATTGCACATATCGTGCTTTCTGCTCTTCTGAAACAAAGGAAACGTTTGTTCCTGTAGCAATGTGATGGAAAATACTACAAGCCTTTGCACCGATAACGCCAGCGTTTTTGAGTTCGCTGGCCAAACGTTTGATGTTTTCTTTTTGGCTTGTCGTGAGGCTGAATGGTTTGTTTTTCTTTTCCTCTGCCTTTCTTTCGGCAGTCAGCTTTCTTTCTTCTTCCAGAAGCTCAGCTAGAACGTCGTGAACAACTAGACTTCCTTCTTTCTTTGGATAAAGAGCATCCCGGCAATCCTCGAGATACTGCTCCAGGCTTTCGAGATTTGTTTCTTGGCAGAATGCAAAATGTGGGAGTCGTTCTGAAAGCCACTTCTTATCAGAACGGCACTCCACTATTCTTCTTAATGCATGGATTATGTCTGTGTTGGTGTTATGGCTTGTTTCGTTGAAGATCCCGGAAAGGATATTATTCCTCTTGACTGCGGGGAGGTGATCTTCTATGAGAGAGCAGGAATGCATCAGAGCAAGAAATACTCCGGCCTTGATTTCTACTGCGATTCCTTTCAGCTCTGAATCTGATAGACTGGCAAGTGCTACCGCGTTGCGATATTTCGCAAGTGGGGAGTCGTACTCTAATGTGAATGGCAGTGCCGGAATATCTGCCAGTTTCAGCGAAATTCCTGTTATGGTGCAGATTGCGGTTGCTTGCATTTTAGTGTTTCCTTGCTTTCTTTGCTACTTACGTTGGTAAGAGTTTAACATTCAGTTTATAGCGCCCTGTTACGACGCTATGATACTAGATGCTAGAGAAAATCGCGGTTATTGCTAATGAATCTGACAATTTCAACGGCTTTCTTCAGACTTAAACTACTACGACTAACAGGATTGAAATTATTGTCTGATTGTTGCACTAGCGTACAAAAACCATCACCCAGACTTACATCCCAGAATTTATCTTGCAGGTAGAGATCACGCAGGAGTTTAACGGCCTTTACCATACTGCCGCCTTTTGGTGCCTCTAACATGCAATCAATAACTTCGTGCAGTTGGCTATTTGTGATATTGGGAAGCGGGTAAATATACTCGTTAATCAGAATCCTAAGTTTTTCAGTGTTGGATTGCATTTTACTTCCTTTCTTTGCTAGTTGGCAGGGTGGCAGGGCGCCAAGTGGGATTGTGGCACGGTGCGGCTGGCGTGTCAAGCGCGACGCTAAGTGACTGATTGCATGGCGGTTTTCGCGCCCTCTGCGCCCAGTGCGCCGGTCAAGGCTGCTGCGCTCCGAACTGATGGAACTAGTAGAATGGAAGGAACTATAAAAACTGAAATGAAAGTACCCCCTCCCGGTCCCGATTTGACCCTCTCCGGGGGAGATAAGGGGATAGAATAAAATATATCTTCCTTCTTGGGGTTTGTTTTGTATGTCTTAGCCTTATCTTTGACCGTATCAAATTTTTAACTTAAAAGTCGAATACCCCTATATGTGTTTATATAGGTACCTAGATATGTTTATATGTCTGGATATTTATATCTATGGATTTATCCCGGCGGGGGACGGTGCGCGTGGAAGGGGGAGGGGGGTATTTCGATTCAGTTCTTTCCAATCCTTACATTCTATGAGTTCCACTAGTTCTATGAGTGATTTCCTCAGTGGCCGTTTCGTCCTGGGGCGTCGCGGCGGGCGCACCGTGCATGCGAGATTTATTTTCATCTTATCTTATTTTCTTCTCCTATAATATATTGATGACTCTACTCGTGTTTTTCAAGTCTAGGACGGGGCTAAGAAAAGAAAAAAGTTTGCGGAAACACTTGACAAGTCTGCCGCCAAGCCTCAGAATCTGTCCTACGGTCACTTGACCGGGCGGACGAGAAAGGTAAGAGAAATGAAAGTACGGATCAGCTATCAGCATGTGAGTGGACACTCCAAGTATGATCGGGAGTGGATTGGGGAAGGGGAAAATTTCGAAACTGCCAGAGAGGCAGCGGTGAAGGAAGCCATGCGGGAATTCCCCTTCCCCCACCTGAGGATCCCGGCCCTTCTGGGATGGGAGAGTCGGGTTTACCAGGGCAACAACATGCTGGTAGTCCTGTACGATTTTTGGACTTAGTAATATAGCATCTAGCTACATAGCGCATTCAAACGTTCAGTGAGTGCGCTATAAGCTACATACTGTAGCACTGGCCTAGCAGATTCTAGGATGCCCATTAAGGGCGCAAATGGGAGATTTAAAATGAACGCAAACGCAAACGAAACCAACAACGCCAACGAGCTGATGCCTTTCACGCATAAGGTTCAAGAGCGCCAAAAGGGCGACGACGGCAAGGGCAGGAATGTAGAAATCGGTGCAGTTGGCTATCTGGTGCCGACGCTTCAAGCTTTCGGAATCCCGGCGCAGGGTCCGAAAACGGATGATGACGGTGACTTGGTTTATGAAAATAGGGTTTCACAGTGGCTTTGGGAAGCTGTCCAAAATGCGGTGAAGGCTCAACTGGTTTCATTTCTGCAGCCCAAGTCTGTTGAACTCAAAGAAGGTTGCAAGCTCTGGAGTTCTGTTGATGAACTGGTTGTCGGTTCTTCGGCAGTCAGTCAGAAAGGCGCAACACTTAAACTCAGGGCAGACTTCAAAGCAGCCTGGGCAGCATATATCACCGGCCTGAAGAAATCCCCGGCAGTCACGGCGGCATTCATTGCGCTGGGTTCGGATTTCCCCACCAAGGGGAAAGATTGCGCTCTGTCTGTTTCCAGTGCTGGCAATAAGGCAGCCGTTGCGCGTCATCTGACCACGTTCTTTGATGGTTTGAGCGAGGGCGATCAGGAGAAGTTCGGGGAAATCGTTGCTGACTTCGCTGCAATCTGCACGGCAGAAGAGCAAGACCTCTCAGACGAGTAACACAACCATATGGCCCTTCCTGTCGAACTGGCAGAAGGGCCATTTTCACATCTACGAAAAAGAGAGGAAAGGCTTGATTTGCAAGGGAAAAGGCCCGGGGCATGGGCCTTTTTTTTATGTCTGCCGCGCCCGTGGCCTTCAATAGTAGCCACAAAAAATTCCTAAAATTTTCGAAATCCACCTAAAGAAATTCTTTCCTACCTAAAGAAATCAGTTAACATGGCAACGAAAAGATAAAAACAATCTCATCGACAGATGGTGCCAACCTCGCCCCGCGCGCCCCTTTTTCTTCTCCCCCTTTGCGCATACAATCCCTTTAACGTAGAACGCGACGCAAGAAAGGAAACCCCGCCATGAACCGCGCCAAAGCTATCCACTTCCTCAGTCTCGGACTCCCGCCCGGCCAAGTAGCATCCATTGTGGGAGTTTCCCCCAGCCGGATTTCTCAGCTTCTTTCTGAACCCTCAGTAAAAGAGCTGATTGAAGAAAAACAGCTGGAAAGACAAACAGAGAATGAGGAAAATGAACGTCTTGAAGCAAAGGTTCTTGCAGCAAAGAACTCCCTGTTAGA
>ERZ761602.6427-NODE-6427-length-13130-cov-3.927648_pt1 | contig 13130 bp, 12 predicted proteins | sample MGYA00512165_ERZ761602 | MGnify/ENA primary metagenome ERZ761602 (study PRJEB28899, sample SAMN02445085) | bioreactor sludge metagenome | biome: EBPR sludge; isolation source: Thorneside wastewater treatment plant | place: Australia: Brisbane, Thorneside...
CGTGTATCCCATGGTCGGCCCCGGCATGGGGTACAAGGAAATGGTTACGGGCCCCTACATCAAGGCGCGCAAACCTGAGCTTGCAGAGATTAAGAAGGGCGAAGAACACGTCGACCTGACAAAAGTCCCCGAGCTCTTCTAGTCCAATCCGCACGAACCAACATCGCCCGGCTTTCGAGCCGGGCGATTCTTTTTAATCGCCTCACATGCAACCAGGCGATACAAGCTGGAAAGAAGGGGAGGGAGGAAACAACTCGTCGCGCAGTGCCATGAGTTCTTCGCAGGTATCAATGTCATCCGGAATGGGAATGAGAATGATGGGGCTCAATCCCAAGTCAGGCCACTGGTCCGGATTATTCGGTACGTTCAATAGATCCAATGACGCGCCCACAACGAGCTGCTCGGAATCGTCAATCACCGAGCCACGCAGGCTGCCGTCCTGATAGAGCGTCAGGTCATTCTGAAAGATCTCTCTTCGCGCGATATAAATTTCCCCGCGAATCAGGTTAAACAGCTTCACCATAACGGTGACCCCGGGCTTGCCATCGTTGTCGTCATCGTTTATGAGGGGATCATTCGGATCGGTGGACAAGGGCTGATCGGGATCTCCGTCGATCCCGATGAGCGTAGGCGTCGCCGGCCGGTAAATCTTCCATTCACCGTTCTCTTGAAAGACGTCGACTATCGCGCTGCGCGGCTCTATCGCCTGGGTCGCGGCATCGGAAAACTCGGTGGTGAGATTCTGGTTCGCGATGTATTCGGCGCTGCAGAATCGGTCGAACTCTACCAGCTCCCCGTCCTCTATCGTGAAATCCGTGAACCCATAAGAAACGATAAACGTCGCCAGAGGACCATTCGGCGTCTCTCCATCGTACGCAACCACGTCGAAGTGTGCGTAATGCCCCGCGATCGCCTCCATGGCTTCCTCCCGGCTCGCCGGTGGTTGCCAATTCGGGTCATTGACGGGGGTCTCATACAAGGGACTCGGCGGCCACGGCTTTGGGACGGAACACCCCAGTCCCCCGAGTGAAGCAACGACAACGGCGAGAGCAACGGCTACCTGACGTACTGCACGGAACATCTGAAACTCCCAACAAGGCTGTGGACACATGTACCCCAGAATTGGCGGTACCCTTCAATCGTAATCATTCAATCACGACCACACCAATCTTTGCGGAGACAGGCGTCTAAAGTCATTTCTGCAACCAACCCTGCCGAATCAAAGCAGAAGTAAGAATCGCCCGGCTTGAAAAGCCGGGCGATCGAATATTGGCTACCGCATAAAAGAGGTTGACGGCCGGGGTGAAGGAGCCAAGGTCCCCGGCCGTCAGGTGCGGTGTGGGTGGGTGAGAGAAACTTAGTTCAACGGGGCCGAACTCGCTGTTACTGCCGTCCCGTCTGAAGTAAACCGAATCACGCCGGACTCGTCCACGAAGTACTGGCGATAGCCAGTCTGTCCGGATGCAGCCGGCGTTGCCGTGCACGTGTACGCCGGCATCGTCGTCGCGCTGCCGTTCGTAACTGCGACCGTAAACACATAACCATGCTTCAGGCCCGCGCCAAGCACCGAGTCCACAAACGGAGGCGTGCTGCCTGCGCCGTCCGGATCGGCAAGCTGCGCGAGCGTACCGTAGTCGCCCACGCCGTCGCCGTCCGTATCGACGAATGCCGCCGTTTGGAACGCCGTCTGGCCGGTAGAAATGGTCCGCATGCAACCCGAGGCACTCGCCTCGTTGGCGCTCACGCGGGAGCGGAGCAGGTTCGGAATTGCGATGGCCGCTATGACTGCAATGATAGCTACGACAATCATTAGCTCGATGAGTGTGAACCCGGAACGCTGCATCGTATTGCCTTTCCTTCTTGCCCGGCACTTCAGCCGGGGTTTCTCCGCATCCGCCCCAACGACGGACAACCCTCGTAAGGCACAAAGCGTGCCAAGGCCCCATACTTGCACTCAAATGATTGATGTAAAAAGACTTACGTTATGTATCGCCGACTGTACAAAAGTGTGAATTGCGCCAAACCAACGACAATATGAGGGTGGAAGTGACATTTTTTGTCACTCAAACCATTTGATGTTCCCCCGTTGGGGGAAGGCGTTTATTGGGGATAATGTCCCGGGGTCACGCGCGAATAGCGTGTGACCCCGGGCTGCACATATCCGGGCCCTTCAGGCCCAGGAGGCACATAGCACATAGTGGGTATGTTCGACGTACATCCCTACGTCTCGGAACCCTGGGGACTCGGGCGCACCCTTATTCGGCCCAACGGGCCGTAATACGTTTAGCCTGGGGTTCGCGCGTCGAGCGCGTACCCCAGGCTAAAATCGCCCTCCAAAATCCGCCCCAACGGGGCGGTATACGCCTTAATCCCACACATACCGTTCGTCGTATTCCATTTCATGTTTACGCAGTATCTCTCTCAACTCATCTTGAAACGATTTTTTGTGATGATGCGCGGCCTGATTCTGCACATACCTTTTCACTTGCGGCACCAACGAATGACTCACGGAGAAAACGGCGTACCCCGTCTGCCACCGAAAATCCCCAACTTGCGGGAATCTTTCATGCACCCATTTCGACGAACCATGTTTCAGATCTCGCACCATATCCGCGATAACGTCTGTTCGACCAAAGGTATGAAGCAGATGAACGTGGTCCGCAACACCGCCTACTGCGATTACGTCAGCGTCGAGTCCTTTTAGCGTTCCACCAAGGTAGGCGTGCATTTCTGCGCGTACGGTATCGTCGGATAAGTACGGCCTGCGTTCCTTGGTGGAAAACACGAGATGCAGATAGATGCGCGCGAGTGATTGAGGCATGTCGGAGTTCCTCTCCTAGTTATCAACTGGCGGATGTCGACATTCAGGCAATCGAATTCTCGGCGTGCCGCAGGCCGCAGGCGCTTGCGCCGTTGAAGCCCCCAAAAAAGGTTCGGTACGGATTGGCGTGATTCTACTCAAGGGGGTGTCATGGCTTCAGCCTTGTTCTTTGGTGTTGGTTTAAATACGCAATAGATGCCCTCTCCAGGAGTATTCTTTGCTACAGTACGGGAAGTAGCCAGCGGCCTTGTCGATGGGAGTATGTTTCAACATGGGTGCACCCTTTCTGGTCCTCGCAATATTGACCGCGCTTTCCGGGGCATCAGCCCCCACGCAAATACGCCCACCGGACCCAAAGTCCGCTCTGTCCCCGTCCGGGCCACTTGCGGACTCCGAAATCCTGGAACTCCTCGCCCAACCGCACGCCGCCCATGTGTTTGACGCATTCGAAGGCCAAAACGCCTCCAAACGCGCACAAGCCTCAAAGTCGAATGGCCTGTTCGTCGCCGACGGTTTTCCAGTCGATTTTTCTTCGTCGGAGCTATTTGAAAGCCCCTTCGCAACGAATGGTGCCAACGCATTCGTGGCGAGCATTACGAGCCTCGATGCCTTTGCACTGCGCCTCCGTGTTGACTTGTCGCTTCTCGGCCCTTCAGACGAGGTGTTCGTGATTGATCCCGCGTTACCGCGTGCCTTCGGCCCCTACACCAACGCGGACCATGTTGACGGCGGCAAGTGGCTCGCAACCACCCCAGGCGATACCTGCGTGCTCCTCGTACGCACGCCGGAAATCGAACCCCCGCTGTTTTCTCTCGTCTCTGTTTCGCATTTCTATGAAGATCTGGATCGGCAACTGAAAGAGTTGTCCTGCAACAACGACATCGCCTGCGAAACCGATAACGCGCTTGAAGAGAGCGCGACAGGCGTGGGCATGATGATCGTGCCGCAAGGAGATTTCTTTCAGGCCTTGTGCAGCGGCGCATTGATCAACAACGCCGACACCGCGGCATTCGAACCCTACTTCCTCACCTCATGGCATTGTGTTCCCGATATCGTGGACGCCAACCAGGTGGAAATCTTGTGGGATTGGCGGGATGAAACGTGCAACGGCAATGATTCGCCATCGATATCTTCTTTGCCGCGCAGCGATGGCGAACGCCTGCTGCGCACCAGCAGCACATACGACATCACGCTCATGGAACTGGACACCGTCCCCTCGGGCGATTTTGGCCGCGCCTATCTCGGATGGGAAACGCGCGATCCGATCGACGAAGAAGATGTCGTAACGATCCACTTTCCCGTTGGAAGTCCCATGAAAATCAGCTACGGCAACGTGAAAGAGATCGATCAAAACTCGAACGGCTTCACCCGCCAGACTAAAGTGCATTGGGAAGACGGCGTCACCGAAGGCGGCTCTTCCGGAGGTCCGCTATTGCTCGCGGAGGACGACTATCGCATCTGCGGAACGCTCAGCAACGGCCCCGCGCATTCGTGCCTGTCCACGGGTGGCAATGTGGACTGGTACTCATCGTTCCGCGACTTCTTCCCGTCCATCGAAGACTATCTCACCGGCGACACGCCGCCCGTCGTCACGCCAGACCCGCCTGTAACCTGTGCCGCGGAAAAGGCGTTTCCCGGCAACACAACCGTGCTGGATGCGCTGCGCGCATTTCGTGACAATGGCCTTAAGCAATCTTCGCTTGGCGAATCGGTGGTAAAGTTGTACTACGATACAGCGCCCGCGACCGCGCGCGCTGTGGAGCAGTCCTCCTTGCTACGGTGGACCGTGCGCGCTGTCGCAGTACCGGTCGCGCTCGCAAGTAGAATGCTCTGGGACGAATAGGCAACAAGGCTTTCGCAGGGGGAAACCAGTCTTGGACAACGCGGGATACCGTGGCTTTCACGCGCCGCGTTACGCCTATCTGCTCCGCCTACTGGAAGACTTGGGCGCGAACGCAGATTCTCGCATGCTCGATATCGGCGCATCGCACCTGACCGATTTAATGCGCGAAAAGTTCGGCGCGCGCGTCGATACGCTGGGCTTCGGCGAAGATCTGCGCTCGGACCAGGGCAACCACTACTGTTTCAACCTCAACGACGCACAGAGCGCTGACACCTGCCGTACCGATCTCCCTCAATACGACCTCATCGTCATGGCGGAAGTGCTCGAACACCTGTATGTCGCGCCGCAGCTTTCACTCGCTTTTACAAAGAAGTTGTTGTTACCCAATGGACGCCTCATCGTCCAAACACCCAATGCTGCATCGCTTCGAAAGCGCATTAAACTGCTGTTCGGCCAGAATCCATACGAGATGATCCGAATCGATCCGGAAAACCCAGGTCATTACCGGGAGTACACTATCGCCGAACTACGCGGGATTGCGGATGAATTGAATCTTCTCGTTGATCGTTGTGAAACCGGTTTTTATTTCGATACAAGGTTCGTTCACGATGCCGAGGGTCGCTTGGTCCGACACAACCCGTTTGGTGCGATAAAGAACGCCTTCTACCGCAACCTGCCGGGCAATCTGCGCGAAGGCATCACGCTGGTGCTTCGACACAATACGTCTAAGCAAACGTAAGCACGCCGAATTTTTCGGGCTGGTGAAAGCTCAACACCTCGCCAACCGGCGACCACGCTCCCCAATGCGGGTGCGAGTTGTTCTCCGCGCACTTATAGAAGTTGCCGCGCCATTGCTGACCCGACAGGATTCCGATTGCGCCTACATATTTCTCGAAGACCTCATACGGCACAAAATATTCTAAGCGCCATTCCACCGGATCTGGATTCTCTGGTTCTACCGTTTTCGGCATCGAGTGGTACACATCTATGCGTCCTCCGAGTTCCCAAGGCAGATCTTCATAGTTCTTCTTTTTCTTTCCATCCACGTCGATCTCGGTGACATAGCTGATCAGAAACGTGCCGCCGCAATTCATCTCGATGTTGAAATAGCCTTTGTCCGGTTTCGGTTGCACAAAGAACTCCGCGCAGGCATCTTTCCAGACCGGCCCCATGTATTCCGTCGTAATACTGCGCACGTAACGGTCCTTCACCCGAAAGATCAGATGCAATCCGGCGTCGCTGTATAACACCCGCGCCTGGGTCTCGGGATGATGGTCGCTGCTCTTGGGGTGAAACCAATCGATCGCCGCGGTATTGGCGCCCTGCCAAATCTCGCTGTCCCAATCGCCATCCAAATGCGGTCGCGCCGCCGCTGGCTTGATCACATACTGTTTATCTGTCGCCATCGAAAAGCTCTCCAGGTTGTGGGAAACAGTATAGGAGAATCTGCGACATCGATTGAAGGAAACCGTCGCCGGCCTGGCAACGCAAGGCGTCTACTGCCCTATACTACACGCCGCGAGCACGACAGAGAAGGTTGGCGCTTCCAAGACGGACGATGCGATGGCGAGTTAGTGCGAGGGTGCAGTGGGCTTGGGAAGCGCAATCACACTGCTGAGACTATGAGAGGAAGCGCTTGCCGCATGTGAATCCACCGTGGAATCCAACGAAGGCGCGTGCGTGGCTTCCGTATGGCTGGAGGTTTCGGAATGCGTCGTTTCCGGAGCATGTTCCCCAGCGGAATCGGCAGGGGTCGCATGCGCCGCATCTTCGGGCGTGCCAGATGCTACCGGTGCTTCAGGCGTGCTGGCTACCGCAGGCGTGTCCAGCGTGGCACCATCCGTCGGCGCTTCTTCCGCTTCGCCTATGCTTGAACCCAGCATCGAGTCCAGGCTGCTCTCGTCGTAAATGACGAAATCAACGCGTCGATTCTTCGCGCGCCCCTCCGGCGTGTCGTTGGGCGCGATCGGTCGGTGTTCGCCGTAACCACTCGCGGAGAAAAGACTGGGCGGCAAACCCACATCATCGATCAGACTAATGATTACGTTTACTGCCCGCGAAGTGGACAGGTCAAAGTTGTTGCGGTATTTTCCACTGCTAATCGGCAGATTGTCCGTATGGCCTTCGACATGTATGTTGTATTGGCGCGCCCCCAGCACCTCGCCAACAGGCTTTAACAATTCTTTCGCCGCCGGGGTCAAGTCCGCGCTTCCCGCGTCAAACAAAAGATTGTCCGCAAGTTCCATGACAAGCTTCGGACCTCGCGGATCGACTTTCGTGGATACAGACTCGCTGAGGCCGCGCTTTTCCATCAACTTGTCGAGATCGCCTTTGAGCGCCTGAATGCGACGCACGCGCACATCGCCGTCCGCAGTCTTGTGCCGCGAACCTTTGCGCGCATCTCCTTCCGATCGGCTTGGAAGAATGGAATTGCCTGAGATCGGTTGCCCGCCGACACCTACCGAGCTTACAGCGGGTTTTCCGAATGCCTGCGACAAACCGGACGCTAATTTCTTGAACTTCTCGGCGTCCGTGCGCGACATCGAATACATCACAAGGAAGAACACCATCAAGAGCGTGATCAAGTCCGCGTAGGTGATTAGCCAGCGCTCGTCGTTCTCATGCTCTTCAGCATGCCCCTTCTTGAAGTCCATTTGCGTTCAGTCCTTTGCGGGGTCGGTCTTATGCGGCTTTCGCCGGCGTCTTGCCTTTTTCAGACATGAACGACATCAACTTCTGCTTGACGATATGCGGGCTGTCTCCGCCGTAGAGCGAAAGAACGCCTTCCACGATCATGGTCCGGCTCATGGATTCCTCTTTCGCGATCGTGTTGAATTTTTTTGAGATCGGCAGGAACATCAAGTTCGCAAATCCGACGCCGTACAAGGTCGCGATGAACGCCATGGCGATCGACGGACCAAGCGAATCCGGATTGGACAGGTTGCCGAGCACGTGGATCAGTCCGATAACCGTACCGATAATGCCCATCGTCGGCGAGAAACCGCCCGCCGTCTTGTATACGTCGGCGGATACTTTCAATCCTTCTTCTTCGACATAGATTTCCGTCATCATGATTTGCTTCACCAACTCGGGGTTGGTACCGTCAATCACCAGCCGGAGTCCGCGGCGAAGAAACGGGTGATCCACTTTGAGCTTTTGGTTCTCAAGCGCGAGTATGCCTTCTTTGCGCGCAACCGTTGCAAGTTGTACAAACATATCCGTGATCTCGCGCGGTTCAATTCCGGGCTTGCGGATGAGTAGTCCTGTCTTCTTGACGGTATCCAGCACTTGATGGAGGGTGTAACACGTGACGGTGGAGCCGAAGGTACCGCCGGCGATCAGCATCAGTGCCGATGGCGCGTACAACGAATCGAGGTGGGCGCCTTCCATCAACGCACCGGCGATGATGGCGCCGAAGCCGGAGACCAGCCCTATAATTGTCATCGGTTCCATGTGCGCGAATCTCCTTCGTGCGAATGGCTAGAACACGTGCGTGCAGCGCAACTGCACACGCGGCAATTTTATCAGACGATGTCAATAATTTCCATAAGTTTCTACTATATCGTAAATACCTAATATAAAAAGACTTATAAAATTGCTTGCGGGATTTGCGGAGCAGGACAACTATAACAACACTAGGATTTTACGCCATGAACAGCCCGTATATCAAGACTTCAATACAAGAAAAACTCTGGGTCGTCTCGCTCGATCGACCCGAAAAACGCAATGCCATCACCTTCGATATGTTGATGCACCTCGGCGAAGCCGTCGCCGAAGTTGACCAACACCCCGAATTGAGGGCCGTAATCGTTCGCGCCGAAGGCCCCGTCTTCTCGGCAGGAATCGACATCGCCTCTCTCATGGAAATGCGCAACACCGTAGGCGAAGCAAATCTCGCCCGATGGCTCCGCCGCGGCGCAGATCGATTGCAGTACGCGCTACACCTCATCGAGAGCACAGAACTGCCGGTCATCGGGGCGCTCCAAGGCAAGGTCATCGGACTAGGACTGGAACTCGCGCTCGCCTTTGACCTTCGGGTTTGCACGCCCGACTGTCAGTTCAGCATTCCGGAGTCGCGCATGGGCCTCGTCGCCGATGTCGGCGGCACCACGCGTCTCTCCCGCACAGTTGGGCCCGCGCGCGCAAAGGATCTGCTCATGACCGCGCGTGCAATCGGCGCGGAAGAAGCGCTCGGCTGGGGATTGGTCAACCGCATCGCAACCAATGGCGACGCTTTCGAAGAAGCATCACGGCTCGCGGACCAAATCGCACAGAACGCGCCCCTGGCGGTGGGCATGGCAAAGCGAATCGTCGATCAGGGCGACGGCTTGGATAAGCATTCGCAGATGGCCATCGAACGCTGGGCGCAAAGCCAACTGATTGCGACCGACGATGTCATCGAAGCGGCAATGTCTTTCATGGAAAAACGGCCCGCAAACTTCCAAGGCAAGTAAATCCATGATCGCGTGCAAGTGGATGCTCTCTCAGCGTGCGGCCTGAACTATTCACGATCGTCGGCGCGACGTTCTACGCGTACCGCACGCTTTTGGCGACATCGTTCGTGGTCTGCACGCTGCTCGCCGTGCGCGAGAGCCGAAAACGCCCCGGCGGCATTGAACTTTCCCCCGCCATCGGCATCTGGGCGATGCTGGGGTCGCTCCTCGGCGCGCGCATTTTCTTTGTGCTGCAATACGGCGAACCCTCCGAGTTGTGGCGAGCGCTTCTGGTCTGGGAAGGGGGCCTCGTCTTCTATGGCGGGCTCATAGGAGGTCTCGCGGCTGCCGCGATCCATCTCGCCCTGAGAGGCACGCCCTTCCTCAACGCAGCCGATAGCGTCGCACCTTATCTCGCCTTGGGCGAGGCAATAACCCGTGTCGGGTGTTTCCTGAATGGGTGCTGCTGGGGAACCATGTGCACCTGGCCCTGGGCAGTGACGTTTCCACCCCATAGCCCTGCCTTCTCCCAACAAGTGCACGACGGCCTGCTATCGCCGGAAGCCAGCCACGCCCTGCCGGTCCACCCAACCCAACTGTATATGACCTGCGGGCTTGTTTTGGTCTGTCTCGTGCTGAAAGGTGTCCTGGTTCGCCGCCCCCCGGCAGGTGTGGTATTCTTCGGGTACCTGCTGTTGTATGGCCTTCTGCGATTTCTCGTCGAATTGGTGCGCGGCGACAGCGCGCATTCCGTCGGCGGGATTACAGTGTCGGGCGCGGTCAGCCTGACACTGCTTCTATTCGGCGCGGTCGCGTGTATTTACGCGGCGCGCAAGCCTGGGAGTCAACAGACATGAACCGAGCCCTTATAGCCGCAACTTTCCTGTTGCTGCCGCGGCTGGCCCTTGCCCAACCGATCGATGTCTCAAAACTGACGGGAGAAGACTGGTACGGGTTGTACCTCAATGGCCAGAAATCCGGGTTTCTCATGAACGCGGTATCGGTCGAAAACGACGGCACGATCTCCGTGGTCGAAGATGCTCGGTTCAAGTTGATGATGAACGCAATCCCTCAGGATCTTCAGACATTCTCCAAGCGCACTTATGCCGCGGATGGCAGCCTGCTCGGTTTTGTTCAGGAAGTTAAGGACAGCACTGGCAATTCCCGATTTGAAGGAAAAGTCGATGGGGGGACCATGAAAATGACGTCCACCATCGGCGGAACTCGCAAAGAGGAAACCCTGGAAGCGCCAAAGGAAAATCTGCGCGACGCGTTCAAGCAGTCCATGCTCGCAAACCCGGATGCCAAAGTGGGCGACAAAATTTCGTATACCTTCTTCGAGCCGATGCTCTCAGCCGAAACGCGCGGGGTTTGCGAAATTATCGCCGTCGAGACCCGCACGCTGGAAGGCGTGCCCACGAAAGTCTTCCGAATCGCTACACACGATGAATTCACCGGGCTCGACACCGTTTCCATTGTGACCGAGCATGGCGCGCTGCTTGAAGACGTCGTCGCCAGCATGATTACCATGCGACTGGAATCGAAAGAAGCCGCGCAGGACGTCAACTACGTCAATGACGTGCTGGTTTCGAACGCGGCATATCTTGACGAACCCATTCTGAATGCGCGCACGCGAGAGAGTCTGCGGCTGATTGTGAAGGGCCCGTTGACTTCCGCCCACCTCTTCAACGACGAAAGGCAGTTCTTCACGCAAAAAGGCGATGCGTTCGAATTTACCGGCCGCGCTATTTCGCTCGCGGGATTCACGCCCGCGCAGATCCCCATCACCGAACCGAGCGTGGCCGAATGGCAGAAACCGACTCGTTTTATCCAAAGCGACGACCCTAAACTCATTGCGAAAGCCCGCGAGATCGTCGGCGATGAAACGAATTCCATGAAGATCGTCGAAAAACTTTCGTCCTGGGTAAATGACAATGTTCAAACAACTTTTTCCGCGCGGCTTACGAACGCACTCGAAGTGCTGAACAGTCTCGAAGGCGATTGCACCGAGCATAGCGTGCTGTTTATCGCGCTCGCGCGCGCCGCTGGCCTGCCAGCGCGCGAGGTCGCCGGTCTGATTTACATGGACGGCGATAGACCCGGCTTCTACTTTCACCAGTGGGCAAAAGTCTGGGTTGGCAAATGGGTGGACGTAGATCCCACCTGGGATCAATCGCTCGCGGATGTTACCCACATCAAATTGGGGGAAGGCGATTTGTTCCAGCAAGCCCAGCTCATTCCGATCATCGGACGCATTCAGGTTGAAGTGGTGGATGACAACGCTGCAAACTGACGGCGACCATTAGGCTGCTGCCCGCAGTAAGTGGGATGGGGTGATTCGGAAAGTGATTCCTATTGATCGCGGAGGACGCATGCGCACATTCCGTTTATGTTCGTTCGTGGCGCTCGCTGTTGCCCTGCTTGCAGGTTGCGGCACTACAGGCGGCCTGTCGGAGCCGAAGCCCCAGCCCGTCGATTCCCTCGAATTGCACCAGCAGGCCGACGGCATGCTCGATTACCTGGACGGCAAATCGGCCGCACTCCCCCAATCCCTGCTCGAGGGTGTACCACTCGCAAATGAAAACGACGACACCGTCAAAAAACTGATGGATGTCTCCGCGATGATGCGGGAAGGTGCGGACGAAATCGCTGCCCTTAAATCCCGCGGCGTACTCGGTGAAGACAATCGCGGGTACCTCGTCCTGCGAAACAATGACCGCATCGTCGACGCCGCCGAGAAGAATGTGCTGCAGAAAGTAATGGCAACGGAGAACGACCTGCGAAAAGAGTTCTATCGCGCCATGGCGCGCACCCGCGAAGAACGCGGCCTCACGCTCACCCGCGTCGAGCGCGTCTTCGCCGCGAGAAGGATCGCGCGCGCGACGCAAGGCAGCATCGTCCAACTGCCTTCCGACAAAGCCGAATTCGAGTTGCTCCTTTCCACGCCGCTCGCCAAAACCATGGGCGACGCCTTTCAACCCGGCGCATGGGTCGAAATTCCGTAGGGCGCGAACCTTGCCGCGACCGCCCGGACAATCCATAATTGTGTGATGCCCGATATCCCGCAAACACCGGCCGTCGCCACCTCTGATCCAGCGCCGGTCACGCGCGCAGGCGCGATTCGCTTTGTCGCCACGTTCCTGGTGCTCACAGCCATTTTTCTCACGCTTGGGCGCTACGCCGTAAACACGGCCCCGATGAACTGGTACCTGTTTCAAGTAGCGCGTCAGACCTCGTTCATGCTGAATGTAACCGGCGATGCATGCACGATAGAAGACGTAGAAGCCCATAAAGGACGTGGCGATGCAATTCGAACTGCAATCGACGCGTGGCATCGCGGCGAAGACGATGCGCAGGAAAAAGTAGTCGTCGCGGGGGAGCCGCCCTCGCGCTATGACGTATGGCGCTATCGCGCGGCAAAACTCGCGCGCGACCTGCGAGTCGAACAGCGCTATCTCGCGATGACGCGCCCAGTGCCCCGCCCCGCCATTGCCACTCCCGAACAGCGTATCGCGTATTTGCGCGACTGCCTCGACAGTCTCGTCGCCTCGACGCGGCGGGAGTCGGGTGACAATGTTACCCTCATCATGGCCAATGGCCTCAGCGACATTATTGCCGCGGCCGATGAACTGCTAAGCGCGCTCGAAGGCGGCGCGCGTCCGGCCGCCGGCGCGCTTGAAGAAGCCCTTCGCCAACTCGAATCCGAAATCGAGCGGGGCCGCGCCGGCCAGGAAAGTTTCTTGCGGGGCCGCGTCGCAAATCTCACGACACAGATTCAGGATAGGCTTGGGCCCTTGGTCATGTTTGTCGCGCGAGACGACCCTGCAGACATGCGCCGCTTCAACTTTCACCTCGTTCCCGACTGCGGTGCCCTGCCATCCATGTCGATCTATCTTGCAGCCCTGCTCGCATTTCCGGCTTCCTGGCGCAGTCGTCTACTCGGTATCGCCTTCGGCTTGCCGATCCTTTACGCAGTCAATCTGATTCGCCTGGTATGCCTTGCATTTATCGGTGCATACCCGCAGAGCAACGA
>ERZ761602.6428-NODE-6428-length-13127-cov-11.207237_pt1 | contig 13127 bp, 10 predicted proteins | sample MGYA00512165_ERZ761602 | MGnify/ENA primary metagenome ERZ761602 (study PRJEB28899, sample SAMN02445085) | bioreactor sludge metagenome | biome: EBPR sludge; isolation source: Thorneside wastewater treatment plant | place: Australia: Brisbane, Thorneside...
ATTTATGACTGCTATGTATTAAAATATGACAGCAACTATCAAAGATTATAGGAATTTTTGACAGGACTCTGTAAAACGTGACGTTAGGCTAAAATTGAGAAGCCATCACCTTACAAGGTAATTATTCATGGTCAACATATTAAAAGGATTAAGAATTGTGGAGGGAACCGCGTTTGTCGCCGCGCCACTGGCCGGTATGACCTTGGCGCAACTGGGCGCCGATGTCATTCGTTTTGATCGTATCCGGGGTGGCCTGGATCATTACCGGTGGCCGGTGACTCACGACAATAAGAGCCTGTTTTGGGCGGGTTTGAACAAAGGCAAGCGTTCGATCGCCGTCGATGTCAACACGCCGCGCGGACAGGAAATCGTGACTCGGCTGATTTGCGGCGGGTCCGGACCCGACACGGGAATCTTTGTGACGAACCTCCGGGTACGCGGCTGGATGGATTATGAGCACCTGAAACAACACCGGGAAGACCTGATTATGGTGACCGTGCTTGGTAATCGCGAGGGTGGCCCAGCCGTCGATTACACGATCAATCCTGGTGTGGGTTTTCCTTATGCGACGGGGCCGGAGGATTCCGAAGAGCCGGTTTGCCATGTCTTGCCTGCTTGGGACTGCATCACTGGGCAAATGACGGCGCTGGCCGTGCTGGCGGCGGAGCGGCATCGCCGCCTGACCGGGCAAGGCCAGTCGGTGGACATCGCCCTGAAAGATGTCGCCTTGGCCATGCTAGGAAATCTGGGCATCATCGGGGAGGTGATGGTTAATGATTTTGATCGTCCCAAGTATGGCAATTATCTGTATGGTGCTTATGGCAACGAATTTATGACGGCCGATGGCCGCCGGGTCATGGTCGTTGGTTTGACGCGCCGGCAATGGGATGGGTTATGCAAGGTGACTGGGCTTAAAGCAGAATTTGATGCTTTAGGTAGCCGGCTGGGTTTGAATTTGAATCAGGAAGGTGACCGGTTCAAAGCCCGCGAGGAAATTACTGCGCTTTTGCAACCCTGGTTCCAGGCGAGAAAGGTCGAGGATTTCGCTCAGCCTTTCGATGAAAACGGCATTACCTGGTCGGTTTTCCGTACCTTCAAGCAGGCGATTCAGGAAGATCCGGATTTTTCAGTGCAACACCCGATGTTCAGCATGCTCGATCAGCCTGGCATCGGTGAATACCTGACGCCCGGCTCGCCTTTTGAATTCAGTGAATTCGAACGCCTTCCCCCGCAGCGTGCCGCTGTATTGGGAGAACATACCGATGAAATCCTATCCGGCATTCTCGGCATGAGCGATGCGGAGATTTCCCGCTTGCATGACGATAAAGTGGTTGCGGGTCCCCGCCCTTAGGTATCTCTCTTCCCTTATTGATTGAAGGATCTGAAATGTCATCGCAAATAGCCTTCATCACTGGCGCCACCTCCGGGTTTGGCGCAGCTTGCGCCCGGCGCTTTGCCGCTGAAGGTTGGTATTTGATTCTCTGCGGGCGCCGCCAGGAGCGCTTGGACAAATTACGTACCGGATTGTCCGCCATTACGCGGGTTCATGCTTTTCCTCTTGATGTTCGCGACGAAGTGGCGGTGAATGCGGCAGTTGCGGCGTTGCCAGCGGAATTTTCCGGGATTGATTTGCTGCTCAATAACGCTGGGCTGGCGCTTGGCCTGGAACCGGCCCAGCGCTGCGATATGCAGGACTGGCAGGACATGGTCGATACCAACATCAAAGGCTTATTGTTCTGCACCCGTGCCATTCTGCCGGGCATGGTTGCGCGCAACCGGGGCCATGTGGTCAACATCGGATCGGTGGCGGGCACGTATCCCTATCCGGGTGGCAATACCTATGGCGCGACCAAGGCGTTCGTCAAGCAATTTTCGCGCAATCTGCGTGCCGATTTGCTGGGGACGCGAGTACGAGTGACCAACATCGAACCGGGCATGGCGGAGAGCGAATTTTCGTTGGTGCGGTTCAAGGGCGATGATAGCAAGGCCGCTCAGGTCTACCAGGGCGTTCAGCCGTTAAGTCCGGAGGATATCGCAGATGCCGTCTACTGGGCAGCAACCCGCCCAGCCCATGTTAATATCAACAGCATGGAAATCATGCCGGTGTGCCAAGCTTTTGCGCCGTTCGCGATTAGTCGTGATGTTTGAATGCAGCCATGAGATGGCTCCAGCTCGTCTCTGTGGCTGACTCGAATGGGGCTAGTGCAATACATCGCGGTTTACATTATTAGAATCATTTTAAAGCATATGTGAATGTCGCGGTGCACATGGCAAGTGGCCTGTTGGCTAAATAGATTGGAAATTGATCGCTAGACAGGCTGGTACATGGTTTACATGTTTCACGCACATCCGCAATAAGCGGTGTGCGCCTGCAAAGCGCTGCACAATGTCTTTATCCCAAATAATAACTACTTCGACGGCCAAATAGAGTAAATCGCGTGTGGCGAAGTCGATAAACAGCAAGCCTGCTTTGGGATTTAAAGCCAAATTACCCAGGGTATTAAAAAAGAAATTCCCGGTATAGTCAGGAACAATCAGCGTTGTGCCGTCATTAATCTGAATAAAGCCAGGCTTTCCACCACGATGTGATACATCAACACCTTGGGATCGTTGCCTTGACGTTGCGGATGCGGGATGTGCTGACGCGATAAAAAAAGTATCCGCACCCTGAATAATCTTTCGGCTTTGATCATTGAGCTGATTTGAGCAGATGGTTGGTTGTGAGATGGCATGATTAGAAGCAGCCCAAGTTGCCTGACGTGGCTGGATGTATTTAGGGCAATTACCAAAGCTTTGTTGCACCTGCACAGTAAAACTTTCTTGCGATACAGTCTCAATCCAGCCGTTCACGCGGTTGCGGCGCCGGGTATGCGGTTCAATACCGAGTAACCCGATGTGTATGCCTGCTTGGAGTCTTGCCGAGAGGGGGTCGTGTGGTAGCGGCTTGGCGTGGATGACCAGTTGTTGAGGATTGGGCGAGCAGATAAATCCTGGCGGGCCTGCGATGACCGACGCCCAAGGCTGCAATGATTGATCGATGCTGCCAACCACTAAGAACGGTAGTTGAGTAAAAAACTCACGGTGCTGGCCGGGCATCTGATCATGAATGGCGATGCGCCCGATCTTCGCTATCTTGTCGGATATACCCGCTTGCGTTTGCACAGCGACTTCCCCTTCATGAAACAAAGGGGCCGGTGGGATGGGTATCGAGGGCGAGGGCATATCAATATCCAGCTAGGAAGATAGCAATCTTCATATTTCTTGTTCTTGAGCCTTTATAAGGCACTGTTAAGCGGTTGTTTTCGCCATAGGCACGAAACCAGGTAGCTGTTCTATACGTACCAGCCACGCATTGATCGCGGGGTAGGGATCAAGCGATATGTTGCCTTCAGGCGCGTGGGCGGTGTAACTGTAGTTGGCAATATCGGCAATAGCCGGAGTGTTGCCGGTTAGAAACGCTGATTTTGCAAGGATCTGTTCCATCACTGCAAAAAGTGTTTCAGCCCGTTTGCTCGCTTCCGTTACATTGAGCGGTTCTTTGAAAAGATGAGCCACACGCGCGGCGGCTGGACCAAAGGCCAGGGGGCCTGCTGCTATAGAAAGCCATTGCTGAATAGCAGCTTGACCGGCCGGATCTCGCGGCCACCAGGATTCATCACCATATTTGCCCGCCAGATAAACCAATATAGCGTTGGAATCTGCAAGCGTTAATTCACCATCCTGCAGCACCGGCACTTGACCAAAAGGATTGAGCGCCAGAAATGCAGGTGTTTTATGCGCCTTGCCGGCAAGGTCCACATCGATCAACTCAACCGGCAGCTTCAGCAGAGAAAGAAAAAGTTCTACCCGATGACAATGCCCAGAGAGCGCGAAGCGGTGCAATTTTAATGATGGGGCGATGAGGTGCATATGCATGGAACTCCATGGGTAGATCAGGGAGCGCCTATTCTGTTTATTTCGTAATTAGGAATAAATGCTTGGATAGTGATTTCACTACTCAATAAATCGTATTAATATCGCGGGGTGGACAAGCTCAAGGCAATACAGACTTTTGTACAGATCGCCGATGCAGGCAGTTTGACGTCTGCTGCGCAAGGTATGCGTGTGTCTTTGCCAGCGGTGGTGCGAACCTTGGCAACGCTGGAAATCGAGCTAGGCGTGCGTTTATTCAATCGCACAACGCGCAAGATTACCCTGACAGAAGAAGGCAAAATCTATTTAGCGCGTTGCCGCCCTTTGCTGGTAGCAGCGGAGGAAGCGGATGCCGCGCTGACCGTGGGGGCTACGGAGCCGAGCGGTCATATCACCATGACTGCCCCTGTATTGTTTGGCCAGCGGTATGTGGCACCAGCCGTAACGCGTTTTGTGCAACGCTATGAAAAAGTGCAATGCAGTGTGCTGTTATTGGATCGTGTTGTAAGTCTCGTCGATGAAGGTATCGATGTGGGTATTCGCATCGGTGCGCTCGACGACTCGACGTTAGTGGCGCAGCAGGTGGGCAGTTTACGCCGGGTGGTAGTCGTCAGCCCTGACTATATCAATCGATTCGGTAAGGTGCATCATCCTGAAGAATTGCTGAAAGCCAATTGCATACGTTTTGTTAATGCCAGTAGCAATCGATGGACGTTTCATGAGGGAGCAAAGCAATTCACGGTGCCCGTAACCGGTAATCTGGATTTCAATCATGTCGAACCGGCTGTCGCCGCCTGCGTGGCAGGCTTGGGTTACGGCATGTTTATTTCTTACCAGGTGGCGTCTCCTCTGGAGGAGGATCGCTTGCAAGTCGTGCTGGAGCGGTATGAACCTGTGCCGCGTCCTGTGCACATTGTCTATCCTCACGCCCGTTTGTTGCCGGCCAGAACCAGAATGCTGATTGATTGGATGAAACAGACCTTGTCTGGGTTGCCGCTGCTAAAGCAAGCATAGGGAAATGTAAAGCGCCCTAAAGAGAGCAGGCTGGCTATCCGGCCATTGGGATTCAACCACCGGTGTGGCTCATATGGCGCAGAATGACCGGTTGGCTGCCGAGCTGAAAATCGTGGCCGTGCGGCTTGATCGCCATAGCGGCGGCAATCGCCTGTTTCAACCGCTCACGGTTGCCGGGATGGGCACGCAGGACATGGCGCAAATCCACTGAATGTTCCTGACCCAGACAAAGCAGCAACCGGCCTTCAGCGGACACTCGTACCCGGTTGCAATCGCCGCAGAAGTTGTGGCTATGCGGCGAAATGAAGCCGATGCGAGTCTCACTGCCGGGGATGCGGTAATAGCGGGACGGTCCGCCTGTGGTCTCAGTGGTGGGAATTAGGGTGAACGCGTGTGCCAGATCGGCGCGGATGGCATCGCTAGAATAGTATGCCTCAGCACGATCATGATCGCCGATGATGCCGAGTGGCATTTCCTCGATATAGCTGATGTCCAGTCCGTTTTCGATGGCGAAACGCGCCAGATCCGTGACTTCGTCATGATTACGGCCTTTCAGAATCACTGCGTTTAGCTTGAGCCGCTGAAAGCCGGCAGCTTGAGCGGCCTGGATACCGCGCAACACGGTTTTCAGCTCGCCAACCCGGGTGATACGGCGAAAGCGCTCTGGGTTGAGGCTGTCCAGGCTGATATTGAGCCGCGCCACGCCCGCCGCTTTTAATTCAGCCGACAAGCGCCCCAGTTGTGAACCGTTGGTGGTCAGCACCAGCTCCTTCAGCCCGCATTCGTGCAACCGGCCCAGCTCCCGAAATAGCCACAATACATTTTGCCGCACCAGCGGCTCACCGCCTGTGAGACGGATTTTGCGAACGCCCAATTCCACGAGCGCCCGGCCCAGCGCCGCCAGTTCCTCCAGTGTCAGGATTCGGGCACGCGGCAGAAAGGTCATCTGCTCGCTCATGCAGTAGACACAGCGGAAATCACAGCGGTCTGTGACGGAAAACCGTACATAGTTGACGTGGCGGCCGAAACCGTCCACGAGTGAGGCGTTCTCCCCGTGCTTTTTAGCAGAAAGGTTGGGGGTGTTTCGTTGCGGAAACGCATCGGACGCAGGCGTGGACACGCGGGACACCTCAAGAGGATGGGTTCTTATTATTGAACACAGATCCTCCCTCTTGTTCGGAGGAAGGACCCAGACCGGATCAACGCTGCCGCACCACCTGATAAGGGCGGGCTGGATAGGTCACTGGCGCGCTCCAGATATGCACCAGCCGGCTGAAGGGGAATACCAGGAATACCGTCAGGCCGAGGAAGATATGCAATTTGAATAGGAACCCCATGCTGCTGATGGCCGCCACAGCTTCTGCCGGATCGAATGTCACCACATTCCGCGCCCATTGCATCAGCAGCAACATGTTGCCGCCATCCAGATGCATCAACGACAGCGGGATGGTCAACAAACCGAGAATGAGCTGCACATACAAGAGTAGCAGGATGAAAATATCCATCCGCGTGCTGGTGGCCCGGACCCGAGGGTCGTTCAACCGCCGCTGCACCAGCATGGTCAGTCCGGCGAAGCACATCAGTCCGGCGACACTGCCGGCGACGATGGCTAGGATTTGTTTGGCGCTCGCGGAAACACCCAAGAGGTGGAATACTTCCGGCGGGGTGAGCAGGCCGGCGAAATGCCCAAGGAACAGCAGCAAGATGCCGATGTGAAACAGGTTACTGGCCCAGCGCATGTTTTTTTTGCTGAGAATCTGGCTGGAGTGGGCCTTCCAGGTGAACGGGTCGCGGTCGAAGCGCGCCAAACTGCCGAGCAGGAATACTGCACCGGCTAGATAAGGATAAACACCAAATAATAGGGTATTCAAGTAACTCATGATCATCGCCTCGAATGGGTAAAAACCACTCTCATTTTTCAGAGGGAACGGATGACTGGGGGGGTTGAGTTGGATGGAGGCATCCAGCGCACCGGTTGAGCTGCTGCACCGTGACCGTTTTGGTGAGCGCCGCAACCTTCTTGATTTGCCAAGAAGGTCACTGCCTCCTCTTCCCAAATCTTGTCCATATTGGCGATCGCCTCATCGGGACCCTCGCTTGCGGCCTGCTGGCGAATCGCCTCGATGTCCGCCGGTTCACCGGTCAGCGCGGCCAGTGCGTCGAATACGGCGTGGTAATCGCTGCCCTGTTCAGTCAGCCGGGCGCCGAGCAAGGCCATAACGTGCATGACATCGGCCAGCATATCCAGCGCCTCTCCAGCCGGGCGCTGGGCCAGGTATTCCAGAAACAGCGGAAGATAGTCGGGTAGTTCCCGGGCGCTGAGTTCAAAGCCATGTTGTTGGTAAACCTCCAACAGGTTGATCATTGCTTGGCCGCGATCCCGTGATTCACCGTGGATGTGCTCGAACAGATGCAACGACAGTGCCCGGCCCCGGTCGAACAGCCGGACATACCGTTCTTGTAACTCGATCAGATCGGCCCGCTGCATCTGGTTGATCAACGATAACAGCGCCCGATGCTCACGTTCCGGCAACAAATTTTCCTCATCGAGAACCTCCCTCATTTCACCCAGCGCCGCTTGCAGTTCCGGCTGCGGGTAACAGAGCAGAGCGGAAAGAACTTTTAGGGTTTTCATTGTGCAATCTCTCCTTGCCGCATGCGCAGGGTACGCATTGCGTACCCTGCTGGCTGGCAGCCTGTCTTACTTCGTGGGCTCCACTCGGATTGGAACCGCCCGGCGCGTGGTTACCTTCTTGCCGCCGAACAAATTGGTCTTATCGGTGCCTGGCGAGCAGCCGTTGCCGAAGCTGAAACCGCAGCCGCCGCGTTCACCGAAGGCATCATAGGTGGCGCTGGCGTATTCACGGTGGCTGGTCGGAATGACGAAGCGATCCTCATAATTGGCAATAGCCAGATAGCGGTACATCGATTCGACCTGATCGATGCGCAAACCGGTCGCTTGCAACACTTCATCATGGATTTCGCCGTCCACCGTCTTGGCGCGCATGTAGGCGCGCATGGCCAGCATCCGTTCCAGCGCCAGCTTGACCGGTTTTTCATCGCCGGCGGTCAACAGATTGGCCAGATACTTCAGCGGAATCCGCAATGAACCGACATCGGGGATGATGCCATTCATGCCGATCTGGCCGGATTCAGCACGGGCTTGGATGGGTGACAGCGCGGGTACGTACCAGACCATCGGCAGGGTGCGGTACTCCGGATGCAATGGGAAAGCAATCTTCCAATCAATCGCCATCTTGTAGATGGGCGATTCCTGAGCGGCTTGCAACCACGGCTCGGGAATACCCGCCTGGCGTGCCTCGGCCTGCACCGCCGGGTTGAATGGATCGAGGAACATATCGAGCTGCGCCTGATACAAACTTTGCTCGTCGGCAACACTGGCGGCTTGTTCAATGCGGTCGGCGTCGTAGAGCAACACACCGAGATAACGGATGCGCCCGACGCAGGTTTCCGAGCACACGGTTGGCTGACCGGTCTCGATGCGCGGGTAGCAGAAGATACACTTCTCCGACTTGCCAGTATTCCAGTTGTAGTAAATCTTCTTGTACGGGCAACCGGAGACGCACATCCGCCAGCCCCGGCATTTGTCCTGATCGATCAGGACGATGCCATCCTCTTCACGCTTATAGATCGCACCCGAAGGACACGAAGCGACACACGCCGGATTCAGGCAGTGCTCGCACAGGCGCGGCAAGTACATCATGAAGGTGTTTTCGAATTCGCCGTAAATTTCCTTCTGCACCTTCGCAAAGTTGTAGTCTTTGGAGCGTTTAGCGAATTCGGTGCCGAGAATTTCCTCCCAGTTCGGTCCCCAGTGGATTTTCTGCATCCGCTCGCCGCTGATCGCCGAGCGCGGCCGGGCGGTGGGCATGGCTTTCGACTCGGGCGCATTCTGCAAATGCGCATAGTCGTAATCCCATGGCTCGTAGTAGTCGTCGATGGCGGGCATGTCAGGATTCGCGAAGATATTGGACAGAATCTTCCACTTGCTGCCCTGTTTTAGCTCGATCTTGCCATCCTTGCGCCGTTTCCAGCCGCCGTTCCACTGCTCCTGGCTTTCCCAATCCTTGGGATAACCAATGCCGGGTTTGGTCTCGACGTTGTTGAACCAGGCGTATTCCATGCCATCGCGGGAAGTCCAGACGTTCTTGCAGGTCACCGAACAGGTGTGGCAACCAATGCACTTATCCAGATTCAGGACCATAGCGATTTGTGCGCGTACTTTCATGTCAATGAGCCTCCACAGGGGCGTCAGCCGGGGTTTCGTCATCCAGCCAGTCCACCTTGACCATCTTGCGGACAATGATGAATTCGTCGCGGTTTGAGCCGACGGTGCCGTAATAATTGAAGCCGTAACTCTGCTGGGCGTAACCGCCAATCATGTGGGTCGGCTTGAGCACGGCGCGGGTGACCGAGTTGTGAATGCCGCCCCGGGTGCCGGTGGTTTCCGCAGCCGGCATGTTCACAATCTTTTCCTGCGCGTGGTACATCATCGACATGCCTTCCGGCACGCGCTGGCTGACCACGGCGCGGGCCGCGATGGCGCCATTGAGGTTGTAGGCTTCGATCCAGTCGTTGTCCTCGATACCGGCCTTTTGAGCGTCGATCTCAGACATCCAGATGATCGGGCCGCCCCGCGATAGGGTGAGCATCAACAGATTGTCAGTGTAGGTGCTGTGGATGCCCCATTTTTGGTGCGGGGTGATGAAGTTCAACACGATTTCTTTATTGCCGTTGGGCTTCTTGCCGATGATCGGTTCGACGGTCTTCATGTCCACCGGCGGCCGGTAGGCGCACATGGCTTCACCAAAACCCAGCATCCACGGATGATCCTGATAGAACTGCTGGCGGCCGGTCAGTGTCCGCCATGGAATCAGTTCATGGACATTGGTGTAACCCGCGTTGTAGCTGACCTTTTCATCCTCCAGCCCTGACCAGGTCGGCGAGGAGATGATTTTGCGCGGCTGGGCCTGGATGTCGCGGAAGCGGATCTTCTCGTGTTCCTTGGGAATCGCCAGATGGGTATGGTCACGGCCCGTGATTTTGCTCAATGCCGCCCAGGCTTTCACCGCGACGTGGCCGTTGGTTTCTGGGGCCAGCATCATGATCATTTCGGCGGCGTCGATGTCACTCTCGATGCGAGGCCGGCCCTTGGATACGCCATCCTCCAGCACCGTGTAATTGAGCGTTGCCAGCGCTTCGACCTCGTGTCCGGTATTCCAAGTAATGCCTTTACCGCCATTGCCGGCTTTGTCCAGTAGCGGACCAACCGAAGTGAACTTCTTGTAGGTGTTCGGATAGTCGCGCTCGACCACGGCCAGGCTCGGCGCGGTCTTGCCGGGGATCAATTCGCATTCGCCTTTCTTCCAGTCCTTCACCGTCAATGGTTGAGCAAGTTCGGTCGGGGTGTCATGCAGAGTGGGCAAGGCAACGATATCCTTTTCCACGCCTAGATGACCCACGCAAACCTCGGAGAAGGTTCGAGCGATACCCTTGAAAATGTCCCAGTCCGTCCGCGACTCCCAAGCCGGGTCCACCGCTGCGCTCAGCGGGTGAATGAACGGGTGCATGTCGCTGGTGTTGAGGTCGTTCTTCTCGTACCAGGTCGCGGTGGGCAACACAATATCCGAATACATGCAGGTGGTGGACATGCGGAAATCCAGCGTCACCAGTAGATCGAGTTTGCCTTCTGCGCCCTTCCGCCACTTCACTTCCAGCGGTTTCTCGCCGCCTTCCTCGCCTAGGTCCTTGCCTTGCACGCCATGTACCGCGCCGAGCAGATACTTGAGGAAGTATTCATGCCCCTTGCCTGAAGAGCCGAGCAGGTTGGAGCGCCAGACGAACAGGTTGCGCGGGAAGTTGACCGGGTTGTCCGGGTCTTCAAAGGCAAAGTTGACTGTGCCGGCCTTGAGATTCTCTGCGAGATACTCGTCCGGCGCTTTCCCTGCGGCCGCGGCATCCTTGGCGATTTGCAGCGGATTGGCGTCGAAATGCGGCGCAGTCGGTAGCCAGCCCATGCGCGCCGAGCGCACGTTATAGTCGATCTGCGTCCCTTGCCACTGCTGCGGATCGGCCAGCGGTGACAGAATTTCGGTCATCGCCAGTTTCTCGTAGCGCCACTGGCTGCTATGGATATAGAAGAACGATGTTGAATTCATATGCCGGGGCGGGCGGTGCCAGTCGAGGGCAAATGCCAGCGCTGTCCAGCCGGTTTGCGGGCGCAGCTTCTCCTGACCCACGTAATGCGACCAGCCACCGCCGCTCTGGCCGACACAGCCGCACATCATCAGCATATTGATGATGCCCCGGTAGTTCATGTCCATGTGGTACCAGTGGTTCATCGCCGCACCGATGATGACCATTGATTTGCCGCGGGTCTTGTCGGCGTTCTCGGCGAACTGGCGGGCGACGGTGATGATCTGTTCACGCGGCGTTCCGGTGATTTTCTCCTGCCAGGCGGGGGTGTAAGGCACATCGTCGTCATAGGTTTTAGCGACGTTACCGCCACCCAGACCGCGATCCAGACCGTATTGCGCCAAGGTTAGATCGTAAACGGTGGCGACCCGCGCTTCGGAGCCATTTGCCAGCTTGACCTTCTTGGCGGGCACGTTGCGCACCTGCACGGCGTCGTGTTCGGTGCAGGCGAAATGCGGGTGCCGGGTCGAACCGAAATAAGGGAACGCGACCGGGACCACTTCGTCCCGGATTTCGTTCACCGACAGCCGCAATTGGGTTTCGGCGCCGGTCAGGGATTCCTTCGGCTCCAGGTTCCACTTGCCGGCCATCCCATCTTTCTCGCCCCAGCGGAAACCGATCGAGCCATTGGGAACCAGCAGATGGCCACTGTTCTCGTCGAACGCCAGGGTTTTCCATTCCGGGTTGTTCGCCTGGCCCGCGTTATCGGCCAGGTCGGAAGCGCGCAGGAAACGGCTATTGATGTAAGTTCCGTCCTTGCGTGGATCGAGCATCACCAGATAAGGAAAATCGGTCTTGGTGCGGACGTAATCGGTGAAATATTCGCTCTTTCCGTCGAGATGGAACTCGCGCAGGATGACATGGCCCATCGCCATCGCCACGGCGGCGTCAGTGCCTTGCTTGGGATGCAGCCAGATGTCAGCGAACTTAGAGGCTTCTGAATAGTCGGGGCAGACCACGACGATCTTGGCGCCCTTGTAGCGCACTTCGGTCATGAAGTGGGCATCCGGGGTGCGGGTCTGCGGGACGTTGGAACCCCACATCATCAGGAAAGTGGAGTTATACCAGTCGGCGGATTCCGGTACATCGGTTTGCTCGCCCCAGATCATCGGGCTGGCGGGCGGCAGGTCGCAGTACCAGTCGTAGAAGCTGCCGCAGGCGCCGCCAATCAGCGACAGATAGCGGGAACCGGCGGCATAGGACACCATCGACATCGCTGGGATCGGCGAGAAGCCGTAGATGCGATCCGGTCCGTATTGTTTAGCGGTGTAAACGTTGGCGGCAGCGATGAGCTGATTGACCTCGTCCCAGGTGGCGCGGACGAAACCGCCCAGGCCGCGCTTGGTTTTGTATTCAGCGGCCTTGGCCGGGTCTTCAACGATGGACGCCCAGGCGTCCACCGGGTCTTTCTTCTCCGCCAGCGCCGCGCGCCAGAGTTTGATCAGCTGTCCGCGAATCATCGGATATTTGACCCGGTTGGCGCTGTACAGATACCAGCTATAGGACGCGCCGCGCGCGCAACCGCGTGGTTCATGGTTCGGCAAATCGTCGCGTGTGCGTGGATAGTCGGTTTGCTGGGTTTCCCAGGTGACGAGACCATTCTTAACGTAGATTTTCCAGCTACAGGAGCCGGTGCAGTTCACGCCGTGGGTGGAGCGAACGATCTTATCGTGCTGCCAGCGGGCGCGATAAGCATCTTCCCATCCACGATCTTCATTCGTGACGACACCGTGGCCGTCAGAGAAGGTATCGGTTATTTTTTTTAAAAAATTCAGCCGGTCGAGAAAGTGACTCATAGTAATTGACCTCAGATGAAACGTAGGTTGGGCTCGGCTATCAGGCCGTAACCCGACAGGGTTGTCGTGATGCGCTCCCATGTTGGGTTACGCGCTGTGCGCTCACCCAACCTACTAACAACTACTCATTTACTGATTACTAAGGAACAGGGCTGCTCAGGGATTCTTGAATTCCGCCTTGGGGCTGAG
>ERZ761602.6430-NODE-6430-length-13126-cov-4.259353_pt1 | contig 13126 bp, 10 predicted proteins | sample MGYA00512165_ERZ761602 | MGnify/ENA primary metagenome ERZ761602 (study PRJEB28899, sample SAMN02445085) | bioreactor sludge metagenome | biome: EBPR sludge; isolation source: Thorneside wastewater treatment plant | place: Australia: Brisbane, Thorneside...
GAGGAGTAGCTATCCCAACCGCGCAGCGCTGCTGCCAGCCGCTCCGCTTCCGCCGCGTGCATGGCGTGATCGGCGCGGGCCTTTTCGACCGCTTCGGGCTTGGCCTTCTCGACGAAGGCCGGGTTGGAGAGGCGGCCTTCGAGGCTCTTGGCTTCCTTGGTCGAGACTTCCAGCGCCTTGGTCAGGCGGGCCTTCTCGGCGGCGATGTCGATCACGCCTTCCAGCGGGATGATCAGGTTGGCATCGCCGGCGCCGACCTGCATCGCCGCGCCTGCCGGGGCCGCTTCAAAGCGGATGCCGCTCAGCCGCGCCAGCCGCTCGATCGCCGCCGGGTTGCGCTCGATGATCCCGCGCGTCGCCGCGGACGGATCGGGCAGATAGGCATCCAGTTTCGCGCCGGGGGCAATGCCCAGCTCGTTCTTGGCGGTGCGCAGGTTGCCGATCAGCGCGATCAGCCAGTCCACCTCGGCCTTGGCCGCCGCATCGACGCTCACGCCCGGCTGCGGCCACTTGGCGGTGATGAGCGGATAGTACGCCCGGTCGCCCAGCTTGGACCACAGCTCCTCGGTGACGAAGGGCATGAAGGGGTGGAGCATGACCAGGATCTGGTCGAGCACCCAGCCGGCCACGGCCTTGGTTTCCGCGTCGAAGTTGCCCTTGATCAGTTCGATGTACCAGTCGCAGAACTGGTCCCAGACGAAGTGATATACCGCGTTGGCGGCCGCGTCGAAGCGCAGGTCGGCCATCGCCTTGTCGAGCTCGGCCAGGGTTTCCACCACTTCGCCGATGATCCACTTGTTGACCGCACTGGTCGCCGTGGGCGCTTCGATGGAGGTGCTCGCGCTGATGCCGTTCGACTGGCAGAAGCGGGCGGCGTTCCACAGCTTGGTGGCGAAGTTGCGGTATCCCTCGACCCGCTTCTCATCCATCTTCACGTCGCGGCCCTGGCTTTCCATCGCCGCCATGAAGAAGCGCAGCGCATCGGCGCCGTAGAGGTCGATCAGGCCCAGCGGATCGACCACGTTGCCCTTGGACTTGGACATCTTCTGGCCATCGGCGGCGCGCACCAGCCCGTGCAGGTACAGCCGCGGCCAGGGGTTCTGCCCGGTCATCGCCTGCCCCATCATCAGCATCCGCGCATCCCAGAAGAACAGGATGTCGAAGCCGGAAACGAGCAGGCTGTTGGGGAAATGCTTGGCCAGCAGCGGCGCATCGGCATCGGGCCAGCCCAGCGTGGCGAAGGGCCAAAGGGCGCTGGAGAACCAGGTGTCGAGCACGTCCTCGTCGCGGGTCAGCGCCTTGCCGCCGGCCAGCGCCTGCGCCGCTTCCTCAGTTTCGGCCACGAAGACTTCGCCGTCTTCGGCATACCACGCCGGAATGCGGTGACCCCACCACAGCTGGCGGGAAACACACCACGGCTGGATGTTTTCCATCCAGTTGAAGAAGGTCTTTTCCCAGCTTTTCGGCACGATCTCCACCGCGCCGCTGCGCACGGCCTCGATCGGCTTCTGCGCCAGCACTTCGGCGTTCACATACCACTGGTCGGTCAGCCAGGGTTCGATCACCACGCCGCCGCGGTCGCCATAAGGCGTCTGGATCGTGCGCGGCTCGAAATCGGTTTCGACCTCCTCGCCGTCCTTGTCCTTGGTCACATGCGGGATCAGGCAGCCGAGCGCCTTCATGTCGGCCACGATCATCTCGCGCACCACGAAGCGGTCGAGGCCGAGGTATTTCTCCGGCACCAGTTCGTCGGCGGTTTGCACCACCCTGGCTTCGGCATCGAACATGTTGAGCATGTCGGCCGGCTTGATCCCGGCGCGCTTGCCCACTTCGAAGTCGTTGAAGTCATGCCCCGGGGTGATCTTGACCACGCCGCTGCCCAGTTCGGGATCGGCGTGTTCGTCGGCCACCACCTTGAACCGGCGGCCGGTGATCGGCTGGAGGATTTCCTTGCCGATGACCGCCTTGTAGCGCTCGTCCTCGGGGTTCACCGCCACGGCCATGTCGGCCAGCATGGTTTCGGGCCGGGTGGTGGCCACTTCCACATGACCGGAGCCATCGGCGAAGGGATAGCGGAAGCGCCAGAACCCGCCCTTGGTTTCGCGGGTTTCCACTTCAAGGTCGGAAATCGCGGTCTTGAGCTTGGGGTCCCAGTTGACCAGCCGCTTGTCGCGGTAGATCAGCCCCTGATTGTAGAGGTCGACGAAGACCTTCACCACCGCGCGGGTGAAGTGCGGGTCCATGGTGAACTGCTCGCGGCTCCAGTCCATCGAGCAGCCCAGGCGGCGCAGCTGGCGGGTGATCGTCCCGCCGCTTTCCGCCTTCCATTCCCAGACCTTGTCGATGAACGCTTCGCGGCTGTAATTGGTGCGCTTGTCCTGCCGCGCTTCCAGCTGGCGTTCCACCACCATCTGCGTCGCGATGCCGGCGTGATCGGTGCCGACCACCCACAGCGCATCCTTGCCGCGCAGGCGCTCGTAGCGGACGACGATATCCTGCAGCGTGTTGTCGAGCGCGTGGCCGATGTGGAGGCTGCCCGTGACGTTGGGCGGCGGGTTTACGATCGTGAACGGCGCCGCATCCGGGCGCTCGGGACGGAATTTCCCGTTCTCTTCCCAGTATTTGTACCAGCGGGCCTCGATTTCGCCCGGCGCGAAGGTCTTTTCGATCGTCATGCGCGCTCCTTTGCCAGCCGCGCGGCGCGGCGGCAAGCGGGCCAGCGACACAGGAAGGCTTACTTGCGCGTGATGCGCGCGATCTCGCGGGCGACCATCTGCTCGACGATCTCCGGCAGGTTGGCATCGAGCCAGCCCTTCAGCATCGGCTGAAGCATTTCGCGGACCAGACCTTCGAGCGTTTCCGGTCCCGTCCCGTCGCCGCGCAGGCGCATGGAGGACAGCGCGGAAAAACTCTCCGACGCCTTCGCCTGGACAGCCTCGGAAACCGCGGACTGCGCAGCTTCGGAAAGCTCCAGAACGGCCGAAGGTTCGGCTTCGAACCGCGCACCCGTCTCGTCGAGCGGCTCATCCTCGTCGTCGATTTCGGGCTCGTGATCGGGTGCGCGCACGCGATCGCCATCATCCTCCGCGATGATGCGGCGGATCGACGCGAGGATTTCCTCCATCGTGGGTTCGGGCTTGCCTGCCATGCGTGCGATTTAGCGCCAATCGCCGAGCGTTGTCACGCGGCTACTGCTGGACGCTCGGCGGAGCCGGCGGCCCCATCGTGTCCGGCGCCTTCACCTGCGTTGCCACGGGCTGCGCATCAAAGCCTGGCGCCCAGTCCACCCAGTGGCGTTTGGCCTGCGCGGTGTAATCGTCCGGGCGGTAAAGCTCGACCGGGAGTTCGAGGTCGTCCGCCTCGGCGCGGCCCACCGTCGCGAGCAGCGCATAGCCGGCCACGAATGCGTCGCGTTCGGCGCGCACCAGCGTGACGCGCGCGTCGAGCAGTTCCTGCTCGGCGTTCAGCACATCAAGGATGTCGCGCGAACCGACCTCGTTCTCCGCGCGCGTACCTTCGAGCGCGAGTTCGTTGGCGCTGACCTGAATCTTGGCCGATTCGATCGTCGAGCGGGCGCTCTGCAGGTTTTCCCATGCCTGACGCGCGCTTTCGATCGTGTCGCGCTCGGCGGAGAGCGTGTTCTGCTCCGCCTGCGAGAAGCGCGCCTCGGCCTGCCGGATGCGCGAACCCTGCACGCCCGCCTGGAAGATCGGCAGCGTCAGCGTCGCGCCGATATTCTGCGTGTAATCGATGCCGCTGGTGCGGACGCCCGCACCCGCCGCCGAGAGACCGCGGAAGTTTGTGTAGCCGACGCCGAAGGTGGCATCGACGCTCGGCAGGCGCGCGCCCTTCTGCACGCGCACATCCTGACGCGCGGCTTCCTGATCGGACTTCGCGGCGAGCATGAAGGGGCTATCGGCGAGCGCGAGATCGATCGCCTGCTGCTGCGTGCCGGGGATGAGCCCCGGGAGCTGCGGCTGTTCAAGGTTTTCCGGCGCGTGGCCGACGACGCGCTCGTATGTGGCGCGCGCGTTTGCAAGGTTGCCGAGCGCGGCGATGCTCTGGCTGCGTGCGAGCGCGAGACGCGCTTCGCTCTGCGCGACGTCTGTCCGCGTCAGGTCGCCGACCTCGAAGCGGTCGTTCGACGCCTGCAACTGGCGGTCGAGCACGCGCACCTGGTTCGACGTCAGGTCCACCTCGGCCTGCAGCCTCAGCACATCCATATAGGCGACGACAGTGTCGAAGATCGTCTGGTTCTCGACCCCGCGAAGCTGCTCGCGCCCCGCGACCTCGCGGCTTTTCGCGGCTTTGAGCCCGGCCTGCAAACGACCGCCGTGGTAGACAGGCTGAGAAAGCTGCACACCCACCGTCACGAGGCGGCTCATGTCGTTGAAGCGGCCGGGGCCTGTGGTTTCCTGATCGAGCGTCGCCTGCGCGCCAACGGTTGGCCGGAACGCGCCGAGCTGTTGCACGACGGTTTCGGAAACCGCCTGCTGGCCCGCACGGGCGCCCGCGAGAATAGGGTTGTTGGCATAAGCAGCGGCCATCGCGTCGCGGAGGCTTTCCGCCGCCGCCGGCGTTGCCGCAAGCGCGGCAAGCGCCGCGCCCCCCATCAGAACGAAAAACCTGCCACCCATTCGCCCGCTCCTAGAACTCGAAGACCCGCGGCCGCTCGAAACCCTTGAGCCGCGGTGCGCCTGCTTCAAGCAGACGCGTCCAGCTCACATGACCGGCCGCGACGCGGCCCACCGCAACGCTCGGCGCCGCACCACGCTCGGCGAGAACGGCGGCGATGCGTCCGCCGTCGCGCACCTGCGCGACCAGCGCATCCGGCACGCCCTCGACCTCGCCGTCGATCAGCAGCACATCATACGGCGCGCCTTCGGCGCAGCCCTCGGCGAGCGGCCCTTCGACGACGCTGACGTTGGAAACCCCGGTCTTGGAGATCGCGGAAGACGCGCGGCGCACCAGCGTCGCATCGTCCTCGACAAGCGTGACATGCGCGCAGAGCCGCGCAAGGATCGAAGCCGAATAACCCGTCGTGCCGCCGACGATGAGCGCGCGCTCGGCAGGCGCCACTTCAAGCGTGGACATCAGCAGGCAACCCACCAGAGGCGCCGGCATCGCGCGGCCCGGCACGACCTCCAGCGCCTCGTCCAGATAGGCGAGCGAGGAAAGCTCGGCGGGAACATACATCTCACGCGGCACATATTTGATGGCAGCGATGAGATCGGGCTCGACAATGCCGCTCGGGCGCAGCTGGCTGTCGATCATCGCGCTGCGCATCTTCCTGAAGTCCGGCAATTTCACGGGCTTCGCGTCCTCCTGAACCTGTTCACGGTGTTATATATAAATAACACACCAAATTGGCAAGCCGCAGGCCGCTTGAGGCACGGCAGGGCTGCATCCGGCTTTAAGAGCTTCGCGCGGCAACGCCAAGGCGGAAAGTCAGCGCCTGTCCATTCCTGTGCAGCTTCTGTCGAAAGGCAACACCGGCGAGGCATTTACACTGGCCCACGCGATGGTCTAGAGAGCGCGCCTCCCGCATCGAGGCCCGATGGCGGAGTGGTTACGCAGAGGACTGCAAATCCTTGCACGCCGGTTCGATTCCGGCTCGGGCCTCCAAATTTTCCCCTGCATTGCTCTCCAGCCAGCCGAAAGACACGCCACCCGGCGGCCGCACATTATTGCCTGTCCCATCACTCATTCAGGTTGAATTTTTCCAATGGGGATCGCCATTATCCTGAATGGCGAATCGCCGAAGGGATGGGAGAGTAAAAGCTTATGATGAACCCGAAGATCGCGCGCTGGCTGGGCGCCGCCCCCGCCGCGCTGCTGCTGGCGCAGGCCGCCCCGGCGCTCGCGAAGGACGCCGCCTATGACATCGTGATCAAGGGCGGCACCATCGTCGACGGCAGCGGCCTTGCCGCCTATCCGGGCGATGTCGCGATCGCGGACGGGCACATCGTCGCGGTGGGCGATCTCGGCAAGGCGAAGGCCGCGAAGACCATCGACGCCGCCGGGCTCGTCGTCGCGCCCGGCTTCATCAACATTCATAGCCATGCAGAGCCCGAAGGCGTCTCGACCGCAGTCAACATGCTGACGCAGGGCGTCACCACCGAGATCGTCAATGCCGACGGCGGCGGCGGCAACGACATCGCCGCGCAGCTCCCGGAGATGGCTGCGAACGGCCTTGCCGAGAATCTCGGCGCCTATGTGGGCTTCAATGCGGTGTGGCGCGACGCGATGGGCGACCGCGACCTGCGCCCGACACCCGAGCAGATCGCATCGATGAAAGCCGCGATCGAAAAGAACCTGAAGGCGGGCGCGTGGGGCGTCGCCTCGGGCCTCGATTACCGCCCATCCTATTACGCGAAGCCCGAGGAGGTGATCGACATCGTCTCGGTCGCGAAGCCGTGGCGCACCAATTTCCCGAACCACGACCGGCTGCGCCCCGAGGATAATCTCAGCTCGTTCAAGGGCATGGAAGAGACCGTTCTGATCGGCGAGACGGCGGGCCTCGTGCCCGTCATCACGCATATCAAGAGCGCGGGGAAAGAGCGCGGCAATGCGCCGAAGGTGCTCGAAATGGTCTCCGCCGCTACCGCGCGCGGCGCATGGACCGCAATCGACATCTATCCCTATCTCGCTGGGCAGACGATGCTGCAGGCGTTCCTCGTCCCCGGCTGGGCGGCGGACGGCGGGCGCGACGCCATGCTCGCACGCTTCAAGGATCCGAAGCTCCGTCCGCAGCTCGTCGAGGCGGCGGAATATGCGATGGCAACGCGCCTCGGCGGCGCGGAGGGCATCGCGCTTCCCGATCTCGGCAAGCGGCTCACCGACATCATGGCCGCCGAAAACATCCGTGCCGGCGAGGCGGTGCTCCGCACGCTGGAACGCGACCCCTACACCCGCGCAAACATGACGTTCGGCGACGAGAAGGACGTGATCGCCTTCCTGCAATATCCCGACACGGCCGTGGCGTGCGATTGCGGCGCCTCGATCGAGAATCGGGGCCATCCGCGCTATTTCGGCAGCTTCCCCAAGATCCTCGGCCACTATGTGCGCGACACGGGCACGATCACGATGGAAGACGCCGTCCGCAAGATGAGCGCCCTGCCCGCCGCGATCATCGGCATGGTCGATCGCGGCCACATCGCGCCCGGTATGCGCGCCGACGTGATGGTCTTCGATCCGAAGACCGTGCGCGACCATGCGACGTTCGACGCGCCGACGCTGGCGTCAGATGGCGTCCGCCACGTAATCGTGAACGGCGTTGCGGCGCTCGAGGGCGGTGCGGCGACCGGCGCGAAATCGGGCGCGGTGCTGCTGCGCGACGCGCACATGCCGAGCCGCCCGATGAATACCGCAAAGGCGCGGGCCTTCACGGCGAGCGGGCAGTCGGCGGACTACAGCGTGACCATCGCGGCGAAGCAGGGCGCGGGTGAGCGCTTCGCGACCGGCACGGTGAAGCTGAAGGACGTGAAATCGGGAACGGTGTGGACCGCCGACCGGCTTGGTACGGTCCAGACCGCCAAAGGCTGGGCGAGCGTCACCGCTGTACTGAAGGACAAGGCCGGTAACCGGAAGGCCGCAACGCTGACGCTCGACCGCGCAGATGGCGGCGCGGAAGCCCCTGTGGTGTCAATCGCGCTGGGAAGCGCACCTGCGGCGGTTCTTCCGGCGAAGGGTTCGGTGCAGGCCGAATAGCCCCCCGCGCAGGGCAAATTGCGGATGGAGAATCGCGTCTCAGTCGTTAGACAGGACGCGATTCTTCATCGTTCGCTTCGAGCCCCGGCCTCGGTGCGAACACTCCGGCAGGAGCAGCCATGATTGAAGCCGAATGGTGGGATGCAGATGATTCCGCCGAACTCGCCGCGTCGGCGGCGGGCGACATCCAGTTCATTATCGAAAGCGCCATCGATGCGCGCGGGCAGGCACTGATCGCCGTGCCCGGCAGCGGCATCGCGCTCACCGTGCTGAAAGAGGTCGCGAAGGCGAAGTTCGACTGGAAGCGCGTCACCATCGTGCCGACCGGCGACTGCCTTGTCGCCGTCGACAGTCCGCTTTCGGGCGCCGCCGCGCTCGCCCGCATCTTCCTGCCCAAGGGCGCGCGCGTGCTGCCGATCGGCAGCGAAAACGCCGACTACAAAGCCGCCGGACGCGCCGCCGACGCGCGGCTCGAAGACCTGCAATGGCCGCCCGATCTCGTGTGGCTCGATGTCGGCGCGAACGGCGAGACCGCGGGCATCTTCCGCGGCCCCGATCTCGACGAGGCGCTGAACGGCCCGAAGGCCCGCCGCGCCATCGGCGTGATGCCCGATCCGCTGCCGAAGGACGCGCCGGTGGCGCGCGTGACTTTGACTCGCGCGGCGATCATTTCCGCGCGCACGCTGATCGTCGCGCTCGAAGGCGACGATGCGAAGGCGGTGCTCGAAAAGGCGCTGGAGGACGGGCCGCTTTCGGACACGCCGATCGGCCGCGTGCTCGCCGAAGTCACCGTTCCGGTCGACATTCACTGGTGCCCTGCCTGACGGCACGATGAAGATCGTCGCAGCCGATATCGGCGGCACGCACGCCCGCTTTGCGATCGCGGAGATCGCAGGTGGGCAATGCCTTGATCTCGGCGCGCCGGTCACGCTGAAAAGTACGGACTTTGAAGGGCTGGAAGCCGCCTGGGCAGCCCTCCCCGCGCGCTTCGGCCACGACCTTCCGGATGCCGCCGCGATCGGCATTGCCGCCCCGATCGAGGGCGACGTGCTCGCCTTCATCAATAACGACTGGAAGATCCGCCGCGCAGGACTCGCCGGGCGGCTGGGCCTTCAGGCGCTGACGCTGCTCAACGATTTCGGCGCGATGGCGCATGGCGTTGCGGCGCTGGGCCATGAATGGACCGAGCATCTGTGCGGCCCCGATGTGCCGCTCCCGCTCGACCATCCGGTGAGCGTGATCGGCCCCGGCACCGGCCTCGGCAGCGCCATCCTGATCCGGCGCGGCGGGCGAGTCGATGTGGTGGAAACGGAAGCCGCGCACATCGCCTTCGCACCGCTCGATGTGGCCGAAGAGGCGATGATGCCCGCGCTGCGCCGCATGTATGGCCGCGTCTCCAACGAGCGGCTCGTCTCCGGACCGGGTCTCGCGGCGATCCGCACCGCGCTCGACCCCGACGCTTCACCGATGACGGATGCCGATCTATGGACCGCCGCGCTCGCGGGCGATGATGCCGCGTTCGAACGCTTCGCAATGATCTACGGCGCCGTTGCAGGCGACATTGCCCTCGCGCACGGCGCGATGGGCGTGGCGATCGTCGGCGGGCTTTCGAACCGGGCGAAAACGCAGCTTCGCGCGTCAGGCTTTCACGCGCGTTTCACGGACAAGGGGCGCTATGCGGCGCGGATGCAGCGGATTCCGGTACGACTGGTGACGCATATGAATACCGGCCTTGTCGGCGCGGCGGCAGCTTTCGCGCAGGACTACGCGACCGCTTAACTCGCAGCTGCCATGCGTGCTTCGTGCGCCTCGGCGATCTCGTCGGTGAAGCGAATGCCAAGCTCGCCATCAGCGAAACGTACGACAACGCCGGACCGCATTCCCATGCGCACCGTCGTCAGGACGACCCTCTCGCCGATCGCGACCTGCTCGTGCGTGGCAAGACGGGCGCCCGTCATCGACATGTCGATAACACGCGCCGTCACCTGGCCACGACGGTAATCCATCCTGGCGAGATAGTTGGTCGCGGCCCGCGCCGCATTCCGGTGGTTATCGGATGCATTCGACATGCCCCGAATCTCGCACGAAAATGGTTAGCAGATCGTTGCGATCAACCATAAACCTCGAACAGGCCCGCCGCGCCCTGCCCGCCGCCGATGCACATGGTGACGACGACGTACTTCGCGCCGCGCCGGCGCCCCTCGATCAGCGCATGGCCGGTGAGGCGCGCGCCCGACATGCCGTAAGGGTGCCCCACGGAAATCGCGCCGCCATCGACGTTGAATTTCTCGGGATCGATACCGAGCTTGTCGCGGCAGTAGAGCGCCTGCACGGCGAACGCCTCGTTCAGCTCCCAGAGGCCGATATCGGCGACGGTAAGGCCGTTCTGCTTCAGGAGCTTCGGGATCGCGAACACGGGGCCGATGCCCATCTCGTCTGGCTCGACGCCCGCAACCGCCATGCCGACATAGCGGCCGAGCGGCTTCAGGCCGCGGCGTTCCGCCTCCTTCGCCTCCATGACGAGCGAGGCCGAGGCACCGTCCGAAAGCTGGCTGGCGTTGCCCGCCGTCACGTTGTGGCCGGGGCCACGCACCGGCTGGAGCCCCTTGAGGCCTTCGAGCGTCGTCTCGGGGCGGTTGCCTTCATCCTTGGTGAGCGTCACTTCGTGCTTGGTGACCTCGCCCGTCTCCTTGTTCTTGAGAACCATCACGGACGGCAGCGGCACGATCTCGTCGTCGAACCGCCCGGCGGCTTGCGCGGCCGCCGTGCGCTGCTGCGACTGGAAGGCGAACTCGTCGCACACGTCGCGGCTGATATTATAGCGCTTCGCCACGATCTCCGCCGTATCGATCATCGGCATGTAGGCCGCAGGCTGTATCTCGATGAGGCTGAGATCAGGCTCGATGCGGAGCTTCTCGTTCTGCACCATCGAGATCGACTCGACGCCGCCGCCCACCACGATCTGCATTCCGTCGACGATCACCTGCTTCGCCGCCGTCGCGATCGCCATCAGGCCGCTCGCGCACTGGCGGTCGAGCGCCATGCCCGCCACCGTCACCGGAAGCCCGCCGCGCAGCGCCGCGAGGCGCCCGATGCACGGCGACTGCACGCCCTGCAGCATCGCAGAACCAAACACGCAGTCGTCGACCTCTGCCGGATCAATGCCTGCGCGCGCGACCGCGTGCTTCACGGCATGGCCCGCGAGCGTCGGCGACGGGGTGGCGTTGAAGGCACCGCGATAGGCCTTGCCGATCGGCGTGCGGGCGGTGGAAACGATAACGGCTTCGCGCATGGGAGAGTCTCCTGTTCCTGAACTTTATACGTAAGTGAGGCCGACCCATTCGGCCAGAAGGGCGGGCTTGTCCTCGCCCTCGATCTCGATGGTTGCCTCGTAGGTGGACTGGAGCACGCCCGGATGGCGCTCGGTCACCTCCAGCAACTTGAAACGCCCGCGAACACGCTTGCCCGATGGCACGGGCGCGAGGAAGCGCAGCTTGTTCATGCCGTAGTTCACGCCCATCTTCGTGCCCTCGATCGGCGGAAACACATCGTAGGCCATCCCCGAAAGCAGCGACAGCGTGAGGAAACCATGCGCGATCGTGCCGCCGAACGGCGTTTGCGCCGCGCGCACCGGATCGACATGGATGAACTGGTGATCCTCGGTGCACTCGGCGAAGGTGTCGATGCGCTTCTGATCCATCTCTACCCAGCGCGAAACGCCGATTTCCTTGCCCGCGAGCGCCTTGTAGTCCGCCACCGAAATCGCCGTCATGCCCGCCTCCCGCATGATTGCGCCCCGGATTAGGGCGCCCCGCCCCGGCTGCCTAGATAGGCAAAACGTGAGTATTCTTGACCTCCTCGAGCACGGCATAGGTCCGCGTCTCGCGCACGCCGGGCAGATCGACGAGCGTGTCGCCGAGGAAAGCGCGGTAGGCCGCCATGTCCTTGACGCGCGCCTTGATGAGGTAATCGAACCCGCCCGCCACCATGTGGCATTCGAGCACGGCGGGCATCCGCCGCACGGCGGCGGCGAAATCGTCGAACACGTCGGAGGTTGTGCGATCGAGCAGCACCTCGACGAAGATGAGCAGCGCGCAATCGAGCAGCACGGGATCGAGCACCGCCACAGTGCCGACGATATAGCCCTTCTCGCGCAGCCGCCGGACGCGCTCGTGGCAGGCGGCGGGCGAAAGGTTGCAACGCTCGGCGAGCGCCTGGTTGGTGATGCGCCCGTCTTCCTGCAGCGTACGCAGGATGGCGCGGTCCACGGCATCGATCATCAATCCGAACCTTCTTCGGCAAAATAAGATTTTATCGGATATAATTCCGACATATAAACGAAAATACAAAGCACATTTTTCGCATTCGCTGGCATGATCGAAGGATCATCAGCGAAAGACCTGCCATGCCCATCGCCGACATCCTTGCCGACATGCAGCGCCTGCACCGGGCGCCCGAGCCCGATGTCATCCTGCCGTTGTGCGAAGCCGCGCGGGTCGATGCCGCCGCCCGGCAGCGGATCACCGCGCGTGCGGGACAGCTTCTCGACGAGCTGCGCGCAGCGCAATCGAGCGGCTGGGTCAACCGCTTCCTTCAGGAATACCGGCTCAACACCGACGAAGGCATCGCCCTCCTCGCGCTCGCCGAAGCCTTTCTGCGCGTGCCCGACGCGGAGACGGCGGACCTCCTTATCCGCGACAAGCTCGGCACCGCCGACTGGTCGGCGCACGCGGGCAAATCCGATTCTACGCTCGTCAACAGCGCGACATGGGGCCTCGTCGTCACCCGCTCGCTCGTCGGCGAGAGCGGATCGACGCTGAAGCGCCTCATCGGCCGCGTCGGCGAGCCCGTGGTGCGCACCGCGGTCGGCACCGCCATGCGCCTGATGGGTCAGGTGTTCGTGATGGGCCGCACCATCGAGGAGGCGCTCGAACGCGCCAACGACAAAGATCACACGGGTTTCGTTGCGAGCTTCGACATGCTCGGCGAAGCGGCGCGCACAAGGGATGACGCCGAGCGCTATTTCCGGTCCTACTCGGACGCGATCGACGCCATCGGCAAGGGCAGCAAGGGCCGCGATCACAGCATCTCGGTGAAGCTCTCCGCGCTCCACCCGCGCTACGAAACCGCGCACGCCGACACCTGCGTGCCTGAACTTTCCGCCATGCTCGTCGAACTCGCCGGGCGCGCCGCGAAGGCAGACATCGGCCTTACCGTGGATGCCGAGGAATCGGAGCGGCTGGTCATGTCGCTCGACATCATCGCCGCCGCCGCCCGCGCGCCGTCACTTTCCGGGTGGGACAAGCTCGGCATGGCGGTGCAGGCCTATTCGAAGCGCTGCCGCGCCGTCATCGCGTGGGCGGATGCGATCGGCGGCGAGACGAACCGCAAGATCGCGGTACGGCTCGTGAAGGGC